>Ga0075479_10000441_pt1 | contig 17585 bp, 21 predicted proteins | sample DEB08_DNA_8_FD_76341 | JGI IMG/M metagenome (GOLD analysis project Ga0075479, IMG submission 76341) | Aqueous microbial communities from the Delaware River and Bay under freshwater to marine salinity gradient to study organic matter... | ecosystem: Environmental > Aquatic > Marine > Coastal ... | reverse complement strand
TCGACGATTTCGTCATTGTCACTTGCGAGTACACAGAATTGTCCTGGATGCATCGATAGTCGCACATCAAGGGCTCTTGCCGCTTCACCGACTTTTGCATATTCTCTTTCACCATATGCAATAACGTCAGGACGCTGCCAAAAATAACTCCAGTCACGCTGGGTATAACAAGGAAGTTGATTACTACCAAGTCGTACCATCCTAAGCTCTGGTGGAAGGCTTCCCACATATTCTACTAACCTCTTTGCTGCTGCTGCGTTGTGAACCATGATGTCCCACATGCGTTCTTCTGCAACGTCCTTGCTTTGTCTATTTAGCCATGCCACTGTTGTACTACGCTCAGTTAACGGCCGCTGTAGTTCTTCCAACAGTTTCTTAGGTTGATTTTGTTTGTAGTGCAGATATTTACAGGCAAAGCCTATACGTTTTGTCATACCTTTTCCAGTTCTGGCACCTTGATAAGAGTTGCCTTGTATTCGGTTTCGTTCCAGTTCTGAGGAGGGCCAAACTTGCCAATAGTCCTAAAAACCACTGCTTCTTCGGTCTCACCGTACTCGTAGCCAAGAAAAGTAAGACCTGCATACATCATATAAGTTCTAGTCATAATAATATACTACTAGATTTTAACTAGTTTGTCAACCACTAAGCTCGCTCCTGTGTACACCATTAATGATATCGTCCAATGCACTTATATTTACTGTATAACATAGTGTATCTTCGCCCCATGTTTCGCAGTATTCTTTGCCCGCAGCATCAGCAAGTTCTTTACTGCTATACACTCCGTGATATCTATAGTTTGATTCTTGTGAAGTTTTATTGTAGGTATGTACTATATAAATGTTAGTTGTTGTGTTCATTGCCAATGTTCCTTTACCCAACTGTCATTTGCATCTTCTGGATTTGGTTCTCCGTGAAATACAGCAATGCATGTATTAGGATCTATTTTAGGCGGTGCGTCTATTACAAAGTTACGTTTTCTTACAGGATCAAGTTTGAGATCTCTCCTGTCCCTCATTTCCCACTTGTAGCTCATTATCCATTCGTCGGGCCAGAAATGATGATCAGTAATGTGTTTAAACATCCAATCTTGATCGCCACGCAATCGTTGCATGTGCGCCGGAGGATTTTGTTTGAATTGCTGCCAAATATTATCGTATGCTCCAATGTTTATTCTAAACACACTACTGTTCATACGGTTCCAATCTTTGCGTTGACTACGATTGAAGTCACGTATGATACAAAATCTATTAGGTTGATATGTAAACAGCTTGTCAATGTTTTTAAAAACTACAACATCTAAATCTAAAAATAACAGTGTTCCTTTTATTGGCAAGTCTGCACCAACAAACATAGGTTTGTACCACCAACCATCGGCTCTTATTTTTGGCAGTGGATAGGTTGTGATATTTTTGTTCAATCCTGTTGTGTTTTCTGTAAAGCATACAAACTCATAATCAATAGTGATATTCCTATCCACCATATTGTATAACTTGTTTACGTACTCAGCAGAATATTTGTCACCCCATTTTAGACACGCTACATATCTTTTAGGAGTTGATATTGTTTCAACATTAGGGTTTGGTACAGGAACAACAGGCAGACCCGCTTTGTCGCGGGCCTTCCTTGCTTTGCGTTCTGCTTTAGTCTCAGTCCACTGCTTTGTAGATTGCACTGTTTGCTCCATGCTCTGAACATTCTACTTCTGCACACCAGCAACGATTGTCTGTTGCTTCACGTATCAGTTTGTCGGCAAAACGCCAAGCATGATATGCAAACTTCTCTGCACCAACTCCGTCTAGCACTGTGATTTCACACAAGCCCATGTTTTCAAGCTCTGCAAACTTGTACAAGAACGGATCATCTCTGTCAATGACTGTCTTGTGATCAAATGTATCTTCAAGCCATGCTTTGAGAGGTTTGAGGCCACCAAAGTCTACTGCCCAGTTTTTGTTGTCTAGTTCTTCACAGCCAAATGTGAACCTGAAACCCAAGCTATAGCCATGTAAGAATTTGCAGTGTGAATGATCTGCATGTGGTTGACGGAACACTGCTGATAAGCCAATTTGGTGTCCGTATGTTTTAGTCGAATAATAAGCCATTAGTATACTCCTTTGTTAATGGAGTGTGCGGAATATTTAAAGTGGGTCGAACACTTAGTCCACTGTACTACTTATAATAATACTATTCTGTGGTTTTGTCAAGTGGTTCTGCTATTAAAAGTATATTTTGATATGATTGTATTTTAGGAACTTGAAAAATCCAATGATTGCACCTAAACTCACCTGTCATAGTTACTCTATATCTGCCGCCGTGATACATATCTTCAGGACGTTCCATGCTCCAGTTGTTTGGTACTGTTTCTCCCGGGCGTGTATTGCGTGTATACTGTCTTGTAAAAGCATCTAACTTGTGCGAATGACCGCCGTCTTCTGCATACGCTACACCGTATACTGCGGTGCTGTTGCACTCATATCTCTTGTATCCTATCATTGAAAATTCAATATCACTGTTTCCTGTAACAGGGTTGTTTGTTATTTCAATCTTTATATCTTGGAATACATTGGCGTTTTTGAAACTCATGTATGTTACACCAAATATAATGCATGTTGCCAAACTCAGCCCGCTTATTATATTAAGTATTACTATTCTACTTGGAGTCATCTACGTACTCCTCTCTGATCTCTTTAAGATCTTGTTTAACATCTATCAAGTCCTGTGTTGCCACTGACATTAGGTTAATAATATATCGTATTGTAAAAATAGTCCAGAACCACCAAGTTACCGCAGTAAACGCAAATAGCACCATTCCTATATTAAACAGTGTATCAAAACTTGTTATACCGTAGGTAAGTGCTATTGTTGCTGCAACTAAAAAAAACGTTGGGGCTATTTTTGCATATAAGTCCCAACGTGCTACTTGTTTTTCAATTCTATTCTTATTATTCATATACTTATTTATTGTGTACATTTCAGAATAATAGTATCACTATTTAAACGTCCGTTGAGTTTGATATCAGTTGTTTTAATCTCATCCATAAACTTGCGTAGTTGCACCTTACCGGCTTTTTTAAATGATTTAAGAGTTTCGTCTGGCTTGCGTAATGTTTTTTGTACACTGTTCTTTTCATCATAGTGCAACAGCGTTGTGCCTTTCACTTGTATTGTAGCATGATCATCTGCAATATATTTGCCAAGTTTGCGTGTCTTTGTATTGTACACCCAAACTTCTTTAGCATCTAATACATCCAATGGGTTCACACTAACTAGCTGTAGTTTATCATCACGCTCAAGATACTTCAACTTGGCAATCAACTTTTCTTTGCTCGGCGCTTTCTTTGTACGTGGTTTGCGTGTTGCTTTAGCAGCGTCTATAACAAGGTCACAAGCACCCTGTAGCGTCTCTAGTGCTTCCAAGTATGTTGCAGCGTCCTTTTTAGTAAGGTGGCTGTAGCCTTCGCGTAGCTGCTGTAGCATGTCTGCTTCGTGTTCATCCTTACAACGATTGATTTCTCCTGGAGTAGGCAGCTTTTGTATCAGTTGTGCTTCTTCTAGTTCGTCTGTGTAAAATCCTTTGATCTTACGTGCATGTGCTTGCGATACTTTCATTTTAGCAAAATGGCTTGTAAAGTCAAAACCCTTTGGATCAAAATTTTTCTTGTTGGTGATAAATCCTTCAAGCCATTCTTCGATTGCATCACAAGCCTCTTGTGCCTGTTCTGTAATACGCTCTTGAATAGTTGGAACATACACATTCTTTTTGACTTTTTCTTCTGCTTTTTTTTCTTCGACAACTTTTGTGCCTTCTTCAGCAAGTTCTTTGATCCATCGATCAATACCAGCTTTGTATGCCTCTGGTACTAGCTCTGGTTCGTTATCTAAAAGGTAAGCCGTACAAGTCCAATGACTCTTCCCACCAACTTTCCAATCCGGTAGCTTGTTGATTGCACTAACAATCTTCTTGTCATAGTGTTTTTTAATGTATGTTTTAACAGTGGTTAGCCACTCCTTTGATTCTACTTCATAGTGAGTATAATACTTGGCTTTGTTCCAAGTCAAACCTTTTGTTGGCATCAACGGCATCATATTTGCACCGCGACGAGTTGACCGTACGGTTTTCTTTTTAGGTTTTGCTGCCGCTTTGTTTGCTCTAGCCATATTAATTCTCCTAGTGGTTTATTACACTATATAGTCATTCGCCGTAATAGTCAAGAACTATTTGAAAAGCATCTCGCAGTTTGGTATGATACTCGTAGTCATCCGGATGTCCCTTTTGATGTAGCACAAAATCGTCCATGCTTTCCACAGACATATTATAATGATCTTTAAGACTTTGTGCTGCTATACGATCTACTATCTCTGCATCTAGTTCAAAGGTTTTTGATACTTTGTATTTACGAGCCATATTTAATCCTATAGAATGTTTCGTGTTTCTCGTCCAGTTCAAAACCAACCCAAGTTGTGGTTATGTGTTCTGCGTGTCTGTACACTGTGTCTAATATTTTTACCCGTTTGGCGTTGTCTGCAAGATATTTGAACCAATCCATAGTTTTGTAGGCATTGTCAAGAGTCTTGTCAAGATTTATATGTGTCATGGTCTGCCCGCGGGCGGTTTTGCCATGATTGCCTTCTGTGTCAAACGGTACTTTAATCATCACTCTTTGTTCCATATTTCATAGCAAATAAACTGCCGTGTTTTGTATCGTTAGGGATGAAGAACACATCGTGATAGGTAGCAAATCCGTCAACATAACCCAACGCCTCCTCGAAGTAGAGTTTATGCACTGCTCGTTTTGCCAACGCTACATCAATGCCCAGCGTTTTGAGACTAGACCAAGGTTCTGATTCAGGAGGAGCGTGTCCAATGTGTCCCATAACTGTACCGAGTTTGTAGATCACAGTTTCTCGCCAATTTCAAATCCGCGGAATGTTTTAAAGCGTGGAAAGCGTAGGCTATAGGTGCCGTCCTGATTTTGTGTTATAGCATCTGCTCTTACTTCTACAAGCTGGCCAATAAGACTGCTACGGCTATTCCAATAATCATCACGATTAGCGTCACTGAACCCGCTACCACAATTAACTTGGATATTTCGTCCATCATCCTCTCCAGAGCATACCAATGCTCCCAAGCGTCCTTCGTTTCGTCCTGTTCCTTCTTCGACATCTACTACCTCCAATGTTACTTCAATAAACGGTTTCGCTTTGAGCCAAGCGTGTGTACGCTTACATTCATATGGTGCGTCAACGTCTTTGATCATTACACCTTCGTATCCCCCGTCTACAGCCGCCTTATTAAGCTCTACAAAGCGAGCTTCACCTTTTGGTGTGTCTAGGTTAACTTCTTCCCAATCCAACGCTGTAACGTGCTGTAAGATATCTGTATGCTGGTTTACCCATGCTTTAACTGCGGCACTTCTAAATGCTTGTGGTTTTGTCCAGCCACCGTTTTGAAAATCTGCTAGAGGTGCTAAGTCAAACAAATGCAATACAGCATCGTTTGCTTCTACACTTTCCTTGCGATGTACTTGCTTCATAAGGTCTTGGAAGTTAGCACTCATTACTTCTCCATCCAACATCAAGTCATAAGGTGCAGGATTAGTTTTTAGTACTGTTTCCAGTTCTTTGATAATATGTCCAAAGTTGTGAAACTGTTTTCCGTTACGACTAAACATTTCTACTTTGTTGCCACGAATGATTGTGATAACACGCACGCCATCCAGTTTGATTTCAATCTGCTTTACACCAGTCATCTTCTTTTCGTGCTTGGCACTATCATGAGCAAGAGCGCAAGTAAATACAGGAACAGCATATTGTGGAAACTGTTTAGCAACTTTGTTAACAGTCTTTTCGCTCATTCCGCATCGTAAATCTTTGATTAAGATACGACGATAAAACCCATTCCACTGTTCTGTGGTAGCAATGCCCATTGCAAGTTCAATAGCATCACGTGCCGCATGTCCTGTTAGTTCACGATTAGCAAGTTTGTCAGCAAGCTCTTTAAACACTGGCCACGAAAGACCTTGTCCGGTTAGTATGTCTGAACGCTCAGGTACTTGCTTAACACCAAAAGTAACAAGAGCATCAAGTGCCATTCGTACACCTTCAAAGAACTCGTCTAGTCCTTCTTCCATTGCTTCTAGCAATACTGCTTCTTTAGCAAGGCGACTGTTGTCTGCTTCAAGTTTTTTGATTACATCTTGTGGTTGTGTTCTCATAACATTGCCCTCTTGTTTATATTACCAATATAGCATACTACTTTTCAGGTGTCAACCTAAAATGTCTTGGAATAATATTAGCCCAAGCTCTATGTGCTGATTCCAAAGGATGTAAACCAGGGCCAAGTTCGAAATGCTGTCCAACAGAGTACTCATAAAATCCTTGAGGAGGTGAAGTAGGAATATAATATATATTATATTTTAATACTCGTTTAACTATTGAGTTTGTGTATACGTCATCTAAATCTAATACTAGATTAGGGTTGACATCAGATCCAAATCCAAAGCATTGTACACTTCTTATACTATGCAACTTTAAAAACATATTAGTTGCTTCAACATCTGCTAATGATTCATATAAGTGATTTAGAGGCTTGTTATGATGTGTATAGATTTCATCAGCAATTATATCTAAATGATTGTCTTTTAATATAGTTCTACGTTCGTCACTGTTTACTAGTTTTCCTGTAGGAGATTTTAATCCTCTAGCAGTGTCACTGGGTAATAGTGTAAAATACTTATTTCCTCTGTCAAGTTTAGGATTAGATAATAAAAACTCTCGTCTATAAAAACTAGTCCACATTATAAACACTAGTATTTCATCAGATTTGTATGTTTCTAATAATTCTAGTACATTGTGTATAGTTCGTCTGCGTATGCCTCGATTGCTTGAGCCAGTTGTGGCTTTGGTTATTTTTTTAGCATTTGGGTAATATTTGGTTTTAATAATATCTGTCCAAGTACTATCACAGATTTCCTCACCTTCGGGCAACATTTCCCAACTCTTGTGTTCTGCGCCGGCACCTAAACTACATCCGTCATTGTAGATTATTTTAATCATTCTAGATTCCTAAACAAAATTAATGTTTCGTCATCGGGCCCTTGTGCATATGCCCACTTGCTTATTTTTTTTCCTGTTCTACGTTTGACTTCGGCATTCATAGCAGAAACTTTTATTTTGGCTATACTTTTATCAACAGGCTTTACAAACTGAAAATATATTTTATCTTCGGTGACATCTCTTAATATTTTTCCTTTGATGCGATATTTACTGGGCAAGTCATCGAGATCGTTGTAGTTGATAGTTTCAGGATTAACAACAGGTGTTATAAGGCCATTGTCCCAACAGTTGATGCGCAAGTTATTAATGTTAATACTTTTTAACAATGCTACTTCAACAAAACTATAGCAAGTTTCAATAGATGGCACAAGAATACAGTTGATGCCTTGCATTTGCACAACTTTTAATATCCGATGCATACCTTCGACGACATCATTGAATCCTAGGCAGGTGTGTGTTTCAACAGCATCATTCATCAATGCCGGCAGCATAAAGTCTATAATTAGCTCAGGTTGAATATCATATTTTGTGTGCAGAACATTTCCGTGTATAGTTATTGTTGGTATTTTTGTTTTACCTAGTATTGTTGAAGTTCCTGTTTGTGTATATTCTACAACACTGTCAAACTTATGATCTGACAAATCATGATAACTATAGTTTCGATGCTTATTAAATCCTTTGGTATCTAGTGTTGTATCAGGAAGTGTGTGTATTAGTAAATCAGGATTTGATGAAACTATGTTTAAATCAAGTTCGGTAGCAGCCAATATCATTGCAAATGTATCAAATCCACTTTGATTCATATAGAACATTATATTATCAAATGGTTTGAGTTTTAAGAGATTGAAGTAAACATTTTTCCAATAATCAATACGAGTGTATAATGATCCTATTTTTACAGTTTTTTCTTCAGGAAAGCCCAATCGAAAGTTAAACTCATTACTACGATATCTAAAGTTTTTGCTTACTATATTTCTATTCAACATACCCTAGCTCCTTGAGATATGTTTCTAATCTATCTGCCCACAATGCATGTCCATCTTCTCTAAAATGCCAACAAGGTGTTTTTTTAACACCTTGATTCAACAACCATGTAACCATTGCATCTTTTTCGCTGCTGATATGTGGATAGTGCAATGTATCCAACTTGTTTATAATATTAGCATTGTATTCTGTTGATTTCAGTCCTTCACAGGTGTTGCTCATTAGATATCGTATATTATTTTTCTTTAGAATACATTGCAAACTGTAAGCATAAGTTGCCCATTTATCAAACATCATATTGTCATCAAACAAATAAGGAATGTATTTGATTAAATGCACAATAGGTTTATATGTATAGATACTTGGTTTAATACCTACAGTAAATGGAACACTTTTAAAGTCAAGATGATCTCCATAATGTACATAGTTGTGTAGATCATTCTTTTCAGGATAGCGTAGTTCTATTCTATTAGCGCCAGACCAGTTTATTAAAAACAAATATTCATATTGATCTTCTATATGATTATTTACAAAGTCTAATACTGTACGAAATATGTGTTGATTGCTGCCGCCAGGTTTGCTTATATTAATCAGCTCATATCCATGCCGCTTTGCAAGCATAGCTGGAAACCCGTTGCGCACATTGTATTCACTGGCACTGTTTTTTCCGTCTAACATGCTGCCATTGGTATGACTACATCCAAATGCAACTAGATATTTCAAAGCACACCTCCTGCATTTATTTTACGATAAAGAAAATCTGCCCAAGTGTGCGATTGTAAACTTTGTTGTTCTAAATAGTATTTCATACTACTGCTTTTATTCAACGGATTATGATAGTTTGTTGTTTTTAAACTTTTAATATTTTTTGCATTGTAATCACTAATATGAATACAATCTTGCGTATTGTACATAAAATATTTACAATCATGAAACTCAAATGTTTGTTGTAAGGACAATGCCATAGTAGCCCATTGTCCGGAATTTAATATAGGATTGAATAATATTTCATCTCCTCTATGCATTCCATTAATAGTGTTATCATTGTACACACGTTTGTCAGGACGATATGTAAAGTATTCATCCTTCCAGAATATATCTTGCCTCGCTTGCGATGTCCAACCTATTAAAAAAAAATATTCACTTGTGTTGTTTTCACATATAAACTTTACAACATCGTTGAATATTCTTTCATTGCTAGTATCTTCCAGTCCTTTGTTCACTACAGACATACCCAGTTGCTTTGCCAACAAGTCAACATGGTTATTTTTGGTTATAGTTAGTTCATCGCCAAAACTTACTAGTTTCAAAAATATTTCTCCATCCACGGAATATATTCAACAATATCGAGTTTTCTAAACTTGTCACTAGCGTTGGTATTATCAATAAAGTGTTTCCAGTCTGTTTCATCTTGTGGCTGATTTAGAATGTTTTTTAAGTTGATAATATTTTCAACTGCCCACTGCTCCCAATCTGGCAACTTGGCATTTTTGTATTTGAGATGTTGCTCTTCCAGCATCTTGTTCATTAGCACTTTGCGATCTTCAGGCAAGTTTCGTATATTCAAATGACGTGGAAAATCTACAATGTTAAAATGCGGCAGACAGTTTTGATAACCATAGTTGCCCCAATCCCATTCATAGTGCCACGTATCATATTGATGTTTGCACCAATCCAACAAGTTGGGCAAGTCGTGCAAGTTTAGCAAACTAAGTGTAACGTGTGTATGCACAAGAACACCTTTGCGTGTGCGACTAAACTCTGCTAGTTTTTTTGTATTCTTTTCTATTATTTTCCATTTGGTAGGATGTCTAACATAGTATGCAAGGTCACCTATAGCATCTATACTCAAACTTAATATAACACCTTTAAACTTATCCCAAATAGCTAATAGTCTATCGGGTATAGTTGTACCATTGGTATTATAATGAAGCTCAATGTCCTTACTCCATCCTTGATCGACTATGTGTTCTAACCAAGCATAATGTTCTTCAACTACCAGCGGCTCGCCACCAATAAAGTTAATAACTTTTACGTTGGGCAATACTTCATCAAAGAACCCTTCGGCAAATGCTTTGATAAACCAAGGTTTGTCACTGCTCATTTTGGCAATCATATATGCTGTGTCATCCCAATCAGTGTGTGGCACTGTAGGTCCTTCTTCTATCCATCGATGACTTGCCCACGGATTGCAACTTCTACACTTTAGGTTACAAATATTTCCCAAACTGATATCCAAGTACGTAACAGCCTGTGCATCTAAATGTCCTTCATTATCAACATGCTTTAAAGTTGTGTCTATTTGATCTTCGTATATTTCATTCCATGTTTGTCTAAAACTGCGTATGCCTTGATCTTCAAGTTCGAAACAACTACGACATCCGTCTGGAACTTCGTCATTTAGTAGTTGCTTGCGTATTTCTTTGGCTTTTGGATCGTTGATAAAATCTTCAAGATCAGGACTATTCCAGTTATGATGTTCCTTCCAATAAGGAACTGAATCTACATCAACACCTGGCATGTATGCATTAGTTTCTACTCTACTAAAACAACATGGTCTAGTACGTCCATGCGAATGTGTGCTGTATCCTTGCATACTAAAGTAACAAAAGTTTTTTGGTAGTTTATCTAATTTGTTTTGCATATTCTGGCCTTGCTTTACTAATATTAAAGTCTGCTGCACAATGACAATGTGATTTAGGACACCACACTCCTTCACTCATTGTAGTATTAAACTCGCCTTGTACAATATTTCCAACAACTGGTCCTACTCCACAACTTGCTTGTTGTATTTTACCATTAGGATGAATGTGCAAACTTTCGTGTATATTGCACAACCAACCTTTAAAGAAGTTTTTACCGTTTGTAATGATGCCGTTTGTATCAATAGGTTCTATAGTATCATCTTCGTATTGTACTTTTGCCCAAGCATAACTAGGATCTTTTTTTATAGGAATATTCTGCTGTTGTACTGTACTATTAGTTTGAAAAAACTCCATCTGCCACGGTTCGTCATAATGATACGGATCTGTGCTAGGACGTAACTCGTCATAGACTGGTGCATACTCAATCATATAGTTGTCACACTCATTTTTTATTCTGTCGCCAAATGCCATACACTGTTCAAAATGATCGTGATGCATCATAATACGACTACACAAATAGTTTTTCTTATCTTGTAAGAACTTGTAAACATCCATGTACTTGTCGTCTTTGCTCCATTCTGCATGATAACTAGCAACAACATCTTCAAACAAGTGATGATGATCCTTCCACCAGCTTAGTGGCTTACTAAAGTTGGTGTTGATACCTACACAACTACCAGGCCATTCAGCATGTTCTCTAAACTTTTCTACAACAGGAATAAGTGCCTTCCAAAATGTAGGTTCGCCTCCGCTGAGATACAGTTTAAAATACTTGTAACCTTTGGCTTTATAATGTAACATAATACGCTCAAGTGTATCAACAATCAACGGAATATCTGTATCGTTTTTATTACGTCCTGCCCAGTTCCATTCGCTGCAATATGTACAACGAAAGTTGCACCAATCGTTGACTTGCCATACTAGGCTTACCCATTTGTCTTTAGCTGGTAAAATAGCTTTTATTTCTTGCATTCTGTTTCCAATATGTCATTTAGTAATGGAAAAATATCTGCAAACTTATACTTGCGATATCTATCATTGATACTAATGAACTGTTTCATTCTCATGAGGTTCTCTGCTGAATATTTATTAGTATTCTGTGTGTAGTTAATGATTCTTTGAACAGCATCTTGGTGTAGCTTTGTATCCAGCATCATTAGTTTTCCAATGATATTATGCTGTAGTTCTCTAGGCCATACACAACTGTGCAGTTGATCAGGATGTTCTAAGAAAATAGGAACAAAGTCCACACGCCTTGTTTGCTTTTGTTCTAGCCAACGTATTAGTTTGTCAACATCAAACACATTCCATGCTTGATACACAAAGTAAATCTTTAGTTGTACTTTTTCAGGCAACCGCATTGCTTTGTCAAAGTTTTCTTCTACCTTGTTCCAATCAGTTGGATAGCGTATGTACATGTTATGATCACCATAACCGTCGATGCTCATCTGTATTTCACTAGTGTCAAAAAAATCTAGTTTGTCATAAAACCCTTCTGGCCATGTTGTCATATTGGTTGTCCATGCTACATGACATTTTGTATTACCAGCTTCTACTAGTTTGTCCAATACATACTGATTTGCTTGTATTAGTGTAGGCTCACCACCTGTCATGTACAGTCGTTCTAATGTAGGTGCAACTTGATCTACAAAGTCACGAAACTCCTGAGTCTCGTACCATGCCCAATCGTGTTCCTCTACACTTTTAATCTCGTGTTGCCATTGGTCATCTAACCACTTAGGTACAGACTCTTTAGCAAGTATCTTCTTACGTTCTTTGTAAATCTGATCACTGCTCACACTCCAACAACTATTGCATTTTAGGTTACAATGGTTGCCCAATCGTAGTTCTAAGTGTGTAGGGTTGCCGTGTGTTACAGATGCACGATATGTTTTGTTGGCCCATTGTCTGCTGCTTTCTAAACCTTTTTCTTCGTGTTCGTAGCAGCGATTGCATTCTTTAACTTTGCCACCGGCCAGCATCTTTGCACGAACATCCAGCATGTATTGCCCGTTCCAAATGTTCCACCAGTCAGTTTTACCTAGTACAGCATCTTTGCCATCTACTTGAATATAGTCTTCACTGTACACATGGCAGCATAGTTTACATCTACCATCGGTGTTAGTGTGTACGTTTATAAACGGGTATACGCAATATGTATTACTCACTCCAGTCTCCTTCGCCTTGCCATTCATATTCAAAACTAAAGTCTATATTACGTACACTTATAAAGTCCTTTTCGTCTTGCTTAAACTTTTTAAAATCATAAGCATTATAAGGATCTTTAGATTTTTTTTCTGCATCGCCTTTCCATGCAAGTTTACGTGCTCTAATAACTGCATTGCTATTATCTCGGGTAAAATCCATAATACTCCAAACAGGGCTCGAAGGATCTGGACTCATTTGCATTGCACCATTTTCAATCCAGTACTTGTCTTCCCAATCACTGTATTCGTCTTGTTGATATTTCCATTTAAATTTAGCAGTCCATTTACCAGCATCGTCTATTTTAAATATATAGTCAGCATCCAATGGAGCAGCATTACGCTCTCCCCATTCTTCGTATTCCCATTCTTTGCGGAACTTTAAATGTAATCTGTATGCACCTTTTGTGCGCCATACTATTCTTAAAAATGGCCAAATCTCATTTACTAAACTATCAGCAAAGTTACTAATGCCTGGCTTGATAATATTATAATCAAAGTCATCATAATCGTATTCAATATCAAACTCGTTGTCAGGATTGTCAAACTTGATATTATAATGAAACTTGGCCAGGTTAGGACGAGTTGGCTTGCTGCAAACTTTTTCTGTTTTTAACAAGTCTGTAAAAATACTAAAAGTTTTCATACGTATGAGTTTGTGTACAATACTCATTTTATAATCTTTTGTAATCCAATGATCGTAATAGTAAAACGGTGACAGATTAAACTTGTCAAAGTTTTGTCCTACAATGGTGTCTACACCTACACTAAATCCTGTACCTTGACTGATTGCAATAAGTCCTTGATTGCGTACTCTATACATAAAAGTAAGAGTGTCTTCAAGTTCTTTATGTCCTTCGTTGGGATAGCCTACAATCCAGTTGGTCATTGCATCAATGCCGGCTGCATAGCCATCTCTAAAGTTGGCTTCCATTTCTGGTACAGTAACTTTTTTATCCATAGCATCTAGTACAACTTGACTGCCGCTTTCAATACCATAGTTAAGAACTTCGCATCCGCCTGCTTTTAGATCTTTGTAGTATTCAGCATCCATTCTACCATCACATCTACAATAACCAGTCCAATGTATCTCTAGTCCTTTTTCAGCAACTCCTTTTACAAATCCACGCAGTTCATTTAGATTACCATTTACCAAACTATCAATGAACCAAAATACATTAGTACCATGTTCATAGTACATATGTTCAATCTCATTGAGTGTGCTAAGTGCATTACGCTGCCTATACTTCCAAAAGTGTGTTTCTTCGCAGAACGTACACTTGGCAATACAGCCTCTTGATATTTCACACAACGCACCATTTGGAAACTTGTACTTGCTAAAGTCAAAATCGCTGTAGTCAGGCAGTGGCAACGTACTTAGATTATAGCGCTGATTTTCAGGCTGCCGAATAATCATACTTTTTTCTTTTTCGTTGTATTGAACACCTTGCTTTTTTTCTATGCTTTCTAGTGCAAGCAATAATGGTTGTTCACCTTCGCCGTTTACTACATAATCAAATAAATCGTCGCCCTTGTAATAACTAGCATGAGTACTAGGGCCGCCCACCATGATTAGAACATTTGGCATACGCTTTTTCAGTTGTTCTGCTACATACTTTGTAGGCGCTTCGTTGCAATAGTACAGTGTAAAACCAACCACATCTGGTGCAAACTCAACTATCTCATCGATCTTTTCATCTAGTATAGGTTTTAGATGTGGGTGAATATCTTTGTAATAATGTTCTTCAAGCCAGTGCCAGTCACGTAGTGGATCCCAAGGATCAAAATCAATAGGCCATTTTTCATTGTGAAATCTATTGTATGCTTCTACATTTATATCAAAACTTTTACAAGCATAACCTGCACGTTTTACAGCACTAGCAAGTTTTGCTGTATTGTAAGGTGGAAAACTAGGATCCCATTCTGGCAACAAACACATACACAGTCTAGTCTGTCTATTAACTTTGTATTCTATTTCAAGATTTTCTAAACCTTTTTGTACAGGTTTGCTGTACTTTGCAATAGCAGCAAGTGTAGCAGTGTGTTTATCTTCGGCTAATGTACCCGTTGGCTTTATAGGTATTTCTCTGTTTGGATCAACTTCTCTTTTTTCAAAAAATCCCATTACCAAATACCCTCTAGTTCAGGAAACACATCTAATAAGTTTTCCTGTCTTAATGTATCAATACGTTGAGTTTTAAACTTAAACATTTTTATTTCGTTTGTGCGGTCTTTTTCCATAAAGTTTAAAATACTTTCATAATCGTTTATGACACCTGCAATATTATCAAACTGCTTTAGGTATGCAATATGTTCTGAATATCTTTCAGCAACTTTAGATTTAATCCACGGAGGCAATATACTCAAACGCATATATGTAGGATCCAACAATATGTTGATACGTATATTAGAAGGCTCTAACAATCCTTCTTCAATCCATTCCTTGTGAAAGTCAGGCAGGTTAAGCACGTTGTACACACTCACAGTAGGTGTTAGTTCAAAATACACATGTGGGCATTGTTCTATCATTGTGCGTCTGTTTTGTACAACTTCACTCCACACCATATTTTTACGCAAGTATTCACCTCTAGCATGATTGGCATCTAAACTACCAGCTACTCTAACATTTTCAAACTTATTCCAATAATCAAATGCTGTTTTCTTTTTGTAATACATTTGTGTAAAGTTTGTAGTATAATCCATACTAACATCACGTTTGCCCATAGCAATCCATTTGTCAAGTATGTTGTAATGCTCTTTGGTAATAAGCGGTTCTCCGCCGGCCCAGTACACACGTTCTACACTTTCCAACAACGGATCAAGCTCGTCCATAAAACTTTTCATTTCATCACGTACTTGGAGTATCTTAGGATGTCCTGGATCACCGTGTGTTACTTTGTGATCTTCAAACCAACTGCTGCTAAACTGTGGACCACAACTGCGACATTTAAGATTGCAAAGATTACTAAAGCGTATGTCCATATAAGCCATGTTAACATCGCCTGCACTGCCATCATCGCTGGTTGCTTCAACTTTGTCCCAATGATGTGCATAGTTTCCAATACTACCGGTACGCAATGTACTCATGCCGTTTTCTTCTAGTTCGTAGCAACGTCTACATTCTTTGCTTGGCTTGTCCTGTAGCATGTTCATACGTATATTGCGTAGTTCTTTGCCGTTCCATATTTCTTGCAAACTCTGCTCTTGTGTATTTCCAATAGGAAACTCTGGATCACTCATACAGCAAGGATATGTTGTGCCAGCAGGCCACAAATGCATATGCGTCCACGGCATCATACAAAAGTGTTTGCTGTTTTTAAGTTGTTTAGACATACAAGTCCTTTAGTTCTGGAAATACGTTGAGAAAGTTTTCACCACGTTTTAAATCTATCTTCTGCATCTCATGCCTAAATGCAGGAATCAGATGCGTGTCATCTTTACTATACATGAAGTTTATGATATTGTCTAGTCCTGTGTGCAAAAACTCTTTACGTTGTGGATACATATTCAACTTATCAATATCTTCTTTTAATAATATTATGTTTTCTTTAGCCAGTTGTTTTATGTGATCAGGTAGTATTGTAATACTAAGCCAGTCAGGTCCAACTAGCAAGTTGCTGAGATTGATATCGTAGTCAGTGGGTATATTGTGTTCAAACAAGAAGTTGATAATCTTACGCAAATCTAATATGTTCAATACACTGATAGTTGGATTAGGTTGTATAACTACACCCTTGTCATAGCTGTGTTCAAAGTTATCACGTATCCAGCACAAGTTATCAAATACTGTACTCCACTTTTGTCCAGCCCGTGTGTATTCAGCTTTGATGCCTATTTGATCACAACTCACACAAAAGAATATTTTATCAAAGTGCTGCCAGTAATCTTTTATGTGTTTGCCTTTGAGGCTCAATCTACTAGCATTGCTGTTGTATGTTAATCTCGGTTTGAGTCCACGCTCTATAAGCATATCCAGCAGCCTATAATGCTGCTCCATAAACAGGCTTTCGCCGCCAGTAAAATAAACTTCTTCTATAGTGGGCAACATTTCTTCAATCTCGTCCCACATTTCTGGATGATTGATTTCTACAACTTCGGGCTTACCTGAAATATCTTCTGCCCACTTGCTGCTGAAATGTGGACCACAACTACGGCATTTCATGTTGCATAGATTACTAAACCTTACATCAAAGTAAGCAAGGTTCATTTGTTCTACACTGCCGTCGTCGCTGGTTGTTTCTACTAAGTTGTAATGATGATCGTATTCGGTATTGAACTTGTGTCTATAACTGATAATACCTTGGTCGTCATAGTTGATACACTTTTTGCATCCTTCGCTTGGTTCGTTGTTTAACATACGCATACGCAGGTCACGCATCTTTTCACTGTTCCATGCACCTTTAAACCCAGCTTCGTTGATGTTACCAATAGGCATATCCCAGTGGTATATACAACAAGGATATGCATCACCGTTTTGCCATACGCTCATGTGTGTCCATGGCGCCATGCAAAAATGTTTTTTAAAATCTTGGGTCAAGTATCACCTATTGCTGTTATAAGATTGTCTGTTATGTCATTCCAACTAATCTTCCTTGAAAGAAATAACTGCTGGTTATGTATTAATTTATCTAAATATTTTTTCTTGATGTTTTGTTTTAATACATCTATATTTTTACTACCGATGTGTTTCCACATTTTC
>Ga0075479_10000440_pt1 | contig 17586 bp, 11 predicted proteins | sample DEB08_DNA_8_FD_76341 | JGI IMG/M metagenome (GOLD analysis project Ga0075479, IMG submission 76341) | Aqueous microbial communities from the Delaware River and Bay under freshwater to marine salinity gradient to study organic matter... | ecosystem: Environmental > Aquatic > Marine > Coastal ... | reverse complement strand
CGCTGTTGCGCCCCGCCGAGAAGAGGGGGCAATTTGATGGAAATTCCCACGATGATTGACGCCTCCAACGGCCTGACCAGTATTCCACCGCAGGATCTGCGAACGCTGGTCGTCGGTGCAGCATTGTTCGCCATCGGGACCATCGGCTTCCTGACGCGACGCAACCTGATTCTGCTGATTCTCTGTGCGGAATTGATGCTGCACGGTGTTTCGCTCAGTTTGGTAACCTTCGGCAAATTGCAAAACAATAACGAAGGCCAGGCCTTCACGATTTTTCTGCTGACCATTGCGGCCTGCGAAGCCGGACTGGCATTGGCGCTTGTCCTGTCTCTTTATCGCAGTGCCCGGTCGCTGGACATACGTCTGTGGACGGAATTGCGTGAAACAGATGTCCCGGTGGCTCCGCTCGAACCGGCGGCTCCTGCAGCGGGATCATCCTATGGTGACATCCCGCGTTTGACGCCGGCGGGTACTCAGCCTGCCCACGTACCTCGCCGTCCCGCGGCGAAGAAGTGAGACTCTGCGTACGGCCATGAACTGGAACGGCGGCGAGTCCCGCCGGAACAAATTTTGAATCTCTGCCTCCGTGTTTTTTCCCCGGCATTCGGGGCTGGAACCGACAACAATGTCTGAAGCAATCAATTCTTTCCTGTCACCGGAAGTGCTCCTGCTGCTGCTGTGGCTGATTCCTGGCGCACCACTGCTGTCAGCGATCCTCACTGCACTGCTGGGGCCCAGAGTTCTGCGTGGCAAAAGTCATCTGCCATGCTGGTCTGCTCTGGCAGTTTCTTTTGTGTGTTCAGTCCTGGTGTTGATTGCATTGCCGACCGCACCGAACCCAAATCAGCTCGACGTCATTGCTCCCGAGAATCTGCAGGATGCCTCTGACAACGCCTCTCCTGAGCTGGTTGTTGTTGGGCCGGAATGGCTAAGCGTTGGTGATCTGGAAGTCGGATTTGATCTGCGGGTTGACAGTATCACCGCAATCATGCTGGCCATGGTTACTGGGGTCAGTTTCCTGGTGTCGCTGTTCGGCTCTGGCTATATGCATGGGGATGGCGGCTACCCGCGTTTCTTTGCTGCGGTGTCCGGGTTTGTGTTTTCCATGTGCATGCTGGTCATGGCAAACAACTTTGTCCTGCTGTTCTTTTTCTGGGAGATGGTAGGACTTTGCAGCTATCTGTTGATTGGCTTTTGGTTCCACAAGCCCTCAGCTGCAGCAGCATCACGCAAGGCATTCGTCGTCAACAGAATTGGTGACTTCGGGTTGATCATGGCGATCTTCCTGATGCTGACACAATTCGGCTCAGTCAGTTTCAGCGATGTCCTGGGGAATCCCGAGCGAATCGCACAATTGCATGCTGGTAACGAGACGATCATCCCTTTGATCTGTTTATGTCTGTTCCTCGGAGCAATGGGTAAGTCGGCTCAGTTTCCACTTCAGGTTTGGCTGCCGGATGCGATGGAGGGGCCCACTCCGGTCAGTGCATTGATCCACGCCGCCACAATGGTCACGGCTGGAATCTACCTGGTGGCCCGCTGTACCCCGCTGTTCGTCATGGCGCCTGAGGTTCAGGTTCTGGTCACGGCTGTCGGAACAATCACAGCGTTGCTTGCTGCCCTGATCGCGCTGACTCAGACAGATTTGAAACGTGTACTCGCTTACTCAACAGTGAGCCAACTGGGCTTTATGTTCATGGCCCTCGGTTGCGGTGCTGCCGGGGCTGAGGTTGCCACACCCGCAGTGAACGCTGGTATGTTTCACCTCTTCACACACGCCTACTTTAAGGCCTTGTTATTCCTCGCAGCCGGAAGTGTCATGCACGCCATGGGCGATGTGATTGACATGAGATACTTCAGCGGTTTGAAGAAGGCTTTGCCAATTACCCACTGGACATTTCTGGTCGGAGCTGCTGCTCTGGCGGGTGTACCATTGCTGGCGGGATTCTGGAGTAAGGATGAGATCCTCGCAGTGCTTGGCACGGCCGCGTCGACAGGTGAGTATCAGGCATTTTTCAAAGTGGTTCTGATCACAGCATCAATCACTGCCGTTCTGACCGCGTTTTATACGTTCCGAGCCTACTTCATGACGTTCTGTGGCGAAGAGAAATTCCCTGTAGAAGCCGGACACCACCCCCATGAAGCAACACCAATCATGGCATGGCCGCTGCGGATACTGGCGGTCTGTGCTGCACTGATTGGTTTGGCGGTCGGACCAACTCATCTGTTTCAGACCTACCTGCAGCGAACTCAGGGGCTCACTCCATTTGAAGCTCACTTCCACATTGATGTCATGATCACCAGTGTTGTGATTGCCTGCTCCGGCATTGGAGTCGCGTGGTGGTTTTATGTTCTTTCCCCGGCCACACCGGTTCGGATTGCAAAAATTCTGACCCCCTTCTTTTTCCTCTCCCAAAAGAAATTCTTTCTCGACGAGATTCTTTACGGAATCGTCGTTGCTCCGCTCAAACTACTTGGACGCCTGTGCGTGATGTTTGACCGCAACCTGATCGACCGCCTGATTGATTCGCTGGCGGGCGGTCCTGTGTTTGTCGGTAATCGGCTGAAAAGGTTCCAGGGCGGCGTTGTGACTTCCTACGCGGGGATCATGTGGTTCGGGGCAGTCACTGCCGTCGTTGTCGCAATCAGTCTGTTTTGATGGTTCCGTAATTCGGACAGCATTCTTCAGTTTTCTTCGCTGTTATCACCATCAGTCATCGGTTTCACTCCCATGCAAACACTTCTCTTTCTTGTTCTTGGTCTGCCCACCGTCACGGCGGCATTACTGATGCTGTTTCGGGCGTCTTTAACGATGCGAACCGCTCGCTGGACCGCTCTGATGGGTTCGCTTGCCACGCTGATGTTTTCAGTATTCCTGCTGACGAGTTATTACAACCGCACAGTTCAGGCCACAGAGCTTCAACTCGAGAGACTTGCCACTTCCCAGCCTGCGGGCTCACTGATTCGTCCTCGCGCAGAGGTCGTCCATTCGTGGCTGAACACCGCCGGAATGAAACTGGAACTCTATTTCGGCGTGGACGGCATCAGCGTGGCCATGATTGCACTGACCGGCCTGCTGAGCTGCTGTGCAATCCTCATTTCGTGGGAAGCGATTCGGGAACGCACAGCAGAATTCTACGCTGCACTACTGCTGCTGGAGACCGGTCTTGTTGGTGTCTTCTGCTCCTTCGACCTTGTGCTGTTCTATGTCTTCTTTGAGATGACGCTGATTCCGTTGTTTTTCCTGATCGCAGTCTGGGGTGGTCAACAGCGTCGCTGGGCAGCGGTCAAATTCTTCCTGTACACACTGGCGGGCAGCCTCGTAACACTCTCGGGCCTGATCTATCTGGTCCAGGAGGCATCCAGAGGTGGTTTGGCAAATCCAACATCCATTCCGGCACTTGCCAACTGGCTGAGCGCGAATCCGCTGTCTGCAGAAGTGCAGTCTGTGTTGTTCCTCGTCGTCTCGGCCGGGTTCCTGATTAAGGTTCCGGTATTTCCATTTCACACATGGCTGCCGCTGGCCCACGTTGAAGCGCCGACTGCGGGAAGTGTGGTTCTTGCAGGCGTCCTGCTGAAACTTGGCAGCTACGGCTTTCTGCGACTGTGTCTGCCAATGTTCCCCGCCGCCTGTCTTGAGATTGGTTTGCCATTGATTGGACTGTTGTCGGTCATCGGAGTGATTTACGGCTCCCTGTGTGCCCTGGCTCAGTCCGACATTAAGAAACTGGTGGCCTATAGTTCCGTGGCCCATCTCGGGTTTTGCATGTTGGGTCTGTTTGCGTTGAACATTGAAGGGCTAACGGGCAGCGTTCTGCAGATGATTAATCACGGACTGTCTACCGGTGCCCTGTTCATCATCGTCGGAATGATTTATGAGCGATATCACACCAGGGAGATGTCGGACCTGGGCGGACTTGCTCACGCCCTTCCGCGAACTGCCATTGCGATGGTTTTCATTTCAATGGCAAGTATCGGACTGCCTGGACTCAATGGGTTCGTTGGCGAGTTTCTTTCGCTGGCTGGCATGTTCCGAGCGAACCCGCTTTATTCCGCACTGGGGACCACAGGTGTCATCCTCGGTGCGTGGTATCTGCTGAATGCCGTTCGGCTGGTCTTCTTCGGAGATCTGAAAGTTCCAAAGCAGCACGACGGAGATCCACCGGTTCGCGACATGAACGGACGAGAATTTATTGCTCTTGCCCCGCTGGCTGTGCTTTGCCTGTGGATTGGGCTTCGCCCTGCCCCGCTGGTCAATCTGATTGAACCGGACCTGAAGCCACTGGCAGACTCATTCGTTGCCGCTGCCGAGGCAGGCGCGGTCGCGTCAAACGATTCGGCAGTCAAGTCAACTGTCGCTTCCATGGACTGACAGCATTCCCAACCCGGAATTGAGTATTCCAGCATTCTAATCGAGATACAGCTGTGCCCGCATACGATCAACTTAACCAGGCTGCCGGACTGATCATCCCGGAGATCATTCTGATTGCCACAGTCTGCATTATGTTTCTTTCGGCACCTTTTCTGGTGACGGAGACCGGCCAGAGCTCGCCCGGACTGCGACATCGATGGGGGATTCTCACGCTGCTCTCGCTGGGGTGCGCCATTCTCGCGTGGCTGAATTCACCACTCACTCATGGTGCCGTCGGTCCATTTGAGGTGGATGCTCTGGCGTGGTACGTCCGCGGAGTGATTCTGATCACCGGAGTCCTGCTGACGTTGGTTGTTTGGGATCAGACCAGCGATTCGATTGCTGCTGAAGTATTTGCCTGTTTGCTGGCCGTACTTGCGGGCGTCAGTTTCGTTGGAGTTGCCAACGACCTGATCGGAATCTTTTTGGGCCTCGAGCTCGTCAGTATTCCCACCTATATCCTGCTGTACCTTGGACGTCAGGACTGGCATTCCAGAGAAGCCACGATCAAGTATTTCCTGCTCAGCATCTTCTCATCGGCACTGGTGCTGTTTGGCCTGGCATGGGTCTACGGCCTGGCAGGGTCGACGAATCTTGCTGCAATCGCCAGTGTTTCCGGCATTTCAGGCACTGTCACAGCACACAAGATGCTGACAGTGGCCCTTGTGATGATCCTGTGCGGAGTCAGTTTCCGTCTGACTGCTGTGCCATTTCACTTCTACGCACCTGACGTTTTTCAGGGCACCACACCCTCGGCCGCCGCGATGCTTTCGTTCCTGCCCAAGCTGGTCGGATTTGTGGCTCTGCTGCAGATTCTTCCGGTCTGTTATGGCAGTCTGCAGCCGGCCAACTGGCTTCCGGCTCCCCCGGTGCAGTTGCTCGTGGCAGTGATGGCAGTTGGCACAATGACCATCGGTAATGTGATGGCTCTGCGGCAAAAGAGTCTTCTGCGGCTGCTGGCCTGGTCCAGCATCTCCCACGGAGGCTACATGCTGGTTGGTCTTGCGGTAGCGGATGGTTCGGCAGAGGGGACCGGCCTTGCAGCGATCCTGTTTTACCTGCCCGTTTATGGGGTCATGTCGATTGGAGTTTTCGCAGCAATCAGTGCCGCTGGCACCCTTGCTCGACCGCTGCGATCCCTTGAGGACATTCACGGGCTCAGCCAGACCCGACCTGCACTCGCACTCACGATGACAATCTGTCTGTTTGGGATGAGCGGACTTCCGCCCACGGGCGGATTCCTTGGCAAACTGAACCTGTTTGTTGCAGCATGGAAAGTCAACACAGAACTCAGTCGTTTCCTCGCCATCGTGCTCGCAATCAATGCCGTGATTGCAGCCACCTACTATCTTCGCGTTATTGGCCTGATGTATTTCGAAAAGTCTGTTGTTTCGACAGAACGCGAAACTGGTCAGATCGCTCCCATTGCCGGGCTGATCTGTGCTGCCGCCACACTGCTGACTTTCCTGATACCACAGCAACTCTGGGAAGCTGCTGTGACTGCGGCCGGTTTGTAAGAACTCCACCGGGGACGTCATCTTGCAGTCGCTAACAAGTCGAATCCTGTCCCTGCGTGGTCCCCGCAACGACCTGGTTCCGAATCGTCCGTGGCACTTTCTGTCTGAGTACGAATTCTCGCCCGCTGGCAGCGAGGCTGTGACATCCACGATTTTCCTGACCAACAGGGAATGTCCGTGGAAATGCGTGATGTGCGATCTGTGGAAAAACACAACCACAGAGTCGGTCCCGGCTGGTGCAATTGGTGAGCAGATTGAATTCGCGCTGCAGCGACTCCCGACAGCCCGCTATCTCAAGCTCTACAACAGCGGCAGTTTCTTTGACACCGCTGCCATTTCCCCAACGGAATGGCCACGCATCACAGAGTTGATTCGTGGATTTGAGTCCGTCACTGTTGAGAACCATCCGCAGTTGTGCGGCAAACAATGCGGTACATTCCGGGACATGTATGGTGGGACTCTGGAAGTCGCGCTCGGCCTCGAAACATCACACGAAGCGACGCTGTTGCAGCTCAACAAGAAAATGTGTCTGGACGACTACATCAGAGCCTGTGACTCTTTGCAGGATCAGGCCATTGAAATCCGCAGCTTTATCATACTCCGTCCGCCCTGGACCAGTGAGGAAGACGGGGTCGAGCGGGCTTTGCATTCGCTGGATTTCGCATTTCGTCATGGGGCCCGCGTGTGCAGTGTCATCCCCTGCCGAGCGACCAACGGATTTATGGAGCAGTTGCAGCAGCGTGGTGAATTTCATCCGCCCTGCATCTCATCGCTCTACAACGTGCTGCGAGAATCGCTCTCATGGAATCGCGGACGCGTGTTTGCTGATCTCTGGGACATCGATGACAGCGGACATCCGGAGGCTCATTCACTGCTGGCCGGACTGCGGCAGATGAATCGGACGCAAAAGCCGTGCTGAGCGGCACGACATCGCCGAGCGGACGTGCGACAGCAGCGCGACCTTCCGTTCGCTGGAGTTTCCGAATCAACAGCGTCATGATGCTGCATTCGCACAAACGCTCCACTTTCTCCTGGAGAATCAGAATGTTTCCGGCGCAAAAGACCCTGCTGCTGACTCTGGTCGCAGCCTCTGTACTGACCCGTCCCGCAAATTCCGGTGAGTTTCAGGCTGGCGTCGCAGTGGTTGATGTCACCCCACAGACACTTCCGGTGCTGGTGAATGGCGGAATGACGAGCCGCAGCATTTCAACGGTGCGCACCAGTGTGAATGCTCGCGCATTTTTCTTCAGTGACGGCGATGAACAACTGGCGATCGTTGTGGTTGACAGTTGTATGATCGGTCGGGCATTACTGGACGACATCAAGGCACTGGCGCAACAGAAGCTGGGAGTACCGGCGGATCGGATCCTGATATCCGCCACACACTCGCATACAGCACCTGCCTCCATGGGCTGTCTGGGAACAGATGCTGATCCGGACTATGTCCCGTATCTGCGAGTCCGTATCGTGGAGGCCATCGCAGCGGCGCGGAACAATCTGCGGCCTGCTGAGGTTGGTTTTGGTCAGCTGGCAATACCCGAAATGACGGCCCTGCGAAGGTGGGTTCGCCGCCCGGATCGCGTTGTGGAGGATCCATTTGGAAATCTGACCGTCAGAGCGAACATGCACTCCGGGCGTGTTCTGGACGACGTTACAGGCGAATCCGGTCCGGAAGATCCTGATCTGCAGATCATTTCCCTGCGGACTCGCGATGGAGATCCACTTGGTTTGCTGGCAGCATTTTCGATGCACTACTACGGCGATCGGGATATCAGCGCCGACTACTTTGGTCTGTTTTCGGAAGGATTAAAATCACGACTGTTTCCAGACAGCGGCTTCGTTGCAGCAATGGCTCACGGCTGCAGCGGCGATATCTGGCGAAGAGACTACATGGCGCCGGAAACATGGGATCCCGAGCAGACGATCGAACAGTATGCAGATGCCATGATCGATGCTGCACAGAAGACCCTGAAAGACATCAAGTATCGGTCTGACATCTCACTTGCGATGACTGAGACACGCCTGCCACTGAAGTACCGAATACCTGACCGTCAGCGTTTGGAGTGGGCCCGGAGAATTGTTGCCGAAATGGGCGATCGTGCTCCGAAGACACAGCCTGAGGTGTACGCGCGCGAACAGCTGCTGCTGCACGAAGCAGGGCAGACCGAAGTCGTTGTTCAGGGGATTCGAATTGGTGAGATCGGGATTGCCACAACTCCCACCGAGACCTACGCGGTCACCGGGCTGAAGATCAAATCCGCAAGTCCACTTCAGAACACGATGGTTATTGAACTGGCAAATGGCGGCGACGGATACATTCCACCTCCAGAGCAGCACTTGCTTGGTGGTTATAACACGTGGGCAGCACGATCGGCCGGACTGCAAATGACCGCCGAACCTCAGATCACCCAGGCTGCAATTCGCATGCTGGAAGCAGTTTCGGGGCGTCCGAGGCGATCGGACGCGTTGCCTGAAGGTCCGGCTGGAGCTCAGATTCGAAAACTGTCACCACTGGCATGGTGGCGAATGAATGATTCGTCAGGGCCACTGGCTATGGATTCCAGCGGGAATCATCGTCACGGTGTTTTGAACGCACCTGTCACCTATTTTCTGGAGGGACCTCTTTCCGACGCCTACTGTGGACCGGGCACGATGAATCGCAGTTTGCATTTTGCCGGGGGACGGATCACGACCGTACTTCCGGAAACCGGGTCGCAATATACGGTCGCGGGCTGGATCTGGAATGGCATGCCTCTGGACGCCCGACCGATTGCGGGCTGGATCTATTCTCGTGACCATGACTACGGCGTCAGTGTCGGTGGAGAACACCTCGGGGTGCTGGGTGGCGAAGAGGATTCGGGACGGCTCATTTTTCGCTGGGGACTTGCAGCACAGCAACAGGCCGTCGGACGCCGGCAAATTGCTCGCTGGACGTGGAATCATGTTGCATTAGTCCGTGACGGCGAAGGTTACCGCATTTACCTGAACGGTTCTCAGGAGATGGCCGGCAACGCATCGGAGTGTCACATTGACCGAATTTTTTTGGGCGGGCGCAGCGACAACAGCAGCAACTGGGAAGGAAGGCTGGATGAATTCGCTGTCTTTTCAAGGGCACTGAGTGCGGCAGAAATTGAACAGATTGCGAAGCCGCAGACCACCAGGTGACCGCGTTATCTCCACGACTGGTTGCGATTCAATTCAAGCACGGATGAAACGCACAGATACCCCATAAAGATCATCATGAACTGCGGGTCCGGCTGCAGCGAAGTCAGCAGACGCTGAGCATCTTCCGTGAACGGCATGTAGAGCCAGGCGGGAAAGAAGTCACCCCTGCCCTTGTTACAGACAGCCGCCCAGGCTGCCGCTGCACCGGCCACGCCAATGGAAACCTTCAGGACAAGCTCAGACGAACTTACTCCACCAATTCGATAATGCCTGACGACTGCAGACATGATCTGCCCGCCATCAAGTGGCAAACAGGGAATCAGGTTCAGGACATTGACGATGATTCCTGCGAATAACAGCATCCTGAAGCCGTAGGACATGAGCGGATACTCGCCCAACAGCGAGGTCGGTAACACAGACCGGATCAGATAAACAAGCACCCCCAACAACAGTCCTGCGGCCGGTCCGGCAGCAGAAACGGCAACGGCGCGGCGAAACGGAAAATGTGAGGAGGTTGCATAGCCGCAGAAAAAATAGAGCACAATCTCTGAGGGGTACCCATAGCGGCGAATTACGAGCGCATGTCCCAACTCGTGAACCAGAATGGACACGAAAATACTGAGCACCCCGATCGCCACAAAGGGCAGATTACCATTGCCCCAGACCATGAAACCCGTGGAGAGCCAGAAGATGGGATGTACACGAACCGGAATCCCAAGCAGTCGAAACCGCAAGTCAAATTCCGTCTCACCTGCCATACCAAACATGCTGCTGATACCGTAATGTGTGAAGAGGATTGAGGAGTCGAAATCGTCTCGCTCCGAAAGTCAGTCTACCGCCTTTTCCACCGGAATGCACATCGACGTGATCGGCTCTGGTGACGTGTCGATTCTGCGATCATCTCCGCCTTCGTTTCCAGAGGCTTTGCAAACTGAATTTTTTTCGCGTTCTGATGGGTGTCCCAATCTTCCAGTCCGTGCTTCGGCCGGTGCTGAGGCCCTTCTCGCGCCTGTTGCTTGGCTTGATAGCGGTCCCCGTCTTTCATTTTCTGCTGCGTCGCGTCCTGCGAATTCAGAGACTGGATAAAGAACTCGAAAAAGACCTGCAGGAGTGGTTTCGAGCGTCGCTGTTACTGCTCGCAGCCACAGCCAACATGGAACACATCCTGTTCAGCTGGCTGAATCGCGTGGACTGGCTGGACCGTGCGGACTGGCTGACCATGGGACTGCGGCTGCTGATGGTGATTGGTGTGATTGAAGGCATGCCTGACCAGGAGTTATTTGCGGTCCTGCACCCTGGTCCGCCGCGTCTGGAACGAAAAAACGGACTGATCCGTGAGCTGTTCAACCGCAAGTGGGAGTTGATTAAGGGGCATCTTTGTCGACATATCAATCGCTCATCCCCGGTCTTCGCAATGATGTGCGCAATTGTTGGATCGCAGTTGCCCATGCAACCCGTCATTACGACGAAATCGGTCGCCGTGTACTCCGACCTGGTCGAAGCAAAAGAATCAATACGCGTTGCGAACAAAACGATCGGAAGTGGCAAGGCCGACAGCCTGTCGCGCAGCAGGGCCGCTGAAGATCTGGTCAAAGCCACGAAGAGAGTTGACGAGGCAAAAGTGAAACTGGGCAGTTTATCTGTCAGCGAGTCCGAAGCGGCGGCCGACTATCAGGCCTATGCGAGGGAATTGCAGCAGTACGGACGGAACAGAGAACGCTGGGCAGTGGGCTGGCTCTGCTTTCTTGTTGCGATTGTGCAGTACCTGATTATCGGCCTGGTCACCTCACGTGATCGGGCGGTTGATGTGCTGACCGAATTCGACAAAGCTGTCGCGCAGCGTCGTCGTGAATTGATCGAAGAATTCAGTCTGGAACGGCAGAAACCGCCTGCTGAAGAAGACCCGGAAGACTCACAGATTGAGCCAGAATCCGGTCCAAATGAATCCAGTCCTCCTGCGTAATTCTGCCAAAAGCCACAGGATCAGAGGAGAATCCGGCACTTCCTGATTCGGGGTCGCTCGACAATCTGCATCTCCACGCCGGTATTTCCGCGCTTCTCCAATACCACTGCGACAGGCCCTGGCGGCTCGCCTGTAATATGGGGAATCCAGGGACCCTGGTGACTTCGCCAGCTTCCATACGCCTGAATCTTTATTGAACTGCCGAGGAGCAACTGCGCAGGAATTGCGAGCAGTGCCGGCCATGTGCAGGAAACGGCGGCAATCTGACGAGGCTTTCACCATCAGGGAGTATCAACGATCGTCTGCGGCAGCTGCAAATCTTGCACAACAGCGTTGGTTCACACTACACTTATGGATCGCATCAGCCAGCCGGGGCAACTTGTCCTGGCTGGTACATTAGAAGACATGCAAAGTCGCTCAGGGAGTAATCCTGAACGGGATTTGCCTGCGGTCCGAGCAAAGGAGGGCTCGATGACGGCATATACTGAACGATTGCTGTCAGCCGGTGAGATCACCAGCATGCTGTGTGCCACACTGATGGGCCCTCCGGATGTCACCATTAATGATGTGCAGACCCTGGAGATGGCTGGCAGTAACCATCTCAGCTTCGTTGGTGACGAGAAACAACTTGGGCGTCTCAACAAATCCCGGGCAATCGTGATCATTGCTCCTGAATCAGCCCGAGACAGCCTTGCTGCTTATTCAGATCGGGTTTTCATCCTTGTTCCGGAACCCGAACCTGCATTTCTGTCGATTGCCGCAATCCTGAACCCGGCTCGTCCGCGAGAGATGGTCGGCGTCTCAGAAAGAGCCAGTGTCCCGAGCGATGCTGAGATTGGGGCGAACACCAACATTCATCCGTTCGCTGTCATTGGCCGTGGCGCGCGAATTGGCCGAAACTGTGATATCAGATCCGGCGTTGTGGTCGGGGACGACTGCATCATTGGTGACCATGTTGTGCTGCACCCGAATACCGTTCTCTATGCCGACGTACAGATTGGAAGCCATGTCACAATACATGCAGCCTGCGTGATCGGAGCTGATGGTTTCGGATATCGCCAGGTGAACGGGGGCCACCAGAGGTTGCCCCATTTTGGAACAGTCATCATCAAAGATGATGTCGAGATCGGCGCAGCGACAACGATTGACCGAGCCAAGGTCGGTGCAACAATCATTGGCGAGGGAACGCGAATCGACAATCAGGTAATGATTGGGCATAACTGCCGTATTGGTCGCCACAATCTAATCGTTGCTCAGTCCGGTTTTGCTGGCACAGCCTCAACTGGTGACTACGTGGTCTGTGCCGGCCAGGTCGGTGTGGCTGATCACGTTCACATCGGCACGGGAGCGAGGCTTGGCGCAAAGACGGGAGCTCACAAAAACCTGCGAGGCGGGCGCGCGTACCTTGGAATGCCGGCAGCACCGATTGACGACATGACTCGACAGATGACAGCTTTACGGCGTCTACCGTCCCTGAGAAACAAACTTCGGGACCTCGAAAAAGAGGTCGAAAAACTACAGGCTCAGATCAATGGTGAAGGCGACAAACGTCACCGTGACGCTGCCTGATTCACCGCATTCCATCATCTCCCTGACAGAGAATTTGCGTTCCTGAAATCGCCGAATGCAGTCATGCTCTTATGAGTTTCAGAATATTCTCCACCAATACAACAAGTGCTCAATCCGCACAGCATCCTGATCAGCAGCGCCGGCTGGGATTGCTCGCAGGAGCCGGTGACTTTCCCATTCGATTTGCGGAAGCCGCCCGCCGAGAAGGTTACTTTGTCTACGGACTTGGCGTTGCCGGCATGGCTGCACCGGAACTGGCCGAAGTTTGCGACGAGTACAAGACGGCGCCCCTCGCAAGGCTCGGATTCGCTATTCGAACGCTGCGACGTGCTCGCGTTAACAGTGTGGTGATGGCAGGGAAAATTGAAAAGACCGTACTGTTTCAGCGATTTCGCTGGCTTCGCCTGATCCCTGACTTTCGAACACTCCACATGTGGTATCGGTATGCGAGTGAAAACCGCAAGGATGACACTTTGCTGCTGGCAGTGATTCGTGAATTCGAACGTGATGGACTCCACTTTGACTCAGCCCTCGAATACGCCCCGGAGCTGCTCGTGAAACATGGTTTTCTGACCAAACGCCGTCCCACATCCGCACAGTGGGAAGACATTCGATTTGGCTGGACACTGGCCCGTGAAATGGGGCGGCTTGACGTCGGTCAGACCGTCGTTGTCAATGACCAGGCTGTCATGGCGGTGGAAGCCATTGAGGGTACGGATAAGTGCATTCGCCGCGCGGGTGAGCTTTGTCGCAGGAATGGTTTCACAGTGGTCAAAGTCTCCAAGCCGAACCAGGACCTGCGATTTGATGTCCCAACAATCGGCGAACAGACGATCCGTTCCATTCATGAGTCGGGCGGGCAGGTGCTGGCAATCGAAGCTGGAATGACAATCCTGCTGAATTCTGCGGAGGTCATTGAGTTGGCAGATCGTCTTGGCATCGCCATTGTCGCGGTCAATGCAGCAGAACTGCGCGTGAGAGACGTCGCCTGAGCAGGACACGATCACCGCAGCTGCACTGCCTCATCTGTTAATCATTCCGCTGCCCGATGGGTCCAACTGCACGGATTCCGCTGACTTTTCGCACTCAAATCACGAAACACACCGCGGGTTCTGCCAATTGGGGTGCGTCCGGACAGTATTCGCTTCCGAAAACTCAATGGAATCGGCTTGAGAACCACGCTATATCTGGCAGTGTAGCCGGACTGCAAAACCTGGTTTCCCTGCCAAATGCGGATGAGCAGCACGATCACCCCAGCCGTGCGCATCCTGCGCCGCTCACGTCAGTCCACAACTGTCGGAATCAATCTCCCATGAAATCCATCTGCACACTCCTGTTGGCGGTCTCATTCAGCATCCTGGTTTCCGTCCGGTCACCAGCGGATGAAGTGAATTCCGTTGAATCCGGCAGCGGACTCATCTGGCTTGCTGCCACAGTCCATCTGGATGGCGGCACGGAACGGATTGACCTCGGTGATGTGCATGGAGTACTGGAGGGTGATCGGCTTGCGGTATTTCGCAGCACAGACGGCCACCACACACCAGTGGGCACCATCCAGGTCACCGAATCACGTGCGACATGGAGTTATATCAACACAACTGCAGCTGGCACATTGCGTGAGGGCGATCTTGTTCTGGGCGTCCGGAATGTCCGTCAGCAGGGAACCGGAGATCATATGCAGAACGGTTTTCTGCGACGACAGTTGATTCGCAGTGGTTCACGCAATGGGTATTCATCAACAGACCGAGTTCAGTCCGCTTTGACGCTGCGTAGTCTGGTCCGGCGGCAGAACCGCTGGGTGAAGGAAAAAAAAGAGATCGCCGGAAGCATTCGCTCTCCCAGCATTACCCAAGAAAAATACAGCGATCTGCAGCCGCTGCGAAACCAGATCCTGCGGATGCGAGATCTGCAGGAAATCGGAATTCCATTGCAAAGCTGCATGGGTGATCAATGGGATTCTGCCACCGCAGTGCTGACCCCGGCTCCCACGACAACAGAGTCAATCATTCAACTGAACCGCCCCTCCACATCCAGCGCACTCCCGGCTGACGAGCAACTGTTGAAACGGATCCAGGTGATCCGCGACGCCACGGACGTGGTCCTGTTTGATCGGTTTCAGGAAGAACAACGACTCGCGGTCTTAATCTGCACTGCAATCGACAAAGAAGCTCCCTCCAGCGAAGCGATCTGGATTGGATTGCAACTCTCTCGCAGCCAGTTCCCCGAGCTTGCAGACGACAAGGAAATGCTGGAGGAAATCCCGGAGATCCTGCGCCGCGTTCGAGCAACGCTTGATCAGTGATTTTACTGCTGAATTCGATCTCACAGCTGCCCGCCCGGGAAGTAAACCGGAGCAAAATGTGTTAACATGGGTGAGCCAGGAAGGCTTTCCGAATGGATACACATCTCCCCCCTGAAAGCAGCGACATGTCGCGGATTCAGCAGCTCGACACGCACGTCATCAACCGAATTGCCGCTGGTGAAGTCATCGAACGTCCGGCCAGCGTGGTCAAAGAACTGCTGGAAAACAGCGTCGATGCACTTTCAACCCGAATCGACGTCCAGATCGTCGACGGCGGTATGGAATTGATCCGAATTGCGGACAATGGCGAGGGAATCCACCACGAGGACATGCTTCTCGCTGTCACCAGCCATGCGACCAGCAAGATTCGATCCGACTCCGATCTGGACCATGTTGCGACACTGGGTTTTCGCGGCGAGGCTCTGGCATCGATTGCTTCCGTATCCCGGTTCCGAATCAGCACCCGCACCGAAGACAGCAACAAGGGACGGGAACTGGAAAGCCACGGCGGCAACATCATCACAGACACAGACTGCGGCTGTTCGCCTGGCACAGTCATGGAAGTCCGCAATCTTTTCTTCAACACGCCGGCGCGACGCAGATTTCTGAAGAAAGCGTCGACAGAATTCAGTCGTATCGTGGAACAGTTCTCCCGAGTTGCCCTCGCCAATCCGGCACTTGCACTCACACTTCGCCACAATGACCGCCTCGTCTACGAACTTCCCGCGACCACTGACCCTCTGCAGCGAATCCGACGCTTCTACAACGCCGAGGTCAGCGACAAACTGATCAGTGTGGAATCTTCTGCAGAGCTTCCGGAAGGGGGGGCCATCAGACTGTGGGGTTATGTTGGCGAACCATCCCTGAATCGTGCCACAAGAAAAGATCAGTACCTGTTCCTGAATGGACGCTGGATTCAGGACCGCAGCCTGCAACATGCGCTGCTGGAGGCTTATCGCGGCCTGCTGATGACTGGCCGGTATCCTGTCAGCTTTCTCTTCCTCGAAATCCCGCCGGCTCTTGTCGATGTCAACGTGCACCCCACCAAAAGCGAAGTACGATTCCAGGATGGGCAGAATCTCTATCGCCATCTGCTGAAGACATTGCGGGACAAGTTTCTTGCTCTTGAATTTCGCACCGAATTCGATCTTAATCAGCCTGCCGCAAGCGGGCTTGCAACGACACGCGTCGATTCAGCACCGCCTGTCTCTGTACCACGTCAGATGCATCTCCCTCCCGCCACCAACAGTCCCGGAACCTTCCGTGATTATCAGCCCGGCACCGGGCAACAGCGTGCTCACAGTCAGGCGGTCTTTCACAATCCGGATGTGGTCGCTGCGCTGGCCGTGGACCACCACCTGCAACAACAGGGAACAGCTCCCCACACCGCCACCAATCCATCACCGCAACATCCCTCGACGGTCGCTGCAGCCAGCTTTGAGGCCGCACCTGAAATCGTCACAGATGAGTTTCGTGCTTTTCAGATTTACGACTGCTACCTCGTGGTTGCCAGCGATTCCGGGCTGGAAATCATCGACCAGCACGCGCTGCATGAACGCATCATGTACGAGAGCATTCGTGAGCGAATCCTCTCCGGTACCGTGGAAACGCAGAAGCTCCTGGTTCCTGATGTTATTGAATGTTCCGCAGTGGAAACCGAAGCCATCCTTGAATCCGCTGAACTGTTTCAGGAAATGGGGTTCGACATCCAGAGCTTCGGAGGCACCTCTGTCATTCTCAACAGCTGCCCTGCTCTGATTCCACGTGGACGGCTGACCCGCATTATTAGGGATTTTGCCGAGCGACTACTTGAGGCGGATGGCAGGATGAGTCGACGTGATCTGCTTGAAAACATGCTCAGCACGATGGCTTGCCGCGCTGCCATCAAGTCGGGACAGCGTTTAACCACCGAAGAAATGCAGGAGTTGCTGCGACAACGCCACCTCGTTGATGACTCGCATCACTGCCCGCATGGACGGCCCACGGCGCTGGTGTTAAACCGTCATTCACTTGATCAGCGTTTCGGCCGACTGGGCTGATCAACGCCTCACAACAACGCTCATCTACTCGTGTCGCAAAGCTTCAATTGGATCCAGTCGAGCTGCAGAGCGAGCAGGATAGAGTCCGAACATCACTCCGATACCAACGGAAATCCCGAAGGCGAGAGGAAGGCTGCTGGGGACAACCTGAGGCGAAAGATTGGCGAACATTTCGCTGAATTCTGAGGCGCCGCCGCTGTCAAAAAAGAACCGCTCCGCCAGAACCTTCAGCAGCTGAAAGACCAGCGGAGTCGCCAGCCCCAGCACGACTCCAATCACTCCCCCACTGCCCGCCAGCACGATGGTCTCGGTCAGGAACTGCATCGTGATGTCCTGTTGCTTTGCCCCCAGGGCTCGGCGGATGCCAATTTCGCGTGTGCGTTCCGTAACTGTCGCCAGCATAATATTCATGATTCCAATACCACCGACAACCAGGCTGATCGCGGCGATGGAACCGAGGACCACGTTGAAAATTGTTCGAATCTGTTCCGCCTGTTTCAGGAGTTCCTGCGGCACCACCACGGAGTAGTCCTTGCCGTTGCGATGTGTGCGTTCAAGAGTTTCCCGAATGACGTCTGCGGTCGACATCACCTGACCGACGTCGGAGATTCTGAGCGTGA
>Ga0075479_10000438_pt1 | contig 17589 bp, 15 predicted proteins | sample DEB08_DNA_8_FD_76341 | JGI IMG/M metagenome (GOLD analysis project Ga0075479, IMG submission 76341) | Aqueous microbial communities from the Delaware River and Bay under freshwater to marine salinity gradient to study organic matter... | ecosystem: Environmental > Aquatic > Marine > Coastal ... | reverse complement strand
CGAGCAGCTCTCTGTGCTGGGGCAGCAGCTCAATGTGCCGGTGCACACCCCCGATGGCGTCAGCGATCCCGTAGCGGTCTGCAATGCCGGTGTGGCTCGAGCGAAGAAGGAGGGGATCGGGGTTGTCATCCTCGACACCGCAGGTCGGCTTTCGATCGACGATGAACTGATGGCCGAACTGGCCATGATCGACCGCACCGTGGGGCCTGACCAGGTGTTTCTCGTGGTCGATGCGATGACCGGTCAAGACGCCGTCGCCAGTGCCAAGGCGTTTAACGACGCCCTGGAACTCGATGGCGTGATCATGACCAAGCTCGACGGTGACGCACGTGGCGGTGCGGCGTTGTCGGTGAAGCATGTGACCGGTGTGCCGATCAAGTTCATCGGTACAGGTGAGCAGATTGAGGCGTTGGAAGACTTCCATCCTGATCGGCTCGCCGGCCGTATTCTGGGGATGGGCGACGTCGTCTCGCTGGTCGAAGAGGCGCAGCGGAAGTTCGATCAGGACGAGATGCAGCAGCAGGAGGAGCGACTCCGCGCAGGCGAGTTCACCCTCGAAGACTTCAAAAAAATGCTGATGCAGACCCGACGACTCGGTCCGATGGGCAAGGTGCTGGGGATGATCCCTGGCATGGGGGGCATCAAGGAGATGCTCGACACCGCCGACCTCGATCGAGACATGAACAGGCTTTTCGGCATCATCAACGCCATGACTCCCGACGAGCGGCGAAACCCCACGCGAATCATCGACCAGTCGAGGCGCCGCCGGATTGCCCAGGGAGCAGGAGTTCAGCCGCAAGAGGTGAATGACCTCGTGAAGCAGTTCGACGGAATGGCGTCGATGATGAAAGGCATGGCCGGGCTCGGCATGCGGGACCGGATGAAACAGCTCCAGCAGCTGCAAAGCGGGATCGCAAATCCAGGAGCTCGGCTGGCGAAGCCGAAGGGTGTGACCGGCAAGCGGCTCACGGCCGAAGAGCGAAAAAAGCAGAAAAAGCAGCGGGAAAAGGATGCTCGTCGCCGGAAACGGCAGACCAAAGACTAGCTGGAAATGGTTTTTTTGGACTGGGCTGGCCAATCCGCCAGGGTGCCCCTTGGGTTCCGGCTCCGAGCGTGTAGGCTAGTGGTCTTGCCTTGACGGCGACGCGGTCGACTTCCAGCCGACTTGCGACGACGGTCCTGCGCGTGATCAGACATGTGAGCCATGCTCTGGAGAGACAACTCTTGAGGCATGTTTCCATACCTGGTCCGCCGCATGCCTCAGTCGGCGCGATTGGCTCAAGAGAACCGCACCGTAGAAACTCACCGAGAGTTTCGTCAACTTTTTAAAGACACGTTTTCGAAAACGGTTTTAGAAGACCAGTATTGGCGTAGGAGCAACCGCTGTGGCCGTGGTGATTCGGATGAAGCGAATGGGTCGGACCCATCGCGCGTTTTTCAGGATTTGTGCCGCCGACAGGAAGAGCCCTCGAGACGGGCGGGTGATCGAGGAACTCGGCACCTACGATCCTTCGGTACCGGAAACGGATGCCCGGTGTGCCCTCAAAGGTGATCGTGTTGCGTACTGGTTGTCGGTGGGCGCGCAGCCTTCGCCGAAGGTCAGCGTTCTGATCAAGAAGTACGGCATCAACGGCACTCACCTGAAGCAGATGGAAGATGCCCGTGCTCGCTTGGCGATGCCGAGGCTGGTTCCAGAAGCTGGTGAGCCGGTGTTCGTGCCCGAGGAGAAGGCTCCCGAGCCGCCAGCAGAAGCTGCAGCCGAGGCGGCCGTGGAAGCAGCAGCTGCTGAGTCGCCTGCTGCCGAAGCACCTGCTCCAGAAGCACCTGCCGAAGGGGCTCCTGCCGCTGAAGCACCTGCCGCTGAAACAGCTGAAACCCCTACAGAGTCGCCTGCTGCTGAAGCACCAGCAGCGGAGGCTGAAGCGAAGTCGGAGTGATCAGCGGGACTTCGCGAGAAGCCGCTGTGAATCGGAACCTGCTGGTGCTCAGCGCCGCAGGGTGAGCCCGCGAATCCTGGCTGCCGCAGGAGACGGGTTGCACCGTGAACGTAGGCATTCTGTGCTGGCCCGTCTTTTGGTTTCTTATGCATCATGCGGATCGACGTCCTGACGCTATTTCCCGAGCTTTTCGCGAGCTTCCTTGATGGAAGCCTGCTCGGTGCTGCGCGGCGTCGCGGGCTTTTGGATGTGCGGCTGACGAACATCCGCGACTTCGCTGAGGGCGTGCACAGGCAGGTCGATGACCGTCCTTTCGGGGGTGGGCCAGGAATGCTCCTGATGCCGGGCCCGGTCGTGTCGTGTGTCGAGAGCGTGCAGGCGGAGCTGGTCTTGGATCAGACTCCTGCTCCCGGTCACCTGGTCATGCTGACGCCTGGCGGACGGCCATTGACGCAGCAGGTCGTGGAGGAGTTAGCTGGCAAGAAGCGGCTGGTGCTGCTGTGTGGCCGCTATGAGGGCTTTGACGATCGCATCCGTGAGGTACTCCAGCCGGATCAGATCTCGCTCGGCGACTTTGTACTCTCGGGTGGTGAGGTGGCAGCGATGACCGTCATCGACGCCGTGAGTCGCCTGATACCCGGCGTGCTCGGCGATGCGGAGAGTCCTCGGGACGATTCCTTCTCAGGTGAGGGTCGACTCGTTGAAGGGCCTCAGTACACGCGTCCGCGGGAGTTTCGGGGCCTCAACGTTCCAGATGTTTTGCTCTCCGGCGACCATGCGGTGATTCGCAAGTGGCGGCATGCGAGAGCGGTTGAAGCGACCCGCCGCCGGGCGGCCTCTATGCCAGATGCGTGCCAGACAACTTCACAGACGATGATTCATCAGACAGTCATTCAATAGACAGCCATTCCACAGACAGCCATTTCACATACAGCGATTCCCCCTCAACTGCGGTTTCCAAGATCGCGGTCGTAAAAACAGTGTTCCACGCATTTTTAGTGGGCGATTGGTCCACGAAGTGCATCATGTTCCCAGGAGTTTCCCGTGAGCCAGCAGCTGCTTGCCGAGGTTGAAGCCTCGAGCCTGAAAGAAGAGAAGCCCGCGTTTGAGATCGGCGACACGGTCGACGTGCACACCCGGATTCTCGAGGGTGAAAAAGAGCGTATCCAGGTGTTCAACGGCGTGGTCATTGCCATGAACGGCTCGGGCACCCGCGAGACGTTCACCGTCCGTCGGATCGTGGCTGGTGAGGGCGTGGAGCGGAAGTTCCCCGTTCACTCGCCGAAGGTGGCCAAGGTTGAGGTGAAGCGTTCGGGTATCACCCGCCGTGCCAAGCTCTACTACCTCCGTGATCGCGTCGGCAAGGCAGTTCGTCTGCGTGAGCGTCGCGTCGAGGTGGCCGTCGATCCGGCATCGAAGCCGAAGAGCAGCGGGAAGTTGCGAGGCCGGGCGAAGAAGCGGAGTTCGTAACGATGGCGGCCGCAGGTCGGCGGTGGTTCGGCGGTTCACGTGGAGCCGACCCCCGCCATGACCTCGGCAGACATGGTGAGGATCTTGCCGCACGGTATCTGGAAAAACAGGGATATCGGATCATTGCTCGACGAGAGCGGGTGTTGCGGGGAGATCTTGATCTGATCGCCCTCGATGACCGAACGGTGGTGTTTGTCGAGGTGCGTACACGCAGCGACACGCAGCATGGCCATCCCGCCGAGACGATCGACGGTCGCAAGCAACGACGCATCGCGACGCTCGCCAACGCCTACATTCGGCGGCATCGTCTCGAGGACTGTCGCGTCAGGATCGACGTCGTCACCGTCACGCTCACAGGTGACGACGGGAAGCCTGAAATCGAGCACTACCAAGATGCGTTTGAGAGTCCCTGGTGAGTCGCTCGGCGGCCGCGCGGCGGATAGCCAGACGCTGGCATCTCAGCCGGCTTTATGAGGCGGCTGAAGCCAAGAAGGAGTCGAGCTCTTCAGCCCGCTGAAACGGCTGAACGAGTCGACCGGGGAGTTTCTGGCGGAGTCGGCTGAGTCTCTCTTCGAGGCTTTTTTTCTGGTGCCTGCCAGCGACTTCGCGGATCGCGATTGCGGCAACCTGCTGAGGAAAACGCCGAGCAACCGCTGCGTAGATCTCGGGATCTTTTTCTCCAGAATCTCCCACGAGCACAAACCGACGGCCAGGGAAGTCGCGGAGGATCTGTTCAATCGCTCGCCGTTTGGAACGCTTTTTTGAGGGGATCCGACCGAGCGGTGTGATGTCTTTGAAACGAAACAGAGACATGTGCATCGAGCCGGTCGGGAGACCAGACTCTTCAAAGAACCCTGCTAGGCAGCCAGCCAACTGCCAGGGGCTCGCAGAGACGTAATGAAACGCGGTCTCTTCGGCATGCCACTGCCTGTAGAGGTCCACCATGCCAGGCACCGGCTGAAATGGCCGCAGGAAGGTGTTCGCCAGCAGTTCGCGGCGGTCACCGACGTCAGACAGTTTAACGGTGTCATCGATGTCTGAGATCACCGACAGCCCTGCCGGCGGAATGAACTGCACCTGCCCCGTACTGCTGAGAGGGTTGCGGCAGCCGGCTGGCTCGGGACTGGCGGGGCCACCGCTCGCCTGCTGAAGCAGTTCCACGAGATGCTGTTCCTGGCCGTCGACCGCATCGAGCCGGGCCTGGTAGCCAATCCATCCGAGCGATGAAGAGAGGCCCTCGAGGTCGCTGGAATCGAGATCAAAGGAGGTCTCGAAGTGCCCCAGTCGATCGGTGACGCCGGCATCGACTTCACGGCCGCCGACGTCGAGCACCACCCGGCAGCCCACGACTCGCTGAAAGAGGAACGCTCCGGAGCGAGCCCGAAACACAGGGTCGCTGTCATGCTCGGGGGCGATCTCGAGCACACGACGAAGAATGGCGAGGGCAGCTGACCGTCGGCGGCTCCATTCCGGAAGTGGGCGGGCAATCATGCCCGTCGCTTTCACACGCCAGCGGTCGGTGCCGGGGAGCTGTCTGGCGTAGGTCGGATAACAAGCGATCATGCCGTCTCTCTCTCCGGTGGACTCAGGGCTTGAGTCGCGCCGTCGCGATTCTACAATCGATGGTTCGCTGCCGATGACCCTCACGAGGTTTTTTCAGCCCTGTTCGCGCCGTGCGAGGGAGTGTGGCCGCGGACTCGACTGGAGACGTGCAGAGCATGGGTGTCAAGAAAAGTGGCAAGGGCCGTCGGAAACTCGGCCAGAAGAAGCGTCGCATGCGGGCCAAGATTCGGCATCGCAAGCGGTAACGCAGCTGTCGCAGTCGTTCGTTTTCTCTGACTGCGGACATGAGATTTTGGCGAAGACGGGTTCTCTTGAGGAATCTCGTTGGTGATCGCGCATTCTCGCGACCATTCTCTAGGCACGACCGTCACATCTTCCCGCGCGCTCAAGAACTGCGGCAAGGTGTGACGCGTGGTTTGCTTGCTCTCCCAATGCCGTGGGGTAGTGTTTCGTGGCCTGCGAAGGCCAACCCCGCGAGGCGACACACGGAGCCTCCACGCTTCCATCCTCTGGATGGCATCTTTGAGGTGGCCTTTCAGGCCAGGAGGTAGTCCGATGAGATCGATGTGGCAGCGGCGGCAGATAGCCGCATGGATGCCGCTCATGCTCGTGGCTGCGGCTGCGACAAGCGGCTGCAAGACCCTTAACGAGAAGTACATCGCCCTCGAAGTCTGGAAGTACGAGCGATGCTTCGGTCACGCTCCACCGGGATTTGTGGGCACACCTCCGCGGCAGCCGGCCATGGCGGCTCCCACGATGCAACCCTGTGCCACTGGCGTGCCGTGCCAGCCGATGCAGCCCGGGTGTGACATCTGTGCTGGTGCACCCCTGCCGACTGGTGGTCCAGCGGTGTTGCCAGGTCCCACAGGCGTTGGCATGACGTCGAGCCGGCCGGTGGTGATCTCCGACGAGGTTGTTCTGCCGTAGCCGAGTTGGGGCCTACGCGGGCGTTTCGTCGGGGCCAGGGAACCGTCGGTTGACGACATCCTCATGCCACCGGCGAAGGCCGCTGCGGATATCGTTGCCAACCGCTGCGTAGGAGCGAACAAAGCTGGGCACCCTGTCTTGGGAAAGCCCCACCAGGTCGTGAAACACGAGCACCTGGCCAGAACATGAAGAGCCTGCTCCGATGCCGATTGTCGGCACGGGCAGGCTCTCAGTGATTTCGCGGGCAATTGCCTCAGGAACGCACTCGAGCACGACAGCGAACGCCCCGGCCTCAGCGGCTGCGGTCGCATCCTCGAACAGCTGATCCCGGTCCCGCTGCACACGGTAGCCACCCAGCTGGTGGACTGCCTGAGGTCGAAGGCCGACATGTCCCATCACCGGGATGCCAGCGGCCACGATGCCGGCGATCACCTCCGCCTGGCCTGCGGTGCCTTCGAGCTTGATGGCCTGGCAGCCTGTCTCCTTGAGCAGGCGGGCAGAGGCTTCGATAGCCCGAACTGTGCCGAGGTGTTGCAGCGGAAAGGGCAGGTCGACCACGACCAGTGCCCGTCGACAGCCGCGGGCCACGATCTCGCCGTGGTAGAGCATCTGCTCGAGCGTTGCGGGAATCGTGGAGTCCCGGCCTGCGACCACCATCGCCACGCTGTCGCCAACAAGAACACAGTCGATGCCCGCTTCGTCGACGAGGCGGGCTGACGGCCAGTCGTAGGCCGTCGCCATTGTGATGGGACGGCCCTGCTGTTTTGCTCGGCCAAGGTCGGTGACCGTGACGCGGCGGTCGCGGGGTGCTGCCGGCTGGTGTGACATGGGTTTCTCGGTGAGAAGCGACTCGGGGACGATCAGGTGACCGCTTGTGAGAATACGGCTGTGGGGTGGTCGGTGGAACGGGGGAACTGGGGGAGCGGCCGCGACCTGAGAGTTTCCGCAAACCAGTTGACTGACCTTGCGGGAGGTCTGAAGGGATCTATAATCGCAGGGCTCCCAGGCAAGGAAGCCGCCCCGGCGTGTGGTAACAATCGCCGGGTGGGCGGCTTGAGAGTGGGTTTTCCGGCCCGCTGTCGCGCCGTAAGATCGTGGCTGTACAGTCATGCCCGAGTTCATGGGAACTTGGTGACATGCAACCGCGGGTGTAGCTCAGTTGGTAGAGCACCACGTTGCCAACGTGGTTGTCGTGGGTTCGAATCCCATCACCCGCTTTCCTGCGATCATGTGCCTGGGAAATTTCCCGGGGCGTTGGGGTAGTTGGTGCCGGAATGCCTGGGATGCAGGATTGATCGCCTCTGGTGGCGGGGTGAGTGCCCACCGCAGGAGTATCATTTTTCACCCCAGGTTGAGCAGCGGCCCTCAAGCGGGATGCGGCTGCTGTCGGCCTTTCGCCCAGCCTGTAACCCATGAGTCTGCTCCTGCTGCGATTGTGGCGGGAAGCCTGGCTTGGTATGGGTTTCGGTCTGATAGAGAGGTTGTGCGGTATGTCGGTGAAGGCTCTCTCCCAACGTCCCCAGTTTCGTGTTTTCAACCTCGAACTTTTCCTCTCTCCGTGAGTGACCATGTCGGCCAGTGATTCCCCTTCGTCGTCCTCCGCTCTCGAATCCTCCCCTGAAGCACTCGGGGATGAGGTGGTGACCACCACCCCTCTCGCGATCGAGATTGATGTCACCAACGTGTCGACCTGTCAGCGACGGGTGAAGGTCACGGTTCCCCGGGAAGACATCGACCGCTACCGCGAGGAAGCGGTCAAGGATCTCGTGCCGACAGCATTGCTGCCTGGATTCCGTCCAGGGCGGGCCCCTCGGTCTCTCGTCGGGCAGCGATTCAAGACAGAACTGGCTGACCAGATCCGCACCAAACTGCTCAGCGACGCGATGGAGCAGGTGGCCGAGCAGGCCAAGCTCGCGCCGATCAGTGAGCCTGACCTCGACGTCGGATCGGTGCTGCTGCCTGAAGACGGCCCAATGATTTTCGAGTTTGGCATCGAAGTCCGGCCAGAGTTCGAGATGCCCAAGTGGAAGGGCCTTGAGATCGAGCGGCCAACACGTGAGATCGTTGACGCAGACGTCGACGAGGCACTCGGGAATCTGTTGCGGGAACGTGGTCGGCTGGTACCGAGTGATGGCTCGCCAACATCAGGCGACCTCGTGGTTGCCACGCTGCGGTTCCTCGACGGTGACAAGGAAATCTCGCGGGCTGAGGAGATGGAGATCATCGTCCGTCCGAAGCTCTCCTTTGCCGACGCCGAGTTCGACGGCTTCGAGTCACTTGTCACCTCCGCCAAGGCCGGCGACAAGGTGACGGGTGACGTCACCATCTCTGATGAAGCTGCTGTCGAAGAGCTGCGTGGCAAGAAGGTCACGATGGAGGTGGAGATTGTGGAGGTGAAGCGTTTTGAGCTTCCCGAACTGACCCCAGCGGTGATTGCCGAGTTGGGCGCATTTGAGTCGGAAGAAGAACTCCGCACCGCCGTGCGTCAGCAGCTTGAGAACCGGCTCGACTACCATCGTCGGCAGCGGGTGCGGCAGCAGGTTGCCGAGGCGCTGACGGCATCGGCAGACTGGGAGCTTCCCCCTGAGCTGCTCAAGCGGCAGAGCCTGCGTGAGCTGGAGCGATCCATTCTCGAGCTTCGTCGCAGCGGATTCGATGACGACTCAATCCGTCGCTATGTCAATCAGCTTCGTCAGAGCGTGATGGCGAGCACCGCCCGTTCGCTGAAGGAGCACTTCATCCTTGAGCGGATTGCGGAAGAGGCGTCGATTGCTGAGACGGCGGCCGACTACGACGAAGAGATTCGCGCGATTGCCGCACAGACCAGTGAGTCGCCTCGCCGCGTCCGTGCCAATCTCGAGAAGCGAGGTCTGATGGACGTCCTTCGCAACCAGATCATCGAGCGGAAGACCGTTAGTCTCATCGAATCAGAGGCCACGTTTAAGGACGTGCCGTTTGAGTTCGAGAAGCCGGATGCAGACGCGGTTGACCATGCTGTCTGTGGTGTGGCCGCTGGCGAAGAAGAGATCCCGACGGCCAAGCATGCCGAAGCTGGTACGGGTCGTGGAGCACGACGGTAGGCCTCAGAGCATCCTTTCCCAGAATCCGAGAAACAGCCCCGATGCAGCATCTTCCTGACGCGTCTTTTCGTCCGGACAGTCTCGCCACCCCCCGCCTGTCGTCTGCCCAGCGTGAGTATCAGCGGCAGCGGACGATGACGCTTGGTGACCTGCTGTTGGAGAACCGGATCATCCTCCTGCAAGGAGAGATCTACGACGGCAACGCCAACGAGTTGGTGATGAAGCTGCTCTATCTGCAGAGTGAGAATCGGCGGAAGGACATCCACTTCTACATCAACTCTCCTGGTGGCAGTGTCACCGCCACGATGGCGATCTACGACACGATGCAGATCCTCTCGTGTCCTGTGGCGACTTACTGCGTGGGCCTGGCAGCCAGTGGTGGTGCGGTGCTGCTTGCGGGTGGCGCGAAAGGGAAGCGGTTCGCGTTGCCGCACGCCAAGGTGATGATCCACCAGCCGTATGGACAGGTCGGTGGCCAGGTGAGCGACATCGAGATCCAGGCTGACGAGATCATCAAGACCCGTGCGGTGCTCAATGAAATCCTGGCCGACCACACAGGTCAGCCGCTTGAGCGGATTGCGAAAGACACAGACCGTGACCGGTACCTCACTGCCGGCGAGGCCAAGGAGTACGGCCTGGTCGACGAGGTTCTGTCGAAGCCTCCGGTGACGGAAGAAGAGGCCGAGTGACGAAGGCCAGCTGCTCAGAGTCTGCCGGTCGTGCTCGGCAAGATCGCCTGAGGCAGTATGTGAACAACAGCGGAATCCCCGACCTACGAGAACCAGCATGCCCCTGATTCCCTTTGTCATTGAGAAGAGCGGCCGCGAAGAGCGGGCGATGGATATCTACAGCCGTCTGCTCAAGGACCGGATTGTGTTCCTTGGGAGTCAGGTGAATGACGAGGTGGCCAATGCGATCGTGGCGCAGCTGCTGTTTCTGCAGTCAGACGATCCGACAAGTGATATCCACCTCTACATCAACTCGCCTGGCGGGAGTGTCACAGCGGGCTTGGCGATCTACGACACGATGCAGTTTGTGACCTGCGACGTTGCCACCTACTGCATCGGCCAGTGTGCCTCGATGGGCGCCGTTCTGCTGACAGCGGGCGCGAAAGGCAAGCGTCGGGCGCTCCCCAACTCCAGGATCATGATCCATCAGCCTCTCGCCGGGATGGAGGGCACCGCTGAAGAGATCATGATTCATGCCAACGAGTTCCGGAACGTGAAGCACAAGCTCAACTCGATCTTGTTGAAGCACACCGGACATCCGCTGGAAAAAATCGAACAGGACACCGACCGAGACCGGTTTATGTCGGCGCAGGAGGCGCTCGACTACCGGCTGATCGACGAGGTGATTGAACACATGCCCGTGAAGGGCGTCGGCTAGTTCTGCGGCCGCGATAGGTCGCCCCATCATCAATCGACCCCGCGCATGGAGGCGCGAGATGGCACACTGCTTGTCAGTGACGAAAGCTAATGGACTGGCGACGGCCGCCGTTGTCGCCCTTGTTGGAAGCACACTCGTTGGCTGTCAGAGCCATCTCAACAGCCAGCTACTGGAGCGAGAGCTGCGGCTGCAGGAAGATCAGATCTACCGTCTGCAAGACGTGCTCGATGAGAAGTGCGCTCGGCTGGAGTATGTGGTTCAGGAGAACGCATCGCTCAAGCGACAGCTGGGTTACGGTGATGCGGCTCCTGTTCGTGGCCGTGCAGGCGGAACTGCCTCTGGTCGATCCTCGTCGAGTGGGAGCAGTTCTGCACCAGCTTTTGCGCCACCGACGATCGAGCTCTCCGATCCGGCTCCCCCATCTGTGCTGCCGCCGCCCACGTCGCCGCCGGCTCCTGCAGGGCTGCCGGTGCTTGAGGGCGTGCCGCCCCTCCCTTCCGGTCCTGTAGACGGTGCTGATGGCGATACTCCTGGTGATGATGGTGGTGACGCACCACCTGCCTTCGGTCTGATGCCTGAGGTGACCGTGCCCGCTCTCGAGCCGGAGGTGATTCCTGAGGTGGGGAGTGATCCGCTCAATGACGGATTTGACGATGGTCCGAGTTTTGCTCCAACATTTGTGGCACCACAGGCCTCAGCCCCCGGCCTGCTTGATGAAACTGCTCAGCAGGCATCGGCGATCCAGGATGACTTTCGTCGGCCAACTGGAGGTTTCATCCAGCCGCTCTCGTATCAGCAGGAGATGGCAGCGTCGATCGATGGTGAGGCGTCCTCCCTGGCCCCGCTGCCTGTCGAGGCGGTTCTGGAGCGAATCGTGATCAATCGCTCAGAGACACGGGCCGTTGACACCAACACAGATGGCATCCCGGATGCGCTCTCGGTGGTGTTTGAGCCGAGGGATCTTGATGAGCGGCTGATCGCTGCCAGCGGCGATGTCGTGATCACTGTGCACCCAGCCTCGGTACACGAGTCTTCGGCAGCCCTTGCCTCCTGGACGATTCCCGCTGCAGATGCCGCGAGCACGTTCCGCAGTACGTCTCGCAGTCGAGGCCTGCGATTCCTCCTGCCGTGGCAGCAGGCACCTCAAAAGTTCGCTGGAGTGGTGCACGTGGAACTGCGAGCGGCTGAGGGGGTGGCCCGCGCAGAGACACCGATCAGCATTCCCTAAAACGCACAGGCGGGCTGTCAATCGCCGGTAGACACGGGAGCCTCGCTGAGCGAGACGTGAGTGATGAACAGAGGCCTACCAGAAGAGTTTAGGCGGGCCGTGGCTGCGACTCGCATTAGGAAACGGTGCCTCTCCGCTGGCTGCGATGATCTGCCTGCAGGCGACCTCCACGACCAGCGTGTACGTACGCCGAGGAAAGCCCGCCACCGCATCATCGGAGCCTGTGGCCTGATACGAAAAAAGGGCAGGTCGTCCGCAGACGACCTGCCCCAGGTTTCGCGGCAGCATCAGCATTTGGCAGCGGAGATCGCTTTGCCCAATGGTCAGCTCTCGCAGAGCGGTTTAGAGCCCCTTCCGCTCCAGGAAGTTGAGCAGATCTGCAACGCGGGACGAGTAGCCCCACTCGTTGTCGTACCAGCTGACGACCTTAACGAAGTTGCCCAGGCCGATCGTCTCGATAGCCGAGAAGATCGAGCTGTGGGAATCGCCACGCAGGTCGGTCGAGACCAGTGGCAGTTCCGTGTAGCGAAGGATGCCCTTGAGCGGCCCGTCGGCAGCCTGCTTCATGGCGGCATTGATCTCAGCGGGGCTCGCATCCTTGTTCAGGATGGCGGTGAAGTCGACCACGCTGACCGTCGCCACGGGCACGCGGAAGGCCATGCCGGTGAACTTGCCCTGCAGTTCCGGAATCACGAGGCCAACAGCCTTCGCAGCACCGGTGCTCGAGGGGACGATATTCAGGGAAGCGGCACGAGCGTCTCGCAGGTCCTTCGCGGCAGTGTCGACCGTCCGCTGGCTGTTGGTGAAGGCGTGCACGGTGGTCAGCAGACCACGGTCGATGCCAAACGTCTCGTGAAGCACCTTTGCCACGGGGGCGAGACCGTTGGTGGTGCAGGACGCATTCGAGATGACGTGATGCTTGGAGGGATCGTACATCCCGTCATTCACGCCGAGAACGATCGTCAGATCTTCGTTCTTGGCAGGAGCGGAGATGACCACCTTCTTCACGCTGTCGCGCTTGTGAGCGACTGCCTTGGTGGCGTCGGTGAAGAAACCGGTGCTCTCCACAACGATGTCGACGTCCTGGCTCCCCCATGGAATCGAGCCTGGCTCGCGCTCGGCGAAGACCTTGATCGTGCGGCCGTCGACGACGAGGTCAGTGCCGTCGGCAGCCACCTGGCCCTTGAAGGGGCCGTAGTTGGAGTCGAATGCCAGCAGGTGTGCGTTGGTTGCGGCGTCGGTCAGGTCGTTGATGGCAACAACTTGGACGTCACCGTCGAGGCCGAACTTTTCGAAGATGGCGCGAAAGGTAAGGCGGCCGATGCGGCCGAATCCGTTAATGCCGACGCGAATGGACACGTGATCACTCCTGTGGGTTTCGTTGACGGCGAGACTATACACGGTTTACAGGGGCCTACTCAAACGGGGGCAGCCGTTCGCGGTCGTGGGCGATTTTGGCAGTTTTTCGCGGCTGGAATGCTTGTGATGGCAGTCGGTGCCTGGCTGCCACGGGCCCAGGCCCAGACGCTCACGCCTCGGGCCAATCCTGCCGACCTCGACGGCATCCCTCTCCAGGGTGACGACGACCCGGATCTCAACTCTTCGCGGGCCTGGACTCGCTTCCTTGCTCGCGCGTTTGCTGATCCCGTGAATCCGCTGACGTCTCTTGAGGCCCCAGACATTCGAGCACCCGGCCCAGACTCCTCCGACTTCCCGAACAGCCCCTACACGCTGCCGAGAGGCTGGAACTATCTCGAAATGAGTCCACTGACCTACACCGCGAGCATCAACACGCTCCAGCCGGAGAGCTACAGCTGGAACTACCTCCTGCGGATGGGAGTGACAGACCGCGTCGAGTTTCGCCTCTATGGAAATGGTCTCTCGTGGGTAAATGCCGGTCTCGGTGAGCCGGAGGTTGTCGGCTTTGCGCCCCTCGTTTTCGACACCAAGATCCACTTCTTCGAAGAAGATAAAGAGCTGTTTGTGCCGGCCACAGGCATGGAGATCTACGTGCAGACTCCCTGGGGAACCCCAGACTTTGACGCGGGCACCCAGCCAGGCATTTCGCTGCTCTTTCTCAACACCCTGCCATGGGGCTGGGAGGTCAACTGGAACGTGGGCCTTGTCACGTATGAAACACCCGACGGCGGCTTCAACTACACCGATTCTGTTCAGTGGTCATTTGCCAGGGGCATCACGGAGCACACTTCGATCTTCCTGCAGGGCTTTCAGAATCAGGCTGCCCTGCCGCGGCCCGCGAGCCAGACGGTGCTCGGTGGCGGCATGGTGCACAACATCAACCGCCGCTTCACGATCTTCGGCAGTTTCAATGCCGCCACCAACAAGTCCGGTCCGGCGACGACCTACTACGTCGGTGGGGCGGGGGCGTTCTAGGAACGCTCGCAGCATGGACACTGCTGTCCACGGTTGTGTCGGGTGTCTGGTATCGTGATTGCCTATGGCAGACGCAGTGATTCAGCTCGAGCAGGTGCGAAAGGCGTTTCGGACGCCGGCCGGTGAGGCCGTGCCGATTCTTGACGTCGAACGGTTTGAGGTGATGGCTGGTGAGCAGGTGGCACTCGAAGGGCACAGTGGGTCTGGCAAGACCACGCTCTTGAATGTGATTGCCGGCATCATGCGGCCTGATTCAGGACGCGTCGTGCTCGACGGCGTCGACCTCGCTCGGCTGCCAGAGGCCGCCCGTGACCGCGTTCGAGCCGATCGTTTGGGGCTTGTCTTTCAGCAGTTCAATCTCCTACCCGGTTTCACAGCGATCGAGAATGTGCTTGTGGCGATGGCCTTCTCGTCTGCGCGACCTGACCGAAGCCGGGCAGAGTCATTGCTCACAAGCGTGGGCCTGGGGCATCGCCTCTCACACAAGCCTGCGGCCTTGAGCGTGGGTGAGCAGCAACGCGTGGCGGTGGCCCGGGCGCTGGCGAATCAGCCGAAGGTGATCCTCGCCGATGAGCCGACAGCCAGCATCGACCCAGCCCATCAGCAGCAGGTGGTCGATCTCCTCAAGCAGACCTGTCAGGAGCAGAACGTGGCGCTCGTGGTCGTGACACACACGCCAGAAGTTGCTGAGCAGTTTCCCCGACGGGTACGGATTGAGTCATTCAACCGAGTACTCGCCAAGGCTGCCTCTGCCGGAGGTGATGCATGACGCTTCTGGGAATCGCCTGGCGAAACATTCGGCAGCGAACCTTGACCAGCAGTCTGACCGTCTTCTCGCTGGCGTTGGGTGTGGGCCTTGTCGTGGCCACGCTGATTACCGGAGGGATTGTGCGGCAGGCGTTCGAGTCGGGAACGGGCCTCGGCTACAACATGATTGTGGGAGCCAAAGGCAGCCCGCTGCAGCTGGTGCTCAACAGCGTCTACTACATCAGCAAGCCGATCGAAAACATCTCCTGGGAGTTTTACTCAGACTTCCAGCCAGCCAGTCGCCGCAGCGATGGTGAAGATGGCGACTTCGCCTCGAGCGTCGAAGTGGCTGTGCCAATCTGCATGGGCGACTACTACCGCGGCTACCGAGTGATCGGCACCAACGCTGATCTGTTCGGAAAACTCACGCGTAGTCGAGGCACACCCTTTGCGTTTGCCGACGGTCGCAACCTCGAAGACGCCAACTTCTTTGAGGCGGTGCTCGGCGCGTCAGTGGCAGCTGACACAGGCCTTGCGGTTGGCGATGCGATCAAGCCGACGCATGGTGCCGATGACGGACCAGAGCATGATCCGTTTGTCGTGGTGGGCATCGTGGCCGCGACCGACACGCCGATTGACCGTGGCGTGTTTGTGAACATGGAAGGCTTTTATCTCCAGGAGGGGCATGCCAAGCCTCTCGACGACGAGGAGGAAGAAGCACTCCTGGCGGCAGCCTCCGCTGATGCTGCCGTGGATGCCACCGCCGCGAGTGACAACGCGTCTTCTGGACCACAGCCACTTCCCGAGGCACAGCGAGAGGTGACCTCGATCCTGGTAAAGACTGCCAGCCTGCCCGGGCTTCCACCGGAGTTGACCTCGATGGGCATGCGGACAGTGATCAACGAAGGGTCCGATGGGCAGGCGGTGCTGCCGATTGGCGAGATCCGTCAGCTGCTCGACCTGTTTGTCTGGCCGCTTGAGCGACTGCTGCTCCTGATCACCGTGCTGGTGGTGATTGTTTCTGCAGTCGGCATTCTGGTGAGCATGGTCGGCTCTTCGCTGGAGAGAACCCGTGATGTGGCCATCATGCGGGCACTGGGTGCACGCCGCTCGCATGTCTTGCTGACGGTGCTCTTGGAGGCCGTGCTGCTGGCCGGCTGTGGCGGTCTGACAGGATGGGCGTTGGGTCACCTGGTGGTCGGTGCGATCGGCCCTTGGATCGCCACAAACGCAGGTGTCTCGGCGAGTGTGCTCTCGGCAGCCCCCGGGGCAGAACTGCTGCTGGTGCCTTTTTTGATTGCGTTGGCGGTCGCGGCGGGGCTGCTTCCCGCGGTCATGGCCTACCGCACCGATGTGGCTCGCTGGCTGCAGCGAGGTGGGTGAGCCGAGTGGTCGTCGGTGTGTCCCTGGTGCCACTGGGCCTCTGCTGGCAAGGGATGCGACCTAAAATTCCCCCGCACCAGTCGCAGCGGTCCTCCAGCCGATGGCCTAAACTGAAGCGGTTCGCGCCCCGGAGAAGTTCTATGCATTCGCAGCATTCCCGTCGGTCGGTTGTCCGACTGCTGATGACGCTCGCCCTGATCCTCACCGTGGGGACTGCGCCCGGGATCGCACGGGCCTGTCCCTTCTGCTCGGCGGTTTCGCTGACCTTTTCGCAGGAGATCGAGCAGAGTGCCGCAGCTGTGGTGGCCCGCTTGGTCACACCGCCGCCGGCGGCTGCGTTGAGCCCCGTGGCCGATGGCCCTCTACCCAAGGGCGTCTTTGAAGTCGACCAGGTCTTAAAGGGGACAGACCTCGTGGAACAGCAGGCGGTCGGCGAGGCCACTGAGATTGAAGCGATCCTACTGGAAGACAAGCCCGTTGGCTCACTGTTTCTTCTGCTTGGCATTGAGCCCCCAGACCTGGTCTGGTCGAGCCCGATCGCAATCAACGAGCGGGTGGTGGACTATCTGCTCGAACTGCCGGGGCTGCCTGCCGGTGGTCCAGATCGCCTGGCCTTTTTTCAGGACTACCTCGAAGACACCGACGCCATCCTGGCCCGTGATGCCTACGACGAGTTTGCGGTGGCTCCCTATGACGATGTCCGTGGACTCAAGGACCGCATGAATGCCACGACGCTGCTCGGCTGGATTCAGGATCCTGACGTGCAGGCCAATCGGCGACGCCTCTATGCGACGATGCTCGGTGTCTGCGGCACTGCGGAGGATGCGACAGCGATCGCCACGATCCTTCAGGATCACTCGGGCGATGCGATCAATCCTGATGTGCGAACGGGCCTCGATGCCCTGATCGCCTGCTACGTCACACTGCTGGGTGGCGAAGGGCTTGATCTTGTGGACCAGTTGTTCCTGAAGCGGGGTGACCGCGATGTTCCCTTCACCGAAACCTACGCTGCGGTGATGGCGCTGCGGTTTCTTGGGGAGGAGAGCGAGATTGTGCCGCGGGAGCGGGTGCTCGCGTCGCTGCGGCTGCTGCTAGCGGAGCCCAAGCTCGCTGACCTGGTGATTGCGGATCTCGCCCGCTGGCAGGACTGGTCGGTGGTCGACACGCTGACGACGCTGTTTGCAGAGGCTGGCACCGACAACATCTTTGTCCGCGAGCCGGTGGTGAACTATCTGAGGGCCTGCCCACTGCCTGAGGCGGAGGCCGCGTTGGCACGCTGTGAGGAGATTGATCCTGAGGCGGTGCGACGGGCGGCCACACTGGCGGGATTTGCCGGAGGCTTCGCACCACCGGGCCCCAGTGCTCCTTCCGAAGCGACTGCGACTTCCGCGGAGGGATCGGGTGACTCGACAGCTGCGACGGGCAGTGAGGCCGATCTGATCAGTCAGGTGCCGCCCGTGCTGGGCGACACCGA
>Ga0075479_10000434_pt1 | contig 17650 bp, 26 predicted proteins | sample DEB08_DNA_8_FD_76341 | JGI IMG/M metagenome (GOLD analysis project Ga0075479, IMG submission 76341) | Aqueous microbial communities from the Delaware River and Bay under freshwater to marine salinity gradient to study organic matter... | ecosystem: Environmental > Aquatic > Marine > Coastal ... | reverse complement strand
ACCTTCAAGGCGGCAACCAGTCTCAACTACAAGAACATGGTCATTTTGGAATGCCTTCTCCGGGCGCGGCAATGCATGATCTGGCCCCAAATGTATTTGGATGGGGTTGCGAAGAAGAATGAGACCAAACCCGAGCAGTGGGTTGGGCGTTCCCACAAGATGGAGACCCTCTTCGAGATGATTGGGGGGCACCCCCAAGAGAAGACTCTGATTTTCTGTCAGTTTGTGGGGGAGATGAACTATATCCAAAGTCAATTGGATTGTCCCACATTCAGGATAGATGGGTCCGTCTCCAAGGAGGACCGAACTACCCAGTTGACTAAGTTCAAACAGGCACCACCGGGGTCGGTCTTCATCATCCAGATCAAGTCTGGTGGTCAAGGTCTCAACATTCAAGAGGCCACCAGGGTCTACATCATGGCCCCAGCTTGGAACCCTGCGACTGAGCTTCAGGCAATCGGCCGCTCTCATCGAACGGGTCAGACCCAACCAGTCTACGTGAAGAAGATGATCTACAGGGAGACTGAGACATTTTTGAGTGTCGAAGAGGAGATGATGGCCCTCCAGGGCCACAAGTCCATCGTGTGTTCGGAGGTTCTCAACGATGAGAGGGTTAAAACCCAGATTCCGGTGAAGCGGGTAAACCACAAGATTTCAATCTTGGACATCAAGAAAATTTTCAGGGCGTAATATAAAGATGATTGGTTCCCGAGCCGAAGTTTTCCATGGCACCGCTGACATGACCGCTGGTGGTCTTTCCAAGAAGGACCTCAAGATGAAGGATGGCCGCATCGTCTCTAAGGCGGCGAGTGAGGCTGCGCTCAAGCGCATGAAGGAGGAGGGTAAGAAGGCGATGGTTAAGGTCTTCAAGCCAGCGAAGAAGGGTTTCAAGCTTCAGCCCAAGGAGGGTACCGCGGCTTACAAGAAGCTCATCAAGAAAATGTAGATGTAAAGTAAGAATGACTCTCTCCAAGTGGGAAGATTCAGTGAAAATTGCTAAATTAAAGTTAGGCATAGACCCAAAGAGGTTTACCAGGATACAGGGTAAACTTCTTAAGGAGGCTCAGAAAGTATATAGTATTTTGCTTTTGAATAAATCTAAATCTAAAGAATAAATTGAAATCCCTTCAAGTTTTGTGGCTCGTGAACAACGAGTTGGTAGGTTTTCCATGTGCACCCAAACTTCTTATTCAAGAAATACACGCTATTGAGTTCCACAATAGCCTGACCTGAATTCCTTGCGTACAGACCGTTTGTTGCTTCATCTTTTTTAGGGTTTTTTTCTGCATCATAGACATTTGGTTTAATATTCCCGTCGATATCTGTGTCGATCTTTACTCTGAATTTTGGTTCTCTGTCGGGTGACATTTTCACATTGGAGTTAAACATCGGAGCGAGTTCCTCCTTAGACATTTGGCTTCCAAAGATTACTTCACTTTGTTCGACGACGGCATTGATAATTTTATCTTCAAGTTTTCGAACACTCTCGTAGAATTTCTTCATGTAGCTGTCATCCTCATCATATCCCTTGATTGCGAAGTCGATATTGTACTTAGTGGGTCCAACCTCGGGGGTGAAACCGGAAACCCCAAATGGCATATACATCCGGGGGAATTGGATACGAAGGGGTGTACCTTGTTTGGTGGTTAAAACAATCTTTCTATTATTGAATTCATTGATTTGGAGGTTATCGATTGCCTTGTCCATGTCTTTCTAAATGATTATAGGTTCAAAACTTTAAGCCGAACACGCCACACAATCTGGCTCTAGGCTAAACTGGATTGGTCGAGCTTTTGCCTTTGATCGTAGGTAGTACATACCAGTCTTTAATCCAGATTTCCATGCGTACATGTGCATCGATGAAAGCTTTGACATCGTGGGACTCTCCATGAAGAGATTCATGGATTGGGATTGGTCGATGTATCGTCCTCTATCGGCTGCCATATCGATGATACACTTCTGGCTGATTTCCCATACAGTCTTGTAAAGTTCCTTAATTTCCTTTGGGATGTCTACAATATTTTGGATAGAGCCCCCAGCCTTAACCATGATGTCTTTCATCTCCTTGGACCACAGACCAGCCTCCTTGAGGTGGTTGACCAGGTGTTTGTTGACCACGACGAACTCCCCAGCTAGGGTACGCCTCAGGTAAATGTTTGTGGTGTAGGGTTCGAAGCATTCGTTATTCCCCAAAATTTGGGCCGTTGAGGCTGTGGGCATTGGGGCCATGAGGAGACTGTTCCTCAGACCCTTCGTCTTTACACGCTCCCTCATAGCGGGCCAGTCGTACATACCACTCATTCGAACCCCACCCCCCCACATATCCTGTTGGAGAATACCTTGGGATGCGGGGGACCCCTGAAAGGTCTCGTAGGAACCATCAATTTCGGCGAGCTCAGAGCTCGCCTCCAGAGCTGCGTGATACATGGTCTCGAAAATGTGTACATTCATGAGGCGGGATTCGTAGCAGTCGAAGGGGAGACCGCATAGGATGAAAACGTCAGCGAGACCTTGGACACCCAGTCCAATCGGACGGTGCTTCATGTTGGAGTTCCTCGCAGTCTCCACTGGGTAAAAGTTACGGTCGATGACCCGATTCAGGTTCTTTGTGACCATCTTGGTGACTTCGTGGAGTTTCGCGTAGTCGAATGTCTTGGTCTCCACGTTGACATACTTGGGGAGGGCAATAGAGGCCAGGTTGCATACCGAAGTCTCGTCTTTGTCGGTGTACTCTATAATTTCCGTGCATAGATTGGAGCTCTTGATGACGCCCAAATTCTTCTGGTTACTCTTCTTGTTGCATGCATCCTTGTAGAGCATGTAAGGGGTACCTGTCTCTGTTTGGGACTTGAGAATAGCCTTCCACACCTCAGTGGCTGGGACTGTGGTGGTGGCGAGACCCTCCTCCTCATACTTTAGGTACAACTCCTCAAACTCATCACCATAGACGTCGGAGAGCCCCTTAGCGGTATCGGGGCAGAAGAGGGACCATTTCCCACCTTCTTCAACCCTTTTCATGAAGAGGTCTGGAATCCACAGGGCTGAGAAGAGGTCCCGGCACCTCGCTTCATCGTCACCTTGGTTTAGGCGAATCTCTAGGAAGTCCAAGATGTCGGCGTGCCACGGCTCTAGGTAGACGGCGATGGATCCCTTGCGGCGACCAGCTTGGTTCACGTAACGCGCAGTGGCATTGAAAACCCTGAGCATTGGGATGATACCATCGGATTGTCCATTGGTTCCTCTGATGCGAGATTTATTGGCCCTAATATCGTGGATATGCATCCCGATACCCCCCGCCCATTTGGAAATTTGGGCACACTCTGTGAGGGTTCCGTAAATGCCATCTATGCTATCTGCCTTGTTAGCGATGAGAAAGCACGAGGACATTTGTGGACGGGGTGTCCCGGAATTGAAGAGTGTTGGGGTGGCGTGGATGAAGTAGCCTTGGGACATTTTGTCATAGGTCTCTAGAACAGCGGGGAGATCAGTACCATGAATACCAATAGAGACCCGCATAAACATATATTGGGGGGTTTCGATGAGCTTTCCCTCTAGGCGTTGGAGGTAGCTCTTCTCTAGGGTCTTGATACCAAAGTACCCAAAGTCAAAGTCCCTCTCGGTCTTGATATCATCTTTGACTTTTAGGGCAACGTCTACAATTTCCTCTGTAACAATCCCAGCTTTATGAAGTTTCTTCATGGCGATGTGGAAGTTGTTTGGACAAACCTTCTGGATATTACTCGCGATAATCCGGGTGGCCAACGTTTCATAATCTGGATCCGAGGTGATCATACCAACACATATTTCAGCAGAGAGGGTGTCAATCTCTTGGGTGGTGATGCCATCGTAGAGGGATGAGAATACCTGTTGTGCAACTTTCGTGGAATCGCAAGTTTCGGAAAGTCCGTACGTTAAGTTCTTGATCCTATTGGTGATGCTATCAAATTTCATATCCTCAATACGACCTGAGCGTTTAGTGACCCTCATATACTTTTTATTCCACTTTTATTTTTAACTTACTTCCCACACTCGAGATCTTTGCTCCGGACGGGGACTGGTCCAGCAACCTCCATTTTACGGTTAGGTTGGAGAAGGTAGGTGTTCACGAAGAATGGTCCAGTCTCCCCAGCCTTGGCTACTGGGGCATACGAGCCAACGAAACAGGCTGGGGGTTCACATGGAATTTTCTCGACATTTTGGGGTTTGTTGGCATAGACTTCATTGAAGTCAGCGTAGTCTAACATTTAGTATCTACGGATAATTTTTTTTCGGGTGTTATATTAAATGGGGATTCTCGAATCCATCAAGCAGTGTGAGACTCCACTGAATACTCTATTCTTTTCGGATTTCAATAGAAATATTCTCCAGCGTGGGATTCGTCAAGCGTTCAAAAATAAGACTGGTATTTCTATCGATTACCAAAACCCAGATGACCTGTATGGTATCATGAGGGTCGTTTTCATAAACAACTCCGGGGATCACCACACCAAGGTTAAGGAACAAGTTAAGGTCATGAACATGCGGGTCATCGATATGGCGTTATCCCAAATTCAAACGGGTGTTTCCCAATACATTGCATATGCCAATGATATTGATACTATTAGTATGCCCCTAGATCAACCACTAAACACGAGTACAGTTGGGAAAAAGATAGATTTCAATAACAAAATTGGAATCAATTAAAGATTGGAGTCTCAAGTATGATAAGTGATGAGTCTCAACTACTATAAAATAGAAACTGAAAAAGTATGTAAATCGAAGGGCTGGGATAGGGCAGCCATTGATACTGTGTGGCTTCTTCTCACAGAAGAATTTGGAGAATTAGCATCAGCTATCCGTCAGCACAAAAAGGTCTTCAAGAAGATGAATTTGAAAAAGGAGAGGGGAACAGATGTCATGATGGAGATGGGGGATGTGTTTAGTTACCTGTTTCAACTAGCCCATATGCTAAACGTGGATCTTGATGAAATGTGGAATGAACACAAACATAAAATGACAGACAAAAAATATAATCTGAAGTAATACTAATAATGAGTGAGTTTATGCTCAGTGACCAAGATACAATTGACGACGTGAACCCATTTGTCTCTCGCGATTTCTCCCTTCCAGGAGGTGTGAGACAGACAGGTGATTTTGAGGATTTTGAGGAAGTTCGTCCGGTAAAAAAAGTCGAGGCATCTGGCAGTGTTTTCTGTGAATATGGTCTGTGTAGCACTGAGAAGGAGGGTGATTCTCGAGCCACTTTCGATAATATCCACCCCCGTAGGAACATAGATTGCGGGGTTGCACCCAAGAAAATCAAGAGTGCTCCCACTGTCGGTGTCGGTGTCGGTGAACCTACCGCACCAATGATTGGTATGATTTTATGTATAATCATAATGGTGTATTTAGGTCTATTGTACGCAAAACGTTAAAGAAATATGACAGACGTGACATATTTGTACATCCCTGTATGATATCCTGTATAGATTCGTTGCAGAATTTCTTCATGAACTCCACTTGCCAAGCACTCTCCTTATTTATACGAGGTGGTTGAAATGTAGGATCTAAAATTTTACTTGCGTGTAAGAGGCGAAGATAAACGTTATCTATCCGCTCGTATGCCAATGTATTTTCAAGTAGAACTTCACACATCCGCTGCCTCACCTCCAATGTTTTTTTCACCATGGCGTCGAGGAATTTTTCGTATTGAATAGATTGTGTGTTTGACTCTAAATATACCCAATCAGCGAGGGGCTCTGTATTGATGTAATCTTTAAAAGTCGCATATTGCCCTACACTTCTAATATAGCGTTCGTATTCAATCTCAACATATGAAAGATCAGACTCCACGTCATAAATATGTCGAGCAGACTTAAAAAAGGAGGTCATTTGATTTAAAGACGTTTTGTTTCTTTAAACACCTAAGTGGCCTTCTGTCCACGTGAAAAGTATGTACTCTTCAATCGCTAATAACAGTTTTTCCTACCTCCTCACTATAAATGATTTCCGTAATCAGTTACCCGAGGAGTTTAAACCCTCGTGGATAAAGATTACCACAATTACGATGGTCTCGAGCTTTGTCCAAGAAATTGATATCGACAGATTACGGACCACTTTTGAGAGGATTGGTTCCTACAAGATGAGGCGACAGGGATCAAAGATGGATGGATTTGAATGGAAATTGAAACCAACTACATTTTACAATCAGGTCACACTTACCTACCACGATACATACAGTACGAAGTCTGTAAAGGTGTTCCCAAATGGAAGTATCCAAGTTGCAGGGTGTTGTGATCTCTTCGATTGTAAGCGCATCATCACCCAACTTATTTTCATTTTCAAAAACTTTTTGGGTATGACCAACACAGCTCCAGTGGAATCTTTCCGGGTTGTGATGATCAATTCAAACTTCAGTCTCAATTATAACATTAACCTGATGCAAGTTTCAGATTGGTTTGAGAGGTACAATGACATTTTTAAGGTGTCTTTTGAACCAGATAGATATTCAGCGGTTAAGATTAAGTTCAAACCAGCCCATGATATGAAGGAGATTACCTGCAGTATCTTCAGCACAGGGAAGATTATAATCACTGGGGCAGAGACCCTAAAAGAAATTGCATTTGGGTACAATATAATTAATCAGCACATCAACGAGAACCCCAGGATTAGGGTTTCTCGAACTACAGAGACGGATGTTTTTGATATATTTTTGGGGTACAGGTGTGACCCCTTTGTGAAGGTTTTGAAAGAGAGAGGTTTTGAGTCATGGATGAAAACTATATCCAATAGACAAATTAATTTCTAGGTGTATTTTAATAAAAGATGTCTCAACGACTTGGCATGGCCGATGGTCGATGCTTCACCATAAACACGTCAGCCCAACTGTTCAACAACTACGTGATGAAACAGAACAACATTTCCTTCGAGGACAACTATTCGTACCGTCAGCTTCTCCAAAAGTCTGGACCAGAAATGCTCTCCAAGATCCAAGACGAACAGGGGAAGACTAACTGCAATGACTGCAACAAACCACTCGTCAATGCATCCAAGATTTACTAACTGAGCTAAATTTGGTAAAAAACTTTACACCCGTACTATAGAATGTCAACATGTTCCATATGTCTAAATGAGGTTAAGTCGACTCGGGCAAATCCACCGACTCGATGCGGACATATGTTTCATTCCCACTGTCTACAGGAATGGAAAAATAAAGGTAAAAATACTTGTCCTGTATGTAGAAAAGTTTTTGATGCTTCGCAGTTTAAAATTACAGTCACAGTACAGAACAATCACACAGCAGTGTCAAATACTGTGTCATTGAATGAAAATACTACAATGGAGGTTGTGGATCTTTTCGATCTATCCTTCGACGGTGTCGAAAATTTGATGGATTTAGATAGTATTCTATCGGACCTTGGGATGAGTCTTTCCGACTTTGATGCCGGAATTCTTGACGCAGAATGAACTACAGTACTTCTCATAGTTTAGACCTGGGTAGTTCCTAGAAGCTTTACGGGGATCTTTTATCATACCCCCCTTAGCGTCAGTCAGAAGTGGACCCGTAGCCCACCCCCTCTTGTGACTGAATACGTTAGCTTTGAATACAATACGTTTCCCAGTTTTGAAGGTTCCAGCCTTCTTTATCCTTGACTCTGGTACCTTGAAGAACTTAGCTACCGATTTTATGGTATCTCCAGGCTTCACTTTGTATTCTACAACACCATGTTGCTTATAAAAGTGAAAGTCACCCTGACGAATATAGTTCGTTGGTCGCCCAGGGGAAACAAACATCATGACCTTGAAGTAGCCCTTTTTACATTTTGTATTCGCATCAACCTTGTAGACCTTTTTGGGGTTGTCTGATATGACGCGGTTTGGGAGACCTGTACAGTGGGTATAGTTGTGATTACCATTTGACAATCCAGATCTATCACCTGGTATAGATTTCTGCCAACGATAGGCTTCATAGTCACCAACAGCATACGCATAACAATTATTATTACCTATACCTACACTTGTTCCCCACCTCCTATTTGTAAACCTACTTTCTGACCCACTCAGGGGGAGGTCTTTCATTTGAAGTAGGGATAGAAAAAAAAATATCCACCCCTAATAAATGATCAAGGAGGTTTCCAAATCCGAAAGTAAGTCTGACATTCTCTCTGAAATTCTCATCTTCGTGCTCACAATCCTCATCAGCACCTTCATCCTCCGCCTCGTGTGGAACAGGTCGCTCGTGAAGCACATCTCTATCCTCAAGCCTATCAAGAACTTGACGGATGCCCTCATTCTCGCCATCTCCATGACCGTCATCCGTGGCCTCTAAACTTCATTGTATCCAACTAATTGTTTACCATTGGGGTCTACGAGTGTCGGGAACGCATCCATACCAGCACATGATTCTTTATCACAATCGATAAACGTATGAGGTATGTTTTTCTTATTCATATATTCTAACTGCTTACGAGTCCATCCACAACCCATGGTCCCGTAAACCGTCCATTTCTTACCGTCTTTTGGTGGAGCCCGTTCAGTTCGCATGAGAATCATGATAACAACAATCAATAGAATCACGAAAGCAATCATATTTTATTATAGGTAAATATTAAAATGTCTTCAACTGAATTTACTATTGGAACTAAGAATGTCACACTCAAGTACACCAGGAAAATGCCCCGTGGTGAAGTTGAACGGATGAAATCATTCGTCACTAAGGATGGGGTGAAGCTCACCAAGACCCCAAAGTTTAAGATACTCTCCGAAGTTGATGAGGGCACTAAGCGCGTCTTCAAGATCGTGCTTTAATCACATCCGTCTGCGAGGGATTGGCTTGGGGGAACGGGGACCGACTTCCCGTTGTTTTTTCATAACAGCTACCGCCTTCGCATATGCAGCCGCCTTATTGATTGGTGTACTGGATTTCTTTTTCGGAGCTATGGGGGGTTTCGCAAATTTTCGTGGCTTTGGTAGGGGTAAAGCCTTGGTTTCACCCGTGAGGAAGGGTTTAGATAAAATATTTTCAAACCCCGGTAGGTAAAAGGTGTGAGCGACATTTTTACGATCGGTACCAATCAATCTAAACTCATCAACAACTGTACTTTTGCGACCCAAATACATGGGTGGTAAGAGGGACTTAATAAAATTCCTCGAGACGCGTGTGGCCACTCCAGGGTTTTTTTGTTGTGTGATCAAGTTGTAGAGACTGTTTAAGAAAAGGTGTACATCATATAGTTTATGAGATTTTCTGGAAATTCCAATATTTTTGAAGTAGTTATCGTTTATCAAAGGATTTTTTATACGGGGAAATAGTGAAAATCCAAAATCAATCATTACAGCCTCGATACCACCATTTGAAATTGTGTACGTTTTATTGTTTAGCTCAACTTTGATTTTCTTTTCGGGTACCTTTTTTATCAAAATATTGCCCTCGTGAAGATCATGGTGTCTGAATTTTGGATACTTTTTATGAATCCTGTAGAGATTGTAAATAACCTGAACTATAAGAGACTTTTGTTGTTCTAATGTTGGGTTAGTCTTCCACCAGTTTCTTAATTCCATCCCATCGATGTATTCCATATAGATGATGACTTTATCACTACATGTCTTGTATATGTAATTTTCTGGAACACCGAAGCCCTTCAACTTTTTCGCAATAGTGAATTCCATTCGAGCTGGATTCTGTTTGAGATAGTTCTGCAATTCGACGAGAGTTACGTTATTTCCTGGTAACTTGATTTCTTTGTAGGCTACATATCTCTTACCATTCCCATTTACATTTCCCCTGAAAACATTTCCATACGCACCAGATCCAACTTTCTTCGTTGAAGGTAAATAGTCTTTGGGTGAACACCCCTTTTTTCCCCTAAGAATCTTCTTGAGATTCTTCTCAATGTTGGACATTCTTACTTATTCGTAAGAAGTTTTTTTCTTCTTACCAATAGAGATTGGATTTTTTTTGTTTTTTTAGGGACATTAGACATCAACCTCCTCATCAACCTCCTCCTCGTCGTCCTCATCTTCCGGCTCTGGGAGATCGAGGCCCTGGAAGGCGAAGGACGGGAGCTTCGTAGACTGCTCCAATAGACATTGGTTGAGCCTCATGGTGACACCGAACTTGTTATCGATGAACCAGATGCTACTGAGGTCGATGATGCACATAACCTTCTGACCCTTCTCGATGGAGTCGACCGTCGTAGGCTCACGGTTCATCGTGTAGGCCTCGGGGACAAAGGTGCCATCGGGCTTGGTTGTAATCTTCAGCTTCATGGTAGAAGGGTACTGCTCCTTACCTGGGCGAACCATTGGCTTGTAGAGAGCCTCCTTGAGAACCGCGACGTTGAACTCCTTACCGAGCCACTCCTTAGAGTTCTTGGCAACGGTGTTGACGATGATGTTGTCGAGCTCGGAGAGCGTCTTGTGCACCCCCATAGCCTGCTCGTTATCGGGGTCAAACGAGAGATCGAGGGAGTAGGTGGTGCGCCCAGTCCCCTCGTCAGTAAAGGCACTGAGACCGAAGGGGGATCGCATGAAGGGGAGTTGAAGATAACATTTTTTGTTGCCGCCGGCGTTTAGGTAGACGGTTTTACCGCCATTCTTGTTCTTACGGAGGTTCGAGAAGCCCACGGAAGCGGGGGAAAGTTCGGAGATTTGTTGAATAGAGAGCGACATTGTTGGTTGGTTATATCTATCTTAGGGGGCTAGACTTTAAGTAAGTTTTTTTGTTGACATATATCAAAAGTATAATGGGTCTGTTTAAAGACTGTGGTTGTGGATGCAATGGTAAGAAACAGGAGGACAAATTTATAATTTCTATAATTTCTGGTCTTACCTTCTTTGTCATTGCCAATCCCGAAACTTTCCGTCTCGTCAGGCGAGTACTTGGTCCAAGCATCGCAACACCAAATGGATGTCCATCTACATTTGGTCTCGTTATTCACACGATCGTTTTCACTCTCATCGTTTGGGCTATGATGAATGTGAAAAAGGAGGGTGGTAAGAAGAAATCTGGGTGTGGGTGTGATGGTAAGAGGGGAACAAAGGTTGTTCACAGTGTGGAACCGGACACAGACCTCGATGAACCAGTGCTAGAACTCGAACCCCAGGGCCTTAACTCCGAAGGTACACTGTATTAATTAAAACTCTTCATCAAACCCAATATCATCCGAGATGTCGTCCATCTTCCCGTAATCACCCACCCTCTTTTCGAAGAAGTTGGTCTTTCCATCCAGGCTGATATTTTCCATAAAATCGAAAGGGTTCTTAGAACCCCACAGTGTAGGCTGCCCAATCTGTTTGAGAAGGCGATCCGAAACATATTCGATGTATTCGGACATCTTCTCAGAGTTCATCCCTATGAGGTTGCATGGGAGGGCATCCAGTATAAACCCCTTTTCAATCTCCACAGCCTCTCTAACTATGGAGTGAATGACCTCAGTTGAGGGTTTGTTCCGTAAAAGTTTGAAAAGTTCCACGGCAAACTCTTGATGGAGACCCTCATCCCTAGAGATGAGTTCATTCGAGAAGCACAGGCCGGGCATCAGGCCCCGTTTCTTGAGCCAGTAGATGGCACAGAAACTCCCAGAAAAGAAGATTCCCTCTACACAGGCGAATGCGAAGAGGCGCTCGGCGAAGGTTCGGGACTTGGTATCGAACCATTTTAGGGCCCAGTTGGCCTTTTTTTGAATACAGGGGACGGTTTGTATAGCCTCGAAGAGGTGTTTTTTCTCAGTAGAATCTTTGATGTATTTGTCTATTAGTTTAGAGTACGTCTCCCCGTGGACCATTTCATTATGACATTGGTATGCATAGAATGAACGGGCCTCAGAGATTTGTACCTCATCGGCGAAATTGTTATTGATATTCTCAAAAACAATTCCATCGGAACCAGCGAAGAATGCCAGGATATACTTGATGAATTTCTTTTCATTATCGTTTAAATTTTTCCAGTCTTCCATGTCACTAGACAGATCTACTTCTTCCGCTGTCCAATTGGACATTTGAGCCTTCTTGTAGAGTTCCCAGAGCTCAGGATACTTCAGGGGAAAGACAGTAAATCTATCGAGGGTTGATGCTAGGATGGGTTCGTATTCATCTTCAATATATTCCTGGTATTCAAAGTAGTTTCCGATATGACGTCCGTCAATAAATATTTGAGGGTAGGAATCGATACTGCCACCACATAATTTTTTTAGTTCCTCCTTTTCTATCAAAATCTTTTCGTATTCGAGACCCTCCGCTTCACTGAGGGTCACCGCGTGGTCGCAATATTGACATCCTTCCTTCGAGTAAATAATAACTTTCATCTGTGATATTATCCCTGATTATTTTTTGTGAGAAAACTCTAAGCATGATTGTACCATCTGAAATAAACGAAAATGATATAGTTAAACTATTTGTAAACGAAGACGGTGTTGAAGACCAAATGTACGGTGTCGTTGGAATGAACACCGGCCTGACCCTCGGGGTTCGGTATCTCAATCCAACTGAACTTATTTATAAGTCCGCTTGTGTCTACAAAATAGACGACGGGGAACTGTCCCCCGCACCCTTCGAGAGTCTCATGGAGCACTACCCAAGTGGGACGACATTTAAGGATCTGGAAATGAAACCCCTTGGCACTGATATGTTTGCTTACTATTCCGAGATTGACGTCGAGGACACTGACAGTGACATATACGACGAGGGTCAATCTGGTTCCGATTTAGACGATTTCATCGTATCAGACAGTGAAATACAAGGTTCCCCACCACCCGGGCATGAGATGATTGATAAAGAATGGGCTGGATGGAAACCCTCGACTTCAGGGGGGAAAAGTTTTAAAGAAACAGTTGATATGATTGAAATGCATGTAAAAAGCCTAAGTCTGTAAATGCGTTTTTGAAAAAGTAAAAAAAAATACATAGTCTAAAAAAGATGCTGGCAGCTATCTGGACTCAATTAGATTCATTATTACCAAAACAAACCGAAGAAAAGCCAGTTAATATACATATATGTCGTGAATGCTCGGGTACTAAAATTATTTCACCCGAAGGATTACCAACTTGCTCAGAATGTGGACTTGTAGATGACAGGTTTATCGATGATACCGCAGAATGGACGAGTGGGATGACGGACGATGGAAAAGTGAATGATCCATCCAGATGTGGTAATCCTAACCCAAACCCAGAGCTCTTTTCACAAAATTGGGGGAAGGGAACTGTTATTTCAACACAGCGTTCTTCAACATACGAAAATAAACGTATGGCTAAAATTAACTTTCATATGTCTATGAATCATAAAGACCGTTCTCTTTTTCACGCGTATAAGGACATCGATGAGGCGTGTAACACTTTACCAGACTCGATTCTCAAAGATGCCAAGATGATGTACAAAAAATTTAACAATGAAAAACTTACCCGCGGTGCGGTGCGTTTGGGAATCAAGGCGAACTGTGTACTGTACGCATGCCGTCTTGCTCAGTTTCCGAGGACCACGAAGGAAATTGCTGAAATGTTTGGAATTCAGTCCAAGGATATTAGCCGGACAACCCAAATATTCCAAGACGCTATAGCGGGGAAAACTGAGAAAAATTACGTGACGAAAGCCTTTGATGTGATGAATCGTTTGCTAAACTCTTTTGAGGTGAGTAGGGATGAAAGATTCAGGTGTAATAAAATGTGTAACGCCACGGAGGATTGTGTAGATTTAATGAGTAAAACACCAAACAGTGTTGCATCAGCAATTATTCACATAGTTTTGGGGAGTAAAGTTACAAAGGTGGAGATGTGTGAAAAGTGTTCGGTGTCTATCCCAACACTGAATAAGATAGAGGGTATCATAAAAAAACACTTAGAGGTTAAAGGTGTAGTTTAAAAAATGACCAAGTTGTTTCTCGCCACACCATGTTATGGTGGCCTATGCTTAGAAAAGTATATGTCTAGTATTATTCAGCTTCAGCTACTTTTAATAAAAGAGGGAATTCAACTTTATCTCGACACAACCGAAAATGAATCACTTGTCCACCGCGCCCGTAATGTATCTGTAGGTCGTTTCATGCAAAAAACTGATTGTGAATATTTTATGTTTATCGATGCTGATATACACTTCGACCCAGCCTCGGTAGTCCGCCTTGTCAAGTCTGGTCATGACCTCTCTGTCGCATGTTATCCCAAAAAGGTTGTGATGTGGGAACAAGCCGCCAACGCAGTAAAGAATGGTGATGACCGAGACATGTCCATGCTGTCTTCAAGTCTCGTAATCAACTTCGGAGCTCAAAATCGTCCCATCACCGATGGATTCATAGAAATTCTCGACGGTCCCACCGGTTTCATGGTTATCAAACGGTCGGTGTTTAAGACCCTAGAGGAAAAGTTCCCAGAACTTTGGTGTAAGAATGATCACCAAAATAGGGATTTTGACGACTATCACGCAGCCTTTGACTGTATGATAGACCCCGTAAATCGGAGGTACCTCTCTGAAGACTATGCATTCTGTCGTCGCTGGCAACAAGCTGATGGTAAAATCTATGCAGATGTGAATACAACCCTAGGTCACGTTGGGAATTTACCCTTCAGTGGGTGCCTCAATGACAGGCTTAAGGTTTAGAGGCTAAAATAATATATGAATTTTGTCACCATCATTGTCACCAGGTCAAAGTCTTGTAGTGTGAAGACACTCCATTCTATTCTTAGACTTAATATTCACTGTCTCCAAAAAAATATCAATAATGAAATTGTATTTGTAAATGACGATCCATATGATAAAGCTGAGATGATTCAAAAGCAAATGAAGAAATGTGATCGTATTATTTTCATAGATTTTGGTATCGGTGTAGATAATGATTCATTAGACCAATGTTTTCAACCACATGAGGGGGTCGGGTGCCTAGTATTCCCAGGTGTAAAGGAAGGTGTAGACTGGGAACTTTTCAAAACCAAAGTTAGAAGTGACTGCAATGAACCTGTTAGTCAGATGGGTCTACACTTTGATACCTCTGTGGGTAAAAAGATTTCTGAAAACATTTACAATGTAACCCAAACTTCTTCACGTTGTTGGATGATGAATACTAAGAATGTGATTAAGACTATAAAGGATAAAAAGTCTGGGTCTTGGAAAATTACCCCAAAAATGTTTGAAAAATTCAAAGAAAGTGGGACGAGGATTTATGCATTTTCAGCATCTAAGTTAACTCTAACTTACACACATGAATGTATAAGTAACATCTTAAACGCCGCTGGTGTAAAAGTCAATTAAAGTTATACACCCAAATAAAAATATGTCTATCGGTAATAATTCACCACTTTACAAACACGTCGTGAATTATATCCACACCTGTTGGAAGAGTAAGGACTACTTCCCGGGACCCCAACCCATCTCAATTGAACGCCGACATTTCCCAATTCTCAAGGGTGCAGAATACCTAGTGTGCGAGAAGACGGATGGTGAGAGATATATGATGGTTGCCCTCATGTTCCAAGGTAAAAAGAAATGTCTCTTTGTCAATCGCTCGTTCAATATGTTTGAAGTCCCAATCAACCTGAAAAAGGTGGCCTATGAGGGAACCATTCTCGACGGTGAACTTTACGAGAATACCCTCATGGTCTATGACGCAGTTTTCGCCAATGGTGAACCAGTTTGGGATTTGAATCTAATATTGAGACTGGAAGCATGTAAGATTGTAACCGGGTCTATAATCTATATGAAAAGTGATAGATACCGTCTCAAGGTGAAGACGTTTCATCAAATGAGGGACTACGATAAGTTCTTGGACGTGTACCTCCCCACCGTTACTCAACGCATCGATGGACTTGTTTTCACCCCAGTTAACGAACCTGTGAGGATCGGTACCCACGAGACGATGTTCAAGTGGAAACCCAAAGAGAAGAATACAGTGGACTTTCTCATGAAGAAGGAACCTTCATGGGAAGTACCAGGCACCGTTGGTGGTCCCCTAGCATGGAGACTCTATGTTCAAGAAAAGGGGAAGCTGGTGTTTGAATCTGAAGTTGCGATGGACTTAATGAATGAACCATGGTTTGAGGAGGGAGCCATTGTTGAATGTGAATTTGTGGACGACGGGAAACGTATGTGGTGGAGACCCCTAAAGAGGAGGACGGATAAGACGCATCCCAATGGTAGAAGGACATTCTACCGAACGATTGTCAATATTAGGGAGGACATCAAGATTCAGGAGTTTTTAGATTGTAAACCATAAAGTAGAACCCAGCCTCTTCAGGTAATGGACAGATTTTAATATCATGATCGTTTATAAAATGCCACTTGTTTCTACATTTTACAAATGATACATAGTGTCCATCATTTTGATCACCCTCGTGAAGCGCGGTCGCCACGAGATTATATTCAAATGAATCGATAATAATAGTCTCTATAATTTTGATGTTGCTCTTGGTGTCAAATGAAATCATCAAAACTTGGGGAAGCTCCGAAAAGCGGGATCGCGTCGTAGCCACGTTATGCACTTTACCCCCAGTGTCCTCAAAGTTTTCTAGTACATTCCAATCCATACTCTTCGTTAGCATCTCCCCCAACTCGTTACCATCGGAAGTCACCAAATGAACACTGAAAGGTTCTTCACTCGTTGACTTGCCACCGGGCCAAATAGTTTCTTGAACCTTCTTACCGTAAAACCAGGGTTTAATGAACGGTTGCGAACGTTCAAGGATGTCTATGATGCATAGGATTGCTTCCTGGACATCGTGTTGCTCCCTAGATTTAAAACGTGGGAACTCTTCTCGGAATCTAGCTAGGAGTGTTGAGAGAGATAGTTCTGGACGACCGCTCGTCCAATAGACTGTGACAAATTTAGAATATACTTGGGTAAATCTACATTCTCCTTCGTATGGGTTTTTCAAAAAGTAGTTTGTGAGAACTGGTGTATGTAGAAGGCATTGAACAGCTGTATTAAAATAACAGGTGTTCCCAAGGTTGGTAAAACCCTTCATTACATTTTATCGATAAAAAAGGCTTAAGTAAATGACGCAAAGTATATTTGTTAAGTAAAAATCACAATGGATATTAAGCACATCACCGATACCATCCTCCCCTCCTTCGAGGCCCTCAAGGCCGAAGAGAACATCGAGGTTGAGATTCGCCTCGGAAAGCATAATGGTTCCCTCTTCGACACTAATGTTGGAAAGGAGACCTGGGAACGCGTACTAAAAGGACTGAAGAACTACGATGGGTGGGAGTCCACTGACTATACAGAGTCTGACGTGTACTATAACGATAACAGCAACGTACGGATCACTTCCAATGAAGACACGGGGGAGCAGACGATGATCCAAAAAATCAGTGTCGTCAAGGAGGACTTCAAATGCGATCCCCTTGATGTGAGGGTGTGCATCGCTCGGGAGATCCCCACCTCTGGGGAGTATGAGATGGATAGGAAGAGGACAAAGATGCGCCATTCATTCGTGCGCAAGAACCTGAGCATCGACATGACAATCTCTTCGGGGGACAACGTCGACATGGACTCGGAGGAGGAGTCCTCATACCAGATTGAACTTGAGATTGTGAAGCCAGGGGACGTGGACTCCGTCTACAAGTTGTTCAACATCATCAACAAGGTGGCGGACCTCGTGAAAATTATGTGAATCTAATATATGTTAGTCGTAGTGACTGTCACTATTTTAATAATTATATCAGTCGGTATTTTTATGATATATAGACC
>Ga0075479_10000433_pt1 | contig 17673 bp, 12 predicted proteins | sample DEB08_DNA_8_FD_76341 | JGI IMG/M metagenome (GOLD analysis project Ga0075479, IMG submission 76341) | Aqueous microbial communities from the Delaware River and Bay under freshwater to marine salinity gradient to study organic matter... | ecosystem: Environmental > Aquatic > Marine > Coastal ... | reverse complement strand
CCTCGACCCACTTGCCATTGAGAATCGGTCGCAATATCGTTCGCCTTGGAGGGGCGGAAGGGCCGCTCTCCGGTTTCCCACGTCGTGCCATCAGGCCCGTGTTCCAAACCCAGGCACGGCGAGATCGTCGAGACGCCCCCTTGACCACTCCGACCACCACCCCCCCCCGAGTGCCCCTGTCGGTCCTTCGCTCCGGTGACCGAGCGGTCGTCGAGTTCGACGCCCTCGCCCACGATGAAGCGCAACTGCTTGAGGCAATGGGTCTTACAGACCAGTCCGAAGTCCGAATCTGCCGCTCCGGAAGCCCCTGCATCATCGAAGTGGCCCAGATGCGGCTCGGCCTCGCCGCGTCGGTCGCCCATCGGATCTACGCCACCCCTTGCGGCGAGGAGTGTCCGGCGGTCCGCGACAGCCCCGAACATCCGCCCGCCTGAACGCCCTGATCGAGCGACGCTCGACGCCTCGCGAGCCGCGCTCGGCGTCTCGTCCCACGCCCACCCGATCCCACGACGGCCGTTTCGCCCGCGGTTCCCGCAACTCCCCCGATGGCGTCGACGCCCGCTTCTCCCAACTCGACGACCCGACCCGATCCCCGCTCCATGCAGCGGCTCGGCACGCCGCGCGACCCCGCCGCCCCGCTGCGACTCGCGATGATCGGGAATCCCAACACCGGAAAGACCACGCTGTTCAATCGCCTCTGCGGCCTGAGAAGCCGAACGGCGAACTTTCCCGGGAGCACCGTCGAAGCGAAGTTGGGCACCTGCCGGGGGGACGCGGGCGGGATCGAACTGATCGATCTGCCGGGAAGCTACGGCCTCGAACTGGAGCTTCCCGAGTCGAAGCTCTGCCGGGACTGCCTCGCCGGTGAGATCCCCGAGTTCCGGCCGGATGCGGTGCTGGCGGTGCTCGACGCCTCGAACCTCCCGCGCAACCTGCAGTTCCTCGCGGCCGCGGCCCGCCCCGATCTGCCGATGGTCGTCGCCCTCAACATGATCGACGTCGCGGCGCGACGCGGCCTCTCGATCGACGCGGCCAAGCTCGAGGCCCGCATCGGCAGCCCGGTCGTTCCGATCAGTGCGCGATCCGGCCGCGGCGTGGACGAACTGCTGCGGGCGATCGATCGCGCCAAGGCCCCCGAGCATCCCTGCCCCGACCGCCCCGGCCGCAGCGAGATGTGCGCGGAGTGGGCGAGTCGCATGGTCGCCGAGAGCGTCGGTGGCGCCGCGAGCCAGGGAACGGCCGCCGACACGTTCCGCGACCGGCTCGATCGGGCGTTCACCCATCCGGTGCTCGGACTCGTCGTCTTCGCCGCGATGATGCTGGGTCTCTTCACGACGATCTTCTCGCTCGCCTCGGTCCCGATGGACCTGATCGACCTGCTCTTCGCCTCGCTGGGCGATGCGGCGAGAACGATGCTGCCCGCCGGGCCGCTTGCCGACCTCGTCGCCGACGGCATCGTCGGCGGCATCGCGGGCACGGTCATCTTCCTGCCGCAGATCTGCCTGCTGTTCCTGCTCCTGTCGCTGCTCGAGGACACCGGCTACCTCGCCCGCGCCGCGTTCGTGATGGACCGCCTGATGTGCAAGGTGGGCCTTCCCGGGCAGGCGTTCATCCCGCTGCTTTCGAGTCACGCGTGCGCCCTGCCGGGCATCATGAGCACCCGCCTCATCCCCGACCGCCACGACCGCCTCGCGACGATCCTCGTGGCGCCGTTCATGAGCTGCTCGGCGCGGCTGCCGGTCTACGTGCTGCTGACGACACTGCTCTTCCCGCAACAACCGCTCCGCGCCGGGCTCGCCTTGGCGGGCTGCTATCTCCTCGGGGCGATCGCCGGTCTCGCTTCGGCGTGGCTGGTGCGCAGGACCCTGCTGAAGGGTCGATCGCGGCCGATGGTGCTCGAGCTTCCGCCCTATCGCGTGCCGAGCGTGCGCACCGCGGTGCTGACCACTCTCGATCGAGCGTGGGTCTTCCTGAAGAACGCGGGCACGGTGATCCTCGCGATCTGCGTGGTGATGTGGTGGTTGAGCGCCTACCCCGCCGCCGAGCCGCCGGCCGAGGCGGATTCGCTTCGCAGCGAGGCGGCGGTGCTCGCCGAGGCGGGCGAATTCGCGGCGGCCGAGGCGAACCTCGCGGACGCGGAGACCCTCGAGGCCCGCGCCCAGCAGGAGGGAAGCTTCGCAGGCATGATCGGCCGGACCGTGCAGCCGGTCTTCGCGCCGCTGGGCTACGACTCGAACCTCACCGTCGCGGTGCTGACGAGCTTCCTCGCGCGCGAGGTCTTCGTCTCGACGATGGCGGTCCTCACCGGCGCCGAGGATCCCGACGACGGCGAGGGCGTGGTGGCGGCGGTGAAGCGATCGACGAGGCCGGACGGCTCGCCGGTCTTCACCACCGCGACGAGCGCGAGTCTGCTGGTCTTCTTCGTGCTCGCGATGCAGTGCCTGCCGACGCTCGCGGTGACGCGACGCGAGACCGGGAGTTGGCGCTGGGCCGGCCTTCAACTGGTCTGGATGAGCACCGTGGCGTACGCCGCGGCCTTCGTCGCCTACCGCGCGGTGCTCTGGAGCGGAATGTGATCGGGCTCGCCGCCGCGCCCGCCGCGGGCCTGCCGGTCGGAGACTGGCAGTTCTGGGTGGTCACCGCGATCGCGCTGACGGGCGCCGTGCTCGTGGTCCGGCCACTGCTTCCATCGCGGTCCTCCACGCCCACGCCATGCGGAGGCTGCGGTGGCGCTTCGCGCCGATCGCCGTCCGGAGCGTCGGTGAAGGCGACCTTGACGATCGGCGGCGAGTCGACGCCTCGGCCCTCGCCGCGGAGTGGCGATCGCGGCTAGATTCCTGCCGGCGATCCGGTCGACGCCGCCCGCTCCGCCGCCTCCGCGGCGGAACACCGATCCTCGAACGTCCCGTCGACGCCCCGATCGCTGCAGCGGTCGTTGCGGTTCCCCGTCGATCGCGACGCCCCACGTCCTTCAACGCTCCGGAGCCTGCACCGTGTCGATCCCCCAAGACGCCGCCCCCCCCGATCCCGCCGTCGCCGCGCCCCCGGCGGAGGGCGGATATGCCCTTCCCAGCGATCCCACCGACCTCGGACAGTGGTCGGAGTGGGCGACGGGACAGGGGCTCGACCTGGGCATCGACGTGGTCAAGGTCCTGGTGCTCGTCGTCGTCTCGTGGCTCTTCGCCCACTGGCTCAGCAGTCTCATCCGACGCCACGGCGAACGGTCGACGCATCTCGATCCGACCCTGACGCTCTTCTTCGCAACGGTGGTCCGGTGGGCGATCCTCGCCTTCGCGGTGGTCGCGGTGCTCGGCATCTTCGGCATCGAGACCACGAGCTTCGCGGCCCTGATCGCGGCGGTCGGCCTCGCGATCAGTCTGGGCTTCCAAGGCACCCTCGGCCAACTCGCGTCGGGGGTGATGCTGCTGGTGTTCCGGCCCTTCAAGGTCGGCGACTTCGTGAAGGCGGGAGGCACCTCCGGCGTGGTCAAGGAGATCCAGCTGTTCGCCACCATCATCGACACGTTCGACAACCGTCGACTGATCGTGCCCAACGCCTCGGTGTTCGGAAGCACCATCGAGAACGTCTCCCACCACAGCGAGCGGCGTGTGGACGTGGCGATCGGCACCGCCTACGAGGCCGACCTCGACCGCACCCGCGAGATCCTGACGGAGGTCGCCCGCAGCCTGCCGCAAGCGCTGCCCGATCGCGATCCTGCGATCCTGCTCGACGCCCTCGGGGCGAGTTCGGTCGACTGGTCGGTCCGCGTCTGGGTCGCCTCGAGCGACTTCGGCGTCGCGAAGGACACGCTGCTCGCCAACGCGAAGAAGGCCCTCGACGCCGCAGGCGTCGGCATTCCGTATCCGCAACTCGACGTGCACATGATCGGCGACGGGAAGGCCTAGGCCCGTGCCGCGGAGGCGCGTCTCGCAGCCCCGGCATACGCTCGACGCCCTCCCGTCGCGACGATCCGCCAAATGCCCTCGGACAATCTCCTCCACACCCTCGGTCTGATGGTCGTCGCCGCGACCGCGTTGATCCTGCTGTTCGGGCGGCTGCGCATTCCCGAGATCGTCCTCTGCATCGCCGCAGGCCTGCTGCTGGGACCGCTGCTGGGCGTCGTCTCGCTCGACGAGAGCCACGGCGGCGACGCCGACGTCGACATGGCGATCGACGCGATCAGCCATCTCGGCATCGTCCTGCTGCTCTTTCTCGTGGGCCTCGAGCTGTCGCTCGATCGGATCCGCGATCTCGGCAAGGTGACCATCGTCGCGGGAGTGATTCAGGTGGCCGTGGTCTCGGGCCTCGGCCTGCTGCTGACCGCGACGCTTGGATTCGGCTGGACCGAAGCGGCGATCGTCGGATTCGCGACCGCGTTCTCGAGCACGGTGGTGGTGATTCGTCTGCTCGCCGAGCGAGGGCAGTTGTCGAGTCTTCACGGCCGCATCGCCGTGGGCATCCTGCTGATCCAGGATCTCGCGGTGATCCTCGGCCTCACGATCCTCCACGGACTTGGAGGAGGCGGCTCGCTGACCGAGGGCCTGAAGTCGATGCCGTGGGCGCTGGTCGGGCTGGGCATCCTGCTGGCCGCGGCGATCCTTGCCGCGAGGCATCTGCTGGACCGCCCGTTCTCATGGGCGGCGAGGAATCCGCAGACCCTCGTCGTGTGGGGACTCGCGTGGTGTCTGCTGTTCGTGCTGCTTGCCGAGGTCCTGGGCCTCTCCTCGGAGATCGGCGCCTTCCTCGCCGGCATCGCGCTCGCCCAGCTCCCGTGCGCGGCCGATCTGGAGCGGCGTCTCCATCCGCTGATGAACTTCTTCGTCGCGGTCTTCTTCGTCGCCCTCGGCGCGAAGATGGATCTCGCCGCGGCGACAAGCGTCTGGCCTGCGGCGCTGGTGTTGTCGGCGTTCGTGCTGATCGCCAAGCCCGCCATCGTGGCCTGGCTCGTCGCTCGATGCGGCTACGGCGAGGCCACGAGCGTTCGATCGGGTCTCGTGCTCGGACAGGTCAGCGAGTTCTCCTTCATCCTCGTTGCGCTGGCCGCATCCGCGGGTCTGCTTTCGAGCGAGGCGATCGGGCTGGTGGGCCTGGTCGGACTGGCGACGATCGTGATCTCGGCGATCGCGGTCGTCCACGAGCGGCGGGTCGTCGCCCGACTCCGCGACGGCGGATGGCTTCGATGGCTGCGGGCGATTCCCGAACCTCCGGCGATCGAGACGCCGGAGGCCCGCGGCCACGTGGTCGTCGTCGGCATGACCGGCATGGGACGCCGAGTCGTCGAGGCTCTGGTGGGATCGGGCGAACGGGTGCTGGCGATCGACACCGACCCGGCCAAGCTTCGCGGCCTGCCCTGCCGCACCCTGCACGGGACCATCGACGACCGGCACGTTCTGGAGACCGCCAACCTCGAAGGCGCCCGCCTCGCCATCACCACGCTGCGGATCGAGGACGCCAACCGCCTGTTCGCCCATCGCTGTCGTTCCTTCGGCGTGCCCTGCATCGTCCACGCCGCAGGTCGAACGGAGGCCGCGGACCTCGATCGGCAGGGCGTCGATCATGTCGTGGACAGTCGCATGCAGGGCAACCTCCGCCTCGTCGCGACGCTGGCCGAGCGAGGCGTGGTGACGCCGTGAACGAGGCCACCCTGCTCGCGCTGGCCGCGGCCGGCGGCGTCGCCGCCGCACAGTGGTCGCGTCTTCCCGCGGTTCCGATCCTGGTGCTGCTGGGCTTCGCCATCTCGTGGCTTCCCGGCAGCGAGGGCCTTCGCGTCGACGGCGAGGTGCCGACCCTCGCACTGGCCTATCTGGTGTTCGCGGCGGGTCTCGAACTCGAGCCGGCGCGACTCGTCGGCAATCTCGCGACCGCCCTGCGAGTCGGTGTGGCCCAGTTCGTGGTGGTCGGCTGCCTCGGCACGCTCGTCGCGTCGGGGCTGGGAGTCGATGCCGCCGCGGCGGCCACCATCGGCATCGGGATCGCGGGCAGTTCGACCATCGTCGGCGTGCGGCTTCTCATCGAGCGCGGGCAGCTGGGAGAGGCGTTCGGCCGTGTGGTGCTGGGTGTGCTTCTTCTGCAGGATCTGCTGATGATGCTCGCCCTCGCGGCGATCGGATCGCTCGGCGTCGACGGCGTTCCCTTCACCGCATCGCCTCTGGTGGGGATTGCGCTGCTGATCGCCGGCCATGCGGTGCTGCGAAGGCTGGGGCCGCGATGGATCGGCGGTCACGACGATCGCCCGCCGCTGATGATCCTGATCGCCAGCAGCGTGCTCTTCGCATTCGTCGGGATCGCCTACTACACCGGCCTGCCGCTGGTGGTCGGCGCCTTCGCAGCGGGCGTCTCGCTTTCGGCGTTTCCCGTCGGCGGCATGATCCGGGCGCCGATCGCCTCGATCGGCATCTTCGTCTCGGCGATCTTCTTCGTGGCCCTCGGCGGCTCGATCGAGACGCCCACGCTCCGCGACGTCCTGGTCGCGGGTTCCCTCCTCGCCGTGGTGGTCCTGGCGACTCCGGTGGTGGTGGCGGTCACCGCGTTGCGCAGCGGCCTCGCCCGGCGCGAGTCGATCGAGGCGGGACTGCTGCTGGCGCAGTGTGGCGAACTCACGCTGGTCCTGGCGGTCCTCGGACTTGGGCTCGGCATCCTCGACCAGGCCTCGTTCTCGGCGCTCTCGCTCGTGACGGTGGCGTCGATGATGATCACGCCGCTGCTGGCCACCGACCGGTTCGCCTGGTGGCTCACCCGACGTCTGCCCCGTCGCCCGCTGGAAGCCGTCCCGCCCATCGAGAACCACGTCGTGCTGCTGGGCTGCGGCCGCAACAGCGAGGTCCTGCTCGAGATGCTGAGGGTGGCCGAGGTGCCGCTCGTCGTCGTCGATCGCGATCCCGGCATCGTCGAGCGCCTCCGCGAGCGCGGCATCGAGTCGATCTGCGGCGAGGGCTCCGATCCGGAGGTCCTGCGGGCGACCCGCGCGAGTCGGGCCCGCGCCGTGGTGTCCACCATGCGGCGCGTCGCGGACAACGTCCGCCTTCTGCGTCGCGTCGATCTCGACGACGGCCCCCTGGTGGTGGTCCGGGCGTTCTTCGACGCGGACACCGCGCGACTCTCCCGGCTCGGCGCCGAGGTCGTGTCGGAAGCGGAAGTCGGCGCCGCGGAGACCGTGCTGGTCGCTCGAGGCATCCTGGCCGCAACCCGGGCAAGGCCCCGCGCGACTCAGTCTTCCTGATTCGGATCCGGTGGAGACCACTCGCGGGCGGGCCCGAGGACGAGCGTCCGACTGAGGGTCTCGCCGATGCCTTGTCCGAAGGGACTCAATGCCGTGAAGATCGCCAGCACCGGTGCGTAGAGCAGGACGCCCTTGAAGAGGTTGCGGACGACGATCCGCCAGAAGCCGGGACGTCCCCCTTCGACCGCGGCCACGCGGCCGCGGGCCAGCATCTTGCCCGGCGTTCGGCCGAGCGCCGCCTCCCAGGCGATTCCCCACAGCACGGTGATCCCGATCGCCGCTGCGGAGGGGGCCGCCGCCTCGATGTCGAGGCTCCAAGCCGGAAGCAGGGCGAACTCGGCGGGCGTCGTCTTGAACCAGGCCATCGCCGCAATCGCACCAGGCAGCAGATCCACCGCCAACGCCACGAGGCGGGGCCACCACGCCAGCGGCGCCGCATCCTCGGGAACCATCGGAGGCACCTGATCGGCGATCGGCTTGAAGAGCACCAGCGCGAGGATCGCCGTCACCGTCAGCATGCCCAGCAGCGGCAGATGAAGCCAGGCTCCCGCGCCGAAGGTCGGCGACTCCAGGGTCCGAGCCGGCCCGATGGCTCCATCGATGGGATCGATCGACCGAACGACGAACGTCTCGTCGTCCTGGACGAGGTGGCGGATCCCGTCGGAGGTGCCGTCGAGTCGCCAACCCGCGGCCGGCGTGTCGAGGGTCGCGAGTTCGAGCAGGCCGCCGCCACGCGGATAGGCGAGGTCGATCCGGGCGAACGCCCTCCGCAGAACCACCAGGGGACGGCCCATCGCGACCGTCGTCGCCACGAGGTCGCTCTCCCGGACGGACCAGGTCTCGAACGCATCGCCGAGCGATGGCCCATCGTCGCCCTCGGCGATCTCGAGAGGCGCGACGCGGCAACCGACGCCGTCCTCGAGCGCCGCCAGCACCCCGATTCGCCCTTCGCCGAGGCCGACCAGTCGCGACCACGGCGCGACGCCGTCGGGCACCGGCAGATCGACCGTCTCCCAGCGACCGCGGCGATCGAAGCGCAGCAGCTTCGGAACCGATTCGCCGGCATCGCTCCGGCGGACCCTCTCGCTGCGGAGGGACTCGGGCCACCACAGGGCGACCGGACCAGAGGTGCCCGCGGCGAAATCCATCAAGCGACCGTCGCCGGGAAGGCTCGGAAGCAGCGTCGGCCCCTCGCGCGGCCACGAGTAGTCGAGATCCGAGACGGGATTGCGAGCGGTCTCGAGCGTGACCACCTCCCGGCGCGGTTCGAGGCCCGCCCGCGGTTCCAGCACGATCCAGACGCGACTCTCGAAGGCCGCCATCGCCTCGACCTCGGCATCGAGCACGGCCGCGACTCGCACCAGAGGCTCCTCGCGATCGTTCTCGCGATCGGTGGCGTGGTGATGCACGAACGAGCGACGCTCGCGCTCCGGATCGGGGGTCGCGAACCACACGTTCGGACCGCTCGCGGCTCCAGGCATTTCGGCGAAGGGAATCGGCGGGGTCTCCCCGGCCGACGCCGTCCCCGCCGGAGCCTGCCACATGGCGAGAAGGATCGCGGCAAGGCACGACGACGAGATCACGACGACGCTCCGACCTGGACGATCCGTTCGGGGCGCATCGACTCGAGCAGGCGGCCCCAGTCGAAGGCCGCGGCCTTCACCCGGCCTCCCCGTCCAGACGGTCGTTCGAGCGAAAGTCGCGCCGGAGGGTCCTCCGCGCCGCTGCCGGACACCTCGATGCGCATCGGCACCAGCGGCCAGTCCCCCACGGGCCGGTCCGGGACCTCGACCCGTTCGTGTCCGGCGAGTCGGCTGCGCGCGACCAGCATTCCGGCGGCATCCCGCACCTCGATGACCTCGGCCACCGGGCCGGTCTCGGCGTAGCCGCGTCGAACCGTCCACCCCGAGTCATCCGAGGCATCGCCGAAGACGGGGCTCTCGATCCACCAGCGACGATCCGCGGAGTTCCACTCGAGCGATGCCAGATCGTCCGCGGGTTCGAGACCGAGCAGCACGTCGACGATGCGCGGATGCCGCAGGCCCGGAGGCAGCGGAATCGACTCGTCCTCCAACTGCGAGTTCCCCGAGGACGCCACCATCCCGTGCCACACCGTCGAAGGGGTCTCCTCTGGAAGGAACAGCCACCATCGCGTGCCGTCGGACCCGAGCCAGGCCAGGGTGTCGGTGACGCTCAGCTTGAGACGGATCGCGAGGCGTCCGGGACGCTCTCTCAGCAGGAGAAGATCGAGTTGCTCCTCGTCGATCGCTCCCGAGCCCGAGCGCACCGGCAGCACCACCGTGCCGGTCGCTTCGAACCGCTCGAGTTGCGCAAGTCGACGATCGGCCTCGGCGATCCGAGCCGTCGCGTCGCTTCGATCCGGCATCGCCTGGGTTCGTGCCGCGGCGCATCCGAGGTCGAGGGCCCCGACACTCGCGACGCCGAACACGGCGGCGACGATCAAGCCACCGTGCCTCCGACGCATCATGCTCCCGGACGATCGCGCCGGTCCCGCGACCTCGACCGGCCCGATCCTGTTCCGGTCGCCAACGGCCGGCACGGAGATCACGACCTCTCGGCGCCGTTGGCCTCGGCCCCGAACAGTTCGCCGAGCGATTCCGCAACGTCCCCCGCATCCGCATCACCCACGGCGCGAGCGGCCACTTCGACCGTCCATGCGGCGGCGTCCTTGGAACGATGCTCGAGCACCCACCGCTCGTCTTCGCCCTGTCCGATGCGATCGATCAGGCGCAGCCTCCGTCGGCGAAGCAACACCAGCGCCACCACGAGTCGCAGCGGCTCCTGAGCGGGGTCGTCCCGCTCGGCGAGTCGCTCGAGAAGTTCGAGAAGCACCTCTTCGTCGAGACCTCGGGGCGTCGCGGTCGGCTCCGGGACCGTGGTTCGCCAGTGGCAGACCACACCCTCGGGGACCTCGGTGTCGTTCCATGCCTCCAGCGCGTAGTCCCGACGAACGAGCCCCAGCCCCGGCAGGGCATCGCCGAACTCGGACTCCGCCAGGGGCTCGCACAACGCCGCCACGATCGGGGTGCCCGGTGGCAGTTCCTGCCCGCCGACGGCGCAGACCCCTCGACCCTTCACGGCACCGGCAAAGCGACTTGGAAGCGGCATGTCCCGATGGTAGCGGGCGGCAGGCGGGCAGGCGGGCGGACCACAGCGGATAGGATGGGGCGAGCGCAGGTCTTCGTCACGGTGCCACGCCGGATCCGGTCCCTTCCATGCTGGACAGTCTTCTCCAGTCCTTCCGCGGCTACGCCTGGTACGAGATCGCCATCGAGATGGCGATCATCTGGGTCTGCGTCTACGCGATCCACCGATCGCTTCGAGGCACCCGCGGCGCGGGCATCATCAAGGGCGCGGCCCTGCTGCTGGTGGCCCTGATCCTTCTGCTCGGCGTGCTCGGCGACGCCGAGGACGCCTTCGGACGGATCCGCTTCCTCTCGACGGAGATCCTCGGCCTGCTCGCCATCGTGCTGGCGGTGGTGTTCCAGCCCGAACTTCGACAGGCGATGATCCGGGTCGGACAGACCCGCTTCTTCAATCGACAGTCCGACCACGCCCGAGCGGTCGCGTCCGCGATCGCCGAGAGCGTGGAGTACCTCGCGAAGAATCGGTTCGGGGCGCTGCTCGTGCTCGAGCGACGGACCGGCCTCGGCGGCCTCGTCGAGGGTGGAGTGGAACTCGACGCCCTCGTCTCGGCGCGGCTGGTGGAGACGATCTTCTATCCCAACAGCGCCCTGCACGACCTCGCGGTGGTCGTTCGCGGAGACCGCATCGTCGCCGCCGGCGTGCAGCTGCCCCTGCCGGAAGGCGGCGTGCCGATCTCGCCGCAACTGGGCTCCCGCCACCGGGCGGCGGTCGGGCTCACCCTCGAGAGCGACGCTCTCGTGGTCGTCGTCAGCGAGGAGACCGGCGCCGTACGGGTCGCCGAGCAGGGTGTCCTCTCCGAGCCGATTCCTCCAGGCGCCCTCGAGGCCCGGATCGAGGCGGGCATGATCAAGGCCACCGGCGAGGAACGCGCCGCGGAGGCCCCGGTCGGCGGCCAAGAGGTCGCGATCGCGGAGGCTTCCCGATGAGCGACGGCGACCAGAGGAACGGCCGCGGCGGATCCACCCGCGGCGTCGACGGCTGGCAGTCGCGTCTCGGCACGCTCGGCGTGGTCACCGCGGTCACGGTGCTGATCTGGACCTGGGCCGCAGGCAAGACCGAGTCGTCGGAGATCCTCGACGGTGTCGAGCTCCGGTTCACCACCACCGAGCCGAGCCGCCTTCGGATCACCCCCCCGACGATCCGACTGTCGCAACTGACCGCACGGGGATCGACCCGCGCCCTCAACCGACTTCGCGAACTGCCCCGAACCTTCGAGTTCACCGCGGGAAGCGGCGGCGTGCCCGCCACCGAGGGGACCCACGTGCTCTCGGTGTCGGACCTGTTCTCGAGGATCTCCGAGGTCGCCGACAGCGGCCTCGCCATCGACGCGGAGCCCGCCACGGTCGAGATCGTGGTGACGGCGCTCGAGTCGCGCACGCTGCGCCTCGAAGCGGAACTGCCCGGCGTCTCCACGCAGGGCGACACCGAGGTGCAGCCGCCCACCGCCGAACTGCTGCTTCCGGCCGCCATGGAGGTCCCCGCCTCGCAACTCTTCGCGATTGCGGCGGTCAATGCGGCGCAACTCGATCGTCTCGAACCCGGCCGACGGGAAACCGTCAACGCGTCGCTCCGTCTGCCACCCGAACTTGCGGCGCTGGCGGGTTCGGCGATCCCCCTACCCGCCACGGCTCGGGTGACCTTCACGCCTCGGGTGCTCGATCGCGAGACCGTGCTGCCTCGCGTGCCGGTGCAGATCGCGGGCATCTCGGAGGACTTCACCCGCTACCGGATCGAGTCGAGCCCCGCGTTCCTCGACGACGTCGAGATTCGAGGGCCTGCCGAGACGATTGGACGCATCGAGGCGGGAACGCGGGTGCTCGCCTTCGTGCATCTGACCACGGACGAACTCGAGTCCGCCGCCGCGGCGGCCGCACCGATCACCAAGGCGATCTCGATGTGGCTGCTGCCCGCAGGCGTCGAGGTGCGACGCGTGGGCGAGATCGAAGGGGCCCGGCCGGAGATCTCGTTGCGGGTCGAGCGGATCGCCGAGCCGTCCAACGGCTGAGCGACGTCTCCAAGACGATGCGCCTGCAGGATCGCCGGACTACCGAAACCGAAGCGAGTGCCACTGCTTGCGCCCTCGGCGCAACAGGATCACCGCCTCGTCCCCGGCGTCGAGCAGATCCGACCGATCCACCCGTCGATCCGCTGGCACCTTCTCGCCGTTGATCGCCACCGCGCCGGCGGCGACGAACTCGCGAGCCTCGCGACGGCTCTTCGCCAGCGCCGACGAGACGAGCAGATCCACGAGATCGGCTCCGGGATCGTCGAGATCGGCGACGACATGCTCGCTCGATGGCAGATCCGAGGCGATCTCCCCGAGGGTCGCCGCGTCGAGATCCCGCACCCGCCCGGAGAAGAGCGCCTGCGAGGCGGCCTCGGCCCGCTCTCGCTCGGTGGGGCCGTGGACGAAGTCGACGAGTTCGGCCGCGAGGGCCTTCTGCGTCGCGCGTTCGGCCGGATTGGTCGCCTGCGCGGCATCGAGCGCTTCGATCTCCTCGCGGCTGCGCATCGAGAACCACCGGAGATAGCGACCCGCATCGACGTCCGACGCGTTCAGCCAGAACTGATGGAATCGGTAGGGACTGGTCCGTTCGGCCCCCAGCCACACCGCCCCCCGTTCGGTCTTTCCGATCTTGCTGCCGTCGGCGGCCGTCACCAGCGGACTGGTGACTCCGAAGGCGAGCGACGTCTCCGATCCCTCCCCGTGCTCCCGCGCGTCGAAGCGGCGGATGAGATCGATGCCCGAGACGATGTTGCCGAACTGGTCGGAACCACCCATCTGCACGGTGCAGTTCCGCTCCCGGTAGAGATGCAGGAAGTCGTACGCCTGCAGGACCATGTAGCTGAACTCGGTGTAGCTGATCCCATGTTCGCGGCCGGCGAGGCGGCTGGCGACGGAGTCGCGCTGAATCATGGCGTTCACGGAGAAGTGCTTGCCGACATCGCGCAGGACCTCGAGGAACCCAAGGCGACGCAGCCAGTCGGCGTTGTTCACCACCTCGACGCCGCCCTCGCCTTCGCCGAGAAGACGCTCGAGGATCGCCCGCTGCCCCGCGAGATTCGCCTCGACCTGATCCTCGGTCTGCAACGAACGCTCGTCGCTCTTGCCGCTGGGGTCCCCGACGAGGCCGGTGCCGCCGCCAAGCAGGGCGATGGGCCGGTGTCCCGCCGCTCCGAACCGCCGCAAGAGCATGATGGGGAGCAGATTGCCGACGGTCAGGCTGTCCGAGGTCGGGTCGAACCCGCAATAGCCGGTGCGGACGCCCGTGGAGAGATGCGTCGCGAGTTCGGGCGAGGTGACCTGATGCAGCAGGCCGCGCCATTGCAGTTCGTCGAGGAGGTCCAACGCGCAGGCTCCGGGAGCACGGAATGAACGAGTCGCCGATCACGGTTCGCCCGACGGGAACGGCGGCGACCCCGCTCCGGCCGTGGGTCATCGGCGAAGCGGGGTCCTCTCGCCCATGGCGGGACGGGACTTTCGCCCGAGCCGACTCCGCCGTCGGGATCGTCGCTCAGGCCGCCCCCACCGCAGCGGACTTTCTTCCGAGATCGGAAAGCAGGGACGACCAGCTCGCATCGAAGGCGTCACGCCCCTCGATCTGCAGTCGCTCGCCGAGCGCGTCGAGATCGACGCCCGCCGCCGAGATGCGATCGAGCATCGCCTCGCACGTCCCGCCGTCGGCAGGCTGGGCGCCGGGCACCTCCCGGAGCGCCGCGGTCGACTCGAGCGTGTTCTCCGGCATGGTGTTCACGGTCTCCGGCGCCGCGAGGGCGGTGACGTAGTAGGCCCCGGGCAGACTCGGATCCTTCACGCCGGTCGAGGCGAACAGCAGACGCTGCGGGCGGGCACCGGCGGCCTTCAACGCCTGGAAGCGCGTCGATTGCAGCAGGTCGGTGAACGCCGCGTAGCAGCGCTGCCCGATCGCGATGCCGAGGCGGTTGCGGAGGTCCTCGGGCAGGTCCGACTCGGTCGCCTTGTCCCAACGGGAGATGAAGAGCGACGCGACCGAGCAGACCTTCAGGTCGAGTCCCTCGTGAAGACGACGCTCGAGGCCCTTCAGATACGCGTCGGCGGCGGCGAGGTACTGCTCGCGGCTGAAGAGCAGCGTCACGTTGACGGGGATGCCCTCGTAGGTGAGCTGCTCGATCGCGGGGAGCCCCTCGGGCGTCCCGGGCACCTTGATGAACAGATTGCTGCGACCGGCGGCGGCGTGGAGTTCACGGGCCTGAGCCAAGGTCGCCTCGGTGTCGTTGGCCAGAGTCGGCGAGACCTCGAGCGAGACCCAGCCGTCGACACCATCGGTCTCCCGATGCACCCCACGAAACAGATCCGCGGCTCGAGAGAGGTCCTCGATGGCGAGCTTGAAGAACAACCGCTCGCCGGAGCACCCCTCGGCAAGCAGCGTTCGGATCGAACCGTCGTACGCGTCGCCGTCGGCGATCGCCTTCTGGAAGATCGTGGGGTTCGAGGTGAGGCCGGTCACCTTCCAGTCTCGGATGTAGCGCTCGAGCACGCCCTCGTCGAGCATGGTTCGAGTGATGTTGTCCACCCAGATGCTTTGGCCGAGGCGGTGGATCAGAGCCGTGCCGGGGGTGCTGTCGCTCATCGTGGTCGCTCCTTGCGGTGGGGCGATGCGGTCGGGAAGGACGCGGCGCCGCGCGTGCGGCCGAAGCATTCGGGGCTCGTCGGGCCCCGATCTCCAGACCGACCGGGCGGTCTCCGACCGGCAACGTGCCGCCGCGGCGCGAGTATAAACCGGAGGTCCGTCAACTCGCATCGTCCGCCGGCGTCTCGCCTCGAACGCCCGCCCCGGAGCAGACATGACCTCCAGCAACGCTGACTCGCGACCGTCCGCACGGCTCGACGCCACACCGGCCTGGAAGGCCCTCGCCGCCCATGCTCGCGAGACCCGGCGACGCACCCTTGCGGAGCTGTTCGACGGCGATCAGCGCCGGGGCGAGCGGTTCACCGCGGAGGCGGTCGGCCTTCGGATGGACTACTCCAAGCAGCATGTGGACTCGACCACGATGAAGCTGCTGCTCGACCTCGCGAAGGCGGCGGGACTGAAGAGCCGGATCACCCGCATGTTCCGTGGCGATCGGATCAACGCGACCGAACGCCGTGCGGTCCTCCACACCGCCCTGCGAGCTCCTCGCGATGCCGTGGTCGAGGTCGACGGGCGCAACGTCGTGCCCGACGTCCACGAGGTGCTCGATCGGATGGCCACGTTCTCGCGAGCGATTCGAAGCGGGCGATGGAAGGGAGCCACGGGGCGACGGATCCGAAGCGTCGTGAACATCGGCATCGGCGGCAGCGACCTCGGGCCGGTCATGGCCCATCGCGCCCTCGCCCACTACGGCGACCGATCGCTGAACGTCCGCTTCGTCTCCAACGTCGACGGCACGGACTTCGTCGAGAACGTGCGCGATCTCGACCCGGAGGAGACGCTCTTCATCGTCAGCTCGAAGACCTTCACCACGCTCGAGACCATGACCAACGCCCACACGGCGCGGAAGTGGCTGCTGAAGGGGCTCCGCAAGGCGACCGGCTCGAAGGGCCTGCCCGAGGATGCGATCGCCCGGCACTTCGCGGCGGTCTCGACCAACGCCGAGGAGGTGGCGGCGTTCGGCATCGACACCCGGAACATGTTCGGATTCTGGGACTGGGTGGGCGGCCGCTACTCGATGGACTCCGCGATCGGACTCAGCACCATGATCGCGATCGGCCCGGATCGATTTCGCGACTTGCTGCGGGGTTTCCACGAGATGGACGAGCACTTCCGCACCGCGCCGCTCGGCCGCAACCTGCCGGTGCTGATGGGCCTCGTCGGCGTGTGGAACAACAACTTCCGGAACTGCTCGACCCTCGCGGTGCTTCCCTACGACCAGTACCTCTCCCGCTTCAGCGCGTACCTGCAGCAGCTCGAGATGGAGTCCAACGGCAAGCACGTGACCCTCGACGGCACCCGCGTGCGATGGGACACCTGTCCGACGATCTGGGGCGAGCCCGGAACCAACGGGCAGCACGCCTTCTATCAGATGATCCATCAGGGCACACGGATCGTGCCGTGCGACTTCCTGGTCTTCTGCAAGTCGATCTCCGGCCTCCCCCACCACCACGACCTGCTCGTGGGCAACGTGCTCGCGCAGGCGGAGGCGCTGGCCTTCGGCAAGAGCCGCGCCCAATGCCGAGCCGAGGGCGTCCCGCCCGAGCTGGTGCCGCACAAGGAGTTCGACGGCAACCGTCCGAGCACCACGATCATGGGCGAGAGGCTCACTCCTCATGCGCTGGGCACTCTGGTGGCGCTCTACGAGCACAAGGTCTTCACGCAGGGCACCATCTGGCAGATCAACAGCTTCGACCAGTGGGGCGTCGAGCTCGGCAAGGTGCTCGCCAAGCGCATCATCCCGGAGCTGTCGTCGCCACAGACCGTGACCGATCACGACAGTTCGACCAACGCCCTGATCAACTACTACCGGCGACACCGCGGCCGCTGAACCCGCCACGTCGGGTGGCGGCGTGCTCCCGCGCCGCGGTGCGGATCAGGTCCGCGACCGTCGAGGCCCAGACGTCCCAGTTCAGTTCGCGCTCCGCGCGATTCCGGGCCGCATCGCCCATCCGTCGATACACCGAGGCGTTCGCGACGATCGACTCGACGGCGTCTGCGAGCGTCTCGGAGTCGGCATCCGATGGGATGACCCTTCCCGTGTCGCCATCCCTCACCACGAACGGCAGTCCGCCGACGTCGGTGACCACGGCCGGCTTGCCGAACAGCGCCGACTCGATCGGGGCGATCCCGTACGCCTCGCCCGAGGAGGGCAGCAGGCAGAGATGGCTCTCCGCGAGAATCCGGGCGTGCCTCGCCACGTGCTCGGGACGGGCGTGATCGAGCCGCCCCGCCCAACGGACGCCCGCCTCGTCGCCGTTCCCGTCGGGCCGAGGTCCGATCACGTCGAGCGAGGCGTTCCAGCCTCGCGACCGCAGGACGCGAACGCAATCAAGCGCCAGATCCAGCCGCTTGCGGACCGGGTCCGCCGCCGTGATGGTCAGACGAAGCGCATCCCGCGTCGGCGTCTCGATCGGCGGCGCCGGGCCGTCGACATCGCGAGGTCCTAGATTCGCACCGAATCCCGCAACGCGGCCGCGCTCGCGAGGCAGGCCGTAGGTGGTCACGGCGCTCTCGAGCGTCGCCGGCGAGGCCAGCGCCGCGAATCGGACCCGAGCGAGCGCCCGTCGCTCGACGAGCGCGGTCGTCGCGGCGTATTCCCGCCCCATCGCGGCG
>Ga0075479_10000428_pt1 | contig 17727 bp, 9 predicted proteins | sample DEB08_DNA_8_FD_76341 | JGI IMG/M metagenome (GOLD analysis project Ga0075479, IMG submission 76341) | Aqueous microbial communities from the Delaware River and Bay under freshwater to marine salinity gradient to study organic matter... | ecosystem: Environmental > Aquatic > Marine > Coastal ... | reverse complement strand
CACGCACCATCCATCTGCTCTCGCGAGGTAACGTGCTGGCTCCAACGCACGAGGTCGCGCCCGGTTCCCTCGCCTTGATCGAAAGTCTGGAGCACCGTTTCCTCCTCTCCGACGACCACGGTGAAGGCGAGCGCCGCGCTGCCCTCGCCAGCTGGCTGACCGATCCTGCAAACCCATTGATCTGGCGGAGCCTGGTAAACCGACTGTGGCACTATCACTTCGGTCGTGGAATCGTCGACACACCGAGCGACTTTGGCCGCATGGGTGGCGAGCCATCGCACCCAGCACTCCTCGACTGGCTGGCAGCTCGGTTTCGCGATGGCGGTGGTTCCCTGAAGGACCTGCACCGGCTGATTGTGAACAGTGCCACCTATCGTCAGGTCTCCACGATCCGTGACGAGGCGGCAGCCCTCGATGGCGACAACCGCCTGCTCTGGCGACAGAACCGACGCCGTCTGGAGGCCGAAGCGATCCGCGACGCCGTGCTCGCCGCTGCCGGCACCCTCGATCTGACGATGGGAGGCCCTGGCTGGCAGGACTTCGTGATTGAGCATCCCGAGCACTCGCCCCACTACCGTTATGACCTCGCCAATCCCGCTGATCACGCTACCTGGCGACGCGGCATCTATCGCTTCATCGTCCGCAGTCAGACGCAGCCCTTCATGACCTGCCTCGACTGCGCGGACCCTTCGATGCGGGTTGCGAAACGCAATGAGAGTGTCTCGGCTCTGCAGGCCCTGGCCCTGCTCAACAACGGCTTCATGCTCGTGCAGGCAGAACAACTGGCTCAGCGGGCCCAACGTGAGTCAGGCGAGTCGCTCACGCAACAGGTGCAGCGAGCATTCACCCTCGCGATTGGTCGTCCGCCAGACACGTTTGAAAGCGACACGCTGACGCAGCTGGCGAATGCCCACGGCCTGGCCAACACCTGTCGGGCCATTCTCAATCTCAATGAGTTTGCCTACATCGACTGAGGCCTCCGGCAGGCCTTGCCTTTCTCATGGACACACCTCATCTCACTCGCCGTCACTGGCTGGCCTCCACTGCAGGAGGCTTTGGCAGCATTGCTCTGGCCACGATGCTCGCTGAAGAACGTGATGCCGCCGCTGCAGGATCTCCCCATGCATCACCGCATCCCGCTTGCATCTATCCCGCCAAGGCGAAACGTGTGGTGCAGCTGTTCATGGCGGGTGCTGCCAGCCACCTTGATCTGTTTGACCATAAGCCCGAACTGATCAAGCATGCCGGTGAGCCGAGTGACTTTGGCGAACCTGTCGAAGCGTTTCAGAATGGGCTTGGTCCGTGGCTCGCGCCGATCTGGCCCTTCAAGCCTTATGGCCAGTCAGGCAAGCTGCTCTCTGATGTGGTGGCACCACTCGGCGAGGTCGTCGACCAGATGGCCTTTATCCACAACATGGTGAGCCCGTCAGGCGTGCACTCGGCGGCCACGCTGCATCAGACAACCGGCTTCGTGCTGCCAGGCTTTCCCGGTGCCGGCTGCTGGGTGAACTATGCCCTTGGCTCGCTCAACAACGACCTGCCGACCTTTGTCGTGCTCCCCGACCACCGCGGCTACGCCTCCAATGGCGTCAAGAACTGGGATGCGGGCTTCCTCCCCTCGCGATTGAGCGGCACGGTGATTCAGCCGGGAGCGGCCGAACCGATCGCAGACCTCCATCCGCACGCCGTCGGCGACTTTGTTACAGCCTCATCAGATACAGCCGTCCGCACTGTGCTTGCTGAGCTCAACCGCCGGCATCTCGCCAGTCGTGCATCGGACACGCGGCTCGAAGGCCGCATCGAGAGCTACCAACTCGCCGCCCGCATGCAGGCAGCCGCCCCCACGGCGCTCAGCCTCGCCGATGAGCCGGAGCACGTGCTGCGGATGTATGGCGTGCAGCCGGGCCGTGGTGACTGGCCCAGCGAGATCAACGCCGAAGAGGAGATCCACCACTTCGGGCTGAAGTGCCTCACCGCCCGCCGTCTGCTTGAACGAGGAGTGCGGTTTGTGCAGATCTTCAGTGGCAACGACAACGGCTTTCCGCGACGAAACTGGGATAGCCATGAAGATGTGGAACGCGACCACGGTCCTCTCGCCACCGGCATGGCTCACGGAGCAGCTGCTCTGATCAAAGACCTTGACCAAAGGGGCCTGCTTGAGGACACGCTCGTGCTCTGGACGACGGAGTTTGGTCGGATGCCGAGCACACAAGGGGGCCGCGGCCGCGACCACAACCCGTTTGTGTTTACCAACTGGCTCTGCGGGGCCGGCATCGAAGGCGGCATCACCCACGGCGAGAGCGACCAGTGGGGCTACAAGCCGCTGGATCGCGACAACCCCACGACCGTCCATGACGTGCATGCCACGGTGCTCAAACTCCTCGGCATCGAGCACACCCGCCTCACCTGGCGTCACAACGGCATCGACCGCCGCCTGACCGACGTCCACGGCCATGTGATCGACGGCATCCTCGCCTGAATCCCACCGAAGATCGCTGTCGCCCGAAACCACCCCGTTTCGCTAGGGTACGCCCACAGGGTGCCGGGGGTTCGAGGCCCGCATCGGCAGCAGACGATGGAGCCAGCGGATGCCAAACACAACGGAGCCGGAACCGCAGCCGGTTCACTTCTTCATCCACATTCCCAAGTGTGGCGGCAACACCTTCTCCGACTTCCTCGCCAAGCAGTTCCACGTCGAGAAGATCTACACGGCCGAGAAGTCGACAGCTGCCTGGGAGGAGCACCGCAAAGAACTTGCCGCCCGTGCTGAGCAGCTCTCGGGCGAAGACAAAGGCGCGATGCTCAGGGAGCGATTCGCTGCCGAGATGCGGTCGCATGATCTTGTCATCGAGAATCATTACAACTGGGTGATCGCCGACCTTCTCCGCCAGCATCGCCAGTTAAAAACCTATGTGATCGTCCGCGAGCCACGGGAGCGGGTGGCCTCGCACTATCTTCACCTTCGCCGCATTCCGGTTGAGGAGGCCCACACACTCGCCCCCGAAGGCCGCGAGCTTTACGGCCTCGCCAAGGACCTTTCCATCACCGACTTCTGTCGCTGTGACCGCTATGACGTGTGGAGTTCGGTCTTCAACCAACAGGCCCGAACGATCAACAGCCAGACGATTAGCCGTGTGCTTTACCAGCAGTGTGACCAGCAGGCGTTCCTGGAAAACTCGCTTGCTAATCTCTCACAGATCAACTTCGTTGCCGACCTCGCCGACCTTGATGAGTTTGCTCAGCTCGTCAGTCTCGCCAACGGCTGGCTACCACCTGGCCGCATGGGTGTGCTCAATCCAGGGAAGCACATGGCGTCTGAAGCGAGCGACCTCGCCGCAGCGGTTCCCGAAGAGGTTGTTGAACTGGACATGCAGATCTACGAGGCGGCGAGCCGCCAGTACGATCGGTGGAAAACCGACGTGCTTTCGGAGGCCGCTGTCACTCTCTGGAAGCACCGAGCTCAACGGGTCACACCAGAGAGCGACTGCTGGGAAATCGATTTCCGCGGGCCTCTTCAAGGCACCAACTTCCACAGTCGTGAAGGCGTTGGGCTCGACACCTTTCGCTGGATGGGTCCAGATAAAGACTCCCGGCTGTTTGTGTCTGTCAGGCGAGGTGTTCCGCAGGAGATTGCGATCTTCATCGCAGCCTTCATCGATCCCGGGCTGCTCAGCGGCACCACGTTTCGCATCAACGGTGTGGATGCCACGCCGGTGCTGTCTGTCGAAGACAACTGCACCGTGGCCACGTTTGAGGTCTCAGCAGACGCCACCGCAAGCGGCCTCGTGGAGATGCTCATCAGTCCGCCCTTCACAGCATCCGACCGCGACAAAGGCTTCGGCTCCGACTCGCGACGGAAATCGATGGCCCTGCGTCGGATCCGCATCTCCGTGCGGCCAGCCGAAACATCACCACTCCGGATCGAGCCGGCCGGCCCACAGCCTCCCCCCGCCCCAAAAGAAGTTTCACCTCCCAAGGCCTCATCCCTCCCGAGAAAAACCTTTCAGGGCGTTTGGGCTGGTCATGCTATCGGCCGAAGGCTGATTTTCCTGCACGTACCCAAGACCGCAGGCACGTCGATCACCACCTACCTGCGGCAGCAGTTTGCCGAGGCTGACGCGATGCCGCAGTTGCAGGCCAACTTCCATCGCTCCCATCCGATCTGGCCACTGGTGGCCCGGCGGTATCAGCTTCTTGGCGTGGGGATGCACCTCGACCACGACCGCGTGGCGGCGATGCAACGCGGCCTCTCCCACGAGCCCGCTCCTTTCCTGTTCACCGTCCTCCGCGAGCCGAGAGCCCGGCTCTTCAGCCGCTACAAAGAGTGGCGAGCCACGCCTGATGAGCACATGCAGGCTGCCGAAGACCGCGTGAAAGAAGCGATCCTCACTGCACGGACCTGTTCGTTCTCCGAGTTTCTCCGTTCCGAAAACCCGGTGGTGAAAAGCACGCTCGACAACGTGCAGGCGCGGCTCCTTGCAGGCCTCAACATCTCTCGCAAACTCAGCGACGAAGAACTGCTCCAACGTGCCCGCCACAACCTCGCCAGTTACGACCTCGTCGGCACGACAGAGCTCTGCGATGAAACCATCGCGCTGCTGGCCGATGCCTTTGGCTGGCCACCTCCTGTCGACGGCACGCCCCGCGTGCATGTGTCAGCGAAGCCGCCAGCGGAAGCCATCGCGACATCAGAGGAAGACGAAGAACGGATCGCCGCCTTCACGCAGCTGGATCAGGCGCTCTGGGATGACCTGCTGGGCGATCGGCTGCCGCAGGCCACCGCCACGGAAGAATCACCAGGCATCCGCGAGGCCCGCGACATTTTCTGTCGCGGAGGCGATTCACCGGCCGAACATGAGGCCGCGCCGTTGGTCCTTCCTGGTGAGGCTGCTCAATCGCCAGTCAGCACACTACCAGAGGCCACGCAACCCACGGAATCACTCGGCCGTGGCTATACCACCGTTCTTGATATCATCCAGCGGACCGCAGCGGATCGAGTCGTGGGGCTCGGGAGACGAAAGTGGTTTCCCGGCCCGGAGGATGACCCTCGTCCGCTGTCCCTTGAGGAACGCGTGGTGGTCGTGGTGCGGATGCCGGCCCTGAGCCACCAGAGGTCATACATTATTCGCCGCGGGAGCATCCCCCCGCAGAGCCTGCTGACAATCACGGAGGTCGATCCCGACGATCCGCGACTTGCGGCCTTCCTGCATCGACAGCACGTGCTGCCATACGCCACGCTCGAAGGCGATGGTGACGATGCCGTGCTGGTTGTCGCCCTCGGCCGCATGCGATCCGACCACGGTGCAGGCTTCGTGGATGCGTTCATCGAAACGATGGAGCGCTGCAGTAGCACCCACCCTTCGGCCCTCTGGTCGCTACAGGATTCTCACGCCGCACGCATGCTTGCGGTGCTGGAACTGGAGATCTGCCTCGCGGCGGTCGTGGCACAGTTCGCAGGCGGACCAGCCGCATCGAGCCATGCCGCGGTTCTTGCCTCACTGCACCCCGAGGACCTCGATCCGCTGCTCCCCGACGCGGCCAGCCAACGGCCATCACTGGCTGGCTTGTGGGAACGAGCTGCTGATGCTGTGTCTGCCAGAGCGAACCTCCGTGACGGCATCGTGGCGGAACACCTCACCGCAATCGAAAAGGCTCTGCAGTCTCTGCTTCTGGCAGAAATGCCTGAGGCCGCCACACTCGAGCAGATTCTCACGGCTTTTGATGCCATATTTACGCTCCTTCGTGGTCTCTCAAGAGATTGCTACCGCAGTTGATCTCCTGATCTCCGATCGCTCCACCGCTGCCCGTGCCAGGCCTCCAGCCGTGCATTCGGTTGAGTTAGAATGCGGTGGCTCGTCGTCACTCTCTAGAGCAGGTCCTCTCCATGCACCACCCCTTCTTTGCACACCACTGGCTCGCTCTGCTGATTGCTGTCGGATGCTTTGCAACGGCAGCGGCAGACGACATCACCCTCCTCGTCGAAGCCGAAAGTTTTGCGGAGCATGGCGGCTGGAAACTCGACACCCAGTTCATTCAGGAAATGGGTTCGCCCTATCTCCTCGCGCACGGCCTGGGCTCACCGGTTGCCGATGCCACCACCACGATTGATGTCCCACAGGCTGGCCGCTACCGCGTCTTCGTGCGAACCAAAGACTGGGTTGCTCGCTGGCAGGCTCCCGGCATGCCTGGCCGCTTCCAGCTGGCCATCAACGGCACGCCCCTCGACGCCGAGTTTGGCACTGAGGGAGCTGAGTGGAGCTGGCAGGCGGGCGGTGACGTAGACCTGCCCACCGGAAAGGTCTCACTCACCCTGCACGACCTGACCGGGTTCGATGGTCGCTGCGACTGCATCGTGCTGACCACGGCTGCCGAGCCCCCACCAAACAACGATTCGATCCTGCCCGCCTGGCGGCGTCGGGCCCTCGGGCTTCCAGAAGCCCCCGAGATGCAAGGTCCATATGACCTGGTCGTGGTCGGTGGCGGCTACTCTGGCATGGGCACCGCGATCTCTGCCGCACGCATGGGCCTGAAGGTGGCCCTGATTCAAAACCGGCCAGTGCTTGGTGGCAACGGCTCGAGCGAAGTCCGCGTCTGGGCGATGGGCCTGATTCGCCGCGGCCGCTTCCCGCGGATTGGCGAAATCGTAGAGGAGTTTGCCGACCACGCCACCAAGAGCCCTGGCACCTACGAAGAGTTTGAAGACGAAAAGAAGGAAGCGGTCGTGCGGGCGGAGCCCAACATCGACCTGTTCTTAAACACGCATGCCTTTGATGTACGGCGAGATGGCAACCGCATCCAGAGCATCACCTGTCTCGACACCCACACCAGCAGGGTCCTGTCGTTTGAGGGCCGGTTCTTCTGTGACGCCACCGGCCATGCCACGATCGGAGAACTTGCTGGTGCGGAAACGGTGATTGAGGAAAAGGGCCGCATGGGCATGAGCAACATGTGGGCATGGGCCAATGATGAGGCAACGCAAGCGTTTCCGAAAACGCCATGGGCTCTGCAGCTGGGCATGGACGACTTCCCGTATCCCCGCGACTTCCACGGCCAGTGGTTCTGGGAGAGCGGCTTCGACAAAGATCCCCTCGGTGATGCTGAGGGGATCCGCGACTGGAACCTCCGGGCGGTCTACGGCGCCTTCAACGCGATGAAGAATGGTGATGGTGCCGCCGAGCACCCCAATGCCATGCTGACCTGGGTCGCCTTCATCGGAGGTCCTCGTGAGAGCCGCCGCATTCTTGGTGACGTCGTGCTCACCCAGAGCGACATCGTCGGCAAGCGGGAGTTTCCCGATGGCTGCGTGCCCTCCACCTGGTCGATCGACCTGCACTACCCCAAGGAGGAGTACGCCGACAAGTTCCCAGACAACCCGTTCATCTCAATCGCTGTCCACGACCGCCGCATTGATCGCAACTACGGCTACCCTGTGCCCTACCGTTGCTTCTACTCCAAGGACATCGAAAACCTCTTTATGGCAGGCCGCTGTGTCTCGGTCACCCATGAGGCACTCGGCACTGTCCGTGTGATGAAGACCTGCGGGATGATGGGAGAGGTCGTCGGCAAGGCAGCCAGTCTGGCAGTCCTTCACAACACAACGCCTCGCGGTGTCTACGAAGACCACTGGGCGGAGATGGAAACCCTGCTTTCACTTCCCGGCAAAGCCCGTCGGGCCACTGTGACCGATGAGATCGAGATTCCCGCTGACGCCATGCCGCTCGCAGGCCCATATGGCCCACCCACTGGTGTGGATCCTGCGCAGCTGGCCAAGGAGAAGGACGTTGTGGTGGTCGATGACCGCCAGGCGACCTTTGAAGGCGGCTGGACCGAGGGCACGGGGCTCAAGGGATACGTCGCCTACGGCTACCGCTACGCACCCGCCGATAGTGGCAGCACCGCTCGCTTCGAGCTGAAGGTGCCGAGCGATGGCGCCTACGAGCTCCTCGTCGCCTGGCAGCCGCACGAAAACCGCGGCACGGCGATCCCAGTGCTGATCGAAACCCCTGCGGGTCGCACCACCACCACCCTCGACATGACCAAGCGGGCGAGCCTCGACGGCAGCTATGGTTCTGTCGGTCGCTTTCGACTCGCTGCTGATGATCCCTGTGTGGTTGTCCTCAGCACAGAAGCCGCCGGCGGCTTTGTGCATGCTGATGCGGTACTGCTGGTGCCGACGGGCCAGTAGACTTCCCCGGCATGAGACTGTTTCGTCTGCTCGAACACCGCCCGCTGTTGGGACACCTCTGCCGCCTGGCTCTCGTGGCCGCGGTGGCCTGGTGTGTCCATGCCACCCACGCCAAGCAGCAGGCAGCTCGGGCCACACTCGATCTTGTCGATCTCCCACTGGACCTGATTCAACGTCACCTGCCAGCAACGGCCGAGGTCGGTGAGGTGACGACCACGGTCGCTGGTGGTCGAGAGCTTCTCGACAGGCATGGGTCGTCGATCGGCATCGTCTTCCGGACAAGCCCCGTTGGCGATGCCGCGGTCGGCTTCTCCGGTCCCACAGACATCCTCGTGGTCTGTGGCGATGATCTGATGATTGCCGGCATGTCCGTGCTCTCCAGCGGTGACACCCGAGACCATGTGCGGGCTATCGAAAATGACGCGAGGTTCTGGGAGTCGTTTGTGGGTCTCCCACTCAACGAACTCGCTACACCGAAGCGACGCCGGTCGGTTGGGGGCTCCACGCTCACGAGTCGGGCGATTGCCGAAGCACTCACGCTCCGCATCGGCGGCGCTGCACCAGAGAGTCGTTTTGAACAGGGGCCTGGCCTTGCCGATCTCCAGAAACTCTTTCCAGAGGCAGCCGAGTTCGAGCCGGATCCTGGCGATCCTGCGGTCATCCGTGTGCGCGACGCCGATGATATTCCTCTTGGCTGGGCTCTTCGCACGAGCCCCGCAGCTGATGCCGTCATCGGCTACCAGGGGCCGACCGACGCTGTCATCGGATTCGATACAGAAAACCGCGTGGCTGGACTCCTGGTACTGGCATCTTTTGAGAACGAGCCCTACGTCGGCTACGTCCGCGACGACCGAAGCTTTCGCAAGGTCTATCGGGGGATGCCGTTTGAAGAGCTCTCCGCGATCGATCCGAGCAACACGGGTATCGAGGGGGTCAGTGGCGCCACGATGACAAGCCAGGCGGTCGCTGAAGGCATCGTGCGAGCTGCGGCTGCCCACCAGCAGTTGATGAACCAGGCGAAGGCCGCATCACTGACAGAACACATCTCAAACTGGCTGCGCCGTATCGAAGGCCCACAGTGGGGAGCGATCGTGGTGATGCTGCTCGGACTCGTCACCGCTTTCACCCGCGCTCGTGGCAGCTGGTGGGGTCGCCTTGCACTGCCTGTGATCGTGTTTGCCTATCTCGGATTTGGTGCGGGCGCCCTGCTGTCGCTCGGCCAGCTTGCCGGCTGGGTCGGTGCAGGTGTGCCGCCGGCAGCGAGCGTGCTGACGGTGCTGACTGCGGTCGCTGTCGCTATACCAATCACGACGAAACGCAATGTGTACTGCTCGCATCTCTGTGCACACGGGGCTGCACAGCAGGTTCTCAAGCAGCTGCCCTCGCCGAAGCGGTCATTGCCCAAACCCCTGCGACCATGGCTTGCCCGCCTGCCATTCACTCTGTTGGCGTTTGCGGTCCTGGCTGTCGTGCTGCCACTCCCCGTGAGCCTGGTTGACCTTGAGCCATTCGATGGCTACCTCCTCGCGGTCTCAGGAGTTGCCGCGTTTACGATCTTCGTCCTCAGCCTTCTCGCGAGCCTCAATGTGCCGATGGCCTACTGCCGCTATGGCTGCCCCACCGGTGCCCTCTTGGATTACCTCCGGCTCAATCGTCAAAGTGGACGTCTGACCTGGCGAGATGCCGTGCTCGCCACCTGTCTGCTCGTTGCTGTGATCCGCTACTGGGGGATTCTGTGAAACGCCCAGTGCTCTGTATCGCCCTACTTCTGATGCAAGTGCTCTGCGGTCCGCAGCGAGCGGCCGGCACAGAGCCCCCCGCAGTGCCCCCAACAGTCGTCGAGCGTGGTGAGCGTGTCATCGCCGGCCCCGCAATGGGCACCACCTACCGGATCACGCTCGCCTCCCCGGTGCCAGGCATGAGCCGCGGTGAAGTCCATCGCGAGATGGAGGCTGTCCTCGCACGCATCGACGCTGCGGCTAGCACCTGGCGACCTGATTCAGATGTCAGCCTGTTTAACCGAAGCCCAGCCGGAGAGTGGGTTCCGATCTCCACCGATCTCGCCACTCTGGTGGAGATCGCCCGTATCGCGCATGACGAAACAAACGGCTGTTTTGACATCACGGTCGGCCCACTGCTGGACCTCTGGAGCAACGCAGAGCAAAGTGGAACGAAGCCACCTCAGGCCGCGATCGATGCCGCCATGGCCAAGGTCGGCATGGCTGCTCTCGAACTTCGTCACACACCCAGCGGCACCCGAGAACTCCGCAAGACCCGCACCGGGCTCACGGTGACGCTCAGCGGAATCGGGCCGGGCTATGCCGTCGATAGGCTCGGCGAACGGCTCAGCCAGCTCGGCTCAGCCGGTCACCTTGTCGTCCTTGGTGGCGAGGCGCGAGCCTGGGGCACGCGGGCTGACGGACGTCCGTGGGAACTCAGCATCATGCGGCTCCCCAATGACTCAGCCGATGGCGTCTCGTCATCGCTGACTCTTGCCGCGGGCGAAGCGGTCGCCTTTTCAACGATTCACCCGGGCCGTTCTCCGATCGATCCCCGCACCGGAAAGCCTGTCGACCATGCTATGGCGACCGTCATGGCACGTGGTCAGACATGTGCCATCGCCGATGCCCTCGCTGTCGCTGCGGCGATTTCCATGCCCGAGAGAACGACACACTAGAAGATGCCACCTCCTGCGTTCACCGTGGGCCTGTCCACCTCATCAGCCTCATAGGCGTGTGCACCGCGTTCCCAGAGCGGCCCACCGGGTTCTTTGGGCCAGCTGCCTTCAGTATTCGGCATGGTCAGCGGCTGTCCTTGTCCATAGAGCGGCTCCACTTCAGGTGTAGGCAGCTGGGGTGGGCGACCGCGTCTGGAGTACCAGGCGTTCCGCCGAAAGTGAAAGGTCTCTGGTGCGGTGGAAGGGCCGATGTTGAGCATGACCCCAAGGTCATCACCCATGACCACAAGATTGTCTTCGAACAGCCCTCCGTGGCTGGGTTTCATCCGCGGATCCTGATTCTCCTGCAGGATTCGTAAGACCCATTTCCCTTGACCGACAAACGTGTTGTGGTGCACGTGACCACCTTCTGCTGTCACCCAAGCCACGGCAGACATTCCTCCAACAAAACGGTTGCCCGCCACTTCAATCTCAGCTGCCTCGCTGTCTCCCACGGCAGGACGAAAGTAGGCAGCCCCCGTGCTGCCACCGATATTCACTGCCCTTTGACCAGCATTGAGAAAATAGTTCTCCAACACCCGAACTCCTCGCGAGCTCCCCTTGAGCTGCACGGCGTTGGACTGACTGAAGCCCTCCACTCCCTCAAAGCGGCATCGCTCCACCACGCCATCGTGGCAGCCCACACAGTCGATCGCCGATCCTCCCCATCCGCGAAACACGCAGTCGGCCACCCGAAACTGATCGACTCCTGACATCTTCAGCCCATCTCGATTGCCACTCGGCCCCGTCTCAAGCACCCGCAGATGCTCAATGCAGACGTGGTGAGACGGAGTCTCCACAGAGCCACCATCGTCAATATTCAGGCCGTTGCCCGGAAAGCCTTTGAGCACAAGGTCCCGCAGCACCACGTGGCTGACATCGGAGAGATGGATGGCAACCGATCCTCTTCCGCCGGCAGCTTCCCCGATGAACTCCGGAGGCTGCTGCGGATCCTCTCCCGCGATCACCACCGGTTTGGCTGCCGTGCCATGTAGGCCTGATCGTGCGAAGCCGCCTCGGTATCGCCCGGGGGCAATCAGAATCTCACTGCCAGGCCCTGCTGCCGCAAGCGCCGCTCGCAGCTGCTCATCGGTGCTGACCCGCACCTCGTTCGCCGCGACTGTACCCATCCAAACAGAAGCAGCGAACAGGATTGCCATCCCCGCCTTCACTCTCACTCGCTCAGGCATCGTCCTCCCCCGTCGTGCACACCGTCCTCTTCCCTGCGAATCGTTCCACGAGGGCCGAGCGATGATGCATTATCCGATCACGAGGTGCCACCACTTTGCAACCTCTTCTCCTAACCATGACACTACGAAGACACTGTCGATGAACGGCCGGCGCACGACGGTACGACAACACTGGGAGAAGGCTGAGATGATGCTGTTGATGGTGAAGCACCGGCAGTTGGCCGAAAAGAGCGTGCTGGTGACTGCGATCATGATCGCTGTGTGTCTGCAATCCGCTGCCGTGGCAGCCGATGCCACGATCGTGACCCACGGACCACTTCTCGGCCAGGCAACCTCCAACAGCGTCCGTGTCTGGGCCCGTACGAATCAGGCGACCACCCTCGAGTTTCGCTATGGAACTGACCCCGCCCACCTTGATGGGGTCTCTGAACGAATCGAAACCGGGGCATCACACGACTTCACCGGCTGGACCACCCTGACTGGCCTGAAGAGTGACACGTCGTACGTCATCCGTGCCTTCCTCGACGGCAATCCTGCTGGGCCCGAAGCATCGCTCACAACACTGCCCGACGCCGATCAGCTGAAAGATCCAACACACAACCCACGCGGCCTCTTCAACTTCTCGTTTGCGATCGGTTCCTGTGCGAATCAAAACCCGCTGCACGGTATCGGACCGAGCCTGCCAACCTACGCCACACTGCTCGCACAGCATGCTGACGAAGTCGACTTTCAGATCATGAATGGCGACTGGCTCTACGAAGAACTCCGCACCACGCCCGTCGAGGCCTGGGCTGAGCGTCACGCGGTTTCTCAAGAAAGCCTGCCGAAAGTGGTTCGTGACATGCCAACCATCGTTGGTGTCTGGGAGAACTACCGGCTCTACCTCGACCGTGGCACGAATCTATCGGCCTGGCATCGCCACGTCCCCGGTGTGTTTACTTTTGACGACCACGAACTGGTCAACGACATCTGGGGAGCGGGCACGACCGGGCGACGCGATCGGCGAGCGGTGTTTCGTGATATCGGCACCCGGGCTTGGCTCGACTATCTCGGCTGGGCGAACCCCTTTGCGTTTCCTCATAACGTGCACCATGGCCACGCTCGTCTTGCTGCCGGCAGTGATGTGCTGACTGATCCTGATGCCCGCTTCGATCAACTGCCTTTGGAGGAAATGCTCAACCTGCATGTCCACTGGGGAACCGCGGAAGCGGGTGTGAATGACCTACGGTTTGATGACGACGCGCTCGGCGATCCCAACTCCCGGGTCTACAAGGTGGTCGAAGTCCTCGATGCGACGCACCTGCGGATCACTCCGGCTGCCGCTGCCGATGGTGAGGCGAGCTATTCCATAGGCCGTCGCAGCTACGGCAGCTTTCGCGTTGCCAACTGTGAGTTCTTCCTGCTCGACACTCGTGGGGCCCGCGAGATGCACGACACGAGCCGACCTGCCCAGCCAAACTTGTCGATGCTCGGCGACGACCAGCGGAGCTGGCTCGTTCAGTCCATGACCGCCAGTGATGCTGATTTCTTTTTTGTGGTTTCGTCAGTCCCCTTCATGATTCCCCATGCGGGAGCGGGCGGATTTGAAGCGGCCGACAACAAGGAGGAGGCGTGGACTGCCTTCCTGGATGAACGGGAAACGCTGATTCGCTTTTGGGACACACTTGAGAAGCCCGTGTTTGTGATGACCGGCGACCTACACAACAGCTTTGCCATCCAGATCACCGACCGCGTCTGGGAGTTCTGCTCAGGGCCACATAACTCAGTGAATCATGTGCCCAGCCTCGATGAAGCGAACCGACCTGTCACGGGACTGTTTCAGTCAGGTGACCGCACCTGCGACATCCGCTGGTCAACCTATGTGCTCCCCGATCTGCCACGACTGCAGCGGCTCTATCCGCACTACCTTGTGGTGCAGATCAACAACGTGTTCAACATGCCCACGCAACTTGGTGGCGAACGACCAGTATCCTTCCCCCACCCACAAGTACTGTTTCAGTATCACGAGGGCCGAACGGGTAAACTGGTGTATGCCGAGTCGGTGGTGAAGCCACGCACCGAGGAACAGATGCACGCCACACGTCCAGGCAGATAGCAGACACAGGCAATCATCGCGAATGATCGCCTTCGTTGTTGGTTCGGTTGTGGTACGGGCCCGGTGGCTTACGGGGAGACAGCGAGTGCGTGACGTGATCTCAAGTTCTCGTGTGGCGAGGTCGCTTGTGGCCTGCCTGGTTGCCATTGTCCTCGCCATACTGGTGCCGGCGGTCACGGCAGCCCAGCGACCGGGCTCAAAGCCGCCGCAGAAGAAGCCACCAAAAAGCAAACTGCCTGCAGCCGTCCTGGCACTCCCCACCAAGCCGGTCATGAAGGTCGCGTCGCTCGACCGTGGCACTCGCCCTCAGGTCAGCAAAGCAGCCCAGGCGATCGATCAGATCCTTGCGGCGCACTGGAAGGCAAAAGACGTCACTCCGTCGCCGTTACTCAGCGACCAGCAGTTTCTTAGAAGGGTCTTTCTCGATCTCGCAGGCCGCATCCCCAGCCTTCGCGAGGCGCAACTCTTTTTGCAGCCTCCCAAACGCGACCGGGAAGCGCTCGTGGACTATCTGCTTGAGAGCCCAGATTACGTCAGTCACTTCTACAACTACTGGGCAGACATTCTGCGGCTTGTCGACCGGCCTCAACGGCAGCTGATCTTCGAGCCCTATCTCTACTACGTCAAAGACTCGATCCGCACGAACAAACCCTACGACACTTGGGTCCACGAAATGCTCTCCGCCGACGGCCTCCTCTGGGAGAACCCTGCCGTTGGCTTCCAGCTGCGTGATTCTGGGATGCCGCTGCCCTACGTCGACAACACGGTGCGGGTCTTCCTCGGCACCCAGATCGGCTGTGCCCAGTGTCACGATCATCCGTTTGACGACTGGACCCAGCATCAGTTCTACGAACTGGCCGCCTTCACCTCAGGGACCAAGAATCGAGGCGGTGTCTCGACAAGGGAGCTCGCCCAGGAGGCCCGTAAGGAACTGAAACAGCCGACTCGCTTCATTCAGTTCCTCAATGCCAACGCCACCTCGGTGAGCTACAAGGACACACCGCTTCGCCTTCCTCATGACTACCAGTACGACGATGACAAGCCGAAGGCAGTGGTCACGCCCCACGTGCTCTGGGGATCCGTTCCAACGGCTCAACAAAACGCCAACCGTCGCGAGCAGTTCGCCTCCTGGGTCGTGTCTCACGACAATCGACAGTTCGCCCGCACGATCGCCAACCGGCTCTGGAAGAAGATCATGGGACGCGGGCTCGTCGAGCCAGTCGACGACTTTCAGGCGGGCAACCCTGCGGCCATCTCAGAACTGCTCGAACATCTCACCGACGAGATCCTGCGTCTCAACTTCGACATGCGGGAGTTCATCCGCATTCTCGTCTCAACTGACGCCTACCAGCGTCGAGCGGTCGTCTACGATCCAGCGTCCGGCGTCCCTTTTCGCTTTCCAGCTCCTGCCCTTCGCCGCATGACAGCTGAACAGCTCTGGGACTCGATTGTCACCCTCGTGGCCTACAACGCCTGGGCGGTGCAGAGGCCCACGACCGATGAGGTTGCCAAGGCAGCCAGCGTTGACGTCGAAAAGGTTTCCTTCGAGTCAGCACTCAAGCAGTATGAGCAGTTCGACGAAGCATTTGGACCAGGCAAGCAGATGCGGCACCTGCAAAAGACCGTGGGCTACAAGGGCCAGCTGCTGGTGCGTGCAAGTGAGCTGCCGTCTCCACTGCCCCTTGGCCACTTTCTCCGCCAGTTTGGCCAGAGCGACCGTGAGTCAATCGAGGGGAGCCGCACCGTCGCCACCGTGCCACAGATCCTCACGATGTTTAACGGACCGATCACCCACAGCATGCTCGAGCGGGGCTCAGTGATCTACGACAACGTGCTCGCGTCGATTCCTCGCGGACCCGATCAGGTGATCACGGTCGTGTTTATGTCACTGCTTTCCAGGCCTCCCACGCTCAGCGAACGAAAACTCGCTCGGGAGGAGATTTCCACAGCTCAGACACCAGCTGCAGGCTACGGCAACCTGATCTGGGCGCTGCTCAACACCCGTGAGTTCATCTTCATTCAATAGCCGCACCGCCGCACACAGCTTCGAGATCTTCCATGACTTTTCATCATGATTCCGGCCAACGCGTTTCGCGTCGTGATGTCCTCCAGCGACTCGCTGGGCTCGCTTTTGGCGTGAGCGTGCATGGTCATTTTGGGCTCGCCGGACTTTCGGCCCAGGCAGCGCAGGCCCAGGCAGTGACGCCAAGCCGTGATGTGAGTGTGATCCTGCTGCAGATGCGAGGGGCGATGAGTCACCTCGACACCTTCGATCCCAAGCCGGGCCGTGCGGAGCAGGGGGAGACGAAAGCGATCAGAACGAAGACCCCGGGCATTCAGTTCAGCGAACATGTACCCAAGCTGGCAGGCATGTCAGATCGTCTGGCGGTCCTGCGGGCCATGACGACCGAAACTGGTGCTCATGAGCAGGCGACGTACCTGATGCGGACGAGCTACACCGCGATCAACAGTATTGTGCATCCCTCCATGGGGTCGTGGACACTCCATGCCCAAGGCAAACGCAGTAAAGAACTCCCTGGCTTCGTGTTGATTGGCAACGGCAACGAGCATCCAGGCGCCGGATTCCTCGATGCCTCCTACACACCGGTTCCAGTCGCTGACCCCGATCGTGGACTGGAAAACACCACGCAGCCTGCGTATCTCTCGGACGCCCAGTTTCGACGTCGCCTCTCGCTGGCAGACCGCATCGACCGAGCGTTTAAGAACGCTCATGAAGGTCCACAGATCGCGGCCTACGATCAGATGTATAAGGACGCCACAAAACTCCTTGGTGGCTCAGGTCTCGAAGCCTTTGACATTTCCAAGGAGCCTGAAAAACTCAAAGCACAGTATGGTGACACCAAGTTTGGCAAGGGCTGCATGCTCGCGCGGAGACTCGTGGAGGCGGGGGTGCGGTGCGTGGAAGTGGAGCTCGGCGGCTGGGACATGCACCGCGACATCTTTGCCGATGTCGGTGAGAAAGCGACTGACCTCGACACCGGCATGAGTGGTCTCCTCAAAGACCTCGGCGATCGCGGCATGCTCGACTCCACGCTAGTGGTGTTGGCCACGGAGTTTGGCCGCACCCCTGAAGTCAATCAGAACGCCGGCCGCGATCACCATCCCGCCGTCTTTTCGTGCGTGCTGGCGGGAGCAGGCATCAAAGGTGGCTCTGTCTATGGGACTTCAGACGAGCGTGGCTTTCGTCCAGATGACGACGCGGTGATGGTCTCCGATTTTAATACGACCATCGCCCACGCGGCGGGCCTACCGTATACAAAAGAGTTTTCAGCACCCAACGGCCGGCCCTTCAAGATCGGCGGCGGTGGCACACCGATCAAGGCAATCCTCGCCTCGTAGCCAGACTCGCCTGCAAAGGGCTCTTGCTACTTCTGGCTGCGTGAGTCACCTGCTTACTCCGCTGGCAGTTGGGCAATGATCCGCAGCGGCCCGCCACTTCCCCCTTCGATCTTCATCGGCAGAGCTATCACGGTCGCGGCTTCTGCCGGCAGCTGTTCCAGCGTCGCCACATTCTCAAAGA
>Ga0075479_10000423_pt1 | contig 17861 bp, 11 predicted proteins | sample DEB08_DNA_8_FD_76341 | JGI IMG/M metagenome (GOLD analysis project Ga0075479, IMG submission 76341) | Aqueous microbial communities from the Delaware River and Bay under freshwater to marine salinity gradient to study organic matter... | ecosystem: Environmental > Aquatic > Marine > Coastal ... | reverse complement strand
GGAAACGGACGATGCCTGTCTTCAGCAGCAATGACGAGAGCACATGACCATCTTTCACACTGGCATCAAAGACAATCGTGTCGCCACCGGCCTCGTAGGCCCGCAGAGCGCGTGCACGCCTTCGCTCTCGGGCTCGCCAGGCATTGACCTGTTCCAGATCTTCGGGAGCCTCACTCTGACTGTAGAATTCAACCAGTCTTTGGGTCCATGGCTGCATTTGGATTTCCACGCTCAGGCAGGAGTCGATCGGCGCTGACTTTGCAGCGGCAATGGCTTCCTTGAGCTGGTCCAGAGCACCTGCACCGGAGGCCAGCCAGACTCGGTCTTCACCAATGCCCACAAAGATTTCACGACCCTTTCCAAGCAGTCGCTCGAGAGTTTCCGAAACCCCCGTCCCCAGCTGCAGGCTGTGAATGGCCGTATTTCCGACAGCATCAAGCCCCATCCTGACCGAGAAATCATCACCGATCTTTGCCAGTTCAGGCAGGAGTTCAGTCAGGACTGCAGTGGATGGAGAATTGTAACCTATCAGGGTCGTGAATTCTCCGTTCGCTCCCTGGGCACTTTCCACGAACAGATTCAGCCAGCCACCGCTGATTCCTGTACGCAGGTGGTCCGCAGCCTTTTCGGCGACAGTCGTGATGGCGGTTTTTTCTGAACTGCTGCGATCACCCTCAGAGAGACGTTCCTGCAACTGAGCTGTCACCAGGTCGACGAATTCCAGTCCTGCAGCAATTCGCATCTCGTCGATCGGGTGATTCACCAGAATTGACAGTGCTGAATTGTCGGGGCTGGCCACTCCGCCGAAGAGGTTTTCCCTCGTGTTGAATTCGGCGACGGCTTTCTGCAGGCCTGTTCCATCGATCGCTGCCAAATCTCCGGAGAGCGCCAATTCCAGGTCGTCTTCGCCCTGGAGGTCGAGTTGAAGTTTGACAGACGCCGATTCTGCCAGCATTCGTTCCAGCTCATCCATCAGATGACGAGTGATCAGGCGGCGCAATTGCCACGCATTTTTCGTCTCGTCAGGTCGCTGCCGCACGGCTTCGATGCGGGCATCACGAAATGCCTGAACAGACTCGCGGCGAGCGGCAATGTCGTCGCGAGTCTCTTTTGAGTTCTGCAATTCTGCAGACATTCCTGACTCCGGGCTTTCACCGGGTACAGAAAGACCCAGCACATAATCCTTGAGTGAGTCCAGCGTGGTTCGTCGGTAAGTCAGCAGACCTGCGACGTAATCGCTTTTGTCAAGAACCCGAAACCAACCGAGCTCTTCCAGATCACCATCTTCGCCCTGAGCGGCACCGCCATTGTCAAACTGCATCTTAAATTCATACAGCGACTTGTTGGCGGAATCTCGCCTGAGTTCGTAACCCAGCCCCTCGATATTGTCACGAAATGTCTGGAATCCGTCGTCCAGCGGGAACATCAACATGTAAGAGATTGGATCCACACCCAGCAGGACTTCCACGTGCAGGGGCCGCTCGTAATCCACTCCGTACACGAATGTGTCGATGAAATCAGCGATGTTCTGCCACTGCCGCTGTTCAACCTGATCTGTCAGGTTCAGAATCCGCTGCAGGTCTGTTTTGAGAACCTCAACACCGGGGTGCGACAGACGCACGCGAGTGCTCTCATCCGACTGCGCCTCGAGTGGCGCCGAAGTGAAGAACAGAGCAATTGCCAGAAGAGATATCCTGAGTGCGGTACTTTGCATGTTTCACCGACTGTATTAGTTCTGAATTCGCGTAAGCGACTAGCATCCGGGCAAATCACACCTCCCCGGAAACCCGCGCCGATTCGAACAGCGATTTCGACAGCGCCGGGGAGAAGTCATAATTCAATGTTACCCTATTCTGCCAAATCGGGTAAAGACGGGTTGCACTGTGGTCACGGCTTGAGATTACGGACGGCACCCGTTACGAACTTCAAACGAGTGGACAAAAGTGGCAATTTCTGCCGGTGCGGCCACTCAACTGGCTGTTCCAGCCGACCGGGTTTGTTGCGAATGCCCTCTTCAGAAGCCGCCGGCAGCCCTGGTCGATGCGGCTTCCCTTCGTTCTGTTCCAGTCCTTTCCAACACTCTTCCCCAACGGCTCTGTAATGCCACGTGATTTTCTTGCCGGAGCCAGTGACTCATACGACGTTGTTGTCATTGGCAGCGGCCTGGCCGGTCTGACATCCGCCAACATTCTCGCGCGGGCTGGCTACAGTGTTTTGTTGCTGGAGCATCACTACCAGCTGGGCGGAATGGCCACGTGGTTCAAGCGTGCCGGCGGCCACATCTTCGATATTTCCCTGCATGGATTCCCATGGGGCATGATCAAGAGTTGTCGCAAGTACTGGTCCCGGGAAATCGCCGATTCAATCGTGCCGCTGCGCGAAGTTCGCTTCGAGAATCCGCAGTTCTCACTGCGAACATCTTTCACACGTGACGACTTCACACGCATCATGACAGAACACTTCCGGCTTGAGCCGGAGCGGGTCAGCCAGTTTTTCGATACCGCACGAGGCATGAACTTTTTCGACGAGCAGAAGAAGACCACCGGCGAACTGTTTCATGAGTTCTTTCCGGGCCGCGACGATGTGGTCCGAATGCTGATGGAACCCATCACCTACGCGAATGGCTCAACGCTTGAGGATCCGGCCATCACCTACGGCATTGTTTTCTCCAACTTCATGCAGAAGGGTGTCTACACGTTTCAGGGTGGTACGGATTCGCTGGTCACCAAAATGAAGGATGTAATGATCGAAAACGGCGTCGATCTGCGCATTCGCTGCCTGGTGGAAAAAATCGAAGTCGGCCCCGATCGAAAAGTGCAGGGAGTGATTGTCAACGGCCGGAGAATTGGGTGCAGGGCAGTCGTGTCCAATGCCAACATTCGCAGCACAGTGCTTGATCTCGCGGGCGAGTCGAGTTTTGACCGGGAGTTTGTGGAGGAAACTCGCGCGGTTCGCATGAATAACAGTTCCTGTCAGGTCTACATGGCCCTGAAACCCGGTGAGGGCTTTGATTCCTCTTGCGGCGACCTGCTGTTCCATTCAGACCATCGTGGATTCGACATCGACGCCATGCTCAGCAAAGACGTCAGCAGTCGTACGTTCAGCTTCTACTATCCCGAAACTCGTCCGGGCAGCGATCGCTGGATGGTCGTCTCCTCCACCAACGCCAACTACAGAGACTGGACCGGACTCTCCGAAGAAGAATATCGTCTTGCCAAAGAAGATCTGATTGAAACGACGCTGCAGTGTCTGGAACAGTATGTCCCCCACATACGCTCAGCTCTCGACCATGTGGAGGCGGCTACGCCGGGCACATTTGAACGTTATACCCGACATTACATGGGGGCGTCGTTCGGAACAAAATTCGAGGGGCTGAAGATCAGCCAGGAACTGCCCCGGCAGGTCTCCGGCCTCTTCCATGCCGGCAGCGTCGGCATCATCATGTCCGGCTGGCTGGGAGCGGTGAATTACGGCGTGATTGTCAGCAATGAAGTGGACAAACTACTTTCAACGAACACCGCAGTCTGAAAGCCTCGCTTAGAACAACATCTTCCTCTGGAAAAACAGAATCATCTCCTCCGGGTTATCCGGACTGGGTGTCATTGACACCAGCTGCCAGCCGCCTCGGCCAACCTCCGGGTGAATACTCCCGCCCAGAAAGCTGCCGTCCTTATCGGTTTCGAGGTAGTACGTCATGTATTCCATCCGCGGCGTGACAAGGGCATCGAACATCAGTCTTGTCAGGATTTCCGCTGACCAGATGGTCAGAATCAACAGCATCAGTTGCTTGTAGCTCATTGACTTCTCCACTTCCCTGTTCAGTCGCTCAGGACTCTGCCGCCAGCATGTGCAGACAATTCTGCAAAAAACGGCCCTCTGCTGTAAGACAGAATTTCGCGGCAACTGCCTGCAGACCGTCCAGTGACGCTTTCATTCAACGTGATCAACAGCAGTGTTGCCAAATAGCAACAGTCCTTGCCTGCGATAGACAACGGAAAAACTCTGACTGGCCCCGCAAAAGCGTTCTGCTTCGGGTCCGTCCCGGCCCTGAGGACAATTCCCGGCCGTTCGGCACGGCCGTTGCTCCTTTCGACGTCTCAGTAAGCGATCCCGGCCAACAGGTCGGCCAGGACATAACTTTGCAACGCCGCCTCCCGGCAACCCGTCGCGGTGCCCAACAGGGAATGTTGTCGCATGAGTTCTCGAAAAAAACAGCAGCTCTCGTTCCATGTGGTGGATGACACCGTGTTTGTCTCGCTTGACGATATGGAGATCTGGGACGGCGCTGACCTGTCCCTGCTGCGTGATATTCTCGCAAGACTGGTGAACGAGGACGGTTATCTGTCCATCGGTGTCGATCTCGCGGCTGTGAAGTACATCCCGAGTGGTTTCTTTGGGATGCTGTTTGAGTGGTACGAATCCGGAATTGCTATCCGACTTCGTTCACCGCAACAACACGTTGCCGATATGCTGTGGTTTCGGATGTTCTTCCTGCCTGAAAGTGGGGATGAGTGGCGACTGTGTGACGCCGGTGTGCGAGACCACTCGCCGAATGAGCAGGTGGAGCACCACCGCAGAATGTTTCTTGAATCAGATGATGATGACACTCTGCTTGATCCCACCTACGAATCCAATTTGCCCTCCGCCCAGCTCGGCTAAGCCACTCCACAATCCCGTGGCCACCGCGCAGTGGCTGACAATTGCAAAGCAAACTGCGTCACTTCATTGACGACCGCACGGCAACAGCGAATAATCCTTTCAAGGTCGGGCTTTCCAGCAGGTCTCATCCTGTGGGGCATGCTGGTATCAGGAGCGTCTCTGCGCGATTTTCCTGAATCGTTCGATCCTGGTTTTTTTGCGTCCTGCGACGATTGATTTTTCAGAATCGCGGGTATGCTGTCGGTTTCGAAAAGACGTAGTTCCTGAGTCATTTCGGTGGTTTCCTCCGTTAGTTTTTCTAACGTCAGGAAACGCCTTTCCGGCCTGCTTCTTCTCGACAACATGTGTTCGGTCAACCAACAATCAGGCGCTGGGTTCACACCAGAATCCATCCTGTGACGTCGGCTGCTTCCGGCATCAGGGCCTTGCGAACAGGATTTTGCAAGGCCAACTCTGATTCGAGGCAGGTCACACAGAATTTGTACAGGACCACTCTTCTCTTACGGATCAGCGGCATCCAACGGACCCGCAAGGTTCTCTGAGTACTGTGATTCCGGGAAGAGTTTCGAAGTCGTTTTGCAGCAACATAATCTTCTCGGCGAATGGCGGTGATCCGCCCAAACCGGATGAGCTTGTTGAAAGGCAACATGCTGAATTGACATGCAAATTGCTCAGCGTTTGCGTGACCTTTGAAGCACCAGCCAACATACGGCATTTGTTGGGGAACATGCCCGCAAGGGTGGCAGCAGCTTTCCAGAAAGTTGTTGTGGTTCGGTTTCCAGACGGTTGCCGTTCAGACAATTCTCCTTCCCGCTTGTTCCTGTCCCGATTCTTTAGGGCCTGCAAAGAATTAAAAAGCGTTTGTCTCACACATGGAGGCATGGACACTCGTTTCATTGCGAGGGGCTGATTGCCCCGCCGGACGTTTTCTGGAACTGTTTTTGATTCAACTCAACCGGATCTCCCACCGCAGACAAATGAATTGCGCTGCAGGGCTGAACAGGTAGCTGAGTCTGACACAACCTGAAAGCAGTCGGAATAGTCAAAAGGGGATTTGCGTGTATCGTCTGGACGCGGGATTGAAGGCGATCATCGAGGTCGGGGCAGAGCGTGGCTTTGTAACAGTGCAGCAGGTTCACGCCTGGTTGCCTGACGAGGGTGGAGACCCAGCTATGGTCGACTCCCTCATCATGACACTTGATGAAGAATCTCTGGACTTTCGGGAAGATCCTGACATCAGTCTGGAACCTGAACCTGTTGAGGAGGACGTGAAGCAGGCACAGGCTGAGAAAGCCGCGAGAGCGTTGTTGGGGCCAGAGACATCAGCTCTGTCTTCACGCGATCCGATTCGCATGTATCTCAGTCAAATGGGGAACATCCCCCTGCTGACCCGTGATCGCGAGATCTTTCTGGCCAAGCAAATCGAGGTGACTCGCAAACGCATGCGACGACACGTCCTCGAGTCAGACTATGCCCTTGGTCAGGCTGTCGACATCATCGAAAAAGTACGACGCGGCGAATTGCCCTTCGAAAGAACTCTGCGAACTTCCGAAACCGAAGAAGTCCGTAAGGAGCAGATCGAAGGGCGAATGGAACACAACCTTCGCACGCTGCACTATCTTCGTGATCAAAACCTCAGCGACTTTCAGTCAATTCGTGATCTCCCGGAAGATGATCCGGCTCGATTGCTGATCGAAGAACGCATGGACACTCGCAGGGTGAAGATGTGCTCGCTCTGTGAAGAACTCAGCGTTCGAACCCATCGCCTTCAACTGGTGATGAAGAGGATGCTGCAAATCGGTGATCGCATCGAGCAGCTGCTGAACGATATTGCCTGCCTTCGCGGGATGCGTTCCGCAGACACCGAACGCGAGAATTTGGAACGGGAACTCGAAGAGTACGTCGACATGCTGCTGGAATCGCCGGAGCAGTTCCTGCGACGGTGCCGCGAGATCCGCAACCGACAGGCGGGCTGGACCGACGCCAAGCAGAAACTTTCCGGCGGAAATCTGCGATTGGTTGTCTCCATCGCCAAAAAGTATCGAAACCGCGGCCTCAGCTTCCTGGACCTGATTCAGGAGGGAAACGCAGGGCTCATGCGCGGTGTTGAGAAATACGAATATCGCCGTGGCTACAAGTTTTCCACCTACGCAACATGGTGGATCCGTCAGGCAATCACTCGCGCCGTTGCCGACCACGCCAGAACGATTCGAATCCCGGTTCACATGTTCCAAAGCATTTCAATGCTGAAGGCGAGAGCTGAAGAAATTCGTCAGGCTACCGGGCGGGAACCGAGCAACGAGGAACTCGCCGAAGCAGTCGGAATGAGTATCGAAGAAACTGAACGGATCATGAAGACATGGAAACATCCGATCAGCCTCGATACACCGGTGGGTGAAAGCGAAGACAGCAGCTTTGGAGAGTTCCTGGAAGACAGCCATGAAAGCAGCCCGGCCGAATCAGCGGCCAAGCAAATGCTGCGAGATAAGATCGATCATGTCCTGAAAAGTCTGACCTATCGCGAGCGCGAAATCATCAAACTCCGGTACGGTCTCGGGGACGGTTACAGCTATACGCTGGAAGAAACCGGGCGAATTTTCAAAGTCACCCGTGAGCGTATCCGACAGATCGAAAGCAAGGCTCTGAAGAAACTCCAGCACCATACTCGTGCCATTCACCTGAAGGGGTTTGTCGATCTGGCTGATGAAACTACCAGCATTGGTGAAACGCCCGCTGATCTGGAAGAATCCAGCGTGGCCTGAACCCCGTGAATGTTCTCAAAAACTCGACTCAGCCACACGGTCTTGCCGTGTGGCTTTTTACTGCGCTGGGCGCCGTGCCACCACAACTGCACCAGGAGCCATGAAAATGCCCAGAGAATGCCAGAGCGCTGCGCCAAGGCCGAAACTCAGCTTCACTGCCAGGCTCGTCTGATCACTATGAATCGCTCCGCGGGGAGTTGCACTAATGACATCAAAGCCTGACTGCTTCACCACCCGCAGAAAACTACCAAGAGGCATGGAAAAACGGTGATCATTCAGTGCTCTTCTCAGCACCTGATTGCCTCGTTGCGGAGACACGCTTTGAAGCAGTCCGCCGATTCTTGCCAACCACGATTTGTCGACCACCCGCATGACAAGTAATCCGCCCGGTCGGATGCGCTGAAAGATCTCCTGAAGTTCGCCCGGCTGATCCGGCCAATAGATATTGGCGTCCAGTACCGTGACGACATCGAATGGCTCTTTGCTGAGTGAGAATTCGTTGACAGATGCACAGCACTCAGCACGAAGGCCCTGACTCCGAACATGCTCAACCGCTTCCGGAACGATGTCGTAACCTTCGACTTCCAGACCTGCCTCAACGGCCGCCGCCATAAAGCCGCCGTAAGCACAGCCGATATCCAGCATTCGTTTCCCGTGCACATCGCCGAGATGCTTCTGCAGCGTTCCGATGACGGACCGATACATTCGCCGCTTGAACTGATTCAGGGCTGCTCCCTCGTCTGCATCTCCCCACGTCATCTGTTGCGTGTGAGAGACTTCTGAGTGCAGAGCATATTCGCGGTCCATGAAGTAGGAGCAGCATTCATTGCACTGCAGCCACTCTGCTTCACCCCGGGCATTAACCAGTCTCCACGCACGTGACGAGTCTGTTGCCGCTTTGCCACACGCCGGGCAATGGCTGGAAGAGGAAGTCTGCGAAGATTCAGCAGCGACGGCCGACGACATGGTGCAATCCTTTGCCCAGTCAAGATTTGCAATGGTCAAATGGCGGAAGCTGCAGCACTGATGCAGCTCGATGACTGCTGGAAGTATCCAACACAACTGCGTCCGCTGTCAATATGCACCGGAGGTTGCGATCCCTGCGTGCTGGCCGCTGACTCTTGTTCAGGACGGCTCAAATCCATTCAGGGTGCCTGTGCTGGAGCCAAACTGGTCCACCTCAGCTCCCAAACGCTGCAGAAACTGAACAAACAGGTTGCAAAGTGGTGGCGGCCGATCCGGATCAAATCCAAGGTGCTGCCCGTGCTGAAAACCTCCGCCCGCAACCACAATCGGCAGGTTACGGTTGTCATGGCTGCTGGCGTTTCCGAGATTGCTGCCAAACAAAACAATCGTGCGATCCAGCAGGGTTCCACCCGCTTCCCGCGATTCCTGCAGTCTCTCCAGTAATTCCGCAAACAGCTGCATCTGTTCAAGCTCAATGATTCGGAGTTCTGCCAGCTTCTCCGGATCCTGACCGTGGTGCGAAAGGTTGTGCCAGTCCTGAGTCACTCCACGAATGGCCGGAACGGCGTTCAGTCCGTTCAAAGCAAAAGTAATAAACCTTGTCGAATCCGTCTTCAGCGCCAGCAGCATCAGATCAATCATGAGCCTGACTCGAGCTGGTACTTCTGTGGCCGACGGGATATCTCGCGGCGGACTCACATCGACGTCCGGCCGAGGGTGACGAGCCCATCCTTCGGCCCGAAGCAGACGACGCTCCACTTCCCGCACGGAAGTGAAGTACTCTTCCAGCTTGTCCTGGTCCTGACCTCCCAGCCCTCTCTGAAATGACTTTGCCTGATCAAGGACCACGTCCATGATGCTGCGTCCCTGCCGCAGTCGTGCAATCTGTTGGTCAACCTCACGCTGGCTGCCATTCACAAACATCTGTTGGAACACGCGAGACGGTCTGTCAGACGCAGGAATCGGAGCGCCGCTTCGAGTGAATGACAGGCCACGACTGGATGAGGAAGACAGCACCAGTGCGGGGAATCGTGTATCCGGATCCAGCTGCTCAACCGCAAACTGGTCCAAAGAAATGGTATTCCGAAAATTATCAGATCGGGGATGTGGCGCCGCTGTCAAATAACACAACTCGGCTGGGTGTCCTCCATCGACCTCAGGGTGGGACAGTCCTGAGAAAACCGTCAACTGATCTCGCAGACCCGCCAGCGGTTCAAGGTATGGAGTCAGGCTGTACCCTTTTCCCGTCTCCTCAGGAAACAGATTGGGAGTGTGCAACCCGAGGCTGGTATTGATACAGATCATTCTCCTTGGGGAGTCCTGTTCTGCATCCCTCGCCGGTGCCGCAGTGCAGTCCAACAGAGGCAGCCCAAGACTTACGCCCGCCGCTCTCAGGAACTGACGTCTTTCGCGCTTGTATTTCATCGTCGTTTGAATTCCATTTTGCTTGCACTAATCACGCGGATCCGCACGTTTACTTTTCCCGAAATAACTCACTCGCCACGACAGCATGAACCAGCGATCGCAGGCCATATTCCGTGTCTGCAGTTTGCTGCAGAATCTGATCAACCACGCGGTGGTCGCCGAAACTCACTGGACACCCGGTACCGTACGTCACAAGTCGCTGCACCACGTTGCGAGCAAGTTGGCCTGGATTGGCTAACAGCAACTCCCGGTATGCATCGATGTCGTCGAAATTTCGCCCATCGAGAAGTTCCCCGGCACATTCGACATCGCTGCCCAACCCATACTGCCATGCAGCCAGATACCGAGCCAGCGGTCCGACACGATTCTTCACCCAGTTCTGCCGCTCGGTCACGATGCGATAGCGTTCCCGGTAGCCACCAATGACATCAAAACTCTCCAGTGCAAATCCAGGCGGATCGATCCTCGCATGACAGCCTCTGCAGCCGGCATCATTACGATGCAACACCAGTTGCTGCCGAATCGTGGTAGCACCGCGAATATCCGGCTCCACTGCCGGGACCGAGGCAGGAGGCGGCAGAGGGGGCTGACCAAGGATTCGATCCAGCACCCAGACACCTCGCATCACAGGAGATGTGTTTGTCCCGTTCGCGGTAACTTTGAGAATAGCGGCCTGTGTCAGAACACCACCCCGATGAGTCTGGGGCGGCAGATCTACCCGGCGAAATTCCACCCCGTGGACACCATCAATTCCATAATGTTCGGCCAGACGGCCATTCAGAAGAGAGAAGCTTGATTTGACAAGGTGATCAACACCAAGATCCTCTCGCAACATCGTTTCCAGAAACAGCTCCGTTTCACGAACGGCTGACCACTGCAATGACTCGTCAAATTCCGGGTACAGCATTGGATCAGGCGTCGTCGCGGCAATTTCCCGCAGACTCAGCCATTGCCCAACAAAATTCTTCGTGAATTGCTCGGCGTTGTCATGATTCAGCAAACGCTCAACCTCACGACGCAGAATGTCCAGGTCAGCAAGTTGCCCTGCTTCGGCTACTGCTCTCAACTCCGCATCCGGAGGGCGACTCCAAAGAAAATACGCCAGCCGGTTTGCCAGAGAGTGTTGATCCAGTCTCCCAACAGGCTCACGAAGGTAAAGAAAGTCGGGAGAAACCAGCACCGCACGAAGCGCCATCAGGTAACTCTCCCGAAATGACTCACCGGCGTCCATCGCGTCCTGAACCAGTTGCAGAAACGGCTGTTCTTCACCGGCCCGCAACGGTCGGCGATATGCGAGCGGCAGAAACCCACGCAACAACTGCCCTGCCTGCTCAGGAGTCGCCGTATCCGGATCAATGTTACCAAACACACTCCGCCATGATTTCGAGGGCCATTGCTCCGGCAAAGGACCCTCGACTTCCATCCAGTGAATGTGCAAACCCGGGCCAGGATAATCCGGCATCGTCTCATGCTTCAGGTAGACGAACGGCAGATTGACCGGCGTTACCTTGATCGTGTCATTCTTTTTCTCCAGCCGCTCGGTGAATTCAAGAACCTGCGGCGGTCCGGGATGTGCATCAAAGTAACCGAGGTGCCGAACGGGATTCCCGGCAACAACAAAGTTGCCCAGTGAAATACCCATCAACAGTGGAACCTCGGACTGCCTTGCTGAAGCTGCGATTCTGAACAGATACTGACCCGGTGCTGGTGCGCGAAATTCTCGCAGATCTGTCGCTGAGCTGCCTCCGTTTCGGTACAGAACAACACCTTCGTCCTGCTTCCAAACTCCTGCAAGGAACCAACTGGGCAACGAGTCATAGAGATCAAATCGCTGTTTTTGTATTGGCTCCTGATGCACAGGTTTCAGGGCGTCTTCCAGTACCACGTCAGCAGCCTCAAGATATCGCTCCATCTGCACGGCCGACAGACTGAGTGCAGATCCGATGGTATCGAATCCATGAGAAACCGGATCCTCCGGCAACATCTGGCTCACTTCGACCTGACTGGAAAACAGCTGGCGAACCGTATTCTGATATTCGGTTCGATTAAGTCGCCGCAAAGTCGTCCGACCACCTGCACGATGCCATTCATCTGCTTTTGCCAGCGAAGCACGAATGTGTTTCGAAAGCATCTGTTTTCGGGACGGGGCCAGCTGCGGTTCGCCGGCGGGTGGCATTTCACCGGACTCAATCCGTTGAAGAACCTGACGCCAACGATCATACGACGATGACTGGCGAACGTCCGTGGAAATCAGATCCACGCGGAAACCACCTTCAGCCAGCTCAGAACCATGACAATGCATGCATGATTCCTGCAACAGTGCCATGAGTTCTGTTCCCATGGAATCTGCCAGCGTTTGTTGTGCACGTAAGTCAGCTGCCACAACAATCGACAGGAGACCAAGGCCCCAGTGAACAGGCTTCCGAATAAACGCACTCCAGTGCCGCATATGACAACCTTCTGCGAAGAACGCCTTGTGCTGATAGACGCGCTGAGTTGCTCGCTACAAGCAACCTGTGTCAGGTATTTTAGCAGTCGTTTTGGACTCCGACCCCAGGCATTGCCCGGAAATCAACCCTTGCAGGCCTTCAGGGTGTTCGAAATAACAGCACCAGCCACGTTTCAACAGCGCGGAGTGATCAGCCGAACGACACTGCTGTTCGCTGAATCAGCGGATGTGTTACGATGAATGCTCTGTTTCCTCTTGTCGTCACGTGGACTTTCACATGATATCTCGGTTGACCGTCAGACTGTCTGGCAGTGTTTTTTTGCCCCTTGCGATTGTACTGGCTCTGCTTGTACTGCCGCGGTCCCTGATGGCCTGCCCATTCTGTCTCTCCCCGCCGCAGTCATTTTCCGCTCAACTGCGCCTTTGCGATTTTGCGATCGTGGCGGAGCTGATCAGCATGCGTCCTGGAGACAATGAACCGCGACCCGTCAGCCATTTACGAATCCGCTGCATTCTCTCGGGCGATCAGAAACTCCTCAAGGCCTGCCATCTTACGACCGGCCAGACAATACAGGTTCCCAGCGCGATCTCCGGTAAGCCCGGTGAGTTATTTCTGCTGTACGGAGCACACGGAGGCTCAGAAGCCACCGGCCTCGCCCGTACCTTTGTCAAACCTGCCTCCAGCAGGGAGAACGCTGGTCCGGCGTCGCCTCCAGGGGAATGGTCCCGTTCGCCATTCAGAACAGTGGTCGTGTCAAATAAGACCATTCTGCAGATTCCGGATCGTTGCGAATGGACCGAACATCAGCTGATTTCGGAGCAGTTATTTGAATACCTGCGAAGCCTGCCGCCACAAACACTCTCTCGACAACAGCAACTGGCCTTTTTTGCCCCCTATCTGGAGCATTCGGATCCGGCAATCGCGGCAGATGCCTGGGCGGAGTTTGCTGCATCTTCCTGGGCTGACGTACGGTCCACTAAGCGACTGCTGAAGCCGGATCAGATCCGAATGTGGATTGCCAACCCGCAAACCGGCCCCGAACGCGTTGGGCTGTATGGACTCATGCTTGGGCTTTGCGGAAACGATGAGGACGCCACATTCCTTGTCCGTCAAATGACCAATTCCGCGTCGGGAGACTTTCGCTTTGGCGGTGAGGGACTGCTGGCCGGCTACCTGCTGCTCACCGGCGAAACCGGTCTCAGCCGGATCACACCGTGGTTCCTTTCGGAATCTTCCGATGATTCCGCACGCTACGCGCTCATGCAGTGCCTTGAATTTCTGGAACAGGATGAACCGGAGCTAACGCTCGCGCAGACTCGGCGGAGTGTCATCCGGGGTCTGGCCGCGAATCCCGTTTTGCAGCCAACTGCTGTCGCAACGCTGGCACGCTGGCAGGACTGGGAGAGCCTCGAAACGGTTTGGGAGTTGTATCTCAGCAGCCTCGATTCCGCTCAGCTGAAAAGCAGTTCTGCAGGGTTTGGCGTCTCCGGCCTGCGTTCGATCCGCGAGTTTCTGCGTCTGTGCAGCCAGTCCGAATCGCCTCAATCAGCAACCGCAAAAACCCTGCTGCAGAAGATGAAACCTGAGCAGGATGACTTCGCGGAAGACTTATTTCGGCAACCCTGAACCATGCACAGATCACACGGCTGCCAGTGACCGAAACCTGCTTACTTCTCGTTTTGCGGGTTCAAGTCGATCTGATCCGTTTCCTGCAGCAACAAACCATTCTCACTAACAGCAGGTTGATCCTTCCCTGCTTCAGGCGACACCAGCATCAGTTTCTCGGGCTGTTCCGTGACCGCCTGCGGTGATGCATTCGTTGCTGCGGACGCCTGCTGCGGACGATTCTGTTCGGCCCCCGTCAGCAGCAGGACAGCCAGGGCCAGCGTACCCAGTGCAGTGGCTGTAATCACACCTCGCAATCCGGAAGCACGGGCCGGAGTCTGCGCACGTTTTATGCCCCCCGTTGGCTGAGCTGAACTCGCGGGGAAGCTCTCTCCGGACGTAATCGGAGGCAGGGAGTGAGGTACCTCCAGTCGAAAAAAATCCCGCATCAGAGTCTCAACCTGCTGCTCGCGATGTGACATCAGCTCTGCATTGGATTGTTCAGACATGATCGATACCTCGAGCTTCCAGAATTTCTGATAATCGTCGGCGAGCACGCGACAGACGCATATCGACCGCTGCCGCCGAACAACCAAGAACCTGCCCCATCCTCGCAGAGGACCAGTCCATCGAGTACTTCATGACAAGAGCACGCCGGTCATCTTCGTTCAGTTCCTGCAGAGATTCTCGAATCAACTGCTGCCGCTCACTCAACGCCAGCACGTCCGACGCCGACATTTGCCCCTGAGTCCGGTCGTCGAGCCCAGGCAGCAAAATGCACGAATTCCCTCGTCGCCGCGCCTGATCCCGCAACCAGTTTTGACCAACCCGCAAAAGCCATGCTCGATGATCACGAATCGACTCTCCGCAGTAGCTCTGCAGACGAAGAAAAGCCTCCTGAACACCGTCCTGGGCACGCTCCGGGTCACCACAAACCGAGTAGAACACGGCCCACAGTTCCCGCGCATACCGGGAGTACAGTTGTTGCAGGTCAACAGCCTCTGTCCTGGGAATCTCTGCGGCAGGATCCGGATCGGTCATGAGAGTCCTCCCCTCACCGAACCGCAGCCGCCACATGACAGCCATGGGTTTCTCATCTCAACGGCCCTCGCAGATCAAGACGCTGCTCCCTGGTAATTCCAACACCCCGTCCGGACTCATTCTGCCAGAAAATTCGAAGTGGTCGTTGAATTCCTGATCAACCGACCACCAGCATCGCTCTGGTCTTACGATTGTTCGGCCTTCTGCCGTAATCCGAGGCTCGTGCTGTTCGTCTGTTTGACTCCAAGTGTACACTGGAGGAATGGGATGGAGACTCCTGATTTTCGCTCTGTTGATCCATACAGCCACTGTGAAGCCTGTCTTTGCGGATTCGGGACTAGCGGATGGTGAGGCGGAATTTGTACGCCAGCTCCGATCACGCGGACTTTATGAAATCGCCGAAAGTTACTGCCTTCGCAATCTTTCAGAATCATCCCACCCAAACCTTCAGGCCGAATGGGAATTGCTGCTGACCGATTGTCAGTCAGATCATGCATGGCTGCTGTCAGGCAGCGATCGAATGCAGCTGATCAAAGTCGCCCTGTCCCGAATTACCTCGCGACTGGCAGATCATCCACCGTCTCCGGAATTGAATCTGCAGCTGCAGATTCGTCAGTTGGAACTGCTGAATAACGTTGGGCTGATGGAGACCACCGTTCTGGACTACGGAGGCTCAACTCCCGCCAGTGCGGCAACTGTGATGGTCGGCTCCGGCGTCGCAGTACCGCAGCTGCAATTTGCTGTCGATGCCTGTACTCAGGGGCTGCAACTTGCTGAACGGCTGAATCAACAGCTGACGGAGATCCGTCGCGAACTGGATCCAGCATTTGTTCGCGCACTCCGCCTCCGGACACAGTTCATCCAGACGGAATTCCGTCTGTCGCTCGCTCGCCTGCGCGATACGCCTCCCGCGGATCCAATATGGAGCGAATTGCAGCAGCAGACTGAACAGCTCACACGCAGTGGCTCAGCAGAGGATCATTTTCGAGCTCATTATCTTTCTGCATTACTGGCCACAGATTCGGCAACCTTCGATCTGCGACACCGCAGCCTGCTGTCAAACTGCACCAATACAGAGGATCGAGTCCGCGCTACACTTTTGAGAGTGCGGTTTCTTCTCAACCAGCAGGAACCATCGGAAGCAATCGCACTGCTGCAGAGGGAAGCGGCAGCGAACAGTCTCTACGAGCGTCTTCCCGATGCCCGGCTGCTCAGGCTTCAGGCGATGTCGCAGTCCGTCGAACTGCTGCTGCAGATCCAGAGTCCGTCAAAAGAACGTCAACAGGCGTTACTCGACGCAAGTACGGAAGTTCGTCGATTGATCGCACAACTGGAACCAGGACTCTCAGGCGTCTGGCTGCAATGTTTTGCCCGCTGTCAGCAGCGATTTGAGCTGATGCTGCGAGCCGGCCCTGCCGCCGCCACTCGCCTGCAGCAAGTCCGCCTGCTGGCTTCCGGTGGTCGGTATCAGCAGGCACGGGATGCACTCTATGTGCTACTGCAGCAAGCTGGCACCGATACCGCTCTTGCAGCATTCGCAGCGCATCAAGCGGGCGATCTGGGCCTGCATCTGCAGGACTGGGCAGCCGCCGAAGCAGATCTCTCGCGTGCAATCAATGGATTTCTTCAACTGAATGAAGCTGAGTCGGCGGCCCGCTCCGACGTTCTCCGCATCTTCGCACTCGGACAACTCTGGCAACAGGCGGTCGACAATCAGAAACAGGCTGAACAACGCTATCACGCCGCAATGCTTCAGCACATCGCGAATTTCCCGTTACAGTCTGGTATCACCACAGTACGCTCCTATTTGGTGCAATACCTGCGGGATGAAAACCCCCTCGATGCCGCACGACAACTGCTGCCGCTCTGCCGCCGGACCGCGGTCGATTCTCCGGAAAACAAAGACGGCTCAGATCCCAATGAACAGGCTCAACTGCAGACACAACTGGCAGATCTGCTGCTGCGGGCTGCAGGAACACCGCAGACAGAGAACGCGGTCCGCTTCGAACTGGTGGCCGAATGGATGAAGATGTCAAAGCCACTGCTTGCGGAGCAGACTGGATCAGCATCACCGGACCTGGCGCTACTGTCTCTGCAAAACAGTTCACGACTCCTTTGGGCCGGAACAGATCAACAACGCACCGATTGGGCTCAGCTGGAACATGAGGTGGACGACATTATCGCTTCCACACTTTCAATCCTTGCCGACCTGCCGCAGGAGCTTCCCTCTGACAATCCCGTGCTGCGAGCACAGTTGGCCGCTAACAGCCTGAAGCTTCTCTGCAAACTCAGGCAACTGACACCGCCGCAGCAGTACGCTGGACTCCGGGCACACCTGCTCAGCCAGCCGGAACCACTCCGTACCTGGCTTGTCTACTTGCTGGCCAACCAGCTGAAGCCGCCGCGGGCTGCCGGCCACCTGGAGCTAAGCGAGTTTCTGCTGCTGCTACTGAACCCGGACTTGCCATCCGCAGCTGACCGTCAGAATTCTCCCGTCCTGCGGATCAGACTTGCCACAATGGCCGGAGATGCCGCACTTGTCGGGCAGGAACTGCGACGGATCTCAGAAACCAAACTGGCTGATCCCGAACGGCAGACCCTGATCCATTCTCTTGCTGCTGTCGCTGACTCAACCTTGAATCAGGATCCTGAATTATCAGGTCTCTTCCGCTCGTGGTGGCTGAAAGTACTGCGAGGCTCTCCAAATGGAACAGACGACTGGCTGGAAGCTTCCCTGCAATTGGCAAGACTTGCGAACCTTGACGACAATGCGAAGGAAGCGACGCGTATCCTCTCAGTCGTCGGCGTCCTGCACCCGGACTGGGGGAGTCCATCGCGAAGACAGCGAGCCGAAAGACTTCTGCAGCAATTGCACACCGTCAAATAACATCCGTTGCTCTTCACTTTGTTTTCGCTGCCTGTCACCGGCCCATGAACCTCTGCAATCTGATTC
>Ga0075479_10000419_pt1 | contig 17939 bp, 12 predicted proteins | sample DEB08_DNA_8_FD_76341 | JGI IMG/M metagenome (GOLD analysis project Ga0075479, IMG submission 76341) | Aqueous microbial communities from the Delaware River and Bay under freshwater to marine salinity gradient to study organic matter... | ecosystem: Environmental > Aquatic > Marine > Coastal ... | reverse complement strand
CGCCAGCGTCGCCGCCACCAGCGTCGCCGCCACCAGCGTCACCACCACCAGCGTCGCCACCACCAGCATCGCCGCCACCAGCATCGCCGCCGCCAGCATCGCCACCGCCAGCGTCGCCACCGCCAGCGTCGCCACCGCCAGCGTCGCCCCAGCCTGCGGGCAGTTCGTAGATCACCGTCGCATCAACGCCGTTGACGCGGCATGCGGCGACGTCCTCGCCCATGGTGCCAAGACCGGTGAAACCGACCGACGTCGATTGGCCCGCGGCAAGATCGGGATTCCAACTCGGCCCCGCGACGGTCTGAGTGGATCCAGCGATGACATGGGAACCGTTCCAGAGATCCACGATGTCGGGTCCGCCGGAGAACTCCAGCTGCCACGACTCGATCGTGGCGCTTCCGACGTTCTCGATCGAGATCGTCGCGCCGTAGCCGCCGTTCCAGTGACTGGTGACGGCGAACCGGACGATCGGCGCTTCGAGACCCGCGTCTCCCCCGCCACCCCCGTCGCCTCCGCCGCCGCCACCGCCGTCGTCACCTCCACCGGCCTCGCCGCCCGAGCCGCCGCCGGAACCCCAGCCTGCGGGAAGGTCGTAGGCCACCTCCGCCGCGGATCCGTTGACGGTCGCCGACGACACGTCGTCGCTCATGGTGCCGATGCCGTTGAATCCGATCGAGACGCTTGCGCCGGGCGCCAGCGTTCCGTTCCAGGAGGCGTTGGAGATGCGAGTTCCGCCATCGGAGAGGTTCGTCAGGACCCCGTTCCACAGCGATCCCATCTGAGGACCGCCCGCATACTCCAGGCTCCACGATCCCATGGCCGAATCGCCTCGATTCTCGATGGTGATGCCACCGCCGTATCCACCTTCCCAGTGGTTGCCGACGGAGAAGGTGACCAATGGGGCGTCGCCGGCGTGCGCCAGCGTCGCGGCACTCGCGAACGCGATGATCAGCGAGGCGCCGCCACGAACGGTCGGATGAAGCCTCCGCCGCGCACGGCCGGCAGGGCAGGTCTTCTTCAAGGTGTGGGTCGTCATGTCGTCGACTCCTTGGAGTGGGTTTCGCCGCACGTCGGGCCGGCACATTCGATCGCCGAGGCCTTGTGCGAACAGGAGGCGTTCCTACGGCGCTCCCGGAGGGAGGTCGGTGGGGTCTTCGCCTGAACGAGTTCGCTCCGCGGCCGCTGGCATCGAGGCGTCCTCTCGACGAGAATCGACGCCATGTCCGAACCGACGGCGTCGCAGCGAGTCGATGTGGCGATCGTCGGCGCCGGCGCCGCCGGTCTCATGGCGGCGATCGCCGCGGGGCGCTCCCGAACCGGGAATGAGTCGCAACGCATCGTCCTGTTCGACGGCAGCCCTCGCCTCGGCATGAAGATCCTGATCGCCGGCGGCGGGCGCTGCAACGTGACGCACCACGCGGTCTCCGAACGCGACTACGCCGGCGCGACTCCGCCTTCAATCCGAAAGGTCCTGCGTCGCTTCACGGTCGAGGACACGGTGCGCCTCTTCGAGGAACTCGGCGTACGGCTCAAACGGGAGGACACCGGCAAGCTCTTCCCGGTCGCCGACGACGCCCACGTCGTCCTGGAGGCCCTGCTTGGCGCGGTTCGCGACGCCGGCGCGGAACTTCGCCATCCCTGCCGGGTGCATCGCATCGAGCGCGACGGGGACGAGGCGGGGTTTCGTCTCGGAACCGACGAGGGCCCCATCGCGGCACGGCAGGTGATCCTCGCGACCGGCGGGCTGAGCATGCCCAAGACCGGCTCCGACGGCGCCGGCCACGCCTTCGCGCGATCGCTCGGCCACTCCGTCACGCCTCTCGTGACGCCTTCGCTCGTGCCGCTGCGCCTCGAGGAAGGTCACTGGATCCGCGACTTGTCGGGCATCGCCGTCGAGGCGGAACTGCGCCTGCGCCGCGCCGGCGGCAAGGTGCTGCGCCGCGTTCGAGGCAGCGTCCTGTGCACGCACTTCGGCCTGTCCGGCCCTTGCACGCTCGACATGAGCCGCCACTGGATCCACGCCCACGCGGACGATGCGGACGTGCGCCTCGAACTCTCGTGGCTTCCCGACACCGACGCAGACGCGATCGATGCGAGTCTGCGCGAACTCGGTCGGCGCAGCGTGATCGCCTGGCTGCGCGAACGCCTGCCGGAGCGAATCGCACGCGCCTTGCTCGAACGGACCGGCGCCGAACCCGGGCGACCGATCCATCAATGGCCTCGGGCGATGCGGCGCGGCCTCGCCGAGGCCCTCGCGGGCACGCCGCTTCCGATTCTGGGCGACCGCGGCTACGCCTACGCCGAGGTCACCGCCGGCGGCGTGCCGTTGTCGGAGATCGATCTCGCCACGATGGAAAGCCGTCTCGTGCCGGGCCTCTTCCTGTGCGGAGAGATCCTCGACGTCGACGGCCGCATCGGCGGCTTCAACTTCCAGTGGGCTTGGGCGAGCGGTCACGTCGCCGGGATGGCGGCGCTTCAGACGACGGGCAGGCGATGATCAGGAACCTCGCCCTCGAATTGACCGACCTGGCCATCATGCCCGACTGCGAGTTATCGCGCCTCGACGAGGATCGACTCGCGATCGATCCGTCGCGGAGCGACGAATTCCGGGTCTGCGCCGGCGGAGATCCTCCCGACTTCGATCGAGGCCTCGATTTTGACCGCGAATCCCGCGTTCGCGCTCACCGAGCCCGCGCAGGGCATCCGATCTCCCTTGAACCGGCCGGGTGACGCACCCGCGTGCACCGCCGACCACGAGACCGGACATGCAGCACATGCAGCAGACCATGACCACCCCCAACCCGCTCGCCGGCAAGCCGGCACCCGCATCGCTCCTGATCGACGTGGACGCCCTGCGCACGGCCTACGCCGAACGCCTGCCCAATCCTGCCAATCCCGACGAGCGGGTCGCCTTCGGGACGAGTGGACACCGGGGCTCTCCGCTCAAGGGCAGCTTCAATCGCCGCCACGTGCAGGCGATCGCCCAGGCGATCGCGGATCGACGCGACCTCGACGGGCTCGACGGGCCCCTCTTCCTCGGCCGCGACACCCACGCGGTCAGCCCGCTCGCCGAGGAGACGGTGCTCGAGGTCCTCGCCGCCAACGGCGTGGACGTCGTGGTGCAGTCCGGCGGCGAACCGACGCCGACTCCCGTGGTCAGCTGGCGGATCCTCGTCGAGAACGACGGCCCCACTGCCGCCGCCGACGGCATCCTGATCACGCCCTCGCACAATCCGCCCGAAGACGGCGGCATCAAGTACAACCCGCCCGAGGGCGGTCCGGCGCCGAGCGAGACCACGCGCTGGATCGAGGAGCGAGCCAACCAGATTCTCGAAGCCGGTGAAGGCGACGAGCCCGGCGAGCTCGCCGAGGTGATGCGGATGCCCATCGCCGAAGTGCGTCGCCAGGGCCTCGTCCGCGAGGAGGACATGCGTCGCGACTACGTGCGCGATCTCGACGCGGTCGTCGACATGGAGGCGATCGCCAAGGCGGGCCTGAATCTCGCCGCGGATCCGCTCGGCGGCGCGGCGTTGGGCATGTGGGATCTCGTCAACGAGATCTGGGGCACGTCGATCGCGACGGTGAACCGCGAGGTCGATCCCGCGTTCTCCTTCATGCGCGTCGACCACGACGGCAAGATCCGCATGGACTGCTCGAGCAGCGCGGCGATGGCCGGCCTGATCGAACTCGCCGACCGATACGACACCGCCTTCGCCAACGACCCCGATGCCGACCGGCACGGGATCGTGGTGCCGGGCACCGGCCTGATGGATCCGAACCTCGTCCTGGCAGCGGCGATCGACTACCTGCTCGAGACCCGCGGCGAGTGGCCCGAGGAGACCGGGATCGGCAAGACCGTCGTCTCGAGTTCGCTGATCGACCGCGTCGCCGAGCAGGCCGGTCGAGAACTCTGCGAGGTGCCGGTGGGCTTCAAGCATCTCGCGCCGGGCCTTCTCGACGGCGACTTCTGCTTCGGCGGCGAAGAGAGCGCCGGCGCGAGCTTCCTCCGCTTCGACGGCACCACCTGGACCACCGACAAGGACGGCATCGTCGTGAACCTGCTGGCCGCCGAATGCCTGGCCCGGACCGGCGAGGATCTCGGGCGCCGCGCCGCCGCGATCGAGTCGCGGTTCGGGAGCTCCCGCTATCGACGGATCTCCTTTCCCGCCGACGCGGCCACGCGAAGTCGCATCGCGTCGCTTTCGGCCGACGACCTCGGCGTGTCCGAACTCGCCGGGGAACGGATCGAGCAGATCCTGACGACCGCGCCCGGCAACGGCGCGGCGATCGGCGGCATCAAGGTCTCGACCGCGTCGGGCTGGTTCGCGGCGCGGCCCTCCGGCACCGAGGACATCGTCAAGATCTACGCGGAGAGCCTGATCGGCGAAGAGCACCTCGAGCGTCTGCTCGAGGAGGCGCAGGCGCTCGTCGTGCGGAGCTAACGAACTCGGTCGGTCTTTCGGGAGGAGCTTCATGACCGACGCCGATGGAGATCCCTTCGACCGTGCTGCAACGGCGCACGCCGAAGGACGACTCGACGACGCCGAGCGCGGCTACGAGGCCTGCCTCGACGACGATCCTGGAGACGCGGTGGCGATGGCGCTGCTGGGCGCCGTGAGAACGGCGCAGGGCCGTCCAAGGGACGGCTGCGAACTCCTCGATCGGAGCCTGAAGCTCGACCCCGAGAACGAGATCGCCTGGCTGCATCTGGGGATCGCGCGACAGCAGCTCGGCGAACACACGTCGGCGATCGAGGCGTTGGAGCGAGCCCGGGTCCTGCAGACGCCGTTTCCCGAGACGGTCCCACCCCTGCTCGCCTCGCTCGCCGCCGTTCGCCGTTTCGAGGAGATCTTCGCGCTGACCGACGACATCCGTCGGGAGGACTTCGCCTGGCGGGTCTCGCGGCTCGCGCGGGCGGACGCCCTTCTCGAAATGGGGCGACTCGACGAGGCCGAGGAGGCCAGTCGGGAACTGCTCGAGATCGATCCGAACGACGCCGACGCCGCGTCTCGTCTGATCGCCCGTTGCCTCGCCGAACCGCACCCCGACCAGTCACTCGATCGGTTCCAGCGTCTGGCCGAGGCGCGACCGAACGATCTCCGAGTCCTTTCGGCGTTCGCGGAGTTCGCCGGGAGAATCGGCCGACTCGACGATGCGGAGCGACTGTGGAGTCGGGTCGCCGAAGTCGATCCCGAGACGCCCACCGGGCACTACGAGAAGGGTCGGGTTCTCGCGGTGCTCGGCCGCGTCGAAGAGGCCGTCGCATGCTTCGAGCGCGTGCTGGAGCTGCGCCCCGGACACTCCGACACGTGGCTCGCCCTCTCGTTCATCAAGACGTTCCGCTCGGACGATCCAAGACTCGCCGATGTCGATGCCATCGAGACGAACCTCGCCCGCAGGCCCGAAAACGAGCGATGCAACCTGCACTTCGCCATCGCCAGAATCCGCGACGGTCTCGGCGAGCACGATCGAGCCTTCGAGCATCTCCTCGAGGCCTCCAAGCTACATCATCGGGCCGTTCCCTCGGACATCGATTCCCACGAAGGCGTCACGCGGACCATCGTCGCCGGCGCATCTTCCGAAGCGTGGCAACGGCTGCATCGTCGCGGCTCCGACGCGGGGCCGATTCTGGTGGTCGGCATGCCGCGGTCGGGCACCACGCTGACCGAGCAGATCCTCTCGAGGCATCCCGACGTCCATGGAGCCGGCGAGCTCGCCGTCGCCGCCAACGCCGTCAACGAGATCGGGCTCGCGCGAATCCTCGACGAGGTGGCTCGTTGCGACGGCTCGGCAATGCCGCCTTCGATCCGGACGGTCGCAGATCGGTACCTCTCGACCATCCCAAGGCCCATCGCTCCCGCCGGACGGATCTGCGACAAGCAGCCCCAGAACTACCAGGCGCTCGGACCGATCGCCGTCGGAATTCCCGATGCGACCATCGTCCACTGCGTCCGAGACCCTCGCGACGTCGCCGTCTCCTGCTTCCAGGCGTACTTCGGCGAGCAGCCCTGGTCGTTCGACCTGCGCGACATCGGACGGTGCCTGCGAAGCCATGAAGAACTGATGCGGCACTGGCACGCGTGCTTCCCGGGCCGGATCGTGACCGTGCGCTACGAGGACCTCGTCACCTCGCCCGAGATCGAGATCCCGAGACTGCTCGATCGGGTCGGGCTCGAGTTCGACGAACGCTGCCTCCACCCCGAAGAGAGCGACCGGGCCGTGAACACCGCCAGCATCGCGCAGGTCCGGCGACCCATCAATCGAGGCTCGATCGGGCGATGGAGACGCTACGAACGACACCTCGGCCCGCTCTTCGAGGAGATTCGGGATCTGATTCCCGACCAGTCCGATCAGTCGAGCTCTCGCACGTAGATGTTCGCGAACTCGATGGGATCGCCGTGGTGCTGCAGGGCGATCGGTCCACGCTCGGCGACCCCGGGGAGCTGCGCGTTCTCGACGACCGTCCTTCCGTTGAGCGTCACGGTCAGCCGGTCGCCCTTCATCACGATGTGAAAGCGGTTCCACTCGCCCAGCGGGCGATCGGCGGGTTCGCTCGGCGTGACGCCCGCCCGAACGTCGACCGGCATCGAGGGGTCGGTGCGGTAGCCGTGGACCTCGCCCGAGCCGACCGGCCAGCACCAGATGTTGACCTGGCTCTTGGAACTTCCGCGCAGGTAGATCCCGCTGTCGCCGGCGTCGGCCACCTCGACCTCGAGCGGGGTGCCGTCGGGGGCGCGGGCCTGCGACCCGTCCGGCGCGATCACCGGACGCCTCGTGGGCGTCGCCTGCCCGGGGAAACGCCAGTCGCAGATCATCTCGAAGTCGCCGAACTCCCGCTCGCTCCACAGATCGCCGCCGCCGCCGTCGTAGGCAAGCACCCAGTCGCGGACCGCCCAATGGCGGGCGTTTCTCTCGTCGGCCTTCCATCCCTCGAGGTCGACGCCGTTGTACATGCAGATCCACGGCCGAACGTCCTCGTCGGCGACGAGCGCCGAGGGCAGCGGCGGGTCGGCCGGGGGCAGTTCTCGAACGCGGATCTCGCGGAACTCCACCGGCGAGCCCTCGCTCTCGAGGCAGATGAAGCCGCGACGCGGGCTCGCGTCGTAGCCCTCGGTGACCACGCGGCCGTTCAGCGATGCGACCACCCGACCGTCGAGACATTCGAGGCGGTAGTGGTTCCACATCGGAGCGGGATTCGAGCGTCGCTCGAGTGGAAACGCACGGCTGCCGCCGCGGCCGTTGACCGGGGTCATGACGGCGCCGTGGATGGGAAAGATGTCGCCGTCCGAGGTGAACCACTGCTGTTCGCGGCCGTCCATCACCTGCACTTCGACGCTGCGGGTGAAGGGCACACCACGCGCCGGAATCGGATCGCTCCAGATGAACAGCCCCGCATTGCCACCCGGGACGAGGTGCCGGTACTCGAGTTCGAGGACGAAGTTCTCGTAGGTGCGATCGGTCCGCATCACGCCGGTGGGGAAGCCGCTGCAGAGGATGACGCCGTCCTCGGCTCGCCACGTGCTCGTCGCGCCGTTGACGACGGTCCATCCATCCAGACTCTCGCCGTCGAAGAGATCGACGAACCCCTCCTCGCGGGTGCGCAGCCGCTCCATCTCGCCCTCGTTGCCGACGGGGTTGGCGACGCCACCGATGGGACCGTCCCAGTCGTCGCTGCGGAACGGCGATGCCGGAAGGCCTTCGGCGTTGAAGAGCTCGGCTTCGAGGGCCGGACCCCACAGATAGCGCACGGCGACCGGCTCGGAAACCTCCGGCGCCATCGCGACGACGTCCTCGCCGTCGATGCGAGCGAGCGCCCGATGGAAGCGTCGGTCTTCGCCGGCGAGCAGCACATGGCGGATCTCGTTGTTTCTCGCGAAGAGGCCCTCGGCGTGGTCGAAGCGAAGACGCATGCCGGCGCCTTCTCGAACCGCCTCGACGAAGGCCGGCCCCGACGGCACCACATCCATGCCGTACCGCTGCACCATCGCCAGCCGAGCGAGTCTCGCGCCGACGGGCTGCTTCCGGGCCGGGTGGATGTCGAGCGGGTCCCCGCAGTCCATGGTCACCGCAAGGCCGGCGTTGGGCGTCGCCATCGACGCCTGCCGCTGCGCCTCGCGCAGGCTTGCCGTCTGACCGCTGTCGCCGCCGTAGGCGAACGGCGCAATCTGAACGATCAGGAACGGGCGATCGAGGTGGTCGCCTCGCCAGTCCTCGATCATCGTCTGCAGCAGGCCGGTGTAGGCCGACGCGTTGCCGCGGTTGCTCTCGCCCTGGTACCAGAGATAGCCCGCCACGGTGAACGCCTTGATCGGATGGATCATCGCCTGATGGAGCGCCGCCACGGAGTTCGGGCCGAGCGCCGCGGCTCGCTGCGGCGGAAACGCGGCGCGTTCGAGACCCTTGGCCACCTTCCACGAACCCGCCAGCGACACGTCCCGGCCACCGCAGACGATCCTCATCTGCGATGCGTCGCCGTTGATCCCGCCTGGTCCCGCGTTGTCGACCATGCGCACCGCCACGAGGTTCTCTCCCGGTCGCAACGTCCCGGGAGGAATCGGGTAGCGGCGAGGCTGCGCCCACTTGCCGTCGCCGTGGGTCGAACCGACCGCGACGCCGTTGACGAACGAGTCGTCCTCGTCGTCGATGGGACCGAGTTCGAGAACGGCCTCGGCCTGTGGATCCCAGTCCTCGGGCAGGACGACGGTCCGACGGAAGAAGAGCATGCCGTCGAACCCACCGTGTTCACCGGCGAGCGTCGTGGGAAGTTCCATCGTCTCCCATGCCGACGCGTCGACGGCCGCGGTCTTCCACGCGTTGCCCCCGGGGGCCCGGGCGTCCAGGTCGTTCCACCACGCCGCGTCGAGATCCGCCGACGCCTCCGCGCGACGGGACGGGTCGGTGATCATCGCGAGATACTCGAGCTCCGAGGCGTAGGCGGAGAACCTCGACAGCGACTCGGGACTCATCCACGCCTCGACTCGGGTGCCGCCCCAGTCGGAGGTGATCACGCCGACGGGGATGTCGAGCGCCTGCTGCAGATCCCTGGCGAAGAAGAAGGCGACCGCACTCAGACCCCCGGCGGTCTCGGGCGACACCTCGACCCAGCGTCCGCGGACGTTCGATCGGGGGCTCGCGGCGATCGCGTTGGCGACGTCGAAGAAGCGGATCGACGGGAACTCGGCGGTGGCGACCTCCGCCTCCCAGTTCTCGACGCCTTGATACGACGGTGGCGCAATCTTCTGCTCCATGTTGCTCTGGCCCGACGCGAGCCAGACCTCGCCGACCAGCACGTCTCGGATGGCGATGGTGTTGACGCCGGCGACGGTGACGGTGTGCGGACCGCCTGGCTCGCCGGTGGGGAGCATCGCCATGAACCGTCCTCGCTCGTCGCCGACCGTCTCGACCCGTCCGCCCCAACTGCCCTCGACGACGACGGACTCGCCGGGTCGAGCAAACCCCCAGACCGCGGCCTCGCCCTGCTGCAGGACCATGCCGTCGGAGAAGATCGCCGGAATCGAGACCGCGGCTCTCGCGTCCGAGACGGCAACGCCGACGAGAACGGTCAGAACGGCGGGGATCGTCGTGGCGAACGACGGACGACTGGCCGGTCCCCGAGTGATGGTGGTCTTCAACGAGACTCTCCTGCAGGCGTCTGGATAGCACCGCGAGATGGCGCCGCCGGCACTATACGGAACCAGTTCACCGAGACCCGCCCGCATCTCGAGACGCCACCGGGGTCCGCTACGCTTCCGACATGGATCCTCTCATCGCCGGTCTGGTGGGCTTCGCACTCGGCGCCGCGATCGCCGCGGCCGTGCTCGTCTGGCGAGCGTCCGCCAGCGCCTCTTCGCTGCGGTCCGAACGCGATCTCGCCAGGGATCGGGCCGAAGCCGCCGCCCGCGAGCGCGACGCCGCCGAAGCCCGCGCGAACGAATCTCGTGAACGCCTCGACGACAACGAGCGGCGCCGCGAGGAGTCCGAGCGCACCCTCGCGGTAGAACGGGAGCGTCTCGCGTCGCTCGAGCGCCGCCTCGCCGAGGAGGTCGAGCGTGTCGAGGAGCTGAAGGTCTCGATGCGCGACGTGTTTCGATCCGTCGGTCAGGAGGTGACCAAGGGCGGCCTCGAGGAGTTGAAGAAGTCGGTCGTCGAGATCGTCGCCGCGCAGAAGCAGCAGCTGGCCGCCGAGAGCGATGTTCGCCGGCAGGCGATCGAGGCGCAGATGAAGCCGATCCAGGAGGGGCTGGTTCGGCAGGCCGAGGCGATCCAGAAGATGGAGGAGAAGCGCGAAGGCGCCTACGCGGGACTTCGTCAACTCGTCGAAAGCGTGCAGAGCGGCCACGGCGAACTTCGCGAGCAGACCGGTCGCCTCGTGCAGGCCCTGCGCAGACCCGAGACCCGCGGCCGCTGGGGCGAGTTCACCCTTCGAAACGCCGTCGAGCAGGCCGGTCTCAGCCCCCACTGCGACTTCGCCGAACAGGTCTCGGTCGAGGGCGACGGCGGCCGCCTGCGACCCGACCTCGTGGTCAATCTGCCCGGTGGCGGTCGCGTCGTCGTCGACAGCAAGGTGGCGCTCGACGCGTTCCTCTCGATGCTCGAACCCGACGCCGACCGTCCCGCGCTGCTCGAGCGCCACGCCGAGGCCCTGGTGACGCACATGCGCGGCCTCGCCGCCAAGAAGTACTGGTCGCAGTTCGAGCGGTCGCCGGAGTTCGTGGTGATGTTCGTGCCGGTCGAGAGCGCCCTGGCCGCTGCGATCGAGGCGCGACCGACGCTCCTCGAGGACGGATTCTCGCAGCGGGTGGTGATCGCGGGCCCGATGAACCTCGTCGCTCTGCTGCGGGTCGTCGCAACGGGGTGGCGCGAGCACGACGTCGCCGAGAACGCCCGCAAGATCGCCGAACAGGGTGCCGAACTCCACGACCGCCTGCGAATCTTCGCCAACAAGCTCGCCGACGTCGGCAAGCATCTCGAGCGGGCGGGCCGGTCCTACGACGATGCCGTGGGTTCGTTCGATCGCCGCCTCATTCCGTCGGCCCGCCGCATGGAGGAGTTGTCGGTCTCCAAGGGCGATCCCGTGGAGGAGGTGCGCAGGGTCGGATTGACGCCTCGACTTCCCGATGCCGGCGACGCGACGGCGACGGGGCAGCCGGACGATCCCGAGCCACGTGAGCACGCTCCTTCGACGGAGTGAGGCCACCTCGGGCATCTACACTCGCTCCATGCCCCGCCGCCCCGTCCACCCCAAGCGAAGAGGACCCGCCGGCCGCGACGACCACGGCGCGGCGCCGGGCCGCCGTCCTCCGCTGTCGATCGCGACGACGACGCTCTGGGAGTACCCCAGCCAGCACTACGACGCGAAGTCGATCGGGGTGCCGGATCCGATCGAGACGGACGCCGACGGCTCCGAGGCCTCTCGCCGGGCCGATGCCGCGGCCGCCACGGCGCCCGTCCGTCGCGACCGCAACATGCAGGGCGACCGAACCTATGTGGGCGCCACCCCGTCATGGGTGATCTGGCAACTGCTCTCCCGCTACACGAAGGCGAAGGACCTCTGCGTCGATCCGATGGCCGGGAGCGGCACCAGTCTCGACGTCGCCAGGGATCTCGGCCGCCGGGCCTTGGGCTACGACCTCCAGCCGACCCGGAAGGACATCTTCCGCGCCGACGCCCGCAAGTTGCCGCTCGAGGATGCCGTCGCCGACTTCGCCTTCGTCGACCCTCCCTACTCGACCCATGTGGACTACTCCGACGACCCCCGCTGCATCGGCAAGCTCGACGCCGGTGGAACCGATCGGGGCCGCGCCTACTACGAGGCCATGGACCTGGTGATCGCCGAACTGCACCGGGTGCTGAAACCGGGCCGGCATCTGGGCCTCTACGTCAGCGACTCGTATCGGCGCAAGAGAGGTGCAGCGCCGGGCGAGGGCGACTTCATGCCGATCGGATTCGAACTGTTCTCGATGCTGCGGGAGCGGTTCGAACCGATCGACATCGTTTCGGTGGTCCGCCACAACGCCAAGCTCGCCAAGGGCAACTGGCATCGGGCCGCCGAGGAGCAGAACTTCTTCCTGCGGGGGTTCAACTACCTCTTCATCGTTCGCAAGGGCGGATCCGAGCCGACCCGACCCCGCAATCGTTCGACGCAGCGGCGATGATGAAGCGTTCCTGCGCCGCTACGCTCGCGACCGAGCGACTTCCCTCTGGCATCCCCGCGCCGACGAGATCACGACCATGACCGACCCGGAATCTCCGGACACGAACCCTCTCGCACTCGCCGCAAGGGCTCTCGAGAGCGGCCGCCTCGACGAGGCCGACGGCTTCTTCGAGCAGGCCTGCGCGGGATCCAACCCCGCCGAGGGCTTCAACGGTCGAGGGATGACCGCCGCCATGCGCGGCGACTTCTCCTCGGCGTCGCAGCACTTCCAGCGTGCCATCGATCTCGAGCCGGCGAATGCCGTCTTCCGATTCCAGTTCGGCGTCTCGATGCTTGGGCAAGGGCGCCTCGAACCAGCAACAACGGCGTTCGAGAAGGCGGTCGAACTCGATGCCGGGTTCGGACAGGCGTGGTTCAATCTCGGAGCGGCGCGGCGGCAGGCCGGCGACGGGGACGGCGCCATCGAGGCGTTTCGCCGGTCGTCGGAAGGCGATCGGGGCGTTCCGCAGGGCCGACTGGCGATCGTCGAGACGCTTCGGGCCGGCGGCGCCGTCGAGCCGGCGATCGCCGCCGCTCGCGAGGCCATCGCCGAGAAGGACGACTGGGCCGAGGCCTGGGGCCAGCTCGGCCTCTGCCTCGCCGCGAAGCAGGACATCGAGACCGCGCTCACCTGCTGGGAGCGGGCGGTCGAACTCGAACCGAAGTTCCTCGACGCACGCTTCCACATCGGCGTCGCCCACGGCATGCTGGGGCGTCTCGACGAGGCGGCGGCGGCATATCGAACCGTGCTCGAGTCCGCACCCGGGCACGTCAAGTCGGCGGTCAACCTCGCCGGTCTCCTGATGCACAAGGGCGACTTCGCCGACGCCGAAAGACATCTCGTCGATGCGACCAAGGTCCGGTCACCGGAACGGGCGATGGCCTTGACGGCCTTGGGCGACCTTCGCATGAGACAGATCAAGCTCGCCGAGGCGGAACAGTCCTTTCGAGAGGCTTGCAGTCTCGTCCCTCGGGAGCCGCGTCCATGCATCGGCCTCATCGCCTGCCTGCTCGAGCAGGCGAAGCACGGCGATGCGCTGGCCGAGGCGGAGCGACTGTCGCGGGAGCATCCGGATCTGCCGGCCAGCTCCGAGTGTCTCGTCGAGGCACTGATCGCCAACGGGCATGCCGAGCAGGCGATGGGCGTCATCGATCCCTGCATCGCCCGTCACGGCGCCACTCCCTTGCGACACGGACTGAAGGGTCGAGTGTGCGAGACGATGGGCGATCGGGACGGCGCGCTCGCGGCGTTCGAGGCCGCACTCGCGCTCGATCCCAACTTCACGCCGGCGCAGCAAGGCAAGGCACGACTCGCCTGAGGCGTCGGACTACGACGCCGGCGGCACCGTCAGCACCGAGCATGGCGCATCGCGAACCACCCGCTCGGCGGTGCTGCCGAGGAAGAAGTCCCGCAGATTCGCCCGGCCCCGGGTGCCCAGCGCCACGAGATCGGCCCCGTTGGCGACCGCGAACTCGACGATGCCGTAGCCGTGGTTGCGGTTCTCCAGCACATGGAAGGTCGGCTTCACCCAGCGGGTCTCCGGATCGTCGGGGGCGCAGAAGCTCTCGATTCGCCGCGACAGCGCGTCCATGAACTGCTTGCGATAGTCCGGTGCGGCCTGCGGCGTCGCGGATCGGTAGTGCAGCCGCAGCCACGGCGGATTGAACACGTGGACCGCATGCACCTCCGCATCGTCCTGCGCCGCCAGGCGCATCGCGGCGAAGAGGGCCTCCCGCGAGGTCGGCGAGAAGTCCACGGCGACGACGATCCGCCGGAACGGGCCGGTGTGGTCCTGCCGGACCAGCATGGTCTTCACGCGGGATCGCCGTACCGCGTGGGTCGCGACGGTGCCGGCTCCGTTGCCCTCGCCGGTGCCCTGCAGGCCCATCACCAGCAGGTCCGCACCGGACGCCTCGACCGCGGACGCCACGCCTTCGCTGGGCTGATCGACCCGAAGATCGAACTCGACGGACTCGCTCCCGGGCACGCTCGTAGCGAACTCGCGCCACGCCTTGCGGGTGTCCTCCAGCACGTTCTCGCGAAGGTCCGGGTCGGCGCCGCCAAGAGCCTCCTCGAGATCCGCAAGCACCAGCGACTCGACCACATGCACCGCCCGCAGCGAAGCGCGATTCCACTTGGCGATGCGAACCGCCTCGGCGAGAGCGGCCTTCGAACCGTCGGTGAAGTCGATCGCGACGACAAGCGACTTGAGGGTGTCCATGGACATGCGCGCTCCGGGGTGCGAGGAATCGGGACGGGCATGCTACGCCCGGGGCGGGGCATGACCCACACCCCTCGCGCAGATGCAGGTCCTTTCCCCTTCCGATCGGCTGCATCGCGGCGACCGCAATGAGGATCAAGTCGCGACGCGGTCGGCCGCCTTCATCCTGCGGTATCGCCAGTTGAGCAGCAGGATCAGGCCCAGAATCACCGCGAGGCCGCCGTAGGTGAGCCACGGATCGTCCCGATCCACGTAGGCGTTGATCACGCCGGCGCCCAGGTACATCGCTCCACATCCGAGGAAGCTGCCCAGTGCGATCCCCAGAAGCGCAGCGCCTCTCGAGAGACCGAGCAGTCGTCCGAAGATCGAGCCGCCGACGCTGCCGGTCGCCGCCAGCGGAAAGGTCACGAACAGCACCAGTCCCACGAAGGTCGCCCGGCGAATCCACGGCTGTCGCTTCAGGATGAAACGGCCGTCCGCCACCAGACCACGGAGCCGTGGGCCCAGCAGCGGCAGGCGCCACAGGAATCCCTGGTGGTAGACGAGCAGGCTCGCCACCGCGAGATCCATCCACATCACCATCAGGAAGAGCTCGCCCCGCGTCAGGAAGGCGTGGGCCTCGGCCAGACCGTCTCCTCCGCCTTCGACGCCCCCGAGAATCACGAACCGGCCGAAGACGAAGAAGGTCGCCAACGCCGTGGCGAGCAGCTTCTGCAGGTACGCGCCGTCGTGGGCGAGGTAGACCCCCGCAAGCATCCCGGCGGTCAGCAACGCCGGCCCGACGAGCGTCGCCCACCAGATCCACGGATGGTCTTGGCGGAAGGTGTCCGCGAAGCGACTCTCGTCTTCGGCGAGACGGTCCGCATCGAGATCTGCTGCATCGGCGTCGGCGTCGATCGGGCGGCTCCTGCGAGCCGTCAAGCGTATCTCGTCGCCGCCGATCAGGTTCGGGATGCCACCGACTGCGCCCACTCGAACGTGCGTCGGAGGCCTTCCTCGAAGGCGACCTCCGGCGCGTATCCGAGGTCCTCGCGGGCGCGGTCGATCGCGGCGCAGGAGTGCGGCACGTCGCCGGCCCGCGGCGCACGAAACTCCGGGGCGAGGTCGACCCCCGCCACCTCGCTCAGCGTCTTCAGCAGATCGAGCAGGCTCCTTCGTTCACCCAGGCCGACGTTGAAGGCGTCGCCCGCGAGATCCCGGCTGGGATCCGAGGCGAGGTGCAACGCCTGCACCACGTTCGCCACCGGCACGAAGTCCCGGGTCTGGGTGCCGTCCCCGAAGACGATCGGCCGACGCCCCGCCGTCGCCGCGTCCATGAACGCCGAGATGACCGCCGCATAGGCCGAGGAGGGATCCTGCCGGGGACCGAAGACGTTGAAGAAGCGCAGACTCGCCGCATGGAACCCGTAGCGACGGGCGTAGGACTGGAGAAGCAGCTCGCCCGCGGCCTTGTGGGCGGCGTAGGGGGACGCGCAGTCGATCGAATCGGTCTCGCGACTCGGAAGCGAAGGCGTCGGGCCGTAGACCGCCGCCGACGAGGCGAAGACCACGCTCCGAACACCCGCCTCGCCGGCGATCCGAAAGATCTTCTCGCTGGCGGTGAGATTCACCGCGAAGGCCCGTTCGGGATCCTCCATGGTCCGCGGAACCGAGACCTCCGCCGCGAGGTGGTGGACCCCGTCGCAGCCGTCGATCGCAGCCCGGATCGCGGACTCGTCCTCGATCGAGGCCTCGACGAGCTCGACGCCGTCCGGCACGTTGTCGCGGTGCCCGGTGGAGAGGTCGTCGAGCACCCGAACCCGACGGTTCGCCGCCAGCAGGCGCTCGACGAGATGGGAGCCGATGAACCCTGCACCTCCGGTGACGAGGGCCATTGCTTCGGGAGGGGCTGAAGGGGGGTTGCGCATCGTTCCGATAGATGATCGGTCGGCGAGGCGTCGCCGCTTCCCATCATTCCGAAGCCGACCTCCTCGAGTCGACCCCTCGAGTCGACGTCCGAACAGGATCTCGCCCGTGCCACTTCGCGTCGCCCTCTGCCAACCGTTGATCCCGCAATACCGGGTTCCGGTCTACGCGCGGCTCGCCGCCTCGCCGGGCATCGATCTCACGGTCTGGGCGAGTCGCGGCGCCCGAGGTTCGCTGAAGTCCGCGCCGACCGAGGGCCTCTTCGAGGTGGTCGAGTCGGAGGTCCGCTGGTTCGGACCGCTGCTCTGGCAGCCCAACTCCCTGGCGTGCATGCGGACGACCCCGCCGCCGGACGTGGTGATGCTCAACTGGAACAGTCGAGCGCTCGAGATGCCGATCGCGGTTCGACGGGCCCGTCGGCGGGGCATCGGCACGGTCCTCTGGAGCCACGGCTTCGGCACCAAGGCCCCACTCGTGGGCGACTGGGTTCGCCGCAGCTTCGCCCGCAGCGCCGACGCGTTCATGCTGTACGGCCCCACCGGCCGGGAGAAGCTCCGGCGCGAGGGGTTCCCGCCGGAGAAGCTGTTCATGGCCGTCAACGCCCTCGACCAGTCGCCGATCCAGGCGGCGGTCGCCGACTGGAGCGCAGACCCGACCCGTCTCGAGGCCTTCCGCGCCGAGCATGGTCTCGGCGACGATCCGGTCATGCTCTACATCGCCCGCCTCGAACCGGAGAAGCGACCCGACCTCGCCGTCGATGCGCTGGCCCGGGTCGCCGAGCGGGTTCCGGCTCGCCTCGTGCTGATCGGCGACGGCAGCGTCCGCGGCGACCTCGAGGCGCAGGCGAAGCGGCTGGGGGTGCGGGAACGCGTCCACTTCGCCGGCGCCCTCTACGACGATCGGGACATCGCGCCGTGGGCGCTCAACTCGAAGGTGCTGGTGCATCCGGGGGCGATCGGGCTCAGCATCTTCCACGCCTTCGGCTACCGCCTGCCGGTGGTCACCTCCGATCGCGTCGAGATCCAGATGCCGGAGTTCGAGACCCACGTCGACGGCGAGAACGGCCTGCTCTACCGCCACGGGGACGCCGAACACCTCGCCGATCGGCTGCTCGCGATCCTCGAGGACGAGCCGCGTCGCCTGAAGATGGCCGAGGCGGCCTTCGAGGTGGTGTCGGGTCCCACCGGACGCAACATCGAGGGCATGGTCGGAGGCATCCTCGAGGCCATCGATCACGCCGCTGCACAGCACGGCAAGTCACGCCGGTGAACCCGCCGCCGAGGCGATGAACGGTCGGGTGTCTCCTACACTCCGCCCGCCATGACCTCGTCCACCGCCACCTCGCCCTCCCGCTCGTCCGAGCGTTGCGTCACGCTGGGACTCCTGCAGCACGCCGCCGGTCCGGAGACCCCGCGCGAGGAGGTCTTCGACCGAGTTCGCGAACTCGCCCGCGAGGCCGTCTCCAAGGGTGCCGAGATCCTCTGCACGCAGGAGCTCTTCGCCGGGTCCTACTTCTGCCAGGAGGAGGACGCGGAACGGATGGACCTCGCCGAGCCGATCCCCGGGGAGACCACCGCGTTTCTCGCCGGACTCGCTCGCGAGCACGCCGTCGAGATCGC
>Ga0075479_10000417_pt1 | contig 17944 bp, 11 predicted proteins | sample DEB08_DNA_8_FD_76341 | JGI IMG/M metagenome (GOLD analysis project Ga0075479, IMG submission 76341) | Aqueous microbial communities from the Delaware River and Bay under freshwater to marine salinity gradient to study organic matter... | ecosystem: Environmental > Aquatic > Marine > Coastal ... | reverse complement strand
TCTCCCCAGTCTCCCCAGTCTCCCCAGTCTCCCTTGTCTCCTCATTAACCCTGGCCACCTTTGTCTCCCCGGCCTCCCCAATCTCCTGGGCCTCCTTTATCACTCCAATTAGGACTTTGTTTGCTTTTGGAAAGGAGTACGAATCCATTTCGGCCGCCGTCACCCATCGTAACTCGTCATGATGCCGTTTCTCAGGCATTCCACTTTGGATTTTACACAAATATGCATGCATCGTGATGGTAAAATGGGAGTAGGCATGATTGATTTCGGCCAGTTTTTTATGAGTTGTAACTTGCGTTCCCAGCTCCTCACGTAGCTCCCGAACCACACAATCCTGAATCGTTTCTCCAGGTTCTTTTTTCCCTCCCGGAAACTCCCAAAGCCCACCCAGCATGCCATCCAATGGTCGTTTTGCAATCAGGTATGTCCCCTCATCACTCCGAATAACCCCAACACCAATCACATGGTGTGGACTTTTTTTCGCGGGTGATTTATAGGGGATGGTGTCGGTTTTTGTTTGATGAAACGCGATGCAATCACCAGAGAGGGGGCAGGAGTTGCAGGAGGGAGAGGATGGGGTACAGACTTCAGATCCAAGATCCATAAGGGCTTGATTGAAAGCTCCAGGATCGGTTTTTGAGAGTGCTTCCTGAGCAAGCTGGTGGATTTGGCGCTGCGTTTCCGTTTTGCGAAGATCGGATTCCAGTCCATAGAAACGTGCCATAACTCGATAAATATTGCCATCCACGGCTGCAACCGGCTCCCCATACGCGATACTGGCTATAGCAGCCGATGTGTAGGTACCGATCCCTGCGAGTATCTGCAAACCTGCTGCCGTTTCGGGAAACTTTCCGCCCATCTCGTGGCAAACGGTGTTGGCGGCCTTATGCATATGGACCGCTCTGCGATAATACCCAAGGCCCTCCCAAAGTTTCATCAGATCATCGAGACTTGCATTAGCAAGATCACAGACGGTTGGAAAGCGGCCCAGAAATCGTTGATAATAGGGAATAACCGTCACCACCCTTGTCTGCTGCAACATAATTTCAGATACCCAGATGGCATAGGGATTGCGTGTCTCACGCCAGGGCAATTCACGACGGTGGATGTAATACCAGTCCAAAAGATCGTCGGCCGGAAATGTTTGTTCCATCAAACTTGGATTCTTGCTTCGTACTTCCTGTAGCTACTTATTCGGGTCCGGATTGTTCGGGTTCTGTGAATCGGACTCGGGCGGATCAAAACGATATTCATCACTATCGTCTATCTCAACGACCTGAATACTCATGGATGTTTCTGCCGCTGCACCATATTGATCGGTTGCAATGATCCGGAATGCATGGCTGCCAGTCTGGCGAAGGGTCGGAGTCCATGTAAATCGTCCCGTTTTCTCATCTAATAGTGCACCATCAGGTAGATCCATTCCCAGGTAACGCACTAGTTCACGATCGCTGCCGTCCGGATCAAAGGCAGAAAAATAGGTTTCAAAGAAGGTGTCGGCTCCAAGGGTAAGCGGCCGAAGTGGGACGAATTGAGGCGGTCTGTTGAACGGCCGAACGGTAATCTCAAACTGGGTGGACCTGCGAATCCCATCGGGTGCTGTGATCCTGATTTGAAACAGATGAGTACCCGTCTGAGATGCAGACGGCAACCACATAAAAGATCCTTCGCGAATGACCGCGCCTTTGGTAGAACTCTCAATTTCAAAGGATAGATCATCAATTCGATAACCTCTTGCTTCCAGTGGAACCGGGAGTAGAACTGGCGTTGCAAATGGAACGGTGATCGGATCTATTTTGCTCACAAGAAGTGATTTAGTTCCTGAATCCAGAGATACTTGGTTTTCCAACGATTCCTTGTTTTCCAGGGATTCCTGGTTGCCAAATTCTCCCGAATCGGTTTCTGAACCCTCTACGGAGTTACTTTCTTTACTGGACGGGCTGATAAGTGGAGTCAGCTCTTGATTCTGATAAATCCACAAACGGTTTTCAAGGATGCTGAGGAAATGATCCCCATTCCCACCTGTATTGAATTGCCATTGCAGGGTTCCAATATTGTGATTCTCGTCTGAACCCGTACCTGCTCCATGAACAGGCACGTCAGCTATATCAGAAAAAAGGTAAAGATCACCCGACTCTGTAAAGATCAATTTGTCATTTTGCCAATCGCGTATTTGACGAACAGCAGCAGAAACAGAGCCGATAGGATTCAAATACCCACCGGAAGCAACCTGATAAACACGCCCATCGGTACCTGTTGCAAACAACTCACTCCCAGTTAAAAAAAGACGATGGACCGGCTCACTCAACAGAAAATCTCCAGCTTTCTCAAGGACTCGTTCTGGAGTACCCGAAGCAGGCAATGTCTCGGAGGATTGTTTATCCCGAAGCTGAAACCATTGCAAACGTGTGGGCCCGGATAGTACAAACAGGCGGGATCGATGATCCGAAACAATATCGAGAATGGAGCTTTCCTCACCACCTAGCTCCAGGTATTCTGGTTTCTCATCTACCGATTCGGGGGTTGTTAAGTCAATTACAACGACACCACTATCTCGGGTTGCCGTATACAGTTTGTCGGCAATGCGTGTCACCGCAACGGGATAGGAGGGGAGAAGGGTTGATGAATAGACACCCAGAACAGAGGTAGGCTCCAGAACAGTTAAGCGCTTCGTATCCCCAAATAGGTAAGCAAAGCGGATATCTGCCTCAAGACGATTTCCACGGGCCTGCATCCCGGACGATGTGTAAAGCCATTGCAGTGAATCGGATTGTATCCGAAAAACCACAAGACCTTCCGATTCAGAGAGCAGATAGTGATGGGCTTCCGAAGAAGCCATGGCGATACCATCAGGAATTGACATACTATTACGAAAATCAAAGCCCCATGCATTTTTTTCTTCAGGACTGGCCGTCATTCCCTGAGCATGGAGTTCTGCAAAAGGATGAAAAATCATCCATAAAACAACAATCCAAAATGTCTGTTGATTTCTATTCATTTAAAGCCACCCATGATTTCGGTACCATTGAATTGTATCCCGAATCCCCTCATCAAGTTCCATTTTCGGGGAAAAACCAAGCTCTTTCCGGGCTTTTTCAGCAGAACACCGCCACTCCTGAATCATCTCTCTGGATTTTTCGCGGTTAAATACCGGATGGAAACCAAACAGCTTACCCGCGGTTTCCGAAACCGATCCCAGAGCAAGCACTGTGCCACTGGAAATTTTCAAGCCAAGGATTCGTTTACCAAATACCGTCTCTGCACTTCGCTTTACCATATTCCAGGAGACGTCCGAAGGCCCGCTCAGAAAATAGGTGCGTACGCCCGGGTTGGAAGGCTCCTCATTCTGTAACGCTTGCATCATCCCCTGTACCAGATCGCTTACATGCATCAGGGACAACATCGGATACTCTCCGTTACCAGCCATAGGCATCACTCTTGCCTTCATCATTTTAAAAAGAGTGAAAATTTGATCTTCTCTTGGTCCGTAAACAGCTGGAGGGCGAAGAATGATCATGTCCATGGTCCCATTCGAAAGAGCCGCCACTTCCTGTTCCATTCTCCATTTGGAGCGTCCATACATCGTGATCGGGCCAGGTTTGTTCTCCTCTGTGAGTGGCTGGCCAAACCCGGGGCCGGCTGCTGCCAGTGATGATAGAATGATCATTTTTTTTACACCGGCTTCCTGCGCCCACTGAACGATCTTTTTTGCTCCCTCCACATTCACTTTGGTAAATGTAGACTCGTGCCTCGCTGAAACAATGGCAGCACAGTGAAATACTGCGTCCATTCCTTCCAGTGCATTTCGGATCACTTTTTCTGAGAAAAGGTCTCCCTGCACCTTATCCACGGTTTGTCCTCGCAACCAACGTTCATCTTTTCGCACCAAACACCGAACCTGGCCTGTACCTGGTACCTGCCGGAGTCGTTCTGTGAGATGGCTCCCAATAAAACCTGTACCTCCGGTGACAAACAGATTCATATTATTCCTATCTTTTGACATGGATTATTCTCGCTATGAGGCTTCAAAATACACTAGTTTTGTATCACATGAAGCCCTAATCATGAACGGCAAGAAAATGGTGCCTTGAAAAAAATGGCACCCCGAAACACGATTCAAAGATACAAAAGTGACTCTTTGATAGGAAACTACGGAAGGACATGAAAATTGCTCTGTTCACAGGAAATTATCATCACATTCGGGATGGCGTTTCGATTACGCTAAACCGCTGGGTTAAATATGCGATGGACCATGGGGTTAATATCCAAATTTTTGCTCCAACTATAGCTGAGCCGCAGGTTGAGCATCAGGGAACGATGATTCCGGTTCCGTCTGCTCCGGCTCCCGGCCGTCCCGAGTATCGAATTAGTTTGTTTTTGCCGGCAAAGGAGAGAGAACAACTGGAATCGTTTGATCCGGATATCGTTCACATTGCAACGCCGGATGTTTTGGGTTTTACTGCACTTCACTGGGCAAAAAAACATCAAAAAAAAGTGGTTGCCACGTTTCACACGAATTTTGTGTCCTATCTGAAATACTATGGTCTCGGTGCAGCCGAATCTGTGGGCTGGCGTCTGCTTGTGTGGTTTTACAATCAGTGTGATCGAACTTTTGCACCAACAGAGTCGATGAGGGAAGAGTTGATGCAGCGCGGGGTGAGCAGTCCTTTATCCATCTGGGCCAGGGGAGTTGATACCCAACGGTTCAATCCCGCCCGAAGATCGGAACAGTGGCGTAGAAACCATGGTATCTCCCAAAATGATATCGTAATCAGTTTCATTTCAAGGCTGGTTTGGGAGAAGAACATCAAACTTTATGCAGATGTTATTCGGCAACTTAGCGCTATCCATCCGAATGTGAAGGCACTGGTAGCCGGAGATGGGCCTGCCGGTGAAGATCTTCGGAAGATGCTTCCTAACGCTATTTTCACTGGATTTTTGCAAGGGGATCAACTGGCCGATGCCTATGCGAACTCCGATCTGTTTCTTTTCCCTTCCGACACAGAAACCTTTGGAAATGTTACACTTGAAGCTATGGCGTCCGGTGTGCCCTGTATCGTTGCTGATGCCCCCGGCAGCGGATCACTAGTGAATGACGGTGAAAATGGGTATCTACTTCGGGTTTCTGATTCAGACCGATTCTTTAAAAGGGCGGAGGAGTTACTATTGAATAAAGTTCTCAGAGAATCGATGGGTGCAAGGTCTGCAGAACTAGCGCAAGAGTACCGTCTCTCACGGATCCAGCAGGGATTTTTGGAAGAATTAAGCGATATGCTGCAGTACGAGAAGCTACAGAATTAGAGGCATTCGGTCTACCGCATGAAATCTCATCAAACAGTAAAAAAAATTTAGTATATTCTGTGCTATTTCGTTTCACAACAATATTTATACTTCGTAACAGTTTCTTTACATTGGTTTGACGGAAACGATTTAGTGGCTATATTTCCTTCGATAACAATCAAAACAAGCATCTCTTATGCCTGGCTCTGAAGCGGAAATTTTGAGAAAAAAAATCTTTGATAAGGCGTACAACTTCACAAAGGCCGACGAAGTCAAAGAGATGGGTTTGTATCCTTATTTTAAGCCTCTACAGGCAACCGATGGTAATGTAGTCCGGATTGACGGAAGAGATGTAATTATGGCCGGATCCAACAACTACCTGGGACTAACCAACGATCCCCGCACTGTGGAAGCTGCCAAAAGTGTACTTTCACTCTATGGGACGGGGTGTACGGGATCACGGTATTTGAACGGAACATTAGATCTGCATCTGGAGCTCGAGCAAAAGCTAGCTCAGTTTATGGGCAAAGAAGCCTGTGTACTGTTCAGTACAGGTTATCAAACCAATGAAGGCTCTATTCAAACCATTGCGGGACGAAATGATCTTATCTTTTCCGATCGGGATAATCACGCCTGCATCGTGGTCGGAACCCAGCTCTCCAATGCCAAAACAGTTCGGTACCGGCACAATGATATGGAGCACCTTGAGTCGCTTCTGGAAAAAGCAGACCCACAGGCCGGAAAAGTTATTGTCACCGATGGTGTGTTTTCCATGTCCGGAGTGCTGGCAAAAATTCCGGAGTTGATTGCTCTTGCCCGTAAATATGAAGCCGGTTTGTATGTGGATGATGCGCATGCAATTGGTGTGGTTGGGGAGGGTGGACGTGGATCAGCTTCAACATTCGGGCTACTGGATGAGGTTGATTTGGTGAGTGGAACCTTCTCAAAGTCCTTTGCATCTCTTGGAGGGTTTTTGGTGGGCAATAGTGAGATTATTGAATTTGTCCGACACCACTCTCCTGCGCACATCTTTAGTGCCAGCATGCCACCTGCCAATGTAGCCACGGTTCTTAAAGCACTTGAAATCCTTCAGGAGGAGCCGTGGAGGCTAGATCGACTGAAAGAGATCTCCGATTACATGAGGAGAGAACTCAAAAATATGGGTTTCAATGTTTGGTCCAGTCAGACGCCGATCATTCCCGTTGTTATCGGAGAGATGTTCGACTGTTTCACATTTTGGAAGGACCTTTTTGAAGCAGGGGTGTATTGCAACGCTGTGGTTCCTCCGGCGGTCCCTCAGGGGCAGTCTCTGATTCGAACCAGCTACATGGCAACCCACACGGATGACCAGCTAAACCAAATTCTCGAAGCGTTTCGGAAAGTAGGAATCAAGCATGGCATCATTGACACGAACGGCCATTCTCTCGCCGCAGAACCAAGCTGAATGTGAGCTCCAGCACAACTCGTCATACGCTCAAGCTTGTCTCCGATCCAAAACAGATCAAAGAGTTCCTCGCGTTTCCCTACCGGCATTATAAAGAGGATAAATACTGGGTAGCTCCTCTGCGGATCGAGCAGAAAAAGCTCATCGACAAGCGTAAAAATGCATTTTTTCAGCAGGCCGAAATGGAGATGTTCCTGATCTGGAAAGATGATCAGATTGCAGGTCGAATAGCAGCGGTGATTGACCATCGCTATAATGAACATCACGGTACAAAAACCGGATTTTTCGGATTCTTTGAGTCGGACAATCACCCTGAAACGGCACGACTCCTGTTTAAGATGGCAGAAGACCATCTACGGCGAAAAGGGATGACAAACATCATTGGACCAGCCAATCCGGGGATTATGGATACACTTGGATTTTTGGTGGATGGATTCGATAAATATCCGTCGATTTTAATGCCCTACACCAAACCGTACTACCCCGAACTTGCCGAAGCCTGCGGATACAAAAAAGAGATGGACCTGATCACCTTCGAAGTAAATCAGGATAATGTGGACCGGGATCGCGTGAACAGGGCGATGAATATTGTACAACAGCGATTGCCTGGCATAAAAATTCGAAAGATTCGCAAAAAAAAGCTGGCTGAAGAACTGGTGATTGTCCGTGAGATCTTTAACAAGGCGTGGAGTAAAAACTGGGGATTTGTTCCTTTAACGGAGGCCGAGTTCGAACAACTCGGAAAAGACCTTAAGCCGGTTATCAATGAGAATTTTGCCCACATTGCAGAGATTGACGGTCAGCCAGTCGGCTTTTCTGTGGGGATCCCAGACTACAATCAGATCCTTCGGGATATGGATGGCAGACTCCTTCCGTTTGGAATTTTCCATCTGCTGTTCAAACGAAATCGCATCAATCAGATCCGAACCGCGCTCATGGGAGTGATTCCGGAATATCAAGGAAAAGGAATTGACGCATTGTTGCACAGAGAGACGATCGAATATGGCAAGGAAAACGGATATTATGCTTCGGAAGTAGGATGGATACTGGAGAGTAACGTGCAGATGTTGCGAGTGGCAGAGCGACTTGGAGGTGTGAAGGATAAGGTCTATCGCGTGTACGGAAAATCGCTCGACTGAGGTGAAATCCTTTCCATAAATGCCTGAATTTTTGTAGTTTCATGGGTGTTGTACGGGAACTGGTTGTGACTCATATCAACCCAAAAAAAGACAAATTCATGGAGCAAACGCGAGTTGTAAAAGATTCAATGGGGGAGATTGAAGTGCCTGCTGATGCACTGTACGGAGCTCAGACGCAGCGGGCCAAAAATAATTTTCCAATCAGCAATCTTACCTTTGGCCGGGGGTTTATCCAGGCACTCGGATTGATTAAGCACTCTGCAGCCAAAGTGAATAAGGAGATGGGTAAGCTCGCCCCGGATGTGGCAGATGCTATCATGAAGGCAGCTATGGAGGTTGCCGAGGGGAAGCATGATCGACATTTTGTACTGGATATTTTTCAGACGGGGTCGGGCACATCAACCAACATGAACGCCAATGAAGTGATCGCTTCCCGGGCTAATCAGATTCTGGGGGATGCGGATAATCCCATTCACCCGAATGATCATGTTAATTTTGGGCAGAGCTCCAATGATACCATTCCAACAGCGATTCGGGTTTCTGCTGTAAATGCGGTGCGGGAGCATCTGATACCGGCGCTGGATCATCTACGGAGCGTTCTGAATGAGAAGGGAAAAGAGTATGAAGATGTGGTAAAAACCGGTCGAACGCACTTGATGGATGCGATGCCTATCACGTTTGGTCAGCAGTTTGGGGGATATAGCCGACAGGTTGAGCTCGGTATCGAGCGGTTGGAAGCGGCCCTGCATAGAATGGTGGAGCTGCCCCAGGGAGGAACGGCCGTTGGTACCGGGATTAATACCGATCCGGAGTTTGGGAATCGCATTGCCGATACACTGGCAGAGCTTACGGGTCTGCCGTTTCGGGAAGCCGAAAATCATTTTGAGGCGCAGTCTACCGTGGATGCTCCGGTAGAGCTGAGCGGGCAGTTAAAAACGATTGCCGTAGGATTGTTTAAAATTGCCAACGATTTTCGTTGGATGAACTCTGGACCCAATGCGGGGTTGGGGGAGGTTGAACTTCCCGCTTTGCAGCCTGGTTCCTCTATCATGCCCGGTAAAGTGAATGCTGTCATTGAGGAGTCTTTAACGATGATCTGTGCTCAGGTGATCGGAAATGATGCTACAATCACGGTAGGAGGGCAGTCTGGCAATTTTGAGTTGAATGTGATGCTTCCTGTTGTGGTTCACAATCTTCTCGAGTCGATTCAGCTGCTTGCCAACGGAGCGCGGAATTTTGCCGACCGATCCGTATCCGGCCTTCGAGTCCGCGAGGATGAGATAGCGAAAACTGTTGGGCGGAACCCGATTCTGGTAACCTCTCTGAATCCATTGATTGGGTATGATGCGGCGGCAAAAATCGCCAAAAAAGCCTTTCAGGAGCAGCGGGCTGTCTACGATGTTGCCAAAGAGATGACGGACCTTTCTGAGCAGGAGTTGAAAAAGGCACTGGATCCACTCACCATGACACGAGGCGGATTTACCGACGTGTAGAACGCAAGGGTGCAAGGTCATAGGGCACTATGGCGCAAGTTCGTTAGGGCACTATGGCGTAGGTCATCATGGCGTTGGGAGCAGGGTTTAGAGTAGGTGATTGGAAGCAGTAGAAGCAGTATAAGGAATAGAAGGGTACTGGTTAACGCAATTGGAGCGCGTCACCTTTCCTTGAACCGTGTATTGTGCCGGAGAGGATCCTGAATCACAGGGTGTAGGTACCCATACTAGTGTTGGTACCAGTGTTGGTGTTAGTACTCGTACTGGTACAGATACTCGTGCCGACGCTGGTATTGGTACCGGTGTCGACACAGGTATTGGTACCGGTGCTGATGCCGGTGCTGGTGCTGAGGTGTTTCAGGTTCCGGTAGTTAACTGCATGACTCTTATGATTGATGCAGGATTCTATGGTTTACTGCAGTATGTTATGGTGTACCCCATGATACTAGCCAGCAAACTCTTTAGGAAACTCGCAGATCCAGGCAGGAAAGAAACACGAATTGAATGGATAAGATTTTAGATGAATATCATGCCAACAACGAAAACTGGTGCTGAGAAACGAAAATTTTCCAAAGAAGACAAAGAGCGTATTCTGAATGAGTACAAACTGGCCGTTATGAGCCGGAATATTTCGCTGCTGGGCAGGAAGGAGGTTCTTACCGGAAAGGCGAAGTTTGGAATTTTTGGAGATGGGAAAGAGTTGCCGCAAATCGTGATGGCTCGTCATTTTCAAAACGGGGATTTCCGTTCCGGTTATTACCGCGATCAGACATTTATGTTGGCAGTGGATGGATTAACCATTGAACAGTTTTTCGCACAGCTATACGCACACGCTGACATTGAAGCCGATCCTCACTCTGGCGGGCGCCAGATGAATGCTCATTTTGCAACCCGGCTTCTGGATGAACAGGGGCGATGGAAGCCACAAACGGAGATGAAAAACAGTTCTGCAGATTTGTCGCCTACGGCAGCTCAGATGCCGCGCCTGCTGGGTCTTGCTCAGGCTTCCAAAGTGTATCGCCATCACCCCGAACTAGCCGAAGGCACACCTTTCTCCCGAAACGGAAATGAGATTGCATGGGGTACTATTGGGGACGCCAGCACCTCGGAAGGGATCTTTTGGGAGACGGTAAATGCTGCGGGGGTGTTACAGGTACCGATGGTGATTTCGGTGTGGGATGATGGTTTTGGTATCTCTGTTTCAAAGAAATTTCAAACCACAAAAGAGAGTATTTCAACGGTTCTACGTGGGTTTCAGCGAACCAAACGGCAGCCAGGTCTGGAGATTCTCACGGCAAAGGCGTGGGACTATGATGCCCTGAACGATGTCTATGCGAAGGCAGAGAAGCTGGCTAGGGAGGAGCATATACCGGTGCTGATCCATGTGGAGGAGGTTACACAGCCTCAGGGTCATTCGACGTCCGGTTCTCACGAGCGATACAAGAGTGAGGAGAGGCTTGCATGGGAAGTGGAATACTGCTGTAACCGGAAATTCCGTGTGTGGATTGAGGAGCATGGGATCGCAAAGGCTGCTGCACTGGATGAGATAGAGGAAGCCGCTGAGAAAGAGGTGCGGGAAGCGCAAAAGCGTGCATGGAAAGCGTTCCAAACGCCTTTGAAAGAGCTTCAGAGTGAGACGCTTGCCTGGTTGGAGAAGCTTGCAAGTGAATTGCCGAGCGATCAAGCTCATCAACAGGCAATGGTGGCGAAGCTTGCAGATCTGAAAAAACAGCTGCAGCGAAAGGCTTCCGTGTTGCGCAGGGATTCGATCGCGGTTGCCCGTCAGGCAAAAGCAGTTCTCTCTGGGGTGGATTATAGTGTAAAGCAGGAGTTTTTGACCTGGCTGGACAGCGAGATGATGAAGGCTTCATCCTTGTACGATTCTCATCAAATCAGTGAGTCCGAATCTTCCCCTCTTCGTATTGATGAACGAGCACCAATCTATCCGGAAAAGCCGGAGCAGGCAGAACAGGTGGATGGTCGCGTTGTGCTACGAGATAATTTTCAGGCACTCTTCGAGCGGTATCCGGAAGCCCTGATTTTTGGGGAGGATTCTGGAAAACTTGGGGATGTTAATCTGGGTCTTGAGGGTATGCAGGAGCAGTTTGGAGAGCTTCGTGTTAGTGATGCAGGGATCCGGGAAGCAACCATTCTCGGACAGGGGATCGGAATGGCATTGCGGGGTCTCAGGCCGATTGCAGAAATTCAGTACCTTGATTATCTACTCTATTGCTTTCAGACACTCAGTGACGATCTGGCTACGATTCATTATCGAACGCGCGGAGGTCAGGCGGCTCCGGTGATTGTCCGCACCCGAGGACATCGTCTGGAGGGCATTTGGCATGCCGGTTCACCCATGGGTATGATCGTGAGTGCAGTTCACGGTATGCATGTATGTGTGCCACGGAACCTAACCGAAGCGGCAGGCATGTACAATACACTGATGCAAGGTGACGACCCGGCTCTTATTGTGGAACCGCTAAATGCATACCGGCTCAAGGAGCCCCTGCCATTGAACCCCGGAGACTATACCGTGCCTTTAGGGATTCCAGTCATTTTGCAAGAGGGAACTGATATTACAGTGGTATCGTATGGTTCTACACTTAATTTGATCCGCTCTGTGCTACCCCGGTTTGATGAGGTCGGAATTTCGGTGGAGCTGATCGATGTGAGAACTCTGCTGCCTTTCGATCGTGAGCACCGCATTGGTGCATCGCTTCGAAAAACCAACCGCATCATTTTTATCGATGAAGATATGCCAGGGGGAGCAACAGCCATGATGATGCAGCACGTTCTGCAGGAGCAGGGTGGATATTTTCAATTAGATTCCCCTGCAAAATGTGTAACAGCCAAACCGCACCGACCGGCCTATGCCAGCGACGGAGACTACTTCTCAAAACCCAACACAGAAGACATTTTTGAAGCAGTATACGGGTTGATGAGTGAGGCAGACCGTGCACGCTGGAAGCCGCTGGACTAAGAGGCTTTGTAGTACAAGGGGTGTGTGCAAACCGGTGTTTCGCAACCCGAGAGATGTTTCGGGGCAAATAACGCATCCCATCAACCCGAATAAAACAAAATCTACCATGCCATTCTACCATACACTGGGAGCCATCATCCCGAAACGACACACGCAGTACCGGAAGCCAAACGGAGATTTATACAACGAGCAAGTGTTTGGTACCATTGGATTTGACGGAATGTCCTCGATTCTTTATCACGTGCATCCGCCGACGATGGTAACCTCCATTGGAGATCCGGTGGACGTGACGCCCGAGGTTGCGATTGAGAATAATATTACGGCGCGTATGCTCAACGGATTTGCCGTGGAGCCGAAAGATGACTATCTGGAGAGCCGGGTGCCGATTCTTACCAACAGTGATGTTACACTGCATCTGGCAGCACCCCGAAAGTCGCTTCGGGACTATTTTTATAAGAATTCCGATGCAGATGAGCTGATTTTTGTACATGAGGGGAGTGGCACGTTGCGTACCATGTTTGGCAATATTGTGTTTGAAGCGGGAGACTACCTGCTGATTCCACGCGGCGTCATCTATCAGATCGATTTTGACTCGGAGCAGAACCGGCATTTTATTACGGAGTCCTTTGTGCCGATCTATACCCCTAAGCGATATCGGAACTGGTTTGGGCAGTTGTTAGAGCATTCTCCCTATTGTGAGCGCGATTTTAAACTGCCTTCGGAGCTGGAAACGCATGACGAGCTCGGGGAGTTTGCTATGCAGATTAAAAAGCAGGGGATGATTCACCGGCTTGTGTATGCGTCCCATCCGTTTGATGTGGTGGGATGGGATGGCTATAATTTCCCATACGGGTTTTCGATTCATAATTTTGAACCGATAACCGGGCGGGTGCATCAGCCGCCTCCAGTGCATCAAACGTTTGAGACCTCAGCGTTTGTGGTGTGTTCGTTTTGTCCGCGGATGTATGATTATCATCCGCTTGCCATCCCTGCACCGTACAATCATTCGAATATCGATTCCGATGAGGTTTTGTACTATGTGGATGGCGATTTTATGAGCCGTAAACATGTGGAGCGCGGGTATGTTTCGTTGCATCCTGCAGGGATTCCGCACGGGCCGCATCCAGGCACGTATGAGGGAAGTATCGGAAAGAAGGAGACGAAGGAGCTTGCGGTGATGGTGGATACGTTCAAGCCATTGAAGGTGACGCGGCAGGCGCTGGATCTGGATGATGGGACGTACTATCAGTCGTGGCTGAAGTGATAAGGAATAAACGAACGCAAGAAGAAATAGGATGAAGAAACTGGAAGCAAGCTGGGTTGAGATACCCGAAAACTCCGATTTTAGTATCTATAATCTGCCTTTTGGGATATTTTCGTTTCGGGATGAGTATCCACGCGCAGGTATGGCTGTTGGCGATGAGATCTTGGATCTCGGTATTGCGGCCTACCACGGGATGTTTCAGGAAATCCTGAAGGATGACACCATCTTTGACCGTCCCGTGCTTAACGAATTCATTCGGCTGGGAAAGAAAACGACCTCAGCAGTTCGAAAAAAAGTTCAGGATGAGCTTTGTGACTCGAATTCCCGGTTTCGGCAGGTTGCAAAACTTTTGGTTCCTCAGGCAGAAGCTACGATGCATCTCCCCGTGCAGATTGGGGACGTGACCGACTTTTATTCCAGCATGGAGCACGCGACCAATGTTGGAAAAATGTTCCGGGATCCGGAAAATGCACTCCTGCCTAATTGGAAGCATCTGCCGGTCGGATATCACGGACGTGCTTCCTCCATTGTGATCTCCGGGACCCCAATTCGCCGTCCGTGGGGTCAGCTCAAACCACCCGATGCTCCCCCTGCTTTTTTGCCATCTAAAAGACTCGATTTTGAGCTGGAGATGGCCTTCGTGGTGGGAGGAGACTCTCCGCTGGGAGAACCGGTCCCTGCCAGCCGCGCCGAAGAGTATATTTTTGGGTTGATGTTGTTTAACGACTGGTCTGCTCGGGATATTCAAAAGTGGGAGTATGTTCCTCTTGGCCCGTTTCTGGGAAAAAGTTTTGCCTCCACGGTATCTCCGTGGATTGTTCCGCTGGAAGCGCTGGAACCATTCCGGGTGGACGGGCCGCTGCAGGAAGACCCCGAAGTTCTTCCGTACCTTAAAACCAGCGGGAAACAAAACGTAGATCTAACGCTCGAAGTGAGTTTACAAACAGAGCAGGGAGGTCCCGGAATGATTTGCAGGAGCAATTTCAAGTATATGTACTGGAATATGGCCCAGCAGCTTGCCCATCACACCAGCAATGGATGCAATCTACGGGTCGGTGATGTGATGGCCTCCGGGACGATTTCCGGAAAGGAGAGAGGCTCTTTCGGGTCGATGCTCGAACTATCCTGGGGAGGAAAAGAGCCATTGACCCTGTCGGACGGCACCACCCGCACATTTTTGGAGGATGGGGATACGGTGATCATGACCGCATACGGGGAAAAAGAGGGAATACGAGTTGGATTTGGGGAAGCAAGAGGAACCATTCTACCACCAATGGAACAAAAACCAGAGGATTCCTGATGAAGAAGCCACAAGAAATCGTCTCGATTCTTCCGGGTGATCTCTCCTCCGTTGCGCTGCACCGGCTCATGTTATCTGCCATTGCCCCCAGACCGATCGCCTTTGCTTCCACCATCGACCGAAACGGACGCATCAACCTAAGTCCGTTTAGTTATTTCAATGTATTTTCTACACGACCTCCGGTTTGCATCTTTTCGCCGTCGCGTCGTGTAAAAGACAACTCCGAAAAGCATACCCTGGAAAATGTTCGGGAGGTGCCGGAAGTTTGTATCAGCGTTGTTAGTCGCGCGATGACGGAGCAGATGTCCCTTGCCAGCTCCGATTTTCCAAAAGGTGTTAATGAGTTCGAAAAAGTGGGCTTTACACCGCGATCCTCCGAGCTGATTCGTCCGCCAGGTGTTATGGAATCCCCCGTGTGTTTTGAGTGCCGTGTCGATGAAGTGAAAGCGCTGGGTACGGAGGGGGGAGCTGGGAATCTTATCTTCTGTACGGTGCTGCAAATTCATGTTCAAAAGTCGTTTATGCGTGATGATGGGACCCTTGATCCTGTGAAGTTGGATCTGGTGGGGCGAATGGGAGAGGATTGGTACTGCCAGACGGGTAGCACCTCCATGTTCCGGGTTCCCAAACCCGGCATGGTTACCGGCATCGGTGTGGATGGGTTACCGGAGGCCATTCGGTTTAGTGAGTGGCTCACTGGAAATGAACTCGGTAAACTGGGCCATTTGACGCGACTACCCGATGCAACGGCGCTTCAGGCGCGAAGAGAAAGCAAGCAGTTTCAGGAGATTTGGAATCGGGTTGATGGGAATCGGCAGCAAGCCCGAGAGGAGATTCACAAGCTTGCGAAAACACTTATAGGAAAAGGTCAACTTATTGACGCCATTGAGATTATGATGGTATCTGAATAAAAATTCTAAGTACGAAACCGGGTGTGGATACCCGTCAGTATATGGACACCCGTCAGTATATAGACACCCGTTAGAGTATGGACACCAGACATACTATGGACACCAGTCAGACAAACCCAGCCAAACCGGAATCCTCTCAAGCCGACGACCTTCGTAGTTTTCCTGTGCTATGGACTCCATCCAACGAGGCGATGGAGACTAGCAACATTCGTACGTTCGAACATTGGCTGGAGCAAAAGCGTGCCCTTCGGTTCGGCTCCTATCTGCAGCTGTGGTCTTGGTCGGTGAATCAGCCGGGCGATTTTTGGGAGGCACTTTGGGAGTATTTTGATGTGAATTCTGAACGGCCGTATGATCGTGTGATGTCGGACGATCCGATGCCGGGAACACGGTGGTTTGAGGGGGCAACATTGAACCTGGCAGAGCATGTATTCCGAAATCGAACCGAAGAACGACCGGCACTCTACTATGCTTCTGAGCAGGACGAGTCAGGGGTATTTCACTCGATGAGCTGGCAAGAGTTGGAGGAAAAGGTTGTAGCCGTTCAGCAGTTTATGAGGAACCACGGCATTCAAAAAGGGGACAGGGTTGTCGGTTACCTACCCAATCGGCCGGAAACGACGATAATTTGGTTGGCAACCATTGGTTTGGGTGCGGTTTGGTCTTGTTGCTCACCCGATTTCGGTGTAAAAACGGTTTTGGAGCGATTCTCACAGATTCAACCGGATCTTTTTTTTGCATCACCCACAAGTGTCTACGCAGGGAAACGTCATTCGAGGCGTAAAGAGATCGAAGATATTCGCCTCGCGTTACCGGGTCTGAAAGCAAGTGTGCTTGTGACTATGGACGAATTCGACGGGCACAGTCAAGGCCTAAAGCAGAGCCACGATAATGGTCAGAGCCTTGGTTATAGTCAGAGCCACGATAGTAGTCAACGCCAAGACAATGGTCAGAGGCACGACAATAGCCAAAGCCACGACAATAGCCAGAGCCATGGTAGTAGCCGGAGCCATCCAAAAGAAAGGATCCAAGACCTTGATACCTCGTCTACTTTAGGGCAGGACGATCAGGCGCGAGACTTCGGACATCAACCCGACACCCAAAAATGGGCTTCATGGGTGTCCTGGAATGATGTAATATGCCCGAAATACGTAGTTGATGACGCCTCAATCAAGCCCCCGTCCTTGATTTTTGAGCAAGTGGAAGCTAGCCATCCTCTATGGGTGCTATACTCGAGTGGTACAACCGGCAAGCCGAAAGCGATCATTCATTCCCATGCGGGTATTTTGATGGAGCACATGAAGTATTTGCATCTTCAGAATGATGTGAAGACAGGTGAGGTATTTTTTTGGTACACGACAACGGGCTGGATGATGTGGAACTTTTTGCAGGGTTCGATGTTGGTTGGCGCCATCCCTTTTCTGTATGACGGATCTCCCGCATGGCCGGATATGAACCGTTTATGGGCATATGCAGAGTCCCTGCCCATCCATCATTTTGGAACTAGTGCACCCTGGCTGGCAGCATCTGCCAAACTGGGTCACCGCCCCGTTGAACAGTACGATTTAACTGCATTGCGCTCGGTGGGTTCCACTGGCGCTCCGCTGTCGGAAGAGTCGTTCGACTGGGTATACACGTCTGTTGGCGAGCATGTATGGCTCTGTTCGATGAGTGGCGGAACGGATGTTTGTACTGCCTTTGTAGGTGGTTGTATTCTGGAGCCGGTGCGCAGGGAATTGATCCAGCAGCGGGCTCTTGGGTGTAATTTGATTGCAATGAACGAGCAGGGGATCTCCGTTTTTGGGGAGTTGGGCGAACTGGCTATACTAACTCCTATGCCGTCTATGCCGGTTGGTTTTTGGGGAGATTCAGAGGGTCGAAAGTACCATGAGAGCTATTTTTCGAACCACCCCGGCATTTGGATTCACGGGGATTGGATCCGTTTGTTCAAAAACGGAAGCCTGATCATTCAGGGGCGATCCGATGCAACCCTAAACCGAGGCGGTGTGCGTATTGGAACGGCAGAGATCTACAGTATCACAGAGAGCATGAACGAGGTATCCGATAGTCTGATTTTATTTCTCGAAGATCCGGAGGATCGTGCATCGGGAGAGCTGCTTCTGTTTGTGGTTG
>Ga0075479_10000414_pt1 | contig 17978 bp, 5 predicted proteins | sample DEB08_DNA_8_FD_76341 | JGI IMG/M metagenome (GOLD analysis project Ga0075479, IMG submission 76341) | Aqueous microbial communities from the Delaware River and Bay under freshwater to marine salinity gradient to study organic matter... | ecosystem: Environmental > Aquatic > Marine > Coastal ... | reverse complement strand
GGAATGCCCGGTGGAATGCCCGGAGCACCCGGAATGCCCGGTGGAATGCCCGGAGCACCCGGAATGCCTGGTGGAATGCCCGGAGCACCCGGAATGCCCGGTGGAATGCCTGGAGCACCCGGAATGCCTGGTGGGATGCCTGGAATGGGCGGTGGAATACCGGGAGCACCGATGGGAACAACATTACCAGACACGGTGCTTACAAAAAGCCGCGAGTTTCTTTGGAGCAACGAGTTCGCAACGGCAGTCGCAAGTCAACTCCAGTCATCCACAGACCTCTCTCTGGCCCTACCATTTCTGAAGTTGGCGGCAACCATGCCGTGCAAATCAGTCCGCAGTGCTGCGTACGACTTATTCGCTCGGCAGGAATCTGCGGGAGCAGATCCGCTGAACGCACAGTCTTTCTTTGCAACGTCTGTTTATGATCCGGGCATGCTGGTTTCACTGAAATCGCTTACCCGCCCGGCTCGCACCAAATCCGGAGATGAAACAGCCTCACTCGATTCGTGGGGACTTGCCAGACGTCAGATGGTGACCGCATGGGCTGGCCAGTTACGCAACATGTCACTTTCGCCGGGCGGAAAACTGAAATCAGAGGTGCGGGGCTTTCCTGTGAGGGCCCATCGTGGTGCGGAATTTGATTTCGTCGGCCAGATGCAGTTCGGCGGAAGCGAAGAGGACATTGCGACGACTCGAATTTCGTATGCCCGTTTGAATTTCACTCCAAAGCGTCCGAAGGATCAGGAAACCGTTCTCAAACACTACGAATCTTCGTCTGCCGGCATTCAGTTTCCGGATGCTGCCAGCCAATTACTTTGGCTCGATGGCGTCAAGACAACGACATCGGGAGTTCGCAGAACGATCGACGTATTGATCCAGCCCGGATCGGTTGGTGCGGCTACTGGTGGCGGCGGTCCTCCGGGGTTTGGGGGAGGTGAAATGCCAGGCGGTGGAATGGGAGGCGGCTCCACCTACACAATCGAAGTTGTCGTTGTCGAATCTGAAGATCCGGGCGTATGAAACGGTTGCTCTGGCTGGATTCTGCGGCTGCAGTCTCGAATTTCGAGGAAGCAGAAACGCAGCCTTGCGATCAATGCTGAAAGGCCTTAGACTCCCGACCCTTAAAGCGATGGGACGATCCTCGGCAACAGAACGCCGGACGATTTTTCATTCGCGGGCAGATAGCTCAGTTGGTAGAGCACAGGACTGAAAATCCTGGTGTCGGGGGTTCGATTCCCCCTCTGCCCATCTTAAAAACGGCTCGTCGTTTCAAACGGCGGGCTGTTTTTTTTTGGGCTGGTAGGTGGTGAGGGCATGATCCCGGGATTCAAAAACGCAGCGTCAACTTGCGGCCTTGTCTCAGTTGATCAAGGCGGGATCCGTTGGTTTTGTCGAACAGCCGCTCCCTTCAAACCCTCGCTGCTGTTGACGCCTGCGTGCCAGTGTCTGCATTCCCCTGCGGCTTACAGCACGGCTGAACAGCCGAAACAAGCCGGTCCAGCCGCTGCTGCAGACAATTCAAAATCCGCGATGCCGTCATCGCTGAAGCCATGATTCGATTTTTTTTCTGGCATTCAAATGTCATACTTGGCTTCGATCCATTGCAGTTGTGCTGAACAGGTCATACCTGCGGACCGCCGCTGGACAACTGCATCACCTCTTTCTGTACCACCACGGGACCTCGCGGTCTCCCGCCGGAGCATGCACAATGAAACCATCCTCAAGCGGCAATTCGCGCCGTAACTTCCTGAAATCTTCCACAGCAGCAGCTGCAGCTGCCGGTTCTTTGAGCAGCCTCGCGCAGGGCGCGTGGGCCGATGAAAAGAACACGATTCAGCTGGCCCTCGTGGGATGCGGCGGGCGCGGCACTGGTGCCGTAACGAATGCGTTCGCGGTTGACAATGGCCCTCTCAAACTGGTCGCAATGGCGGACGTTTTTGAACGAAATCTTGAAGGCAGCTACGGCCGTCTGAACAACCAGTATGGCGAATCGGGCAAGATGGATGTGCCTCCGGAACGGCGATTCGTGGGCTTCGATGCCTATCGAAAAGCCATGGACAGTCTGCGTCCGGGTGATGTTGTGATTCTGACAACACCGCCGGCATTTCGCTGGGTGATGTATACATATGCCATCGAAAAAGGCCTCAATGTCTTCATGGAGAAACCGGTTACCGTCGACGGGCCCACCACTCGCCGCATGCTGGCTCTGAATGAAAAGGCGGTGGAGAAGAATCTGAAGGTGGGTGTGGGCCTGATGTGCCGTCACTGCGAGGCTCGCCGTGAACTTCACGATCGCATCCAGGACGGCGAATTGGGCGATCTGGTTACGCTCCGCGCCTATCGCATGGCCGGCCCCACGGGAACGGCTGCCACCGGACCGAAGCCGGACGGTGTCAGCGAGCTCATGTGGCAAATCAGCCGCTTCCATGCCTTTCTCTGGCTCAGCGGCGGTGCTGTCAGCGACTTCCTGATTCACAACATTGACGAGAGTTGCTGGATGAAGAACGCGTGGCCGGTGAAGTGTGTCGCCAGTGGCGGCAGACATTATCGTGGCGACAATGTCGACCAGAACTTCGACACCTACTCGATGGAGTACACATTTGAAGATGGGACAAAGCTTCTGATGAATGGCCGGACAATGCCAGGCTGCTATCAGGATTTCTCCAGCTACGCTCACGGCACCAAAGGCCTTGCAGTGATTTCCAACGGCGGTCACTGGCCATCACGGGCTCGCATGTACAAAGGCCATGAGATGAACGATCGCAATCTGATCTGGTCGTTTGGAAAGGAAACGAATAATCCTTATGTGGATGAATGGAAGCACCTGATTGCTGCGATTCGAGAGGACCAGCAGTACAACGAAGTCGAGCGGGGCTGCATGGCCAGCCTTGTCACATCCATGGGCCGCATGGCTGCTCACACAGGGCAGGAGATTACTCTGGAGCAGATGATGAACTCTGAGCACGAATTTGCTCCGGACATTCAATCTCTGACTCTTGATTCCGAATCGCCGCTGAAAGCAGACGCCGACGGCTTCTACCCGATCCCACTGCCAGGTCTGGAGAAAGGTCGGGAATACGCGGGCTGACAAAACCGGAGAGATTGCAGCGATCTCGGCTGTGATCTTCTGAAACACCTGTTTGGAGGATGGTGAATCACCAGCTTCGACACTGCAGGGTCGGCGTACACAGGTACGCCGACCCTTTTTCTTTGAGGCTGCAGGACAGAGAACCCTCTGCTGTCCTCATCAGGCGGCAGACTCAGGAATCGGCAATTCCTGCTGAAATTCAGCCTGTCCCGCAAAACATCGGCAGAATTTTCCGGATTACAGTCAGTGGGACGTCTCAGAGTCAGAAACGGTCTTGCCGCAAAACGCGGTTATCGTTGAACTGCGTGTTATTACGGGAGTTTCTCGCACTCCGTTGATTAAACCACACCGCTGACCTGTTGGACGATGACAGCAAAATCGTCGTCTTTCTGGTTTTGTGTGTTTCATCCACGGCTGCGGGCTTTTATTCAACCCGTTGTATGGATTGTACCGACTGTATGAATGGTGACGTGCGCCCGTGCGCAAGCGTTCTGTACCAATGATCCCATCGATTGGGATCATTCCAGAGTGCCATTCGGGGTCGCCACCCTACTCTGATATTATTTTCTGACTCAGGTAACTCGAAATGCTTCTGAACACCTGGCTCTCTGTTGCTCGTCGAAATCTCTTCTCCAATGGCCACCGCAGGGTGAACCGCAGCAGAGCACAGCAATCGGCCAATCCGGAGCAACTGGAGCAGCGGACTTTGTTGTCGGTCAACGCTCTGGTGATTAACTCCGAGAATTTCGATCTGTATACAAACCCTGCCGGCGGACTTGAAGTCGACACGACGGATATGGTGGGTTACGACGGACTGGTCCTCGAGGGATTTGCCGTCTCACCAACTTCCGGCGACGCAATTTCCATTGATTTGAGCGGAATTCTGCTGAAGCGGATGGCAATTGAGTCTGTCACCGTGGCGGACTTCAACAGTCTGGCCATGGACATCGATCTGACCAACGTCACCGGGCTCGAGTCAGTCGCGATCGAAGACGTTCGGGTCGCCGGCGAAGGCCGAGCCCTGGACCTGAGTTTCAGTAACACGGATACCGGCTCACTGACTATTGAAGACAGCACTCTGCCCGGCCTGAAGATCTCAGCACTGGCCGGGTCGAATATCAATAATGGACTGGTGACTGAAAACGTCATCGAAGCGACAGAGGGCTTCGAGGGCGTCGTACTGAATGTGCTTAGCTCTCCTGGAATCGTCAGCACGGCTGACAACTTCCGCATCATCAACAACGCGCGAATCAATACCAGAGACAAGGATTCAGTCCGCATCAATGCGACCGCCGGGCTGGATGGAACAGACAGTACCATTGCGGAACTGTCCGGGCTCACCATTGCAAACAACAGCATCGGTTCGTCTGAAGGTGCGGATGTTCTGTTTCGTGCTCAAGGCGACACGTTCGTGCAGCCGTTCACACTCACCAACAGAGCTGTTCGCGGCGAACTGTTGCAGACATTTGTGTTTGACCTGAGCGACATTGGACTGGCATTCGATCCGGACGCCACAACCGGTAAGCCATTCACGCCCGTCAACGGGACCGGAGCCCTGACCGGTGTCGGCAACGCAGTCTTCAGCAATAACAATCAAACTCTGACGGTGGATTTCACCGACTTTAATCCCGGCGAAACTCTGGAGTTCGTGCTTGACATTGACCTTGCCGACGGGACCCCGACGTCTGTCTTTGGAAACAATCTGATCGGTGCAGATGTCGACTTTAATTTCCTGGGCAACAAGAACGTTTCCGGACAGATGGCGGGGGATCCCGGCTCCAGCTCGGCATCGCAATTTCTCCCGGGCGCTGGTGTAGCGGGTGTTACACATGGGATCCACATCGACGCTGAGGGAAGTCCGATTCGCAACGTCTCGATCCGGAACAACTCGATTTCCGGAGTCCCGGGACACGGCGTCTTTTTCACCTCCACAAAGCAAAGTGATGTGACAGGGGAGGTCACGGGGAACACCATTTCATCATCCGGCATCGATGGAATTCGGGTCAGCATGGTGGACAGCCGATTTGCCGGCGGAATCGTGGAAAACACGATTGCGAATAATGGCGGCTCCGGCGTGTCGCTTCTGCCTGAGGCTTCATTTTCCGGAAGTGTTGAATCTGTCAGCGGAGGACGCGCCGGCAGCAAGTTTGTAGTCACATCAAGGAATCACGGTCTGATTGATGGTGATCTCATCATCATTCAGGGGATTCAGAACGGCGACACGGCGGTCAACCACGGAGCCAACGGGCAGTTTGTTGTTCAGCGGATCGGCAATGACAGATTTGCCCTGCAGGGGACTGATGTCGATTTCGGTTCCATCTTTGTCTATGCGGGTGGTGGATCATGGTATGTACCGGACTTTCGAGGCGGTGGTTCCGGACAGAACGACGCGCGCGGGTTCGCACAGATTGACCTTCAGATCGACTCCGGCTCCCAGGCAATCACCGACGCAACAAACGACGACCACATCATCATTTCATCGGCCGCACACGGTCTGCGAACGGGTGATCGGATTCGCATCACCGGAGTGCAGGGGAACGCCGCTGCAAATGGCACCTTTGCAGTCACGGTCCTTTCGGCAGACCGATTCCTTCTGCGGGATGTTCCCGGATCCGGTGACTATACGATCGGTGGCAGTTTTGTAAGGCTGGAAGAGGCGGCACCGAACGGCGATGTCATTGTGCAGGGGATCTTTGGGAACTCGATCACCGGGAACCTTGGTGTGGGTATCCACGCTCGCCCCGAAGTGGGTTCGACCGTTCGGGCGGACATCACTCGCAATGTGATCTCACAGAACCAGTCGCACGGCATTCAGTTCGAATCCCTGAGCTTTGGCCTCGGGACTGATCTCCCGCTGCCGACTGGGAATACCGGAGCGACAGTACAGCCATGGGACCTTGGTTTCAATGTGGTGATTGGAACTGAATCTCCGGGACAGGGGAATGTCAGTGGCGGTGGAAACACTTTGCATCAAAACACCGGCACCGGTATCGCGCTCGAGGGTCTGGACTATGGGACCGGCTCTTTTGAGGTGTGGAACAACACGATCTCGGCCACGCAGGATGACAACAACGGCACAACACCTTACACAGGCGACGGTATTTTCATTCGCCTCGATGACGGTCGCATCAATGCCGACGCATCAGCACTGCTGCAGACATCTGTCATTCGGAACAACGTGATTGGCGTGGACAATCTGGGCAACGAGGGCGACGGACTGTTTTTCTCCATGAAGGAGCGAACACGGATCCAGGACCTGGAGGTCATCAACAACACGTTTCTGAACAGCGGACGTGACGGATTCCACTTCGAACGATCAGAAGACGCCTATCTGAACTCGGTTCGCTTTGAGAAGAACAAGAGCACCAACAACGTGGAAGACGGGTTTGACATCTTTGCCCGCAACACCACGCTGGACCGGCTGGACTTCTTTATCAATGACAACTTCATTGAAGATAACGGGCAGTATGGATTGCGACTGGATGCGCAAGCAGACGCCCGAATGAATGTGGAATTCAACAGCAACTCCGTTCGCCGTAACGGACATACACCAGCCAACAATGGATTCCATCCCAACGACGGTGTGCCAGGGTCAACCAATGCAGCCGGGGGTGTGGGCATTCACGCTTTCCAGCAAATCGACATCATCTTCAACAGTATTGACACGACGATCAGTGACAATATCGGAGATGGTTTCTCGATCGATGCATTTAACTTCTTCGACACACTGATCTTTAACGGGACATTCGAGCGACTCACGCTGGATGACAACTCCCTGACCGGATTCCGGAACCACGGTGCCGCGTACGGCAGCTTCGACTTTGTCGATTCCAGCTTCCAGAACAACGGCGAAGACGGGCTCCGAATAATCTCCATTGAAGACAAGGGAGACCTGTACCAACGACGTGTCGGAGGCATGGACCTTGACCTCTCTGTGCTCAACAGTGACTTCAGTCACAATGGCAAGGATGGGGCGGTTCTGGGACAGGGTGTTTCCGCCACTTTCGGCGACGGCACCGTGGAAAATGAGATCGGTTTCGACTTTAACGGCCGTGACGGTCTGAAGATCACACAGCACAACAGCCCGTACCTCGACGGCCTGCAGGCCCTTGGAAACGAACGCCGACGTCAAATTCAGGTCAGCAGGGCGACTTTCACAAACAATGGCAGCGACGGGATCGACATCGGACATGATGCCGGCCAGGAGGCAGGCAATTTACAACACGGTGATGAACGCGCGTCGGACGTTTATGTCACCATTGACAGCGCGTTGATCATGCAGAACGCTGGCGACGGAGTTGAGTACCTCGGGGATGACAACTTTGAAGTTGCTCGAATACCCGGCGGTGGACAGTTCACTCCAGCCCGCTTTAATTCCGCTCTGGAGATTGTCAATTCGCGAATTTCCAACAACACCGGTCGCGGCATCGACATCCTCAATCGCTGGCAGCAGGACACGTTTGTCCTGATCCGCAACAACGACATCCTTTCCAACGGCATGGAGGGAATCTACGTCATCAACACCGGCTCAGCAGACCAACTGCAGGAAGCATCTGATGACGAACTGGCCGTTTTCTTCGATCTGACCAGCAGCAACGATGACGTCCAGAATCCCAACCTGGAACTTCGCGTCCAGTTGAACCTGATTCAGTCCAACGGCAGTGCCGATGTCCAGTCGCGTGTCCCAACCTTCTTCGAACACGGCCAGGACGACTCCTCGGGAATTCCCAACCTCGATTGGGGACCGCTGACCACTCTGATCCCGGGATCGCTCGGAGGCCTGGTGATCCGAGTCGGCAATACAGACTCGGTCAGCAACATCGACACTGCTCTGACATCTCTTGAGCTTGGAATGTCTGGTGTCGACGCTGAAGTGTGGGCCAACGAATTTGACGGGAACTACGGAGCTGAAGTTTACTTCGACAGCTTCGTGTCACAGATGCCTCCGCAGACAACCGGCAACTTTGATGTTGCTGACGATCCGGACTTTGCCTGGGGTGCAGGCTATCGTGACCCTCTCTCAAGATTTGACCTCGTATTCCGGGACAACACCGGGACCGCACTCGATGTCACCAACGGTTTTGCCTTCCTCGATAACAACGAACCGGAATTCAAGTCAAGAGTACGCGCCTCGACCAGTCCGCCAAACCATAACCATCCCAACCTCAATCCGGATGGATGGTCCTACTCAAACGTGAGACCCAGAAACCTCACTCGAACGATTGGATCATTCTTCGATGTCGTGGGTGACACCCCAGGCTCCGACACGATGATTCAGGATGATGGGGCGATCTTTGCAGCGATGCCTTCCTGGTCATCGGACGGCACTGGAACACCGACATGGCGTGTTGAATCGGACTTTGATTTCAACGGCTTCTCACAAACTACGGAAACCCAGGGGTTCAGTACATTCTTCAACACGGTTGTCAACGACGGCCTGTTTGACTTTCAGTGGGATACCGGTGTTGACACCCCCAGTTTCACGGGAACTACGCCGTTTTCTCTCAGCCGCGGAGATATCTTCAATGTACGCCCGGGCGAAGTTCCGGTTGCCCCCGACAGCCTGGAAAACAATAACAGCTTCGTTGGTGCCACACAGATGGGTGTCGTCGCGGGGGCCGGATTCTCCGTCAACGCCCTCGCCGAGGACGGCCTGCTGAATGTCCATCACAAATCCAACCGGGATTATTATCGATTTACTGCCGGCGGATCCGGCAACCTTGACGTACGTCTGTCTGCCACCGACGCCCTTGGTGCTGACCTGACCTTCATGATCTATGAGATTGACCCGGCTGAGCAGACCGAAGAACAGGCCATGGTCCGGAACGTGGACCTCAGCACTCTGTACTCAACTGTGAATGCAGGCAGTAATGGAAGCCTCTCCGTAACGGTTGTTGAAGGTCGGGAATATGTGATCGAAATCCTGAGTGACGAATTTGAGAACACAGGATTTGCACCTGCCGGAAAGAGCTTCCGACAGGGAACCGTTCGCAGTTATGACCTGTCCATCGATGCACCCGCCCTGACACTGCCAGGCGGCGGTGGTGGTGGTGGTGGTGGCGGTGGTGGCGGCGCGCCAGGTGGCGGTGGTGGTGGTGGCGGCGGCGGTTCCACCAACGAAGGTGGTTCGAAGCCCGGCAGCCCGGACCTCGCAAGCATTGGCCCGATTTCACCGGACCCACGATCCGTGTCGGCCGGCCTTGTCACGGTCACATTCACAGAGGATGTGACAGGCGTCGACATTGAGGACTTCTCACTGACTCGTGATGGTGTGGCAATCGATCTGGACAGCCTGACCGTTGAATCGCTTTCGGCATGGCAGTACACCATCGATCTCTCCACTCTGACAGCGGAAGATGGTCAGTATGAACTCTCTCTGATCTCCACCGACTCCGGTATTCGGGACACTGAAAATAACCGGCTTGTTCTGAAAGACTCCGGCGGCTCGGTTGTCCCGTCAAAATCAGATGTCTGGGATGTGGATACACTGACCCCCAGCCTCGCAGATCTCCCGGACTCTTATCCGGGTGACGGTTTGGCAGCCACCCTCGGCGGTGCGGTCACACTGCGTGCAGCAGTGATGGAAAGTAATGCCTCCGTCGGTGATGATGTGATCACACTGACCCCCGGCACCTACATGCTCACACTCGACGGCCGCTTCGAGGATGATGCGACTACGGGTGACCTTGATGTGACCGGCAACCTGATCATTCGCGGTGCCGGACCGGCGCTGACAGTCATCGATGGTAACGCAATCGACCGACTGTTCCATGTGCACCCGGGTGCATCTCTGACCCTCGAAAACCTGACTCTTCAGAATGGCTTCGCCTTCGATGGAGCGGGAATCCTGAACGAGGGAACACTGTCGCTCCTGAATGTGAACATTCGAAATAATCAAGCCGGGAATCAGGGTGGTGGTCTCTACAACACGGGGACCGTTACGGGAAGCTCTGTCTCCATTGTTTCCAACACAGCCGGTTCGCGGGGAGGTGCCATTAACAACCTGGGCGATGTGCAGCTGATCAGCTCCACGCTGTCTGACAACTACGCGGTTTCACGCGGTGGTGCCATTTACAGTGAAGCTGCGGGCACCGCCACTCTCTGGAACGCCACGATCACCGACAATGAGTCAGGCTCTCGTGGTGGCGCTCTCAACAGTGAAACAATCGAATCCATCGCTCTCGGAAGTTCTCTGCTGGAGCGAAACGCCACCGACGCTGTCGTTCCGGGAACGACAGACTCAGCGTCTCTGAACTTCGAAGGGCGAATCCTGTCTCTGGGGTACAACCTGATTCAGGTCCTCGATGAGCAATACACAATCGGAGCCAGCGCTGGACTGCTGACGACCGACACCTTTGGTCGAGACAGCTCTGCCCTCGCAGACTCGTCGGGCCCGCTGACATTCGCATCCGGTAATGGCCTGGGGGTTCATGAACTGACTCCGGGCAGCCTTGCAATCGATGCGGGCGACAACGCCGCTTACCCGAATCTGCCCCTGGTGGATCAGCTGGACAACATCGGGAATCCCCGTCTGATCGACGGTGACCGAGATGGTGAGTTCACACTCGATATTGGGGCAACAGAGTTTCTGACCAACGACCCTGTTGCGATCTTTACTGCAAATCCGAATCCGGCGGCCCTGAACGAACTGATTACGTTTGATGCGTCCCTGTCGACTCATCCGAATCCAAGCTCAGGGCGTTTCATCGATAAGCTTGAGTGGTACTTTGACTACACTCCCGGGGCAACCGCGGATCTCGTCACTACCGGTGGCGTTCGCACCGCTACGCATGCTTACACCGATGCTGCTCAAACCACCTATACAGTGCGACTGGTTGTCACCGACAACCTCGGTGCCACCAGTTTCAGCGAACAGGTCGTCAGCGTGGGTGTTCCAACCACACCGGTGGTCCAGCGTCCATTTACGATTACCACTGATACGACACCCGAAATCCGCTGGACAGGCAGTCCTGCCCAGTACAGGGTCACCCTGCTGCAGGCAGGTCAGCCGGATCTTATCCTTGCCGATGGGATCACAACCACATCCTTTACGCCAACGGTTGAACTCGCCCCCGGCGATTATCGTGTTGTAATCACTGCGACCAATGCGATGGGAAGTGCCTTCAGTGTTGAGCATCCGTTCCGGATCACGACACTGACCACCAACCGTCCGGTTGGTTCCACTTTTGATATCACACCGATCTTCAACTGGGTGGATATCCCCGATACTTCCCGCTACCAGTTGTGGGTAGACAAGACGGCCCCTCAGTACATTCGCGAAGTGATCAATGATTCCTTCGTTGACTCAAACAGCTATGAAGCTGTGGAGTCACTGGGGCTGGGCACGTTTCAGTGGTGGGTCCGAGCATTCGACCTCGATGGAAATGCCGGTGAGTGGAGCGAAATGACGGAGTTCGATATTGATCGGCCCGTAATGACCGCACCGTTCTCAATCACCATGGATACCACACCGACATTCGAATGGACGGACATGGGTGCCGCCCGCTACGAACTCTGGGTCAACCAGGTTGGAGCCAGGCAGAAAATCATCTACGAAAATTCCCTGCCATCCAACAGCTACACTCCGCCTGCTCCACTGCCAAACGGACTCTACCACGCGTGGGTACGCCCGCTGGCCGCTGACGGTGAACCGGGGTTGTGGAGCCAGCGACTGGTCTTCCAGATGGATTATCGCCTTGGTCCAACAACCTACACACCGGAAGGGATCACAACTGATCGCACACCCGACTTCGTCTGGGATGCCGTTGACGGGGCGATTGAGTATGAACTTTGGGTCAATAATGTCACGACGGGCGAACGAAAACAGATCTACGAATTCGTTCCGCATGTCCCCGGTGCCGAACAAATCACCTGGACTTCGCCAACTGAACTGAATACATCCGACTACCGCTGGTGGGTCCGAGCAATTGGATCAGATGGATTTAAGACTGCGTGGAGTGCACCGACCGACTTCCATGTACCGGTTCCGATCATCGTGAATCCTCGCGGTGCCATCTCAACCAACGTGCCTCGATTCACCTGGCAGGGTGTGACTGAGTATGTCAGCTATGACCTCTGGGTCGATAACCTGACAACTGGCGAGAAGCAGGTTCTGAGAGTCCTTGAGATTCCGGATCGCTTCTATCAGTCCGTCCTGCCGTTTGAAAACGGGACCTTCCGTGCCTGGGTTCGCGCTTACGATGCCGATGGAAACGTTTCACAGTGGAGTGGACCGGCCAACTTCACAATTTCCACAGGAGTTGGCAACGCTCCAACTCTGGTTTCTCCCGGTGGTTTCGCCGGTCAGCGACCCACATTCCTGTGGACCGGTGGCACAAATGCTGTCTCCTTCGAAATCCTTGTCAAGGACATGTCGCAAGCGTCGCAGCCAGTCGTCATCAACCAACGTGACTTGCTTGGCCGCAGCTACACGGCAACGGTCGATCTTGCCCCGGGAAGAACTTACCGCTGGTGGGTTCGCGGACTGGATGCAGCCGGTAATGGCCTGCCGTGGAGTCAGCCGCTCAACTTCTTCGTCGTCTCAGCAGATGTCGAAGCGGAACCTGTCGTGGAGGGCAATCTGCCCACCGTCACGAAACAGCAGCCTGTCGATGTTTCCTACACCGGTGGTGCAGACGACGGTGTGATCAGTATCACTGCTCACTCCTCCGGCGTTGTGGTACAGATTGATCCGGCAATGGTGGAAATCCCGCAGCAAACCGCTGTTGCAGACTCCGGTCTGGTCGACAGTGTCATGGAGGCACTGCTGATTGACGACGTTGGGGAGTCGGATGGCGGTCCGGAGCAGGAGTACACACTGCAGGACGCAGTCGTCTCAACACGGGAAACGGCATCCAGCTCGCAACGCAAACTGACAGCTACAGCATGGTCGCTGATGGCCGGAGTCGTTCTCGGACGGCAGTCGAAACGCAAGTCCGACAAGCGGAACTCCTGATCCTGCCGGCGGCCGTTTGGTTCAGGAAAGAGGGACTGGTGCAGTGCACCAGTCCCTCTTCTTTTTGACCCGGAAAGTTGCTGACGCCAGCCAAGTGCGAGTTGGTTTTTGCCATGCAGGGTTTTTCCGGATAAACTAAAACTGTTGCATCAGGCCTTTTCTGTTCAGGGCAGATGCTGCGCCCCGCAGACGACCTGCGGTATGGCTGCTGGATTGTGACGTCCCACAGGGACCGGCAGCGGCTTTCTGAATTCATCCCGGGATTCTTCTGTCATGCGCACGTTCCCTCTGCTTTCGGCACTGTCTTTAAGCGTCCTGTTCATCGTGCAGTGGCAGGCCCCCGCAGCCAAAGCATGTCAGCGAGACTCCGCACCACCAGCTCCACAACAACAGACCAGACAGGATGAGGAGGTCTTTTCGGGGCCGCAGCCTGGTGAACCTCTCCCGCTTCTTGAGGCACGATTGGCTCTGGGTGAAAATGCAGGAAAACAGGTGGTGCTGGTGCAGGAAGAGCAACAGCAGCCAACCCTGTTAATCTTTGTTCACAATGTCACGCGCCCAGCCATTGGCCTGACGCGTACACTGAGTGGATGGGCAGCAACAAAAAAGCCAGACGGTCTGAAGACTGCGGTTGTCTTTCTCACGGCAGACCCCACCGAGGGCGAAGCGCAGATAAAGCGAATGCAACATGCCCTGACGAAGGACGTCCCAACTGCAATCTCTCCCGAGGGTGCCGAAGGCCCGGGCAGCTATGGGCTGAATCGCAACGTCACACTGACCATCCTGGTGGCTGACAAGGGCCTGATCAGCGCTAACCATGCACTGATTCAGCCCAGTCTGCAGGCCGACCTGCCGAAGGTCCTCAAGGACATTGTCGGTGTGATCGGTGGAGAAATGCCACGTCTGGAAACTCTGCCTGGCATGGCCCGGATGGCAGCCAGCACGGGCAAGGGCGGCGGAGCACCGGATATGAGATCGCTCCTTGCTCCTGTCATCCAGAAGACAGCGACAGACGAAGAAGTCATCCGCGCAGCAGAGCGAGTGGAACGTGCAGCCAACGGCAATACTGCAGTGCAGGCAGAACTGCATCGCATTACCAATACCATTATCAACGCGGGCAAGCTGCAAAACTACGGTACTCCGAAAGCACAGGAGTACCTCAAAAAGTGGTCCACACAGTACGCTGAAGATTCACCGGCAAAGCAGCAGCGTCCAGGACGAAGTCCGAATGGCAAGAAAGACAGCAGACCATGACACTGCTGCAGGTCAGCCTGATCGCGTTGTGTTTCCTCCCGGCAGATCCTCCCGATTTTGAGGCAGAGATCGTTCCGCTGCTGACCAGACAGGGATGCAATTCCGGGGCCTGTCATGGTGCCGCCGCCGGTCGTGGAGGATTGCATCTGTCTCTGTTCGGGGCTTCCCCCGATCAGGACTTTTCCGCACTTGCCGAACAGCATGATGGCCGACGAATTCATCGTGATCGCCCCGAACGCAGTCTGCTGCTGCGCAAGCCTGCCGGACAGATGAATCACGGCGGTGGAGAACGTTTTACAGCTGACAGCCCTGAAGCAGCAGTGCTGCTGAACTGGATCCGCAATGGTCTCCCACGGGACCCGGGTTATCGCGTACAGCAACTGACACTCTCGCCGCCCGCAGCAATCGTGAAAGACCTTCCCGCAGAACTCAGCTTCAGTGTCACCGCCGTCTCTGAATCACGCGGTCAGGAAGATGTCACGAAGCGTGCACAAATCTCGACAACGGACCCGTCTGCCGTTCGGATGATCGGTCCCGGAACACTTCAGGTACTGCGTTCCGGACAACACACAGTACTCATTCGATATCTCGATCAGGTGGAGTCATTCCGAATTCGCGCCCCGTACGTTGACACTGCAGCCGGAGAGGTCCGGACAGCTGTGCCACAGAAGGCTGCCGCAGCCGAATCACCGGTCGATGATCAGATCGGTCAGGTGCTGCAGCAGATGCATCTCAGCCCCGCCCCAACTGCCGCGCCTGCCGTGTGGCTGCGTCGCGTGACTCTTGATCTTTGCGGCAGGCTGCCCACCATTACCGAACAACAGCGGTTCCTGAAAGCACCCGGTGACGATGCTCGACGACAACTCGTCGACACGTTGCTGCAGGAGAATGAATTCGTCAATCTTTGGACTCAACGATTCGCCCGAATTCTGCGTTTGCACTCCCTGCCCAATGATCGCATTGCCCTGCAAACTTCTCGCGACTGGCTGAAGGATTCCATTCGGCAGGACCGCGGATTTGATGCTGTCATGCAGGACATTGTGACCGCGACCGGTGACTCCCATCAGAACGGCGCTGCGGGCTTTTCACGCATGGTTCCGGATGCCCGTGTGCACGCGGAACTTGTCGGATCAGCGTTCGCCGGAATTCAGATCGGCTGTGCAAACTGCCATGATCATCCTCTGGATCGCTGGAAGCAGGATGATTATCACGGGCTGGCTGCAATCTTTGCCAGGCTGCAACGAGGCCAGGTCGTCCAGCTGGCCGATCGCGGCTTCGTGACCAATGTCCGCACAGGCGACCCCGCTATTCCTCGAATTCCCGGAGAACGTGACCTCACCCAATCCGGTGACCATCGTGCGGCGGTGAGTAACTGGCTGCTGCAGGCTCCCGAACACCTGCTGGCCCGAAACCTGGTCAACCGCGTCTGGGCGTTCCTGTTTGGACGTGGTCTGGTGGATCCGGTGGACAATCTCAGCCAGACCAATCCGGCATCCCATCCGCGGTTACTGCAGGAACTGGCCGAAGGATTCGCCTCGAATGGCTACCGCCTGAAGGATCTGCTTCGCACACTGGTCCTGACAAAAACCTACGCCCGACAGACGGCACTGGATTCAAACTCCACAGCGAGGATCAGCTTCTACGCGGCCCGCCAAACACGACCACTGGAACCAGCTGTTTTTCTCAACTGTGTTGCCGCTGTCACGGGAGTGGGCTTTGACTTTCCCCAACACGAAACCAGCGATCCGCTGGAGATCATTGATCCCCTGACGCCTGCCCCCGCCCTCGACGCCATCGGGCGCTGCCAGGGAGCAGAGACTTGTGATGCAACATCGGGAGGTTCGGCAGACTCTCTGGCGATTATGCTGCATCGCCTCAACGGAGAACTGATTAACAGCCGACTCCGGGATCCCAGAGGACGACTGCAGACTCGCCTCCGCGAGCAGGCCGACACAACGCAGATCGTCGCCGAGTTTCTGCAGCTGGCGCTCTGCCGCCCGGTGACCGGCTCAGAACTGGATCACTGGAACACGCAACTGCTGGCCGACAGTGCCATGGAGCGTCAGGAGCGACTGGAAGATTTTGTCTGGAGTCTGCTGAACAGCCGCAGTTTTCGGGAGAATCGCTGAGATGATAATACCCTCTGCAACTCGCCGCACTGCGATTCAGTGCGGTGCACTCACAGCCTTTGGTCTTTCTCTGCCAACCCTGCTGCAGCAACGGGCCATGGCCCGTCAGCGGAGGCGGGCTGCAACGGCAAAAGCCTGCATTCTGCTGTGGCTGGATGGTGGTCCCAGCCATTTGGAAATGTTTGATCCCAAGCCCGACGCTCCGGTTGAGGTCCGCGGACCATTCGAAACGATTTCCACACGGATCCCCGGGTTTCAGCTCAGCGAACTGATGACCGGTACAGCAGGCGTCGCCGAGCAGATCACGGTCGTACGTTCGTTGACCTCGCCACTCGGTGAACACGGTTTGGCCAACACCTATCTGCAAACCGGCTACCAGCCGTCACCCGTGCTCGACTATCCTGGTATGGCAGCGATTTCTGCCCGGTTCCGAAAATCCGGCAGCCCGCTTCCCAACTGGGTTGCGATTCCAAATGCCGGGTCGATGAATTCCGGATTCCTCCGCGACACCGTCCAGGAATTTGCCACTGGCGGCGATCCGGCAAGGCCTGACTTTCGCGTCCCGGATCTTGATTTCTTTCCACAGGGCAATCTGCAGCGTCTGCAGCGAAGGCGACAGTTTCTCAGTCAGCTGGATAGCGAAACTCCAAACACCACAGATTCCCTGTTTGATCAGGCGGCTGCGCTTGTGACCTCAGATGCAGCACGATCAGCGTTCAGTCTCCACGATGAAATACCGCAGCTGCGGGCACGCTACGGCCCGAAGACGTTTGGCCAAAGCTGTTTGCTGGCTCGAAGGCTGGTGGAACGCGGCGTGCCCTTTGTGACCGTCAATTATCGCGGCTGGGATACGCACGACGACCTGGTGCTGCGGTTGCGGGATGGTTTCACAGGAGCCAATCCGGGTGTGGGATTGATTCCGACCTTTGACAAGGGCTTCTCCACCCTTGTGACGGATCTGCAGGAACGCGGCCTGTTGCAGGAGACACTGGTTGTTGCCATGGGAGAATTTGGACGGACCCCCAAGATCAATACGCGAGGTGGTCGCGATCACTGGCCACGTGTCTTCAGCGCGGTCCTTGCCGGAGGCGGAGTTCCCGGAGGACAGATCGTTGGCGCCAGTGATCGAGTCGGCGAAAGTCCTGCAGAGAATCCAGTGACTCCCGCTGATCTCGTTTGTTCCATCTACAGTCTGCTGGGAATTGACCCTCGTGCTCAGCTGACCACTGCGGATGGACGACCGATTCAGGTCAATCGAGATGGACAGCAGATCCTCGCTCTGACCGGACAAGACGCGATATGAACCGCCGTCGCGTGACAAGACTGCTGGCTGTCTTTTCTTTTTTGCTGCCGGTAACCGCTGACGAGCCACCGCGTGGCATCACAGCCGCCTGTTTTTCACCGGCGGGCGACCAGCTCATTACAGCCGGGCAGGACGGAGTAACGCTGCGAAGCTGGCCTTCACTGGAGCCGCTGCGAACGCTCTCCGTGCCGGCTGATCTGATTCACGACGTGGTTTTCAATACTGCCGGAACGCGTCTCGCCGTTGCCG
>Ga0075479_10000408_pt1 | contig 18159 bp, 17 predicted proteins | sample DEB08_DNA_8_FD_76341 | JGI IMG/M metagenome (GOLD analysis project Ga0075479, IMG submission 76341) | Aqueous microbial communities from the Delaware River and Bay under freshwater to marine salinity gradient to study organic matter... | ecosystem: Environmental > Aquatic > Marine > Coastal ... | reverse complement strand
CTGACCGAGTTGAACACCGTCGTCGTTGGGCAGCGTTTCATGCAGCTGATACTGGTAGGAATAATCATCTTAATTTGAGTGAATTTATTGCAGCAATGCAGTCTCTAGGATTTCCAGGTGAGAGTGAAGATGCATTGAGAGAATATTTCCATTCTGCAGATGATGATCAGGATGGGATTCTGGATATCGACCAGTTCCTATTAGGTGTTGAAGAATTAGAGTTTGATGAGTGATTGATTAGGCGTTTAGTTGAAGGCATGTATCTTGCTCGAACATCCCGAAGGTGAGTGTATGGCAATCTCTAGTCGAGCAAAAAAAGTGACAACACATACATTACAGGAAATGAAGGCTAGTGGAGAAAAAATCACTATGTTAACTTCATACGATTATTCTCTAGCTAGACTCGTTGATGCAGCTGGAATTGATGTGATTCTTGTAGGAGATTCAGCATCTAATGTAATGGCAGGTAATGAAACAACAGTCCCAATTACATTGGATCAAATGATTTATCATGCTCAATGTGTAATCAATGGAGTTGACAGGGCATTAGTGGTCGTTGATATGCCATTCGGTACATATCAAGGCGATTCAAAAACCGCTCTTGACTCAGCAATACGTATTATGAAAGAATCTGGTGGACATGCCGTAAAGTTAGAAGGAGGTTCAGAAATAGTTGAATCTGTTGTAAGAATTCAACAAGCAGGAATTCCAGTAATGGGTCATCTAGGATTAACTCCACAATCAATATACAAATTTGGCACATATAGTGTAAGAGCTAAGGAACAAGATGAGGCTACTAAATTGCTTGAAGATGCAAAGGCACTGGAAGATGCAGGATGTTTTTCCATTGTTTTTGAAAAAATACCTGCTGAATTAGCCAAAAGAGTGAGCGAGCAATTGAGAATTCCAACAATAGGAATAGGCGCAGGTGTAGATTGTGACGGTCAAGTATTAGTCTTACATGACATGTTAGGGATAACAAAAGATTTCAGTCCTAGATTTTTAAGGAGATATTCTGATTTAGGTGAGATTATTGATGGTGCAGTTAAGCAGTACATCGAAGACGTTCGTAATGAACAGTTCCCAAATGCTGATGAAGGATACTAATTCTTACAGTTCATCTCTACAAAACTTCAAGGACAACCGCCTTTGATGGTTAGTTGCTATGAGTGAACTTTGGGTCGAGCGCCATCGCCCGCGAACAGTTGGTGAAATCAAAGGTCAGCGTGCAGTTGTTGAAAGACTCAAAGCATACGCAGAGAAAAGAACGTTCCCCCATTTGTTATTTGCAGGGCCTCCAGGGACTGGTAAAACAACTGCTGCTATTGCTTTGGCAAGGGACGTCTTTGGTGAAGAATATCGTACAAATATGCTAGAGATGAATGCAAGTGATGAGAGGAAATTAGAATCTATTAGAACTAAAGTCAAATCATTTGCACGCACAGCTCCAGTTCCAGGAACTAATTTCAAAGTGATTTTCCTCGATGAAGCCGATGCATTAACTCCAGATGCCCAAGGGGCATTGAGGAGAATTATGGAACAATATGCTGAAACTTGTAGATTCATATTATCTTGTAACTATTCATCCAAGATAATTGAACCAATTCAATCTCGATGTGCTGTTTTTAGATTCCGTCCATTGGCTGAAGATCAAGTTAGGGAAATGATAGTAAATGTCGCTAAAGAAGAAAAAATTCAACTTCACTCCGATGCTGCCGACGCAATTGTTCATGTCTCTTTAGGCGACTTAAGGAAAGCTATCACATCCTTACAAGTTGCCTCATCTTTGGATAGCAATGTCACTCGAGAATTAATCTATGAAACAACCGCAACCGCTCCTCCAGAAGAGTTACATGGATTTTTCTTGGCTTGTCAGCAAGATGGTTTCCAGCCAGCTAGAAGAAGACTTAGAGAGTTATTAGATAAGTTTGGATTAGCCGGTACAGATTTGGTCAATCAACTACACAGGGAACTAGGAAATGTTACATTTTTTGATGAAAGTCAGAAACTTAAGGTTACAGAAATAATGGCTGAAACTGATTTTAGAATGGTTGAGGGAGGGGGCGAGTCACTCCAATTAGATGCAATGACTGCTTCGATTTGTTCTAAAATCAATCAAGAACAGTAGTCTGAGCAATTGAGATTGTATAAGTTAATTCGGTGGTATTCTCCCAAGGAGATCCATCCTCAGTCATAGTAATCTCGATAGTATATTCTCCGGGCCCCAATGTACCTAGATCCCAAGCGAGACCTACATCACTGTTGTGAGGGGCAACAGATTTTCCCCTTGTCCAATTACTAATCGAATCAAACATTTCAATCTCTTCCACATGTGAAATGGCAGTCCCATTAGCCAATTCTTGCATTACATCTCCACGATAATAAATTACAGCATTAATTTCTACAGAATCAGCATCTACGTTATCTCTTACTGCCATACCTAAAATCACATCGACAGTGTCCTGATTCATATCAATAGTATATACGCCATTTTTCCACGATACGTCTTCAATCGCATCATTCTCTTCGACATCTATACCTCCTGCAAGAGTTGGCGGAGCAATGTCTGCAAGTGGAGGATTTGAGACTATAAATGAAAATGCTAACCAAGTGAAAATGAATAGAAAGATAGCTCTAAACCAGTTTCCATTCGTATACAAATCACTATATTTACTAGGTATTACAATCTTATGAATCGGAATTATTGTAGCGCATAATAATAATGGTATAAGATATAAAATAGGTCCTGGTTCACTCATTTCAGGCATCAACAGATATCTGATTGCCAATGCGACAGTAGCTCCATATAAGATTACCAACCACATTGAATAAGCATCTGCAACTTCCTTTACTGCATGAGCTGCAGGATCGAAATCTTCAATTTTTTTCGGTGTTATTTTACCATCCTTCTTTTCTCCGCCTGACTTACGTTTCCGGTCGTTGTAAGCATTGGCTCTGAGGGCGGTATCAACGTCGACCACGTTCATCCGAAGACGAACTCCTCATCAAGGGTACTGATGAGACAAGTTCCCGAAAAACCTCATTTGTTCGACGGTTATACTCAAATGGTAACTGTCTCTCGACAGACTTACTGCCGGGGTGGCGTAGTTGGTAGCGCGTCGGACTCATAGGGTAATTTTTGGTGGAAATATGATTTCTAACGAAACTAGTCATGAGCGCAACAGCCTGCTTTGAGTGTCTGAGACATCCGAAGGTCGCGGGTTCAAGTCCCGCTCCCGGCACCATCTTTCAGCAGCAAAAGATTTCATAATACTATTATCACAAGTTTACTAGCTACAATCGCCTTCACAGGCATCATAGATTTCCCCCTCTAAGATGAACTTAAATCCGATTTCTGCAGGTTCGGAAGGATACCAGAGATATCCATGAGCGCCATTTCCTGGTCCAAAAATATTTTCTTCAGGAGCAGTGAAATTACCATCGAAATATATTGCTACTGATGAAGAAGAATCATTTTCATCCCATATACTGGTTTCCAATGGATGATACACAGAACTTCCCATAATGGAGGCACCTGAACTCCTAATCATTCTATCTGCAGATAAGATTGGAACTACCTGATCTCCCATTGAGTTTAGAGATACAAATTGATGTTCATGCAATCCAGAGTATCCTCCATTGAGATATGCTGAATATGCATCAGGATCAGCTATATCCCATAACTGTTGAATTACTGCTGACATTATTACTGCTCTATCCATCTGATTTCCATAAGATATATCCAATGAAAATGCGTAATATAATCCCTGGACGGCACCAGACCTTTCTGCTATTAATGTGTAAGGGCCTCCTCCCGCAAATAATACTCCTCGATTAATATCTGGAGAAAGTGACATTACAGGTATCCCGACTATCCCTCCTAGTGAATATCCTCCCCAGTGAATTTCGTCAGTATCTATTATCTTCAAATCATCTTCATAAAATTCTGATAAATTAGAACAGGCATTAGAGAATGTCCTAGCTAGAACTACATGATTGATCATTCCTTGCTCTAGACTTGCAGAATGGTGACTGAAGTAATTAGGATCCAATAGTGCAAATGATATGGGGTCATAATCTACATTAGAAAATCCTGTGATGTCCGTTGTTAGCATTGCAGTTTGGTAGGTATGTGCCCATCCCCTAGGTCCTCCATCTGCGAGTCCTAGGAATCCATGCCCCCAGATAGTAATGGGCATCTGCGTAGTGTCATTTTTCAGATTTGGTATTGTCATGATAAATGGAACTTCTCTATTTTCAACAAAAACAGGCATTCTATTTTCATCTCTGTTAATCAATGTGGGTGTATATTCAGATAATGTATATTGGGGTGTCGTGAATGTCCCCGTAATTCTTCTTAATGTCAGATTATCATCTCCATAATCTTCTTCAACTGATTCGATAGTACATCCTATACCTCCACCGGTTCTCTCCAAAGCATCATCTCTCATTTGTATAATTGGTCCTAATGCAGAGTCAGCTGAGTTAGTAGTGAAACTCCAAACTGCTTGAATATCAGATTTTTCTACATTTTTTTCTTCTACGAAGTAGTCAATCAGGTTTCCAATATCTCCTCTTCTGTTTTCGATATCTGTTGAGTCGGTAGTGTCTCCATTTATTATTGCACTAAGTGCTTCCGAAGGCTGAATCATTTCACCAGAATAATCCAATAAGCCATGGACTAATACTCCGTATTGTGAATTAAATTCAAGATGTTTAATTGTCCTAATGTGAAGAATTGCTTCTTCACCATCTTCTGCCCTTGCATCCATTTCAACCCAATGTTCAATTAGATTTCCATTTTCTAAATTCACAATTAATGTTTGATGTTCTGAATTAGTACTTGGCATTATATTATTCTGGTTAGCAACCAATTCTAGGTTTGGAGATGATGAAAACGAGGTCATTATTTGAGTTGAGGTGCTAAATCCATCCATCTGATTGATAAGAGGAATTTCAATCATTGATTTTGAACCAGAACCAGGTAAACTTGATGGAGAATAATTAATTCTTTTTCCTGTAATTTTACTTTCATCGTCTATCAGAAATGCATCAGAAGGAAATGGTAACATACAGTGAATAGGATTGATATTATCACATCCATCCGAGTGAGGAATCATGACTAACTGTTCTTCTGGTTCAAAGCAACTATTGTTCAATTCACAATCTGGTAATGGCATGTCATCCATATTGTCATCTACATCATTGTCCTCGATTGCATCATTCGATACTTCAGTACAACCAGATAGAGATATAGAAAGTACTGTCAATATTGCTAATACTGTTTTTACTCTAGGTTTCATCAACTACTCGAAATGATTCCGGTGTAAAACCATTCTCTTAGAGTCCGGTCAATAATCTATGGAAATAATGAACCCCCATTTCTTTACTTGGAGAATATCTTCCTCTTTCATAAGATGTTGATGAAACTCCTCTTTGAGTCGCCTCCACGATATCTTGATCTTCTAATTCTACTTTGTCTAAATTTCCACCTGCACCCTTGCCTAGTAAATTCTCATTTCCAACAAAACCTTGATAGATGATTTGTGTTTTATCGACAGAAATTGGGTTGACAATATTTACAGATAGTCCCCATGGATAAAAATTTAACATTAATCCAGGGAATATCCAATAATAGTAGGCTGCTATATTTTCTCCGTAGTCGGGTGATGAATCAGGTAAATCAAAACACTCTTCTCCTTCATTTGCAATTCCTATTTGTAGAACTCCTCCTTCGAATAATTCTGTTTTATAGGAGTCGTAATCAAGAATTTCATGTAGGTCACCATGAACGAAAGGAATATGGAAACCTTCCAGATAATTATCAATATATAGTGCCCAATTAGCCTTTATCTCATAGTCTCTATGTCTTGATTCATCGTGTGTAAATTTTTCTAATTTCAGCCACCCAATCCTTCTCTCTAATTCTTCTATTACAGAACTAAAATATTTATTTCCCCCCACAAAAAATAATCCCTTCCATTGATGAACTTGAAATTCATTAAGATTATCTTTCTCACTAGGGAAATTTTCTACATCATCAAATTCTGGCATATTTTTCATACAACCATCTAGTCCAAATGTTCGTCCATGATATCCACATTTGAGAGATTTAGAACTACATGATTCTGTTGCAATTAGCATTCCTCTGTGAGTACACACATTTGACAAACATTTTACTTCATCACTTTTTACTAGAATTAATGATTCGTTTAATATATTCTCTAATTGAGGTAATGGAATTATATTATTCTCTTCAAGTTGACTAATATGTGCCGCATAATGAAATGATTTAGATAATTTAGACTTCAAATCATCAAAAACGGTGCATTCAGTATAATATCTTGAAGGCAGTGTTTGTGCCTTTCTGATATCTGGATGAATCAATGGGGGGTCTTCCATCAAAGCGACTCAAATCAATTCCTATTCAGTCGTTTTCATGTGACATTGTCACTTTTGCTCTCCAGTTAACAAATACAAATGAGGGAACAGACCACAGTGTAATAGAACCAATCCATGCTATTACTGAACCGACGAATAATCCGTATTCAATCAGAGACCACATAGCTATAATCGAATACATCGCTACAGACGCTCCACCCATCATCATTGGACCTGCTGCACCTAGTGGTACCGAGGGTCCCTGAGCTAACCATAGCGCAATCATACTTGTCAAAAATATCGCTGGAAATACTGATGCCAACCCTGCTAATAGGGGCATTCCTAAACTGGAAATTAATACTGCTATACCAATAGCCGTAGCAGCTACAATACCTCTAGCCGTTAGAATCATTTTACTCACCTTATTTTCTCCTTTAGGCGCAGGTTTCAGATTCCAACACATCAACGAACCTAGAGTTACAACCAATACAAATCCGATAACTGATATATGTATTGGTGATAGATTATTTTCTATAGCAATATCAATGATATATATTGTAAGTAATCCAACTCCTGCCCATATCATTAGAGATGACAAACTCGTGAAAATTAAGCTTGTATCTTGACTCCATGTTTTTGGTAATTTATCTGGAAGAAGTGCCCAAACACTTAGGAAAATTGCATTAATTAACATTCCTGCAGGGACTATAGCTAGGCTAATGATAAGTGCATCATCTCCTCCTTCCGAGGCCATCCCTATGGATGCAGGGATGATCGTTGTTGGTATTGTTCCTAATATCCCTCCGATAACTCCTCCATATTTTTCTATCAAGACTGTAACGGCTGTTGCTACGATACCAGCCATTAATGCAGCCAATAATACAGTCTGCACTTCCATGTTGGTCCCTACATGTAACCACTAATGAACACATCATTTGAGTCCTTCGAGGCGTGTGTTTGATGTGGTGCAAGCATTCCAGAGGTGTCATGGTGGATTGGCCAGACGCAGGAACACCAGTCCGTTTAGTTGTCAAGACTTGGGCGGGCGAGACCTCTCATGAAGGCATTGCATTACCTCCAGCAGGACCAAAATTAGTAACTATGAAATTAATTAATGGTTACAATATATCATATCCCGAGTTAGTTATCCAAAATATAGAGATTCTTGAATCAGTTGAAATGGAGGAGGAGGAGATTGTTAAACCAATTCCACAAGATGAATCTTTACCACTTGTACACTTAATCCACACTGGAGGTACTATCGCTTCGAAGGTGGACTATAAAACTGGGGCTGTGTCTGCTCGTTTTGAGCCTGATGAATTATTAGATGCTGTACCTGAATTACGTTCTATAGCACGCATTCATGCTGTAAAGATAGGTAATATGTGGTCTGATGATATTAGGCCTAGGCACTGGAACAGGATGTTGAAAGCAACTGAAGAGGCATTTTCAGAAGGTGCGGTCGGAGTTGTAATTACTCACGGTACCGACACTCTACATTACACGGCAGCCGCAATTTCTTATGGTTGGGCAGGCCAAGGAGGAAGGCCTCCAGGAAGGATTGCAATTACTGGCTCTCAGAGGTCACCAGATAGGGGTTCTTCCGATGCTGCTGAAAATCTTATTGCAGCTGTACATTGGGCCGCTAATGGCCCATCTCCTAGAGGATATGGAGACTCAGCAGTAGTTGTACTACATGCAGACTCATCCGACGGATGTTGCTCAGTACTTCCCGGTTGTGCAACCAGGAAATATCATTCTTCGAGAAGGGGTGCGTTTAAGTCAATTAATCAAGATCCAATTGCTGAAATATTCATTGATAAAAAAGGTGCCAGAATAGAGATGAATGAAACACAAATTCATGATGCAAGAATAGAATCTGAATCTCCAATATATTTCGATGAATCAATTAAAATCGCTGAATTTTCATCTGGTCCACATTTGCATTCAGATTTGATTCAAGCAGCTATTGATTCTAATTATGATGCGTTGTATTTTCATGGTACAGGGCTTGGTCATTTACCAATACACGATCCTGAAAATGATAGTCCTGAGAATATCAAATTAAAACTTACAATTGAGGATTATTGTAAATCTGGAGGTATTGCTGTTTTAACAACTCAATCCATACACGGACCGGTGCATCTAGATGTATATTCGAAAGGTAGAGATCAGCAAAATATTGGTATGATTGGCCATGGTTCTTTGTGTCCACCTAGTTCTGGTTTGGTAAAACTACACCATCTCCTCTCCGTAGAAAAAACCAGGCAATTTGTAGAATCATCATGGTCAAATGACCTTTGTGGAGAAAATCCATTTGATTCACATTCTTGATTAATTTTTTCCGACTTTCTCAATAACCTCCTGCCAGTTCGGATTGTTATGGCCAAGACCTCGCCGAGCGATAATCTTGACATTTTGCGTCAAATAGCAAACAATCCCGGAGATCGTATTTCAGTACAAAATTTGAGAAAATCTGGTCGTATGACAGCAAGAGAAAGAATCAATGCATTACTTGATGCAGACACATTTGTTGAAATCGATGCTTTTGTTCAGCATCGTTCTGGTGATCATAATTTACATTTACATAGACCATTGGGTGATGGAGTAGTTGCCGGTCATGGAATGCTTGACGGTAGAAGAATAGTTTGTTTCGCCCAAGATTATTCTATATTTGAAGGTACAATGGGGGAAATGCATGCTAAGAAAATATCCAAAATCGTTGAATTTGCTGAAAAATCGATGTTACCTGTTATTGGTATTTGGGATGGAGATGGGCAACGTGCGCATGAAGGAGTTTCATCCTTAGGAGCAACTGGCGAGTTATTGGATGTATTTGCAGCATGTTCCGGTCGTATACCAATTCTCTCTCTTATACTCGGTACAGTTTCTGGAGTTAGTGCGTTAGCGGCAGGTCTTTCTGATTTTGTCATACTAGGTTCTGAACATGGTCAAATGTTTATGCGTAGTCCATACTTCATTCCTGAAGTAATTAATGGAGAGATAGACGAAGAAACATTGGGAGGGGCTGAATCACATTCTAGTAGGAGTGGCATCGCATGTTTGGTTGCAGATGATGAGCATGATGCAATTAATATTGCAGCAGAAATACTTGGGTATCTACCGGATCATACACTAGCAGAGTCTCTAATTGTCAATTCATCTGATAAATGGGATCGTTCATGTAAAAAGTTAGAGCAGATAGTTCCCTCAGATTCCAATAAACCATATGATATGTCTCAAGTAGTTAAAGAAGTAGTAGACGAAGGTAGATTCTTGGAATTATTCCCATCATATGCCGAAAATATCCTGATTGGTTTCGCTCGTTTAGATGGACAATCTATTGGAATAGTTGCTAATCAACCAAAAGTATTGGCAGGATGTTTAGATATTGATTCATCAGTAAAGGCTGCTCGGTTTATTCGAACTTGTGATATTTTTAACATTCCAGTGGTCACTTTCGTTGATGTCCCAGGTTTTCTTCCAGGAACCGTACAAGAGTGGGGGGGGATAATCAGACATGGTGCTAAGATGTTATACGCATATGCTGAAGCAACCATTCCTAAACTAACAGTTGTAACTCGTAAAGCATATGGTGGAGCTTATCTAGCCATGTCATGCAAACATCTAGGTTCTGATTACAATATTTCATGGCCATCTGGAGAATTGGCTGTGATGGGTGCAGATGGTGCAGTAAATATCATTCATCGTCGTGAACTAGAGTTATCTTCGGATAAAGAACAGACTCATTCTGAATTAGTTTCTGAATATCAAGATAAGTTTGGTGACCCATATGTTGCAGCCAAAAATGGTTGGTTAGATGATGTGATTGAGCCATCAGAAACTAGGAAAAAATTAATTCAAGCATTGAGACCTCTAAAATCTAAGAGAGAATGGATGCCTCCTAAGAAGCATGGTAACATACCATTGTGAAATTTCCAAAGATATTGATTTAAGACGAATGATTACTCTCATCGAGTAACTTTAGTAATTCTACTAGAGAAGGCAATTGAGCAATATTATTTGGAGAAAAGAGTTTTTTCCAGGCTTCAAGATGCTGTGCTGCAACCATAATTATAGCAAAATCGTCAATTTTCCAATTTTTCCCATATGATATTGAAACCTGTTTCTTCGCTGTTAACTTCTCAGAACCTCCACCACCAGCAAAAGTATCGAGATCAATCGCAATAGCTGCATTTCCTTCCTTTACTATTGCATCATTCCAAGGTCCATCTACAAGTTTTCTTCTTCCATCTATTGGATGGATAAGTCCTCCTTCAGATGACCATACTGAAGCTATAGAGCGAGCAGCAGAACCTCCTCCCCGCATTTTCAGAATAGTTCCTTTGGGATTTATTCCGATATGTTTCACTGCGGCAATAAATCCTAATCCATCAGTACTTGTCCCAGACCATTCTCCATCTAATCTTTTTAATTGATTGATTGCATTGATTCCTTCAGGGGCTGAAACTCCTAATCTTTCTTGAGGTGAATGCTTCAATGGTGAAGTGCAACTAATCCAAATATCTCCATCTAGAGATTTTATGTTGTCTAGGAACTCATCAATCGAATTTGCCTCAATGAATACACTTTGTATTCCGGATATTCCTACATATTCGCCAACAATTTTGAACAACCTAGGAGTTAGAGAATGAGCAATGGGAAATCCAGCAATCCCCCAATAGGCGGGTGTCTTCACATGACCTCCTACGAATTGGTAGCAATGAAGGTTTCAAGTGAGTAGTTCGCCCGGAAAGGTTGATGGACAGTGATTTGGATATCGCCCGAAGGGCAGAACCTAGACCAATTGAAGAGATAGCATCAAAGCTTGGGTTGGCTGCTAGTGACTTGATTATGCAAGGACCAACAGTTGCAAAAATTAAATGGGAAAGTATGAAATCTAAGTCTTCTAGCAAGCAAGGATTCTTGATTTTAGTTACTTCAGTAAATCCAACTCCTTTCGGAGAAGGAAAAACGGTAACAACAATCGGTCTCAATCAAGGCCTAAATAGAAAAGGACATAGTGCTTGTTGTGTGATTAGAGAACCATCAATGGGTCCAGTTTTTGGAATTAAAGGAGGTGCAGCTGGTGGAGGTTTCTCACAGGTTATTCCCATGGAACAAATAAATTTACACTTCACTGGTGACTTACATGCAGTCACATCTGCACATAATTTATGTTCTGCAATACTTGATAATCACCTACATAGAGAAAATGATTTAGACATTGATACAAACCGTATTTTTTGGCCTCGAGTAATCGATATGAATGATCGTTCATTGAGAGAAGTAACTATTGGACTTGGCGGTAAATCAAATGGTCTGGTCAGGAGCGATAGATTTGATATTACAGCAGCAAGTGAAGTAATGGCTATTCTTTCATTATCTAGAGATTATGATGATTTACGTGCGAGGTTAGGTAGAATTATTATTGCTGAGTCTAATTCTGGAAAACCTGTAACTGCTGAAGATATTGGTGCTGCGGGTTCCATGGCTCTATTATTGAGGGACGCCTTACTACCCAATCTTGTTCAGACTTTAGAGGGTGATCCTGCATTTGTCCATTGTGGTCCGTTCGCTAATATTGCACATGGCAACTCTTCAATAATCGCAGACTCTCTAGCTCTTTCGTGTTCGGACTATGTTGTTACTGAAGCAGGTTTTGGAGCAGATATGGGGGCTGAAAAGGCTCTACATATCAAGTCTCTAGCATCGGGAAAAACTCCCGATTGTGTAGTCATTAATGTTACAGTAAGAAGTATGAAGTTACACGGCGGGGGATTTTCAACAGGTGGAGGTAAGAGGCCTCCCAAAGAAGAATTAGAATCAGAGAATGTAGAAGCTACAAGACAGGGTTCTAGCACCAACCTAAGAAGACATGTCAGAAATATTTCCATGACTGGTTTACCAGTAATTGTTTCGATAAATAAATTTGCTACTGATACAGATGCTGAAATTGAAGCAATTTCTGAAGAGGCCATACTGGCTGGTGCCAAAGAGGTTGTTATTTTTGAAGGGCATGCCAAGGGAGGTCTAGGGGCAGATAAGTTAGCAGATGCCGTAGTTAATGCTTGTGAAGAACATGAGGCTTCAGGTCGCAAATATTCGCCGATTATTGATTCAGGTATGTCGGTCAGAGAAACAATTTTGAAGATTGCAACAAACGTATATGGTGCTCATGATGTAGATTTTAGTCCTGAAGTACAACGTTCTTTTGAGATTCTGAATAAATGGGATTTGGATAGGCTCCCAGTTTGTATGGCAAAAACTCAATATTCTTTTAGTCATGAAGCTTCAGAGTTAGGAGCCCCAACAGGCTTTACTCTGCCAATTAGAGAAATTCGAATAAATGCAGGTGCGGGATTCTTAGTTGCAATTTGTGGCTCAATGATGACCATGCCTGGTCTTCCAAAGAGACCAGCAGCAATGGATATGGACATGGATGAAGATGGTAATCTGATGGGTGTTTTCGGTTGAGGTTGAGGCTGTGCGGCAAATTAAAAAACTGGATGAAGGATTCCGCCTAAGGGTTGAATTTGAGGACGATCTTTGGGTCCTATCTCAATTATGTCGTCCTTCTTCAATTCTAGGAATGCTATCTTACAGAAGAGATTCTACTACTGGCACTCAGATAGACGGAAGAGCTAAGAGCGCTGAAAGGAAGCCAATGTGGATAGTATTGGATGTTGAGAAAACAGAGTTTCAGCTGTTCACAGACAATCTAAGAGCACATGGAGTGATTAAAGATGCTAAAATTGATATCGGAAGTCATCATACTCATATAATTTCTATTGGTGATGAAGTTGAGTTAGAGTTCCCAGGAGGTATCGCTAAATCAGATATTTCCTTGCTCAGGGAAACCATTTCATCGGGCTTAAGGGCTAAATCTGCTTTGATAGTAGTTGAGAATGACGAAATAATTCTGTTTGAAGTCACATCACATGGAATTAGAGATGTATCTCAATTTAGTATGCGTGGAGGAGGTAAAAGAACTAATGATTCATCAAGTGTGAGGAAAGGATTTTTTGAGAGAGTGGCCAAAGAAACAATCTTAGTTTTTCCAGATGAAATGCCGATGGTAATCTGTGGCCCAGGACTCGCTAGAGAGCAATTCGAGTCTATGTTAAGGATGAATGGTTCCAAAAATCATATATTAAATGCTGCAACATCTATTGGTGGTCGTTCAGCAGCTAATGAGGTTTTAGCAGATGGCTTGGCTGACTCTGTTTTAGGTGAACACGCACTTGTTACCCAAATCAAGGTAATAGAAGAAGGTTTGAAGAGAATATCTACTAATGGCTCGGTAGCATACGGTAAGACTATTATTTCAGAAGCAGCAGATGCAGGAGCGGTTGATATTTTGGCAGTAGATGCGAATCTCATAAGAAGTCAGGATCCTGAAGTTCGAAAAGATTGGGAATCTATTTTGCAAACTATTGAATTATCTAAAGGTGAAATAGTTCAAGTATCTCAAGAACATGATTCTGCACAGCAGTTACTAGGTATCGGTGGCGCTATAGCTTTGTTAAGGTGGAAAATGGACTGATAATATGTCAATTTCAGATGTCAAGATTTTAGCCTTCGGTGACCCTAATAGAAACGATAATGCCTTCAAAGTTTTTTCTTATTGTAAATCGATAGGGGCTCAAACAAAGTATGTCACCTGTGAAGAAAATGAGTCATTTGCTACATTTAATCATGGGAATATTGATTGGAGAGAGTCAACTAACGGTATACACTGGTTAGTCAATTCTGCTGAAACTATCTTGCTTGGAAATTCTCCAAAATCAGCTGTAGGTGCGGGAATGACATTTGGAGAGTTGGAAGGAGCAAAAATGGTGATGGTTGTCGATGTTCCTGATAATCCAAACGATATTTCAATTATTTGGGGATTTGTAATCAGCAGAATTAGACAGATACATGTATTATTTATCACATCGAGAGCATTGGAAGCAATATCTAATTTAGAAGAAATACCCATTTCTAGTGTTTTAGAGACAATTCGGAACAGAGGGCTTGTCCCCCATGTTTGTTCATATTCTACAGAGGAAAAGAAGGCATTAGTAGAATATTCAACTGGATCAATATCAGTATCTACGGAAGAAATTATTCAACCTTTGGAATGGTTAGCCAGATATATCTGTAAGTTACCATTTTCTGGAACTGGAGAAATAGGAATTAAAGACGCCTGTTTGGCTTGATAATGGGATATTAGAATTAATATTCTATCTTTTAATTCAACTTTGATAGGGACTTGTAGCAACAATGCCTTTTGAAGGGTCACCCATTCGGGCAACCCTCGGGGAATGCAAGTATGCCACTAAGATTAGGTCCAGCAGGTGTTCCTTTGTCATGTAAAGGACGTACAATTGTAGAAGGAATGGACGATATAACAGTACTTGGACTGGATGCAATGGAGATACAAACGGTCCGTACAGTACAACCAAAACATTTTGATCAATACTGGCAAGCAGGAATTCTTTCATGGGATTCAGATATCGAGATGAATATGCATGGCCCTTATTATGCAGAATTATTGGGTAACCGTAGAGAAAGAAATCGCAGCTTGCTCAAGATGGAATCTAGTATGCAAGCAGGTAAGATTCTGAATGCTAGACATCTAACTTTCCATGTGGGGCCTTATGGAGAATATGATCCCGGTAGTGCGGCTAATGAGCAAGTTGCAAATGTGTTTTCAGGTGTCGTGGATAGGGTTCGCTCAATTTGGGGAGATGCACAGGAAGAACTAGATTATGCTGCATTCCCTTGGATTCATGAATCTGAACCTTCATTAGTCGGAATTGAGACCTCTGGAAGACAAGAATTGTGGGGTACAATCGAAGAAGTTCTAGAAGTTTGCAATCATGTTGATGGTACAGTTCCGGTCATTAATATGGCTCATATTCACGCTAGAGGGCATGGGAAAATGAAAACTAGTGAAGATTATGCAGAATTATTTGATTTAGTTCGAGAAAGTTATGGTGGCAAGAAGTTCTATTGTCACTTTGCAGGAGTTGAACATCGAATGGGCAATGCTTTACATTACACTCAGATTAAAAAATCCGATTTAAAATTCGAACCTTTCGCAGAATATTTAGCAGAAGAAGGAGATTGGTTAGATATTACAATTATTTCTGATTCTCCATTACTAGAACACGATGCAATGTATATGATGCAACATTATGATAAAGCCCGACAAAGATTGCTAGAGATACGTGCACGAGACGAACGTCGACTAAAATTAGCTAGAGAGGCCGGAATGTCATCCGATGAGTTGGCAGAGCTTGAAAGACAGGCAGCAGAAGCTAGAGAGAAGTCAATAACTGAAGAAAAAGAGAAAACAGAGAAACCCGTGGCCAAGAAACCCGCTCCAAAGAAAGAGACCAGTTCTGAATCAATGATGTCATTTGACGAAGACGAAGACGATGATGATATATTCTGAATCATTCTATATGACTTCTAACTTGTACCGAAGCCGGCATACTTGGTGGATCACTGAACCCGAAATTTGCTTTTGGGTAAAAATTAGTATATTTTCCTAATTTATTACCTGAAATTTTCGCTTCAGCATTTTTTAATCGAGAAATTTTGTCTACTACATACCATTCTCTTCTACCATTTTTTGTTCTTCCATGAGTTTTTGTTCTGAACATTAACCATCCAAAAAAATATTCTACTGTTGATACAAACCAGAGAGGTCTTTTCTTAATTAAAAACGGAATTTCTACCCCCCATTCAAATTTACATTCAATATCTGAGGTATTGAATGTAATTTGTTTACGACCTTTTTCAATATTGATATCATCGATTTTAATTTCATCAAAATCGTATAATGAATTAATGTAATCTCCTATTTTTTTATTTGGTGCAATTAGAATTTTTTCCCCATTAGGTTTCGCCCACATGATATCTGAAAAACTTCCAAATGGAGACTCGTCCCAAATTCCAATTACAATCCTGTCACCAGAATCAAAACCACATGAAGTTATTCTCCCTTCAAATATTTCCATGTCTTTTGGATTAACTAATGGTTAATGAATTACTGTATAAAACTATACGCGATTTATGAGTTGCTGGTGGGACTGGCCGGACTTGAACCGGCGGCCTCCGCATCTTCAGTGCGGCGCTCTCCCAGCTGAGCTACAGTCCCATTAGCATGCGCGCCACTGCACTATACTCTTCAATTGTTCTGACAACTCAATTAGCGTCTGTCAGCACTTTTACTTGCATTTGGTGTAGTAAAGAATTACCTTTTTCGGCCATATCAAGTAATGAATTAAGCTGTTCTCTAGTGTAAGTAGATTCCTCTCCAGTACCCTGAACTTCTACAAATTCTCCATCGCTTGTCATTATTACATTCATATCTACATCGGCATTACTATCCAAAATATAATCTAAATCTAGAAATATATCATCTCCAATTAGTCCAACGCTGACAGCAGCCACATTATTTCTGATAACAGAGTTTTCATGATCTAATTTTTCTTCTTTTGTTAGTTCAGGTTTTTTCCAACCATTCTTCAAATCATCTTTACTTGGTCTCAGGCCGATTGGTAAACATTCACTTTGTTCAATTAACCTTCGAACTGCCAATCTTAGGGCTATACAAGCCGCAGTTATCGATGCACATCTTGTTCCTCCATCAGCATTGAGTACATCACAGTCGACAGTAAGGGCGATAGGTCCTAATTGTTCTAGATCAATAGCTCCTCTTAAAGAACGAGCAACTAATCTTTCAATTTCTTGAGTCCTACCTTTAGCCCCATTTCTTTCTCTTCTGAAACGACTATCGGTAGATCCTGGCAATAGTGAGTATTCTGCGTGCACCCATCCTCTCTGTGAGTCTCTAGGAAACCATCTTGGTAAACCATCTGCTTTAGTTACACATGCAAGAATAACTGTCTCACCTTGCTTATACAATACAGATGATAATGCATTAGGGGTGAAGTCCAAAGTAACCTCAATATCTCTTAATTTATCTTGTTCCCTACTGACATCAATGTCGGCGCTCTTCATTTTACCCATAGTAGTCCGGCTAAACACCCTTTCATGAATCATTCTCTTCGAGCATGGACCGGTCGGAATGATTCAATCACCTCTGGGTCCGTAGTTATGTAGGGTCCTCCTATCAAATCTACACAGTAGGGTATTGCTGCAAAAATTTCGTCCAATATTTCTTTGATAGAACGAGGAGAACCAGGTAGATTAATTATTAGAGATTTATCTCTTATTCCAGCAGTTTGCCTTGAGAGTATGGCTGTAGGTACATATTTTAGAGAGATACTTCTCATTTGCTCACCAAAGCCTGGTAACATTTTTTCACAAATAGATTCAGTTGCCTCGGGAGTGACATCTCTAGCAGTCGGTCCCGTCCCCCCAGTTGTGAGAATTACTGAACATTTTTTATTTTCAATTAAATCAATAATAGATTTTTCAATTATTTCTTTTTCATCTGGAACCAATGTTCTGATTATTTCCCACGGTGATGATAACGTTTTTTGTAAAAATTCTTCTATTGCTGGCCCACTGAGGTCTTCATACTCACCATTACTTGCCCTATCTGATGCTGTTAGAACTCCAAATCGACATATTTCCCCGGCTCCCATTGTACTCTCATAAGAGGCATTTAATCAAAACGCCATCGGTCCTAATCTTTGACTAATTGATGAACATGTTCAAAGACCTCCATGCAAGCAAAGACTCCCCGGAGGTTTGTAAGTGTTGAGTCTACCCAAAAATACACGCCGATACACATCTTCTCATATCCATCAAAATTTT
>Ga0075479_10000407_pt1 | contig 18162 bp, 22 predicted proteins | sample DEB08_DNA_8_FD_76341 | JGI IMG/M metagenome (GOLD analysis project Ga0075479, IMG submission 76341) | Aqueous microbial communities from the Delaware River and Bay under freshwater to marine salinity gradient to study organic matter... | ecosystem: Environmental > Aquatic > Marine > Coastal ... | reverse complement strand
AAATGGATCATCTTTTACTACTTCAATTTCTGGAAGTAAATCGGCAATTGCACGAATTGTTGTCGATTTACCCGTACCACGATCGCCCATAATCATAACGCCACCAATTTTTGGATCAATTACATTTAATTGTAAAGCTAATTTCATTTCCTCTTGGCCAACAATTGCAGTAAAGGGAAAAACTGGCGTATTAAATTTTTGTAAATCTTGTTCTACCATAATTCTTAAAGAAATCTAATATATAAGTTTTAGTAAAGTTTGAATTATTGATAAAGTGTTGCACCTAATCGAATTGCTAGAACACTTGCTACTAATGCAATAAGTAATGCACCATAAACTTGTGAATCGTAAATCATAATTTGCTCCTAACTCTACTTTTTATAAATTTATTAACTTTTTTGATTCTAAGGAATATGATATAGTTTAATAAAACGATTTTAAAGAAACTAAATTGGAAATTAGAATGTTACCAACTTGATTTTGTTACACCTGGTAATAAACATTGATGCGCCATTTCTCTTAAAACGTGACGCGAAACACCAAAATCACGATAGAATCCTCGTGGGCGACCTGTTTTCCAACAACGATTTCGGATACGAATTTTTGCACTATTTCTTGGTAACTTTTGTAATTTAGAATGAATTTCTAATTTTAAATTAAAGTCTTCAGTTTTCTTATATTGCTGTAATAAATTATTTCGTTTTACTGCGTATTTTTCCGTTAATTTAATACGCTTTTTTTCTCGTTCTATCATACTTTTTTTCGCCATATAACTCCTATACTTTATAACTATTTACTAAATTTATTTAACGTAGAAATATTTTGTACTTTATATTATTTCTTTAACTATAGAAGTATTGTATAACTAGATTATATATATAGCAATATATTTAAAAGAATTAATTACTTTAAAAAATTCATTTAATTAAATTTTGACACGTACGGAGTGTTTTTATTTGGCAAAACAGTGTATTTACTTAAAAGTTTTCGGAATTCTTCACCATCCATTGTTTCAACATCTAATAAACGCTCAACAATTAAGTCGATAATAACACGGTTATCCATTACAATTTCAATTGCTTTTTGTTCGCAATAATTTATAATTTTACAAACTTCATCATCAATTCGATCGGCAATATTTTCAGCATATTCTGAACCTTGTGACATATTACCGCCTAAGAAAATTTGTCCAGTATTTTCATCTTCAAGTGCAATTGGGCCAATATTTGACATTCCAAACCGTGTTACCATTTGTCGTGCTAAATTAGTAACTTGTTGTAAATCATTACTTGCACCAGTTGTAACTTCAGGATCTCCAAAAACAACTTGTTCTGCTGCACGTCCACCAAGTGTTGTAATAATTCGTGCTAAAAGTGCTGATCGTGATAATAAACTTTGATCTTCTTCTGGTGTAAACCAAGTTAAACCTTTTGCTCCTCCACGTGGTGTTAGTGTAATTTTTTCAACTTCATCGTGAGATTTTAACACTGAGCCAGTAATCGCATGTCCAACTTCATGATATGCAATAAGTTTTTTATTTTTTGTATCTTCCATTGGGGCACCAGCAATACCACCAATAATTCGATCGGCAGCTTCATTAACTTCATTTTTTGTAATTGAAGATTTTTTATAACGTGTTGCTAAAATTGCAGCTTCGTTTAAGAGATTCGCTAAATCTGCGCCTGAAAAACCAGGGGTACGATTGGCTAATTGAACTAATGAAACGTCATCACCTAATGGTTTATTTCGTGCATGAACTTTTAAAATTCCGATTCGACCTAACCGATCTGGTAAATTGACAGTTACTTGTCGATCAAATCGACCTGGTCTTAATAACGCAGCATCTAAAATATCTACTCGGTTAGTTGCACCAACTACAATTACACCTTTGTTTTCTTTAAAACCATCCATTTCTGTTAATAACTGGTTTAACGTTTGTTCACGTTCATCATTACCGCCACCAATACCGGCTCCCCGTTCGCGTCCTACTGCATCAATTTCATCAATAAATACAATACAAGGAGCATTTTCTGAAGCTTTTTTGAATAGATCTCGTACTCGTGCTGCACCAATACCAATAAACATTTCAACAAACTCAGACCCTGCAACACTAAAGAATGGTACATCTGCTTCATTTGCAATTGCTTTTGCTAATAATGTTTTTCCTGTACCGGGTGGTCCAACTAATAAAATACCTTTAGGAATTTTTGCTCCAACAATTGTATATTTATCAGGTTCTTTTAAAAAGGAAACTATTTCTTCGAATTCAGCTTTTGCTTCATCAATTCCAGCGATGTCATTAAACCCAACGCCAGTATCTGGTCGTCGTTCAAATCGTGCTGTTGATTTTCCTAGATTCATAGGTGATTGACCTGATCCTCCACCAAAATTTTCAGAATTTTGGAAGAAATAAATTAAACCACCAATAAATATTAATGGTAGTAATACGTTACTAGCGATAGTAAAAAATAAATTTTTACGTTCAGCAGGATGAGCATCAAAATCAATATTATATTCTTTTAATTTTTGAATTAATTGTGATGCACCAACTGGAATTTCAACACGAATAGTTTGTGGTCTATTTCCTAATTCAGGACTGGAAGCTTGAACAATTGCATTTCGACTATTATCATAAAGATCAACTTGTTTTACCCACCCCATTTCTAAATACTCTAAGAAGCGCCCATATGTCATTCGTGAACTTACAACATTTTGATTTAATTGTGCGCGACTTCTGATATTTTCAGGGCTTTGTGGGCTATTTCCATCAAACTCTTTTACCCCGACATTAATACTACTAATAAGAATTATACCTAAAAGTATAATTCTAAAAATGATATTACCCATTTTTATTTTAATTAAGTTTATATAAATTTGTTCTTATCTAAATTTTAACATAATTGAAATATTAAAAACAACAATATTTCAGTGGTTAAATTTTAAATTACAGAAAATTTTTAGAAAAGAAAAAAATTCTCGAAATAATAAAAATTCTATTTTGTAAATTAATTCAGTTAAAGTTGATATTTATGTACTCAAGAAAATATATTATTTACAAATATTTTCTTGAGTGCGGTTAACTTAAATTTCAAATTGATTACCACGACGATATTGTAAATATGCGGCAACAAAAAGACCAAATGCGGATACAGTGATCATACCTAAAACGATCCCAGATAATAAAGGTTCTACCATTTATTTTTAATTATTAATATTGAAATAAATTATGTAATATATGTATATATTCTTCAACATTTGAATTTGATAAAAGTTTAAATTTAGAATTTAAATTCTAAATTTATTTTTATCTACTAGTATAAAATATTCAAAAATTATCTAAATCCAATTGCTGCTTGCCAAACAAATGCTAATAATAAGAAGAAAACAGGAATAATCGGTAATACATCAACAATTGGGCTAAATATGATATATGCTTCTGGTAATCGAGCTAATAATAAACTTTCCATAAGTAAAATCTCTAGATATGTAAAATTAGTAATGTTAAATATATTAAATTTAATATTATTAATTTTACTATAAAATAAGTAAAAATTTGATTTATATTATGGATATTTTTTAATTCTAACTTATTTTAATATACAATTAGATAGAAATAAATTCACTTTGGAATTTTGGTAATCTGGCAAATTACCTTTTATTTTTTTGCCATTAACTTTTTTTGTATATGCACTTATAAAGAATTACATTCCGCTGTATTACTTTAAACAAAGAATCTAAGTTGTAGTTTATTCATTTATATATAGATATATATTATGAGTATATTGAAATTAGATAAAATTCAAAATTATTCTAGTAGAAATTTTTAATTATTTCTATAATTATTAAAGAATAGTTTGTTTTTCTTTACAATTTTTATGTTTATAAAACTAAAGTTAGCAAATAATAAATAAGCGTGAATATAGTTATTACTATTAATTCTTATAATTTATATAAATAAGTCTAAAAATTTGAATAATCAAATAGAAATATGACAGCAGCATTTTTACCTTCAATTTTAGTTCCTATTGTTGGCCTTATTTTCCCAGCTTTCAGTATGGCGTTATTTTTCTTATATATATCAAACGACGATCTTGGATAAAGTAATTATTATTTATAATTCTAAATATCAACGATGTTAACTAATCGTTTATTGGTATTTAGAATTATAAATAATAATTCTTCAACGTTTAAATTTCAAAATTTACGTAGATAACAAATACCTATTTTATATATACGATTCATCGATATTTATTGAATATTTTTTATTTAAAATAAAAATTTATTGAACTCTTGACGTATAATAAATATTAGAAGCTGATAAGACTAAAGTAAAAATTAGATACAGATACTAAGGTTTACTAATTAAATAATTTTATTTAAGGATTATAAAATATGACCATTGCTATTGGACAAAACCAAGAACGTGGCTTATTTGATCTTATTGATGATTGGTTAAAAAAAGATAGATTCGTTTTTGTTGGCTGGTCAGGTTTATTATTATTCCCTACTGCGTATTTAGCAGCAGGTGGTTGGATGACTGGAACAACGTTTGTTACATCTTGGTATACACATGGTTTAGCTAGTTCATACCTTGAAGGATGTAATTTCTTAACTGCTGCTGTTTCAACACCAGCAAACAGTATGGGACACTCATTATTACTTTTATGGGGTCCAGAAGCACAGGGTGATTTCACTCGTTGGTGTCAAATTGGTGGTCTTTGGACATTTATTGCATTACACGGTTCTTTTGGGTTAATTGGTTTCTGTTTACGTCAATTTGAAATTGCACGTTTAGTTGGAATCCGTCCGTATAATGCTATTGCATTCTCAGGCCCAATTGCAGTTTTTGTTTCAGTATTCTTATTATACCCATTAGGTCAAGCAAGTTGGTTCTTTGCTCCTAGTTTTGGTGTTGCTGCAATTTTCCGATTCTTATTATTCTTACAAGGTTTCCATAACTGGACCCTAAACCCATTCCATATGATGGGTGTAGCTGGTATCTTAGGTGGTGCGTTACTTTGTGCGATTCACGGTGCAACTGTAGAAAATACGTTATTTGAAGATGGTGATGCTGCAAACACATTCCGTGCTTTTACACCAACACAATCTGAAGAAACATACTCTATGGTAACAGCAAACCGTTTCTGGTCACAAATCTTCGGTGTAGCATTTTCTAACAAACGTTGGTTACACTTCTTCATGTTATTTGTACCTGTAACTGGTTTATGGACAAGTGCTGTTGGTATCGTTGGTTTAGCATTAAACTTACGTGCATATGACTTTGTTTCACAAGAATTACGTGCAGCAGAAGATCCAGAATTTGAAACATTCTATACAAAAAATATTTTATTAAACGAAGGTATCCGTTCATGGATGGCTGCGCAAGATCAACCACATGAAAACTTCGTATTCCCTGAGGAGGTATTACCACGTGGAAACGCCCTTTAATAGTAGTATTGCAGGCCGCGACATTGAATCTACAGGATTCGCTTGGTGGAGTGGAAATGCCCGTTTAATTAATGTTTCAGGTAAATTATTAGGTGCTCACGTAGCACACGCAGGTTTAATGGTTTTCTGGGCTGGTGCTATGGTATTATTTGAAGTATCACACTTTGTACCAGAAAAACCAACATATGAACAAGGTTTCATTTTAATTCAACATTTAGCAACGTTAGGCTATGGAATTGGACCAGGTGGTGAAATTACTTCAACTGTTCCATATTTCGCGGTTGGTGTTATTCATTTAATTTCGTCTGCGATTTTAGGTTTTGGTGGAATTTATCACTCATTATTAGGACCAGACACGTTAGAAGAATCGTTCCCATTCTTTGGGTATGACTGGCGTGATAAAAATAAAATGACTACAATCTTAGGTATTCATCTTATTCTTTTAGGTTTAGGTTCATTCTTATTAGTTATTAAAGCAATGTACTTAGGTGGTGTATATGATACATGGGCACCAGGTGGTGGTGATGTACGTTTTATTACAACACCAACGTTAAACCCAATTGTAATTTTTGGTTACGTTTTCCGTTCTCCATTTGGTGGTGACGGTTGGGTAGTTGCAGTAAACAATATGGAAGATATTATTGGTGGTCACATTTGGGTAGGAATCTTATGTATCACAGGTGGTATTTGGCACATCTTCACAAAACCATTTGCATGGGCTCGTCGAGCTTTTGTATGGTCTGGAGAAGCTTACCTTTCATATAGTTTAGCTGCTATCTCATTAATGGGTTTCACAGCTGCATTATACTCATGGTATAACAATACTGCTTATCCTAGTGAATTATACGGTCCAACAGGTCCTGAAGCATCACAATCTCAAGCATTTACTTTCTTAGTACGAGATCAACGTTTAGGTGCTAATGTTTCATCAGCACAAGGTCCAACTGGATTAGGTAAATACTTAATGCGTTCACCAAGTGGTGAAATCATTTTTGGTGGTGAAACAATGCGTTTCTGGGATTTACGTGCTCCATGGGTAGAACCATTACGTGGTCCAAATGGTTTAGATATTAATAAAATTAAAAATGATATTCAACCATGGCAAGAACGACGTGCTGCTGAGTACATGACTCATGCACCATTAGGTTCACTTAACTCTGTAGGTGGTGTAGCAACAGAAATTAACTCAGTTAACTATGTATCACCACGTTCATGGTTATGTTGTTCACACTTCTTCTTAGCATTTTTCTTCTTAATCGGACACTGGTGGCATTCAGGTCGTGCTCGAGCGGCAGCTGCTGGATTCGAAAAAGGTATTAACCGTGCTAATGAGCCTGTATTATCAATGCGTCCAATTGATTAATACTTGTAAATTTTTATCTAGCTTAACGCTAGATAAAAATTTATAAAATAGAAAAATTCTAATATTTTTTTGTTTAATTAAAAATTAAACGGTTTTAGGGGGTAAATTTCGTTTGGGTTACCTGGGACTCGAACCCAGAACAAATCGGTTAAAAGCCGAGTACTCTACCATTGAGTTAGCAACCCTACTTTAATAGTACCATGAAAAGGTATAAATATTAAATACTTTAATCAAAAAAAATTTTACAAATACGTTATTTTAAATAAGTAAAATATTATTTAAAATAATATATTCACTTTCACTATTTTAGAGTAAAATGACAAGTAACATTATAGGTTATTTTGTTATTTGAAATTTCAATAAAAATTTATAAATTAAGGATTTTACAAATGATTAATTGGCAAGTTATAGGTCAGCTAATAGCAACAGGTGTTATCATGTTATCGGGTCCAGCAGTAATTGTATTACTAGCGTTAAAAAAAGGTAATCTGTAATATATTATTTACTAAATCATCAATATAAAAAGTTTTAAGGAATATATATGATAACTGCTTTAGTAGGTTTATTAGTCTTAATTTCATTAGGTTTAGTTGTAACTGTTCCTGTAGCGTTAGCTACACCTGGTGAATGGGAAACTTCAAAAAGTAAATTTAACAGAGTTTTCCAAGCTTGGGTTAGTCTTATTATCGTGATTGCTGCAGCTGATGGGATTTCGTCATCAATTTAATTGATCTAGAAATTATAGTATAGACTATAATTTCTAAATCAATTTAAACTATTGACATTTTCTTATAAATTATATATAAATAGGTATAGTAATTGTAAGATTAGTTTTACATTGCGGGCATAGCTCAGTGGTAGAGCGCAACCTTGCCAAGGTTGATGTCGCGCGTTCGAATCGCGTTGCCCGCTGCCTAGTTTTACAACTAGCTTTAAGTTTTTAAAGCCCCCATCGTCTAGTGGCCTAGGACAGCTCCCTTTCACGGAGCAGACAGGGATTCGAATTCCCTTGGGGGTATTCCAAAAATTCTCATATTTGTAGTCAAAAATATTTTTAGTAGAATTATTACGTGACAATATTTTTAATTATTAATATACTCTAAATCGTAGACTATCAAATTATCTTTGCTTTTTAGATTTTTACTTTTTTGTTATGCTATTTAGTTCCATTACTTATGATATTCATTGAAGCATAGACATAACAGTCAACTTTTATTCTTTAAGCTCTGAGATAAAATAATTTAACAAATGACTATATTTAATCAAAATAAATTTTTAAATTTTTTAGGAATTGAAAATACAAATTCTACTGATTATATTTCTTATTCTACTGATTATGACTTTTTAGGTAAGACTGAGATTGTTACATCTGATGTCCCTTTTGAAACGGTTCGTGCAATTTTTAGAGATATATATTTACATTATAGAGATGGATTAGGTATTGCTCAAATTGAAAACCTAGTGCTTTTTATTTTATTTCTTCGCTTTATTCTTCTTGCTGTACGTTATAATATTAAAACATCATTTTATATTACTTGTATTTGTTTTTGTTCCGCTGCACTTTGGTATTACCAACTTACAGATCTTGGAATGTGGTATGGTAAAATGTTACGATTAAATCCAATAACAACAAAATTTGGGTTGGATTATATAAATTTTGCTAGTATACAAGCACAACTAGGCAAAGAAATGCAAGCTGATGGACCTATTCGATCATTTACACGTGCAATTACTGCTGATGATGGTTCTCATCGAATTGATCCTATTTCAATGATTTTTTCACGTATTCCTTCAGGAATTAGAGAAATAACAGATAAGATTTATTATATATTATTTGAAGATGTCCTTAAAATTTTTTGGAAAGATTTATGGCCTCCATTTCGAGAAGCTTTTCCTTTAATTGCTTGGTCAATTGTAACGAGAAGATTAAGACGATATTGTCCTTATATGATTCGTTGGTATTGGACATTAGGTATTATAAATGATTGGGCAGCATTTTTCTGGCGTGAATTTATAAGACGTGGGCAAGAATATATTTCATACGGAACACCCGAGCCAATTGAAGAAAGTTTATTAATTGTAATTATTGCTTCGGGAGCAGCCATCCACTTTTCATATATAATATTTGGGTTAATACATGCTGCCCTAGGACAATATTTTTATATTCCATTCTTAGTTGAAAATGCAGAGTTACATGTAGGTCGACGTCCTGTAGATAGTATTTACAGTGGAGGGTTAACAGCCTGGCAAGATCCTTACGAAAAAAATTATAAGAAACGTCGTTTTATTCCTAAATTATGGTATGGTTGGTTTGGACGTGGTTCAGCACCTAATACAGAACGTTATGGTATGAATGAACGACAAGAAACTAAGAAATTTTATCGCAAACGTCGGAAAAAATTTTGGAAACAATTTCGAAATCGAATTCGTCGTTTCTTTTTACGTTCATAATATCATTTAATTAACTCACATTTATGCGAGTTAATTAAATGATTTATACATTAATATATTTGTTAAATGGAAAGAGATTTTCTATTTTAGAAAATTTACTCCGATCTCAAATATATTTATTGATATAATCTAATTTTTTATTAGACGGACTAAGTTATTCTTAATAAGTCTGAGTAATTGACTTATTATTTAATTATAGGATATAAACTTTAATAAGTTTATAGAGATGATCCTAAACCTGAATATGCACCGTAAATAAATAAACTAAGCATTGTTATTACCGCTAAACCGCCTACTAGACCTACCAGCCATAAAGGAATTCTACCAGTATTTGACATATAAAAAGCTCCTATTTATAAATATTAGTTGAAGAAATAGCTTGAAAATAATACAGCTAAAACAAAAATTAATAGAAGTCCCCAGTAAAGAGAAGTTCGATTTAATTCTACTGCTTGTTTATTTGGATTTGGACCTGTCATAAGATTTACCTCGTATCTATAATTATTAATTTATCGTTGAATGAATTGCATAGCTGTAATTCCACCTAAAAAGAATACTGTTGGAACAGCTAATCCATGAATAGCTAGCCAACGGAAAGTAAAAATCGGGTAAGCTACAGGTTGATTAATATTTTTTGCCATTTTTTATACCTTATTATAAACCTTTAGTTAAATCTTCTAATTCTTGTTTTGCACTGAAACGATCATTTACTAGTGGTACTTGTTGACGATCTTGTGTAAAGTACTCATTTGGACGTGGTGTTCCAAAAACATCATACGCTAATCCAGTACTAATAAATAGCCATCCCGATACAAAAAGAGAAGGAATTGTAATACTGTGAATAATCCAATAACGTACACTTGTAATAATATCCGAAAACGGACGTTCACCTGTAGATCCACCAGACATAGTTCTATATTCTCCTATAAAAAATGATTGTTGCTCATTCTATCACTTAACCAACAGCGGGCAGGGGGAATCGAACCCCCATCATTAGCTTGGAAGGCTAAGGTTTTACCACTAAACTATGCCCGCATAACTCTATTATAGAATTATGGAGGCATAAAAAGCAATAAAAGATTACAAATTTTCTAAATTTAAGTTTAAAAATTTAGCTAAATCTGCTGCTTCTTCTTCTAAATTTGAAATTGTATCAGGTTGTTGAACGGGTGTTAAAGGAATTTGACGATTATCTTTTAAGCATAAATAAATACTTCGTTTAGGGTTTAATCCTTCGGAAATTTTTATACCAATAGCACGAATATTTGTTAACGGATAGGTAAGAAGAATTTCTCTATTTTTTCCAGGAAATCCTTTGCGAACTATTTTTACAAGATTTTCAACCTTATTATATTCATTGTAACCACTTCCAATATCCCATAATAAAGTTACAGAGATATAGAGACTAAGTGATAAACTTAATGTCCCATAAAAAATCATAACTAAACCTTGTGGAATAAAAACTAATTCAGTAGGGTTTGCAAATGGTAATAAATTAATTTTAAAGTAACTTGACATACCCGCTAATAAGAAACTTAATCCACCAATACATAAAAAGAATGCCCAAAAATAATTGCTAAAACGTCGTGATCCAACAATTTTATCTTGACGAATTTCTGTTTTCATTTTTGCAGGTTAGTAAAATATTAAATTAATTTAATTGATTTTAAGCCTAAATATAGACCTGATGTAAGTGCAAAACAAAATCCGACCAATAAAAAGTAATCAATAGCAACTGTCATAAAATCTTTTTGTTTTATAAAAATGAAGTTTATAAAAATTTTTCTGTATATTAGTATATATTATATAGTAATCCATATAAAAATTTTGGTTGGTAAAAATTTTCATTAATTTTTTATATACCTTAGATTAATTAAAAAATTTTACTATTAATTTTATTAAATTTTAAATTAAATTTATGGCTAATTTTATTAAACCGTATAATGATGATCCATTTGTTGGACATTTAGCAACACCTATAACTTCATCAGCAGTAACAAGAGCTATTTTAAAAAATTTACCAGCGTATCGATTTGGTTTAACACCTTTATTACGTGGTTTAGAAATTGGATTAGCACATGGTTATTTCTTAATAGGTCCTTTTGCTCAATTAGGCCCATTACGAAATTCTGACGTTGGGTTATTGAGTGGTTTCCTTTCAACAATTGGTTTAATTCTAATTTTAACATTAGGATTAACAATTTATGGAGCAGCTGCTTTTCAACAAACAACTGTTCAAGATGTGGAAGGTGTACAGGAACTTCAAACAAAAAAATCTTGGGATCAATTTAAAGGTGGCTTTTTTGTTGGAGCTTGTGGTAGTGCAGGTTTTGCATTTATTTGCCTTTCAAGCATTCCCGCTTTTACAATTAATTAAATCTTTATTCAAACATAATAAATCGGTTACAATTTAGCCGATTTACTATATAAAAATTCGAAGTTTATATTTATATACTATATTATTGACTATGAGTACAAATCTTGTTAATTTACAAGAAGAATACAAAAAAACAGAAATTGCAAAAATTCTAAATTTATTAGATGAAGAATTAGTTGGTTTAGCCCCAGTTAAATCACGAATTCGTGAGATTGCAGCTTTATTATTGATTGATAAATTAAGAAAAAGTTTAGGTATTACATCTGGTAGTCCTGGTTTACATATGTCTTTTACTGGTAGTCCCGGAACAGGAAAAACGACTGTCGGTTTAAAAATGGCAGATATCTTATTTCAGTTAGGATATATTACAAAAGGTCATTTATTAACAGTAACACGTGATGATTTAGTAGGACAATATATCGGTCATACGGCACCTAAGACAAAAGAAGTTTTAAAAAAAGCAATGGGTGGCGTTTTATTTATCGATGAAGCCTATTATTTATATAAACCTGACAATGAACGAGATTATGGGTCAGAAGCAATTGAAATTTTATTACAAGTAATGGAAAATCAACGTGATGAATTAGTAGTAATCTTAGCAGGTTATAAAGAGCCTATGGATAAATTTTATGAATCAAATCCTGGTTTATCTTCTCGAATTGCTAATCATATTGATTTCCCAGATTATACTGTTGAAGAATTATTACAAATTTCAAAATTGATGTTAGAAGATCAACAATACCAATTAACACCTGATGCAGAAGTTGCATTAACATCATATATTCAAAAGCGAAAAGAAAAACCATTGTTTGCAAATGCTAGAAGTATAAAAAATGCTTTAGATCGAGCTCGTATGCGTCAAGCAAATCGTATTTTTGATAGTAGAGGTCAAATTTTAACAAAAAAAGAACTTGTGAATATTGAAGCACAGGATATTTTACAAAGTACTATTTTTAATTAATAATTTTTCGTAATAAAAAATAGAAATGAGTTTACTTATTATTGGAGGAACTGGAACGTTAGGTCGTCAAATTGTTCTTCAAGCATTAACAAAAGGTTATCCAGTCCGATGTTTAGTCAGAAATTTTCGAAAAGCTAATTTCTTAAAAGAATGGGGTGCTGAATTAGTTTATGGTGATTTAAGCATACCTGAAACAATTCCACCTTGTTTACAAGGTATTAGTGCTGTGATTGATGCCTCAACAAGTCGAGCAGCTGATTTTGATGGTTTAAAAACTGTGGATTGGTATGGGAAATTAGCTTTAATTGATGCAGCCAAAGCTGCAGATATTCAACGTTTTATTTTTTGTTCGGCTCAAAATGCAGAACAATTTTCAAATATTCCATTGATGGAAATGAAACAAGGAATTGAAAATAAATTACAACAGTCACAAATCCCGTATACTATTTTTAGATTAACTGGGTTTTATCAAGGATTAATTGAACAGTACGCAATTCCAATTCTTGAAAATTTACCAATTTGGGTTACAAATGAAAATACACGTGTATCATATATGGATACACAGGATATTGCGAAATTTTGTTTAAGATCATTACAACTTCCTGAAACAACAAACAAAGTTTTCTTCTTAGGTGGGCCAAAAGCATGGGTTTCATCTGAAATTATTCGTTTATGTGAACAATTAGCAGGTCAATCAGCGAAAGTAAATCGAATTCCACTTTTAGTCTTAAAATTTGTTGCTCAGGTATTTGGATTTTTCGAATGGGGTCAAAATATAAGTGATCGTTTAGCATTTGCAGAAATTTTAAATATTGAAAATAATTTTTCAAAATCAACCTTTGATTTATATCAAACATTTAAAATTGATCCATCTGAAGTTACACAATTAGATGATTACTTTTTAGAATACTTTATTCGTTTATTAAAACGATTACGAGATATTAATTTTGAAGATGTACAAAAACAAAAAAATCTGATCATTTAATATGAACTATTCTAATTTTATTGTTAAGATTATCGAAGTTCCCAAACAAAGTTTTTTTGAAGATAATACTTCTGTTAGTGAAATTCTTGTGAAATTTCCTCAAATTCGAAAAAATAATTTAGGATCAACGTTTCGAATCTCTATCTGGGGAGATTTAGCTTACGATATTATAAAATATTATAATATTAATGATTATATTATAATTGAAGGTTATATTTCTCTTAAAAGTTTAATTTCGGATTATCGGACATTAGATAAACAAATAGAAATTTCAATTTTTAAAGTTTATCCATTTATTGTAAAAGATTCACGTCTATTAAAAATTGATAAATAACATTTTATTGAATTAAATAATTCATAATTCGTATATTTTAGTATAATTAATATTGTTAAAAACAGTCCCTAGGAAAAATTGAATGTTAACTCTAAAAATTTTAGTTTATACAGCAGTTATCTTTTTTGTTTCTTTATTTATTTTTGGTTTCCTTTCAAGTGATCCATCACGAAATCCAAATCGTAAAGATCTTGAATAATGTTTAAATTGAATAAAAATAAGTTAATTTTATTTTAAAATTGGCTTATTTTTATTTATCAACTTAAACTATGCTTATTTCTTTACAAAAAGAAACCTTCATCTTTTAATATTCCTGAAATTTTTTCAGAAAAATTTTTTTTTATTAAAAACTAAACTAATATATATATTAGGAATTTTATTTTTATGAGATTTTTTACTAATCTAGAACTTTTTGATTTTTTTTATCTTTAATGAAACGTTTCAATTTAATAACTTTATTGTTTACTATTTTAGTTGCATTAACACCAAATCAAGCATTTGCTGAAATTGGTGGGTTAACAAAATGTAGTGAATCACCCGCTTTTAACAAGCGATTAAAAGCAAGTGTAAAAAAATTAGAACAACGAATGAGTAAATATGAGGCAGATTCTCCACCTGCTTTAGCATTACAGCAACAAATTGAACGAACACAAGTTCGATTTGATAAGTATTCCCGTTCAGAATTATTATGTGGAACAGATGGTTTACCGCACTTAATTGCCGACGGTCGTTGGAGTCATGCGGCTGAATTTATTCTTCCAGGATTTGGATTTATTTATATTTCTGGCTGGATTGGTTGGGTAGGACGTAAATATTTACGTGCAGTTAGTACAACGAAAAATCCCGCAGAAAGTGAAATTATTATTAACGTTCCGTTAGCATTAAAAATAATGACAACTGGATATATTTGGCCAATTTCTGCATGGCAAGAATTAATTAGTAATGATTTAATTGCCCCTGATGACGAAGTAACAGTTTCACCACGTTAAATTTATCTGACTTTTAATTTTAAATTAATTTTTATTCTATGAACGACTTCAAAAAATATTTATCAACCGCACCTGTTCTTTTAACATTATGGATGACTTTTACTGCAGGATTCATAATTGAAATAAATCGCTTCTTTCCTGATATGTTAGGTTTATATTTTTAGAACTTTTTGTTAAGGATAAGAATTAGATTCTCTTATCCTTAACATTAAATTGAAAAAATTAAATTAAGCAAATTTCCCAGATGTTGATGCAATAACAAAAGCAGCATAAGTTAAAATATAACCTACAGAGAAATGCGCTAAACCTACTAAACGAGCTTGTACAATTGAAAGTGCTACAGGTTTATCTCGCCAACGAATTAAGTTTGCAAGTGGTGTACGTTCATGTGCCCAAACTAATGTTTCAATTAATTCTTGCCAATAACCACGCCAAGAAATTAAGAACATGAAACCAGTTGCCCAAATTAAATGTCCAAATAAGAACATCCATGACCAAACTGATAAATTATTCATTCCAAATGGGTTATATCCATTAATTAATGGTGATGAGTTTAACCATAAATAATCACGTAACCAACCCATAATATAATTTGATGATTCATCAAATTGACCAGGATTACCACCCCAAATTGTCATATGTTTCCAATGCCAATAGAATGTTACCCAACCAATTGTATTTAACATCCAGAACATTGCTAAATAGAATGCATCCCAAGCTGAAATATCACATGTACCACCACGACCTGGACCATCACATGGGAAACTATAACCAAAGTCTTTTTTATCTGGCATTAGTTTTGAGCCACGTGCATCTAAGGCACCTTTTACAAGAATTAATGCAGTTACATGAAGACCTAAAGCAATAGCATGATGAACTAAAAAGTCACCTGGGCCAATTTTTAAGAATAAATCAGTTTTACTGTTGTTAATTGCTTCTAACCAACCTGGTAACCAAACTTGATTACCTGCAATTGTTGCTGGGCTTGTTGATGAAGCTAATAAAACATTAAAATTATATACAGCCTTACCAGAAGCTGCTTGAATATATTCAGCAAATAATGGCTCAAATAAAATTTGTTTCTCTGGTTGTCCAAAAGCAACAACCGTATCATTATGGATATATAAACCTAATGTATGGAAACCTAAGAATAATGAAGCCCAACTTAAGTGTGAAATAATAGCTTCTTTATGTTCTAACATTCTTGCTAAAACATTGTTCTTGTTTAATTCTGGATCATAGTCACGAACAAAGAATATTGCTCCATGAGCAAATGCTCCTACCATTAAGAAACCGGCAATATATTGATGATGTGTATATAAAGCAGCTTCAGTTGTAAAATCTCTTGATAAATATGCATATGGTGTTAATGCATACATATGTTGTGCAGTTAAAGATGTCGCAACCCCTAGTGATGCTAATGCTAAACCTAACTGCATATGTAAAGAATTAGTGATTGTTTCAAATAATCCTGTATGACCTGCGCCTAAACGACCTCCAGGAGGACGATGTGCGTCTAAAATCTCTTTCATGTTATGGCCAATACCAAAATTTGTTCGGTACATATGACCAGCAACAATGAAAACAACCGCAATTGCTAATTGATGATGTGCAATATCACTTAACCATAATGATTGTGTTTTTGGATGGAAACCACCTAAGAATGTTAAAATTGCTGTACCTGCTCCTTCACTTGTTCCATAAACGTGGTTTGCAGAATCCGGATTTTCCGCATAAACTGTCCAATTTCCAGTGAAAAACGGTGTTAAACCTGCTGGATGCGGCGGTGTTGTTAAGAAGTTATCCCAACCAACGTGAACACCACGTGATGCTGGAATAGCAACGTGAACAAGATGTCCAGTCCAAGCTAATGAACTTACACCAAATAAACCAGATAAATGGTGATTTAAACGTGATTCATTATTTTTAAACCAAGATAAACTTGGACGGAATTTTGGTTGTAAATGTAACCAACCGGCAAATAATAAAGCACACGAAAGTAATAATAAACCAATCGAACCACGATAAAGTTCTTGATTTGTTCTAAAACCAATTGTATACCACCATTGATAAACACCAGAAAACGCAATATTTACAGGATATGTATTTCCTTTACTAAATGCTTTTAATGCAGATTCACCAAAATGTGGATCCCAGATTGAATGAGCAATTGGTCTTACTTTTAATGGATTAGTAATCCATTTTTCAAAGTTCCCTTGCCATGCAACATGAAATAAATTTCCTGAAGTCCAAAGGAAAATAATAGCTAGATGACCAAAATGAGATGCGAAAATTTTCTGATATAAATTTTCTTCTGTCATTCCATCATGTGCTTCTAAATCATGTGCCGTAGCTATACCATACCAAATTCTTCGCGTTGCTGGATCTTGCGCAAGGGCTTGGCTAAACTTTGGAAATTTAGTTGCCATAATCGTCAGATGCCTTTTATATAAGTTATAGTTGTAATTAAATTAAAAAGTTCAAAAAAATAGTTAGTTAGTTATTATCAAAATATTTAAGGATTATTAAACATTTGATTTTTTCGATTAAATAACTTGTTTATGTAATTGAAATTGAACGAGCTAAGAAGAATGCCCATGTTGTACCAATACCACCAAGTAAATAGTGAGCTAAACCAACAGCACGACCTTGTGTGATACTTAATGCTCGAGGTTGAATTGCTGGAGCAAAGTTTAATTTGTTATGAGCCCATACAATTGACTCGATTAATTCTTGCCAATAACCACGACCACTGAATAGGAACATTAAACTAAATGCCCAAATGAAATGTGCACCTAAGAAAATTAAACCATATGCTGATGAAGCTGAGCCGTATGACTGAATTACTTGTGAAGCTTGTGACCATAAGAAATCACGTAACCAACCATTAATAGTAATTGAACTTTGAGCAAAGTTTCCACCAGTAATATGAGAAATACTACCATCTGGTGTTATTGTTCCCCAAACATCTGATTGCATTTTCCAACTGAAATGGAAAATTACAACGGAAATTGCGTTATACATCCAGAATAATCCTAAGAATACGTGATCCCAACTTGAACTTTGACAAGTACCACCACGACCAGGACCATCACAAGGGAAACGGAAACCTAAATTCGCTTTATCTGGAATTAATTTAGAACTACGGGCATATAATACACCTTTTAAAAGAATTAATACTGTTACATGAATTGTAAAAGCATGAATATGGTGTACCATAAAATCAGCTGTACCTAATTTAATAGGCATCATTG
>Ga0075479_10000405_pt1 | contig 18253 bp, 12 predicted proteins | sample DEB08_DNA_8_FD_76341 | JGI IMG/M metagenome (GOLD analysis project Ga0075479, IMG submission 76341) | Aqueous microbial communities from the Delaware River and Bay under freshwater to marine salinity gradient to study organic matter... | ecosystem: Environmental > Aquatic > Marine > Coastal ... | reverse complement strand
GCCGCCACCGTTCTCGCGATTTGGCCTCTTGACCATTCGTTGGGGCCCGTTATTCTTTGGTCAAGCTGATGGCGCGTAGTGTTTCCGTTTGGTGGCGCTCCGCCGAAGATGCCGGGGCGTATTGATCTGGGTAGTGAGACACTTTGGGTGTGGTCTGTGTTTCTAATCGGTGACACAGTCCGCTGAAGTGGCCTGCCGGCGAATTTTTGCCGGCAAATCAACGATGCAGGGTGGATTCGAGGGGGACGACTGTGGCAGGCACGGAGTGGAAGTCATGGCGCGATGTCGAATTACTGTCACCTGGGACCAGCAGTGGAACGTTATTGCAACTGAGCGGGAAGTTGGTTGAGGAATCAGTCGCGACCGATTCCCTGCAGAGCTATTGTCGGCAGGCGTTAGCTGACATTTCCGCCGAGTTGTCGCTGCAGTGGGTCGGCTTGATCAAGCGTCGTCCGGGGGCTGAGTGGGACATTGTGTCCGAGCAGGGGCGTTCGGTTCGAAGCAAGGCCCCGATTGCATTTTGGGATCAGGCATTGGAGTTGGGATCCGGTGGCCTGTCTCGGGGAGAGCAGTCTCGTTTCAACTGTGTTTTCCCGTTGTCGGAGGGGCATCCGGTTGCCGATCTGCTGGTTGCCGAATGTCGACACTCCGATGGTGATTTGCTGGATTTCGGACTCGTCACAGCCCGCACGCTGTCATCAACCCTGCGATGTGTGCTGAATCAGGCATCGTTGCAGCGTCAGACAGACCGTCTGGAATCGACGCTGGAAATTGCGGCGGAATTATCAGCGGCGGACGACGCAACGCCATTACTGGACCGCATTGCTGAGGAAGTCACAAATTTGCTGGGCTGTGACCGTAGCAGTATTTTTCTGTGGCGCCGGGACCGCGACGAGATCGAGGGGTATCCCGCACTGGGTGTTCCGGGGGGATCACTGCGACTGCCAGCCGGGAAGGGGATTGTGGGAGAAACGCTGAAGACGGGGCGCCCGGTGCTGGTTCCTGATGCTTATGCGGACCCGCGTTTCAATCAGGAGGTCGATCGGCAGAGTGGCTACCAGACTCGAAATCTGATCTGCGTGCCTTTGCGAGCTGCCGATGGAGCGGTGATCGGTGCTTTTCAGGCGATCAATCGCCTGGATGGCGGTGAATTCACCGAAGCGGATGTGGAATGTCTGATCCAGCTGGGCACTCAGGCGGCCATCGCATTGCGAAATCTGGAAGACAGAGATCGTCTGAATCGCAGTCACGGGCAATTGGCGGAGCAGATTCGGCGGGGGGTGAATATTGTTGGTGACAGTCCGGCGATTGGAACGCTGCGTGACACGGTTGCCCGGCTTGCTTCAACAGATCTGCCTGTGCTGGTTCTGGGGGAAAGTGGAACGGGCAAGGAAGTGGTCGCTCAGTCGCTGCATTTTGGAGGCAGTCGGGCAGACAGCCCGTTCGTTGCAGTCAACTGTGCTGCCCTGAATGAGAATCTGCTGGAGAGCGAGCTGTTTGGTCATGAGCGAGGTGCATTTACGGATGCGCGTGACATGCGTCCGGGCAGGTTTGAACTGGCGGACGGCGGCACGCTGTTTCTGGACGAAATCGGTGATATGAGTCCGGGCGGGCAGGCCAAGCTGCTGCGAGTACTGGAGCAGCGCATGATCACTCGTGTCGGTGGTACAGAGCAGATCCCGGTGAACGTGCGTGTTGTTGCAGCGACCAACGCCAATTTGATGGAAGCTGTTCGTGAACGGAGGTTTCGGGAAGACCTGTATTATCGTCTCGGTGTCGTGACTGTGAAATTGCCTCCGCTGCGAGAGCGTCCGGAAGATATCCTGCCTTTGTCGGAGTATTTTCTCAAGCAATTTTCGGAGCAGGCTCGCCGGCCTCGACTGCAACTGTCTCAGGATGCCAGGCGACGACTGCAGGGGCATCCATGGCCTGGCAACATTCGCGAACTGCGAAATCTGATGGAGAGGCTCGCATTTCTGACGCAAGGTGATCGTGTGGAAGTGGATGACTTGGCGTTCAGTTTGAGTCCGGATCCGGAACAACAGCAATTGTCTCTGGAGATGGGGCTGGACGGTGCGACCAGAGAGTTCCAGCGAAAATTCATCAGGCGGGCAATTCGGCAGACTGAAAACAATGTGACGGAGGCTGCCAAACTGCTGAACGTGTATCGGGCAAATCTGTATCGTAAGATGAAGCAGCTGGATATGAAGGAAGCTGGCGGCGGGGAATAGGGGATTTCCACTGCCCGAGTCGCAAAAGACCTGGACCGTTTTGCGGTTCAGGTCTTATCGCGGGCCTGTCAATCAGGGTTTTGGGGAGTAGTCGGTCAGGTTCATGTAGACCGACTCAACCTTTTGGACCAATCGGCCATCACGCTGTGATTCTTCGGCGACACGTTTCCATTCGGGGTCTTCGCGGAACGCCTGCCATGAGGCTTTAGCGGCGTCCATGTCTTGATGTGCGATGACGTAGATCAGCGTGTTCGGCTTGTCAGCGGGCGTCCAGTACATGATGTTCTTGATGCCGTGCTTTTCGAACAGTTTCATGGTGTGGTCGCGGAACCGTGCATGCAGGGCATCAAGTTTTCCTTCCGGCGTGTAGTACGTACGGAGTTCATAGAGCATTGAGGCTTCAGCCTTTTCCTCGGCGGATGCTTGAGCCGAGGATGAAAATGTGACCTGAGAAAATGCAGAGGCCACCAGCAGGCCTCCGGCGAGACCCAGCCAAAACGGACGTGACATTCCTGTCTCCTGTGAGATGGTATGAAGCGGGTGGGCTGTCTGAAAAGCGATGCGGGGCAAGGCTGTTTCGGGCAGCGGCCAACCGGGACGTATGATTTGTGTCCGGCAGCAGCGCATGCTAGCGGCGTTCGCAGCAAAAGTCAGCTACGGGCAAAAGATTGCAGTTTTCCGGTGCTGGCGGCCATCAGTTCTCTCGCTTCCGCAGCGAGAAACGCAGAGCCGGTGACAGTGATTACGCCGGCCGGTGGTGTCATGCTCTGGGCCAGCTGAAGGGCTTCCTGGGGAGTATCTGTGATGAATGTCTTGCGATCGGCCAGAAGGTCTGGTGATGTTTTTGCAAGTGTCGCCTGAAGTTCAGTCGGGGGAATACTGCGCGGATTGGTACGAAACCTTGTCAGAATCAGGTTGCCGCAATGCGGCAGAATTTGACGCAGCATCGCAGCCGCGTCTTTGTCTGAGGAAGCCGCAAAAACAAGTGTGCGCGCCGCCTGATCCCACACCGACTGTGAGAGGGTTGAAGCCACTGCTGCGAGTGAGTCAGGGTTATGGGCTGCGTCGAGTACGATTTCGGGCTGAGTGCCAACCTGTTCAAATCGAAGGGGCCAAAGGGTTGCCGCCAGCCCGTGTGCAATTGTCTGTGCGGTGATCCCGGGGAAGTGGTCTGCCTGCTGAAGCAGTTGGGCTGCCATCACCGCCAGTGAAGCGTTGCGAGCCTGGTGATTGCCAAGCAGGGGAATGTGCAGGTCCGTGTAACTGGTTGTGGGGGTGACGAGGTTGAATTCCAGTCCTGCGGCATCTGAACTGCCGGGCTGCATTTGACGTCGAATTGTGCACTGCAGGTCACGCCCAAGTTCAAACCGTTGACAGCCCAGTTCTGTGGCACGATCTGCAATGACCTGCCTGGCAATGGGAGCGACCGGACCATGAATGACCGGGATACCATTCTTGATGATCCCCGCTTTTTCGAAGGCGATGCGATCCAGTGTGTTGCCAAGAATATGGGTGTGGTCCAGACCGATGGTGGTAATCAGTGTGACGAGTGGTTGGCAGACATTGGTACAGTCAAGACGCCCCCCCAGGCCCGTCTCCAGCACAACCACATCAACCTGTTCTTCAGCAAACAGCATCCAGGCCAGCAGTGTGATGATTTCAAAGAAGGTTGGAGGCGATTCATTTGGACCTGCTTGATCGGCAGCGAGACAGGATTGCAGCCTGTTGGCCAGACTCACAATCTGTTCTTCAGACGGCAGCTTGCCATTGATTCGCATCCGCTCCTCGACGCGGGAGATATGTGGGGAGGTGAACAGTCCGGTGCGCAGGCCTGAGTCGCGCAGAATGGATTCGAGGAAGGCCGCGGTGCTTCCTTTCCCCTTGGTTCCTGCCAGATGCACAGCGGGAATCGTTTTTTGCGGGCTGCCCACAAGGTCCAGCAGGGACTGCATTCGCTCGAGTCGAAACGGACTGTTGCCGTCAGGCCGCACCCGTTCGTAGTCGATTCTGTCCATGAGCCAGGCCAACAGACGCTGGTAGGCAGGAGAGAACGGCTGGTGTTCCGCAGACATGGGTAATTCCGGGGGGGCAGCAGACGTGACGGAACTGACAGCAGCAAAAAATTCTGCAGTTTTCAGTCGTATTGCGGTCCATCTCGCAGACTGTAGTTCCTGACGACAGGCAATATTAGCACAGACAGCTTCCACTGACAGATCCAGCAATCGCTGGGCGGGGCGTTTTTTGGGATCGATCCCGGCTGCTGCAGCCCGGATTCGGAGTACCGTCGCCTGGAATTCTCCAATCTGTCGCAGTGATGCAAGGGCGAGAGAGTGTAAGGATCGGATCAACCGACTACGATACCTGCGGGCGGACCCTGCTGGAGGGCTGTCCTGTTGAAGCGAATCATCCGGCGGTCGGCTGTCGGCTGTCGGCTGTACCCGTGGCGGGATGAACGGTCTATTCTCCCAGCACTTAAAACAGCACCCCAACACCGGAATGGTCAGTGTTTCTGTTTTGCGAGCACCAGCACGGTTGCTGCGTTCGTAAGCGACGGCTGACCTCGTGAACTGAACTGGCAGGGAAATGTCGATGAATCATGCAGAACGCGTAGCAGGTTTTCTTCCAACCGTTGAGGCTTCAGATCCCAGCAGTCGCCATCTGGGGACAACTCCCGGCAGTTTTGCCAGGGCGGCACAGATCCAGCCTGGACGAGCCGGTGCCAGAACCTTCTCTTCCCCCGATACCCCCGGGATGCCTGAACCGTCAGACCGCACGGCATGGGACTTCATGCCGGAGGACTGGACGCTGAAACCTGGGTTTGAAGATTCCTACGAGTGCGCGGAAGCATGGCAGCCGCCGGCGGGTTTTGTACCGGTGACTCAGCTTGAGTCGGCGCGAATGGGGATTACGACTCCTGAAATGCAGCGAGTTGCTGAGGTTGAACCGCACCTGACTGCGGAGCAGATCCGTGATGAAGTTGCTGCAGGTCGCATGGTGATTCCGGCCAACCGAACACACCTGCAGTACAACCTGAAACCGATGTGTATAGGTCGCGCGTCACTGACCAAGATCAATGCAAATATGGGAGCGTCCCCGGTTTCCTCCGGCACTGATGAGGAAGTCGAGAAACTGCAGTGGGCAGAACGATGGGGAGCGGACACCGTGATGGATCTTTCCACCGGCGGTGACCTTGATGCCTGTCGGGAGGCGATCATCCAGAACAGTACCGTGCCAATCGGAACGGTACCGATTTACTCGATGATCATAGGCAAGCGAATCGAGGATCTTGATCTGGAAACAGTTCTTGCCAGTCTCGAGCATCAGGCGGCTCAGGGTGTCGACTATTTTACGATTCACGCCGGAGTTCTGCAGGAGCACCTGCCATACGTGAAGGATCGCCTGATCGGCATTGTCAGTCGTGGCGGATCACTGCTTGCGAAATGGATGATTGAGCACGACCGCCAAAATCTGATGTATACGGGGTGGGAGCAGATCTGCGATGTCATGCGTGAGCACGATGTGACATTTTCCATCGGTGACGGGTTACGTCCGGGCGGTCTGGCTGATGCAACGGATCTGGCTCAGCTGGCGGAATTGTCGACTTTAGGTGAGTTGACGGAGCGTGCCTGGCGGAAGGGTGTTCAGGTCATGATCGAGGGGCCCGGGCATGTGCCGCTTGACCAGGTGGAATTCAATATGAAGGTACAGCGGACGCTGTGTCACGGTGCACCCTTCTACGTATTGGGGCCGCTTGTAACAGACATCTTTCCGGGCTACGACCATATTACCAGTTGTATTGGTGCGACGAATGCCGCGTGGCACGGTGCCAGCATGCTGTGTTATGTGACACCCAAGGAGCACCTTGGGCTGCCCAAAAAGGATGACGTCAAGCAGGGGTGTATTGCCTACAAGATTGCGGCTCATGCAGCAGACGTTGCTCTGGGAATCCCAGGGACGAGGGATCGGGACGACGAATTGACTCAGGCTCGCGCCGCTCTGAACTGGGAGAAGCACTTCGAATTGAGTTTTGACCCGGATACCGCAAGAGCCTACCACGACGAAGACCTGGACGTTGATACGGATTTTTGTGCCATGTGCGGGCATGACTGGTGCAGTGTGCGGATCAGCAAGGAGATTCAGCTTTTCGCCAGCGGCAAGTCCGAAGAGTTTCAGTGGGATCGTGCTCGTGTTTCGGCCGCGTTGTCTGAGGATCAAAAGGAGATTCTCGAAAAGCGTGGCGTTCTTTCTCCGGATGAGATTCATCGACTGGCCAGCAAAACCAGACAGGGGATGGAGGCGAACACCGGCAAGGCCAGCTGTCACAGTGATCTTGCAAACGATGAGTCAGCGCGACAGATCCAGCTTGTGCAGTTGAGCTCTGACAAGGAGTGACAGCTCTGAGCTGCAGTGACTGACCCGCTGGTGCGCTGGCCAGTCACTGTTGCTGCGCGACCTCGAGACCTTTGCAATCCCAATCAGGCTGCTGCTCTGCCTGATACGCTGCCGCTGCTGTTTGCTTCCGACGGCAACTTGACCAGCGAATGGATGTTTCCGCTGACCGGAACCGTGTCCGCAATTTCTTCCGCCGGCAGTAATCGGGTTCGGATGGGACTTGCGGGGCCGAGCATAGTGGAGATCACATCGCCGTTGATCATCGTTCCCGGCTGCACACCAAAACTGAAATGTTTCAGCATGATAATGAGGGCCGTGCGAATTTCTGACATCGCCAGCGGAGCTCCGATACACATCCGAGGACCGGCTCCGAAGGGAAGATAGGTATATGGTGACGGAGAGATCTGACTCCATCGCTCCGGTTGAAATTGATCTGCGTCGCGATAGAGATCGTTTCTGTGGTGAGTAATGAACTGACTGAAGATGACAGGGGACCCCGGCGGCAGTCGCACATTCTCCAGCGTCGTAAAGTCGGATGTAATTCGCTGCGAGTAAGCTGATGCCGGCAGGATTCGCATACTCTCGCGAATCACAGCATCCAGCAGCGGTAATCGATCCGTTTCTGCAAATTCCGGCCGGAGTCCGGCAACGTTGTGTTCAAGTTCCTGTTTCAGCGCCCGCATGACCTGCGGGTGTTGTGCGAGCAGGAAGACTGTCCAGCTGAAAGTATGGGCCGTTGTCAGATGAGCGGCTGCAAACAGCAGTGTGGCGTGTCCGATCAAAGCATCGTCTGACAGCGGTGATTGTTTGCCGGAGGTATTCAGCAGCAGACTCAGAATATTTCGACCGTCGTTCGAACGCCTGCGGTGTCTGGCAAACAGTTCTCGAATGGACTTTTCAAGTTGTTCTGCTTCCAGCAGAAGATTTTGGTAAGCCCCGGCAAATCTCGGATCGGAGACCATTGCCCCCATGCCTACCTGATGGTTGTGCTGGGTCCATGTGTCGATACGTTGTCCCAGCTGTTCTGCAAATTCCGCGTCGTCAACACCAAACAGCAGAGCAGAGGTCATGCGAAGCATGAACTGGACCATTTCAGCATTCAGATCAATTTCATCGCGATTCTTCCAGCTGACCACCAGTTGTTCGGACAGGTTACAGATGATGTCGTGATAGGCTGGAAGAGCTTTCAGTGCGAAGACATCCTTCAGGGCCCGCCGCGAGTTGCGATGCTCTTCTCCATTCTGGCTGAGCAGCCCGGATGTGACTCGACGTTGCGAAGACTTTCGATTTCCACGCACGGCGAAGAACTGGGACTGAAAAAGTTCGCCATTCGAGAGAACCTGGCGATTCAGCTCCGGAGAAAAGACAAACGTGAGCTTTTGCTCACCTTCCTGCAGAACGGCAAGATCACCGAATCGGGTCTGCAGTCGTTTCATACAGTCGATCGGGTTGTCGGAAAACTGCAGCAGGGAGCCGAATTCAACCGGAAGAGCTGCGTCTTGTTCTGGAAATGGTTTGAGCTGTGCCATCCGTGTTTTGTCTTAAAGCCAGGTTGTGGGTTCCTTCCCGGCCAGGAGTGTAGCAGACACGGTCATTACGTCGAAGAGAATCTGGCCGCCGGTGCGACCGGCAGCGGCGGCGGATTCATCCAATTCGTCCACCCGCAGCGGCATGCGGGTGAGACTTTTCGTAAGTCTCGCGGAGGCGTCTGGTACTGACATGGGTATAGATCTGTGTCGTGGTCAGGCTTTTGTGTCCGAGTAATTCCTGGACACTGCGAAGGTCCGCACCACCATCGAGGAGGTGTGTGGCGAAAGAGTGTCGCAGGGTATGTGGACTGGTTTTTTGCGAGAGCCCGGCTGTCAGAATGTGTGTTTCCAGCATTCTGCCGATACTCCGAGTTGTCAGACGTCGGCCAAAGCGATTGAGGAAGATCGCCTGTTGCTGCGCTGACCTGGCATTCGGGTCCGGAGTTCGCACGTCCATCCACTCATCGAGTGCAGCGGTGGCGTAGCTGCCGACAGGAGCCAGTCGTTCCTTGCGACCTTTGCCCAAAACTCGCAGGATTCCCTCGCTGCGTTCCCAGTCTCTCAGGTCGAGCCCAACAACTTCGGAGACTCGCAGCCCGGCGGAATACATGGTTTCGAGGATCGCCCGATCGCGAATTCCGAGCATCGTATTGCGAGGTGGAGCGGACAGGAGTGCTCCAATTTGTTCGGTGGTCAGGAAATGCGGAAGTGGTCGTCCGGTCCGCGGAGTTCGCAGTGGTCTGGCTGGATTGGTATCAATCCAGCCTTCACGATTGCAGTAGCGGAAGAAACTTCGCAAACAGGAAAGTCGTCTGGCAACGGTCGTCCGTGCATAGCCGCATTCATGCAGCCAGGCCACGTAACTGCGCAGAATCGCGACATCCAGTTCGTTGACTGCGGGAATTCGGCCGGTGTGTTCCTGCAGAAACTCCGTGACATGCGTTAGGTCATCGGCATAGGACTTGATCGTCAGGGCTGACGCATTGCGTTCCACTCTCAGATAATTCAGAAATTGATCTCGAGCGGATTCCACGCTGACAGCCTCCCGAAGACCGCTGAGACTGAACACTGAACGGCGGCGTGATCGGTCGTGGCCCTGGAAGGATTTCGTCCATTCTGCGCTGCGAATTCACATCCAGAGAGAATTTTTTGGATCGGCAGGATTTGCGGGCTGTGAGGAATCGGGAATCTGGAGTTGAACCAGCAGGGCATCCGATTCGGTGAAATCCAGTTCCGGGTCGTCGACAAACTCGTGGAGCGTTTCGGTCAGTTTGTTTCGGCCGTCGTCATCACAGAGGAAAACATAACGGTGTCCGTTACGGGCAAGGCCAACAACGTTTAAACACTCTGCCATCGACAGACTCCATCCAGGCTTTTGCGGGCTTACACCGTGCGAAAGGGCGGCCCTGTTTTGCGAACGCTCTATTTATCGGAAATTCAATCTTTGGTCATGGAAACAAACGTGGGAATCCAAAAAGAGGTGGGTTGCCGATAAGGACCTCTCTTGCAGTCCGGTATAAAACTGCAGAATCCGGCCAGCTTCTGCCACTGCTGACCGCGAGTCGTACTCTGAATGGCAGAAATTGGCCGGATCATCCCTGCTTTTCAAAGACTGATATTGCCATGTCCAATGAGGTTCCGGGAAACGGCGAGAAGTCTTCCACCATCGAAACCCCGTCAGGCATTTTTCGTTTGCCGGTGAGTTTTCGCTCCGGAGGGGGCGCGGACCTGTTATTTCAGCCGGTCGAACGCGAGTCCGATGCTGAACAGATTACCGTTCGGATTCGCTGGTTCGGTCTGGCTATTGGTGCGTTATACGTCAATTTTGTTTCGCTGGACCAAAGGCCGACATTCGCTTTGAATGCGATGCTTGGGCTGGGGGCGGCCTACGCACTTGTGGACACATTATCAAGCTGGCGCGGGCGACTTCTGCTGACGAATTATCGGCTGGTGATCTCAATCATGGAGGCGATCTTTATTGGCCTTCTTTGCCACTATGATCTGGGTGTCAGCAGTCCTTTCCGCTTCTACTACTTTCTCTCACTGATGGTCTGTGCGATTCGCCACAATACACAGGTCACGGTCATCACGTTTTCTTTGCATGCTGTCAGCTACCTGTTACTGGGATTCTACAGCAACGCGTATTTTCTGGAGCAGGGTGCGGAGGCGACGCCTGCTGAAGATTTGCAAACCGTACTCATGACCCTTGTGTTTCTGGGCTGGGTAACATGGGCCGTGATCTCCCTGACGGGGCTGATGAAAAAGGCCGGAAGACGGCTGACGCTGCTCAATCAGGAACTCAAAGCAAATCAGATGTCGCTGGAGCAGCGAATTGCGAGACGGACTAAGGAACTTCAAAAGTCGCAGGCTCTGCTGGTGCAGCAGGAAAAACAGGCCGCGTTTGGCCTGCTGGCTGCCGGAATTGCTCACGAAGTGGGCAATCCGCTGGCCTCCATCAGCTCGATTATTCAGTTGCTGTGCCGAAAGGTTGAGGATCAGCACATTCAGGAGCGTCTTGGCCTGGTCGACGGACAGTTGCAGCGTATTCAGCGAACGCTGCGTGAACTGACCAGCTTCAGTCGGCCCGCCAGTGAGCATCAGACGCCTGTTGACGTTCATGAAGCAATTCAAAACGCATTGAATATTGCAAAGTACTACAAACGCTGGAAAAGTAAGTCGGCCTCCACCGTATTCGCACCCGGGCTGCCGCATATTCGCACTGTCCGTGATCAGCTTGTTCAGGTCATGCTGAACCTGATCCTCAATGCTCTCGACGCCATGGAGGAGGGAGCATCCATGGAAATCACAACAGAGTTAATTCCTGCGACGGAGACGAGTGCGGAGATGATTGGAATTCGACTGCGTGATGAGGGCTGCGGGATTCCTCTGGAAATGCAGCGACAGGTCTTTCAGCCATATTTTACAACGAAGGATCACGGCACCGGACTGGGATTATTTGTCTGCAGTCACATCACACAAAACTCGTTGCAGGGGGAACTTGAACTGATTCGATCGGATGCTCAGGGGACTGAGTTCCTTGTGAAAATCCCTGCAGTTCGTCCTGAACCTCGACAGGATTCCTTGAATTCCAGCGAACTGTAGCCCGTTTGCCGTGACTATTGATGATGCCACTGCACCATCAGAGAGTTTCCCGCAGCCTGAGCAGCAACCGGTAGTCTTCAGGCGTGTTGACGTTCAGCAGACTGTGCAGCGAGCGGTCAACCACGCGCAGTTCAGCGAGTGCCATCCTGCGCACTGTTGGCGCAGTAAACAGATCCCGTAATCTGCGACAGCCATTTTCGATCAGGCTGGAAGCTTGTTGCAGAACCGCAGTACTGACAACAGAGCAAAGGGGATACTCCCGATTTTCATCCACCGGCAGCACCGCGGAATCCGGGGGACAGGCGTCAATCAGCAGAGAAATGATCGCCGGATGGAGCAGTGGTGTATCGCAGCCGCAGAGGAAGACACGACGAGGCGATGCCCCCAAAAGATTCTGTGCCGCGCGAATCCCCTCCAGCGGTCCACGTCCGACAGACTCATCGCGAACGACCGTGACATTGTTCTGCAGGGGGGGGATCGTCTGGCTTGCTGCAGCGGCGACGATCAGAGGTGCATCCGGCAACGCGTTACGAATCCGGTCGACCGTGTGTTGCAGCAGCGTGCAGCTTCCCAGCAGCAATTGGCTTTTGTCACGACCCATGCGTTTTGACTGACCGCCGCAGACAATCACAGCAGCAGTGTTGCTGGCTTGTCTCACCGCTGGCTGTTGCGCGGGAAAACTCACGGTCAGCGGTCCTGCGGCAGATTCAGAGTCACCAGTGGGTGAGATTCCGGTTGGGCACTGTTTTGGGATCCACACTTGCCGCACGATCCACACGCGCCGGTTCCTGCAGAACCTGGCAGCAATCGTTTCAGCACGACCGCTGCAGCTGTCAACACAAGGAACCATGAAACTGTGGTTTGATTCAGCATTCGTTTGGTTTTCCGACGCCGGAGATCTGGTCTATGACAGACCTGTCAGTGGTCCATCTGCACAGAAGTCCGGTTTCCCAAACGTCTCAATGTGGTGGCCAAACCCGTGAGCAAGGGACATGAGCATTCGGTTGTGTGAGATATTCGGGAACTTGATCGAGCGCCCCATGTTGAAGTCCAGACCGTTCCCAACCATCACAATCGGGATGTTGTTGAGCGTGTGGGAGTTACCCTGTCCAAGTTCATTTCCCCAGACGATCAGAGTGTTATCCAACAGGCTTCCTTCGCCATTGGGTTCTGGTGTTTCTGCCAGACGACGAACCAGCCAGGCAAGTTGTTCACAGTACCAGGTGTTGATCTTTGTGAGTTTCTCCTGAGCTTCCTTGTTGGAATCCGGTTCGTGCGACAGTTCGTGGTGACCTTCTTCAATTCCCAGCCATCGCATTTTTGGCTGCCCGACGGAGTTGGTAATCTGAAAGGTTGCCACGCGGGAAAAGTCGTTGACGAAACTGTTGACCAGCAGTTCCATTTGCATTCGTGTAATGGTGGGGATGTTGTCATTTTCCTCGCGAATACCCGACTCCAAAACCGGTACCTCATGGTTCAGGTCAGTCTGTTTCATGGCCTTCAGCCGGTCTTCCATTTCCCGCACGAACGTTGTGTGTTGTTCGAGCAGTCCACGATCTTCCCGAGAGACCACCGCGGAGATCTTTTTCAAGTCAGACTGAACGTCATCGAGGACGCTGCCCAGCATTTCACGATCTTCGACCTGGCCATAGAGCTTGCGGAACATTTGGTACGGGTCATCGATTGGAGTGACCGGGCTGTTTCCTCCGGTGTATGACATTCGCGTCCATGTGTCCGCCCGATCCGGAACCATCACACCAAACTCCAGCGAACCGAAGCGTGTACGGGTGCCTGGGGAGGATTGGAGATAGCGGGCGATCTCCTGGTCGATCGAAATTCCGCTGGCCCATCCGGCGGGGGTGTGGGAGCCACCCTGAATATTGCCGGGGAACAATTCAATTCCCGTCAGGAGGCAACCCATGCCGCGCATGTGGTTATCGCCGTCTCCACGAACCTTGTCGCAAAGCCCTTTGAGGACCAGTGTGCGATCCTGGAAATCAGCCAGTGGCTGCAGGATTCGCTTCAGCGTGAACTCGGGCCCTTCTTCATCTGGCCAGAATTCCCAGGGCACGGTGCCGTTGGGGCTGAACATGACGACCAGTCGCTGTTTTCTGCGGTCCTGCCTTGAAGTGGCCGCAAATCCGTTCAGGTTTGACAGGAACGGGCTGACCGCTGCACTCAAACCAAGATTCTGCAGAAACCGGCGTCGTGTGTTCATGGTGGGATTCCGTGGCGGGGCTGAGTTTTGTAGCGGGGTCTGAGAAGCAAGACTCTCAACGACTCGACTATGAATTATTGTCGGTCAGATGCCTGTTTGGCAACAATCTTCCTGTCGGGAGTGTTCCAGCCTTCCAAAGCGGAACGAACTGCGATTTCCACTCGTAGCCGATGCAGATTGTACTGGTGCTGCTGAAATTCTGCGGTCAGTTCACGAATGGTGTCTGCTCCGTAGGCCAGAATGGGCTGTTGAACCAGATGGTGGAACAGTTGTCTGACCAGCGAGGTGTGTGTCTCCGGAGATTCCACCAGAAATCTGGTCAGCTCCCGAGGTCCGTTGAATTTTGTCAGCTTGCCATCTCGCTGCAGGTACTGGCCATGGGATTCAATCTCGTTGCCGTTTTCCTCTGAACGATAACGCCCCGCCGCGTCAAAGTTTTCCAACGCAAACCCCAGATTGTTGATCAGGTTGTGGCAGTTGGCACACGCCTCCGGGCTGGTTTGCAAAGCTACTCGCTGGCGTGTTGTCAGATGCGGAGCTAGGTCTGGGGCATCCGGTGCGACGGCAATCGGTGGTGGCTTGATGCCGCGTCCGAGGATGCCGCGACTGAGAAAGACGCCTCGGTGGATCGGAGAGCTGCTGTCCAGATAGGCGAGCGAACTGAGCAGCAGAGGATGTGTCGTGACCCCGGATCGGAATTCAGGTTCGAAGCTGACCGGTTCGAAGCTTGTCGCCTGCCGGTGGTGGACGGCCTGACCATAGAATTCTGCCAGCCGCTGATTCATGAATACTCGTTCAGAATTCAGCAGTTGGCGGAAGTCTGCGTTTTCCGATTCGACGACTTGCTGCAACTGGAGGTCAAGCGATGTCCGCAGATCTGCAACAAGTTCCGGAGTGAACATCGGGAACTTTTCCGCAGATTTATCAACTTCTTCCAGGCGATCCAGCAGCAGCCAGCTGCGGAAGAATTCCATCAGGCGAGCGTTAGCAACCGGGTGACGCACCAGCCTCCATGCCTGCTCCCGCAGCTGTTCTTCGGTCCTCAGGTTACCGGCCCTCGCCGCTTCGATGAGCGCCTTGTCGGGGATGGAATTCAAGAGAGAAAACGAGAGCCGCGAAGCTCGATCAAACTGGTCATCCTGGCCACTGATTTCCCGGTACAGGAACAGCGGTGACTTCAGGGTGCGTACCACGATCTTCTTAATCGCCTCCTCCGGGCTTTCTGCCGCCTGCAGATTCTGCGAAACGATCGTCTCAGTCAGTTCTGCGGTCAGCGGGCGCCGGAATGCCGTTTCCACGAATCGCTCTGCAAAAATGCGAATCTTTTCCGTTTTGTCATCGTTGTTGCGGTACCCCGAAAGTTCCCGCAGTGAGGCAACAACTGACTCTGCGACCTCGATTGCAGCCTGCGTTGTCGCATCGTCCCATTCCGGTGACACACTGGTACCACGTTCGTAGCCATCACTGCGATCGTCGGGCGGGAACGGGGTTTCAGTGAGTAACACTGCGGGTGATGACTGCGGGGTGAGGGCATGTTGAGGAATTGGCTGATCCACGCCGTGAGGCGGTCGCCAGCAGAGCGAAACCGATGCTGTTGATTCGCGATACTTGAACCACTGCAGGCGGACGGGATAGAGGCGTCCGGAGAGCAAAAAACGACGAGCGCGGAATTCTGTGTCAGATCCGGATCGTACCCAAACATCGATAAGCGGAGATTCGCGATCATTCAGATACAGGCGGGCACCGTTTTCGGTCCGGAGAATAAACTCATACCATCCCGACTCGGGGGGAATGATGGAGCCTTCCCAGGAAATCGCGAATTCTTCTTCCCCAATCTTTTCGCCATCCGGACTGAATTCCTGGAAGTCAAAGTCAACGGTTGGGTCGAGCCGTCGGAAGACCTCGCGGTCGCGGCGGTGTCGGCGATCGGCGAAGTACTCCCCGGTAAGGCCACGTTCTTGCCCAGCACGTTGTGACCATCGAAATGTCACGCCAAGGTCCGCGATCGCGTTACGATACTGAGTAACAGTCAGTCGGCTGAGGTCAATTTGTGGTGGCTTCAAACGAGCCTGAGCTTCCGGGGAATAAAACGTTTGCTGCATCCACCGGGCGACCGCCGCTGCTTCTTCGGCAACACAGTCTTCCGGTGATCCCTCCGGCATCGTCCGACCGATCAGATCCGCAAGTTCTCTTGTTGGGCGATCACCGAACAACGGGGCCGGGAAGTCTGCTGTGCCGTTGCCATTCTCTCCGTGGCAGGAAACGCATTTGCTGGCGTAGATTTCTGCACCGTTTGCAGGCTCATCGGAATCGGCACGGACAGAATTGCTGCTGCCGGCTGCGTTCACCAGCAGCAGGCTCAGGACAAAACACAGCTCCAGCGATGCTGCGGGGCGAGCCGACTGATGTGACATGAAATCCCCCGGGGCCTGACGGGTTGACTGAGGTAAGCGCAGAGATCTGGCAGGAATCTACAATCAGAGTATATTTCCTGCCTGCAGTCGACGACAATTCTGACTGGGGACCTTGCCGTGGCTTTTCATGGTTGGTGAAAGTCTGTCCGGTGCTGTGACGGGTTGCACCTCCGATACTCGCCAGACGATGAATATGCTCCTGCCGGAGACGACCCAATTCGGCATATTCTGCTGTTCTAAGTACCTTAAAGCATTGGATTTGTGCTTCGTTACGGGGTTGATCCGGAAGCAGCGAAGTTCCTATCATTCGCAAGTCAGGGAAGACGGTGCGCCTCGAGCGAGCGACGGGTAAACATGCCCGCAAACGTTTTCGAACGCAATTTGTTCAGGATGAACTCAAATGCAACATTGCTTTGTCCGTCGTCGTCGGACGCCACGGTCAATCGCTGCTACGCTTGCTAGTCTTGTCATAGCGGGGAGTTTGGCTGGCTGTGGAGGAAAGTCGGTCAAATATGATCACCCGGTGTTTGCTCCCCCACCAACTCGTACATCAAGCCCGCTGGCAACGCTTCCAACGGCCGAGGAATTGAGCGGGCAGCAAACCAAACTCACCGGTCTGGAGCGGGAGTTGGGCTCCGTACTGACCGGAAGTTCTGTCGTTGCCCTCGTCAATGGGCAGCCGGTCTTCCTTGATGACGTTATGGGCGGTGTTCGACAGATGCTGGAAGCCGATGTCAGACTGACTGCGGATCAGCGACAAGTCGTGCTGAAACGGGAACTGGGGAAGCGGATTGAAAAATACATTGCTGACGAAGTTGTGATGCAGGCCGTCAAGTTGGAAATTCCCGCTGATCGGCAGGATGCAATTCGCCAGAGTCTGCAGCCAGCCTTCGATGAAATTGTCGAGGGAATTCGCGTGAAGGAGAATAAGGCGACTCTGGAGGAACTGGACGCGTTCCTGTATACCCAGGGAACCTCGCTGGCGGAGTTACAGGATAACTTCTTCCGCATGCAGATGGTGGAAGGTTATCTCTCGACGCATGCCCGCTCCACAGCAGGACTGTCGCGCCAGGAACTCTATTCGCACTACAACAAAAACCTGTTCAGATATACATCCGAGCAGCAGGTGCGTTATGCGAAGATTCTGATTCGGTATAGTGAAGCCGGCGGTCGAGAGGCTGCCATGAAACTGGCCGAGTCACTCAAAGCGCGAGTTGAGGGTGGCGAGCCATTTTCTGAGGTTGCAGCGAGCGCTTCCCACGATTTGTCTCGCGAAAACGGCGGTGATATGGGCTGGGTCAAAAAGGGATCTCTGAAACGGGAGATTGAAGAGATCATTTTTGCACTGCCCAGCGGTGGTGTGTCAGAAGTTGTGGAGTACGACGGTCGCTGCGAACTCTACTTCTGCAGCGATCTGCACGAAGCGTCGACAGTGGCGTTTGCTGATGTGCAGCAACAGTTGCAGGAGGAATTGCTGCAGTTGAAGAAAACAGAGTCGCGCCAGTTGGTTCGGGACGAACTGCTGGAAAACGCTGCGGTCGCGACGCTGTTCGATGACGAAAAGTCACGGGAGGCGGTGACCACGCCCTTCTCATCGCCGCAACTGTAGACAGTTGCAGCTGGCCCGTGATCGCTTCGCCAATAGCTTATCACGATTCATTGAGTGCGCGGCGGGTCGCTGTCCCGCTGAGAAGTCTCAATCAGATGGGAGTGCTCCGACGTCCTGCAGGTGAGTTCGTCTCAGAAACTTCGCAACCGGTCAGTTCCTGCGGTTGCGTTTGTTTTTCCTGAGGGAGACGTTCCTTCCCCCGTCGACTGTTGCCCTGAGGATCGTCTGCGTGGGTTTCGGAGCGAATTCCGGGTGACGGCTTCCAGTACACCTGGCCGACTTCCCCTCTGGATCAGTCAGCGGCAGCAACTGTTTCAAACTCGCGAATGTCTGTGACATGTCCATTGATCGCAGCAGCAGCAACCATTGCAGGGCTCATCAGCAGAGTTCTTCCGGTAGGACTCCCCTGGCGTCCCTTGAAGTTTCGGTTGCTGGACGAGGCACACAGTTGACGTCCCTGCAGCTTATCGGGGTTCATGGCAAGGCACATGGAACAGCCCGCCTCACGCCATTCAAAGCCGGCATCGCTGAAAATCCTGTCCAATCCTTCTTCCATCGCCTGACGACGGACAAGCTGTGAGCCAGGGACGACAATTGCCTTCACGTTTTCGGCAACGCGATGTCCACGAACGACTCGAGCCGCTTCGCGGAGGTCGGAAATACGACTGTTGGTGCAGGAACCGATGAAGGCGACATCAATCGGTGTTCCGAGCAGCGGTTTGCCTTCCTGAAGTCCCATAAATTCCAGCGCTTCTCCG
>Ga0075479_10000403_pt1 | contig 18284 bp, 22 predicted proteins | sample DEB08_DNA_8_FD_76341 | JGI IMG/M metagenome (GOLD analysis project Ga0075479, IMG submission 76341) | Aqueous microbial communities from the Delaware River and Bay under freshwater to marine salinity gradient to study organic matter... | ecosystem: Environmental > Aquatic > Marine > Coastal ... | reverse complement strand
ACGCAACGATATTACATCAGTTGGGGATTGATCACGAAAGGTTAACTTACTTTTTCCAGGGACGCCGCTTTCGATTAACCGACGTTCATGGTCATGTGGTCAAAGGTTTACTGTCTTAAAAAAGTAGAATTACAGCTTTGGAATTCATTAAAGGGAATTGGGACCCAATTCCCATGTTAAAAGCTTACTTCTTAAAAACAATACAAAGAGGTCCAGGGACATTCACCACATTCTTGCTGTTATAGCTTAGTTCACCAGTTTCCTGGTTGATTTGAAAGACTGAAATAGTATTTGAGTGCTGGCCAGCAGCCAGGATCCATTTTGCACTTGGGTCGATGTTGATGTTACGAGGCCATGCTCCACGAATGTGCTCTGACTCCGTGAAAGTTAATTTACCTGTAGCTGGGTCAGCCTTATAGGAAGTAATACTATCGTTTCCACGATTTGAAGACCAAACAAACTTTCCATTTGGGTGAATTAGAATCTCTGCTGATGAGTTAAAAGTTTCTTTAGCTTTTACTTCTTCAGAAAGAGCCTTTTCTACTGTGAGCAGTTTCGCTTCACCTTTGGCGCTATCATATTTAAATGTAGAAACGGAAAGAGCCAACTCATTTAGGAGGTAAATAAACTTACCATCCGCAGAAAAACGCATGTGACGAGGGCCACCACCAGGAATTGACTTAGCCAGTCCGTGTTTAGTGATTCCAGAATGGTCGTCTTTAATTTTGTAGATGTGAATACAGTCCGTTCCAAGGTCCGGAACAAAGGCAAACTTTCCATCTGGAGAATATCCAGTCCAGTGTGGGTGAGGGGAGTTTTGACGATTGCCAACAACCTTAGAGCCACCTTCATGTTCGATAACTACAGCTTTCCCAAGTTCACCATTTGCTGTAAGTGGGAAAAAAGCTGTTGAACCACCACCATACTGCGCTGTTAGAAGAAACTTCCCGGAGGGGTGGACACTTATATGGCAGCCACCTCCGTCAGTGATTAATGAGGACGTAAATTTTTCGAGTGAACCATCTTTGCTGACTTTATAACCAACAACTCCTGAGCCACCTTCCAGAGATGCAAGAGAATACAGTTTTGTTTTGTCTGGGCTCCAGGCTAAGAAACCAGAGTTCCTAAGCTCTGCAGCTAAGCTTGGCTTAGATAGCTTTCCTTTGGCAGTATCAAACTTTGCAGTGTAGATACCGTCGCCTTCTTTTCCGCTTGTTCCAAAATAAACATTGATTTTCTCTGCAAGACACAAAGGGCTCAAAACCATTGAAGCTAAGAAAGCTTTCAAAATTACACGTACCATTGAACATCCATATACTTATATTGACTAGAAGGTAAATAATGCGATGAAATCAGTAAAATGGCAAGAAGTTTAAACTAATTATGAACAAATAGTCGGTTTTTTCTTTAGAACTACTTTGGAATAATATGGTCAAAAAATGTTGAAGAAGCTCCGCTACGTAGGATAACGGAGCTCAGAATATTTAGTTTTTGGTAAGCTTTGCTTGTTGTGCAGCGTAATAAGATTCTTGAATATTTATACGCTTAGCATCAACATAAGCTTGAGGCACACTCCAAAGAATAGAAACAGGCCATGTGGCCCAGTTAACCATAGCAACTCCGCCCAATGTATGGTTCTTAGCTTGAGAAAGCTTATCTTTTTCAGAGGCAAGGTAAAGAGAACCTACTCCTGGTAGAATTGATAATGCCATTGCTTTGCCAGGAGACTTAACCTCAGTTACTTGTCCTGATTCAGCAAACTTCTTTTCTTCTTCACTTAGTGAAACACAACTTGTAGAGAAGGTCACTAGGAAAGAAAAAAACATAGATACCCAGATAATTTTTTTCATTTTTTTGTCCCTTAACTTAAGTAAATACTCAGAACAAATAAGAATGAACACCACTTCTTCTTATCCATTTTTGCTTAAGCTAATTTTTTTTTATTTTTATTAAATACTCAGCTAAATGGACCCCAACAATAAGTGTCAAGTTAGTAACTTGTATTCATTGTTCAATAGCCTTAATAGCAGGTGAAAACAAAAATAACCTGTTATTCCCAACTAAATTTTTTGAGGGGTAAAATAATTGCTATTCTTGCATATGATATATAAGTTTAAAAGATGCATGAAGAAAATTTTTTGAGTATATTGACATGTTTACAGTTAATCTTCGTCTTTTTTAAAAATGTTAGGATGTTTCAATGCGCGTATTTTTAGTTTTAATGTTTTCATTTACAGTTTTATTAGCTGAAGATTTTAAATTTGCTGTTGTTGCAGATTGTCAATATTGCAATCAGCCGGATAGGGGTTCAAGAATGTATAAGAGCTCTCTTGGGCGCTTTCAAAATTTTGTTGATGCAACTAATGGCCAAGGTCTAAAGTTTGGTGTTCACTTAGGGGATTTTATCGATAAGGATTTTGAGAGTTTTACACCGCTTCTAAAGATTTCTAAAAATCTGAAATATCCTTTCTACCATGTGTTAGGTAATCACGAATTCTCGGTAAAAGATGAGTTGAAAAAAGAAGTCCCGAAGGTTCTTGGCATGCCGTCCCGTTATTATTCATTTAAAGTTAATGATTGGATTTTTGTTGCCCTAGATGGCAATGACCTTAGTTTTCACGGACATCCAAAAGGTAGTGAAAAGTACATTATTTCACAGAAGTACTACAAAGAGAATAAAATAAAGTCTCCAAAGTATAACGGTGGTATGAGCAAGAAGCAGGTGTCCTGGTTGAAAGATATTCTTGAGAAAGCAGATAAGTCTAATGAAAAGGTAATTCTCTTTAGTCATTTTCCTGTATTTCCTGCTAATAATCACAACCTTTGGAATGATAAAGAAATAGTTTCTTTAATTACTAAACATAAGTCAGTCAAAGCTTATATAAATGGCCACAACCACAAAGGTAATTATGGTCAAAAAGAAGGAATTCACTTCTTCACCCAAAAAGGAATGGTCGAGAATGTTAAAGCTACATATTCGATCATTACTGCTGGCAAGGATAATTTAAAAGTTAAAGGCTTTGGCGCTGAAAAGGACCAAACTTTTAAGTTGCGCTAAGTTTCTAGAAGTTTGATGAATTCGCCAAAGTATTTACCATTGTCATGATAGGTTCTTCCGCTAACTAAATTTCCGTCTACAACACTGGCTTCATCGACGTATATTCCACCGCAGCTTTCGAGATCAAATTTACACTTGTCAACTGTTGCCATACGACGACCTCTTACACAATCTGCATATGCCGGAATTTCGACCCCGTGGCAGACTGATGCAATGGGAAGCTTATTATCGAAAAAGTACTTGGTAATTCGAACTAAATCTTCATCATAACGAATATATTCAGGAGCTCTACCTCCACTGAAAAAGATTCCAGCATACTGAGTTTCGTCTACATCAGAAAAAGCCAGATCGGCATCGAGAGTATATCCTTCCCATTCCTTGGTAATAGTCCATCCAGGTTTTACCTCATGCATTACCATTTGGTATTTACGTTTTTCAGGAGCGATAACAACTGGCTGCATTCCGGCTTCCTGAATTCGATAGTAAGGATAAAGAGTGTCTAGAGTTTCTGTTGCGTCACCAATTACAATAAGGACTTTTTTCATTTTATTTCCCACAAATTCTTTTTTCACACACTAAAAATATAAAGAAGAACGAAATATTTTCTTTCTAAATGTTATTTAATAATATTGCATGCATTAAAAAAATTAAAGAGTGTGAGTGTATGAATAGAAGAGACTTTGCAATTGGACTTTCAGCAGGACTGTTATCAGGGGCCTGTAAAACTCAAAAAGAGTACAAACTAAATTATATTTTATCTTCCTGCATGTATGGCTACATGCCTTTGTCAGGAATATTACCTGAAGTTAAAAAGACTGGAGCTTCAGCGATTGATATCTGGTGCCGTGTTCATGGTAATCAACGAGAGCAAATAGATGAGATGGGCTTTGAAAAGTTCTCAATGCTCTTGGAAAAACATGAAGTGAAACTCGGTGGATTTACTCAATACCCACTTGGTCCATTTAGACTTCAAAAAGAAATGGAGAATGTAAAAAGGTTAGGTGGCCAGTATGTTCTTTGCGCCAGTTCAGGGCCTAAAGAACCAAAAGGGAAAGAGGCGAGAGAAGCAGTTAAAGTTTTTATAGATAAGATGAAGCCACATGCAGAAAAAGCTGAAGAGTTGGGGATTAATATAAATATAGAGAATCACAGCAATCTTTTTCTATATCACCCAGACTCCATTTATGCTTTTGCTGAGTTAAATCCATATAAACATCTAAAAGTGGCTTTTGCTCCTCATCATCTTTACAAATGGGTTTCAGAGATGCCTTCTTTGATTCGAGCATTAGGTGATAATATTGGCTTTTTCTATGCTCAAGAACATGGCAAAGGATCTTATAAGAAGGTGCCGAAGAAGGATGAGATGTTACAGATGCCAGGTTTTGGAGGTGGACTTGATTATGGACCAATAGTTAAGGCATTAAAAGGTATTAACTATCAAGGCTATGTAGAAATATTTATGCACCCCTTTCCACGTGGTTTACCAATACTACCAACCAAGGAAGAGATTACTGCAGCGATTAATAAGTCTCGAAGCTATTTAGATAGCTGTTTAGCTTAATGTCATAAAAATTTAATTTTTTTTGAAAAAGCGGCTTGATAAAAGTGACTACTATTTATATGATATAGTCAGGTGAGGAAAATTATTTCAAGGAATTTATAAAATGTTACTATCTCAAATTATTAAGTTAGTCGTCAAGGACGATCGAAAGGCAATGGCACGAAGAGTAGCCATAGCTGATAGATGCCTTGATCCTGGAGGATTAACTTAATTATTTGATATAAATATATGTTAATAAGCCTCTTTGGATCACACCAAAGAGGCTTTTTTTATGTCCATCCGTAGCTCAATTGCGAAGAGCTTCCGGTTTTTACCCGGAAGGTTGTAGGTTCGAATCCTACCGGTTGGACCACTTATTAAAAAATCCCAGAAGGACTTTTGAAGGTGGATTAGTGCCTAAATAAATAGATAATAAATAATAGTTTATATTAATAAGGTAATAGGGCCCAGGTCCTAGGTGTCAGGTTAGAGAAATTCTGGGAGCCCCAGCATCTTGCCTGTAAAGATCTGGATAAAGAAAGAAAAAACCCTGGGAACTCCGCAGCCCACTGCGGATAGAAAAAACTCCCTGGGAGCGCGGGCAACTTGCCCGCATAAGAAAAATAAAAAGGAGAAAAAGATGAATAAGCGAAAACGGAAATATAGGCGAAAAATGAAGGAAAAATTAGCTCCTGTAACTCAAGTGGCAGAGTAATCGACTTTTAATCGAAAGGCTGCGGGTTCGAATCCCGCCGGGAGCATTAACTCAGGTTCTAGGAATCAGGAACTAGGTAATTGGGAGCGTCGGCATAGCCGGTATAACCCTGGGAACGCCAAGCCCCAGCTTGGCCTCTCTTACCTAAAACCTGCAACCTTTAACCTAAAAATGCTCCCGTAGCTCAATTGGAAGAGTTGCCGGCTTCTAACCGGTCCGTTGTAGGTTCGAATCCTACCGGGAGTACTAACTCAGGTTCTAGGATTCAGGTCCTAGGTATCAGGTGATAGAAAACCCTGGGAACGCCAAGCTCCAGCTTGGCAATTCTCAACCTGGTACCTGTCACCTCTATCCTGAAACCTAAAAAAGGCTCTTATGGTGAAATGGATGATCACATTCCCTTACGAAGGGAAAGTTCCAGGTTCGAGTCCTGGTAGGAGTATTTGAGAAAGGTTCTAGGAATCAGGTTACAGGTCCTAGGTTTTGGAGCCCCGGCAATTTGTCGTACTAAATGGGAAAAGCAGCAGGGGACTGCGGTGAACCCAGAGAGAAAACGAGGAGGAAGAAATTCCCGGGAGCGAGGAGGATGCTCCCGGGTTTGAGAAGAAAAAATGAAGAAGTATTCGGCTGGGAGCGCCGCACGCCGATGCGGCATACTCTCTAACTGAGTACTGAAAACTAAAAACTCCGACATAGCTCAATGGTAGAGCGGCTGTTTCATAGGCAGCAAGTTGCTGGTTCAAATCCAGCTGTCGGGATAGGAGAAGGTATTAGGTTCTAGGAATCAGGTCCTAGGTTAGGGAAAATCCCGGGAGCGCCGCACGCCGATGCGGCATACTCTCTAACCTGACACCTGTCACCTGAGACCTGAATCCTTAAATAGGTGATATGGCTCAACTGGATAGAGCACCGGATTGTCGATCCGGAGGTTACGGGTTCGATCCCCGTTATCACCGCTTTATGGGACGATGGTGTAATGGCTAACATCTCTGTTTTGCACGCAGAAGATTCGGGTTCGATTCCCGGTCGCTCCATTTTGATTAGGAACTAGGTTCTAGGCCTCAGGCACTAGGCATTTGGGAGTACTGGCATCTTGCCGGTAAAGCCCCGGGAGCGCAGGCGTCTCGCCTGCAAACTCTCTAACCTGACACCTGAGGCCTGAAACCTAGGTCCTTATTAAAACGCTTCAGTGGCGCAATTGGTAGCGCAGCGGTTTTACACGCCGAAGGTTGTAGGTTCGACCCCTACCTGAAGTATTTGAAGAGCAGGCATTAGGCATTAGGCATTAGGATATAGGAAGACGTTGAGAGGCCTACTTTAGAATGGGGAATAATTCCTTGTTTCATCCTATCACCTGACACCTGTAACCTGCGACCTAAAAAACTATAAACGCTTCGGTGGCCAAGAGGTAAAGGCGCCCGTCTTATAAGCGGGAGATACGTTGGTTCAATCCCAACCCGAAGTATCTGAAGAGCAGGTATTAGGCATTAGGCATTAGGGAAATGCTGGGAGCGCCGCACGCTGATGCGGGAAAGTTCTTAACTTAGCCCCTAATTTCTAGAATCTAGTCCCTAAAAAACTAAAAAGGAGGAGAGGAAAGAAAATGAGGCATTATCAGGCTTTAATATTTGCTAAATGTAAGTGTAATGAATTCATATACACAAAAGAGATTACCATATGTAAAGATTGTGGATTTAAGAGGTCTTTGGGGAAAGTAAAAGAAGCTATTAAAAAGCTTTCTAAAAAAGATTTAAATTAAAAAAATAAGCTGTGGTGGTCCAATTGGTTAGGATCTCTGTCTGATAAACAGAGGATTGCAGGTTCAAATCCTGCCCACAGTATTTTTTTCAATTATGCTACAGGTTTTTTATTCGCTTTTGTATTCCCACTTGTCACTTAGTCTATGGTAAACAGGATCTTTGGAAATAGTTTTAAATGTAACTGCCTGAGCTTTTCCAGCGGAGTTATTAAATGTGAATTTCTGAGCTGTATTGTAGTTTTCTGGAGTAAAAGTCAAGTATTCGACTTCCTGCCCATTAATATAAATATAAACTTTGACGGAATCTTTAGGTTTATTAGCAAAAAGTACCTTCATCGACTCTTCCTGATCTTTCTTTAAAGACAGCTGGTTCAAGGTGCTCGAACGAACTATGAATCCTGGAGATCTGGCTTGAAGAGTTGACATAGTCCAGGCTGTATCGTAACCGATCTTGACCATCATATCATTTTGTTCATTACTCTTATCAAGCTTAAGTCCGTATCTGGCAGTGAGAGATGTGTAAACAAAGGAAGCCTGAGATAATAGAAGGTGCTTACGTTGATGCCAGGTATCGCCTTTAGTGTTAACAGGAATTAGTGGTTTATCATAGTCCATGATTTTTGCACTTATGAGACGACCTGGGATGGTACGAATATCTTTATCAACTTCTTTTTGGCGGATCATATCATATGCAATTCCCATATCAGTTCCGTCATCAATACGGTTGCCTCCTTGGAATGTTCTTCTGTCGATTCCATAAAGCATGGTTTCATAGGCTGTTCTACCATTGTCCTGCATGACAATTCCATAAGAACGATCAAACTTTGAAGGATCCACTTTATATTTTTTATTAGCCTCAAAGGCACTGTTGGCACGACCATAATTAAAGTCAATTTTGTCTTTTGCCGGTTTCTTGCCCTGATTGAAATGTATATTAGCCTGATTGAAAACAACTTTTAGTTGACCAGTTAAGCCACGCTCGGTACTTGTTCCAGTATGGTTGCCCCATATCTGTCTGTCAGTTACCTGTTTCATGGTGAATGGGTTAACTTTAGTGTAAACGGAGTTGAACCCGGATTTTGTTATGCCTTCTTTGACAGAACTTTTAATTTGTGCATCGAGCCCTGCTTTTTTGTATCGATATTGGTTTACATTCTTATAAAAAAGTCTGCGGTAAATAGAATTGGCTGCGATGTAGTTTTGATCATCTTCATTTACATTTTTGACCTTTGACCAAACATATGCTGCAGGTACAACATGAATACCCAAGCCACGGGCAATTCTGAAACTTATTTCATTCAGCTCAGCAGCAGTCTTATTTGATCCTTTGCTAGGCCACTGTGAAAATATGAGAGTTTTAGCCTTTCCTTTATTGATTTCATTTGCAAGAAGCTTTACTCCCTCAGCATGAAACCCGGGCATGTTTGCAGTTAGGTAAGGGTCATCAATAAGAATTACATAATCCCAGTTACCCTTGAGGTTTTTTAGCCTTTTCTCTCTTCCTTCAGGCCAGAAATAGTATTGAGCAAGGCTATACCTATGATATGTAAGTTTCCAGTCCTGACCTTTCTTGCCGCCAACAGCTGTATTTATATCTTTCTTGGTGTAATACTCATCGACTGCGACATTAACTTTTCCGGCACTTTTATCCATACTCAGAATTTTCTTGAGTTCGCCCGCAATAAGGCTGGGTTTCAAAGGTGCTTGATGATCTTCATAACGACCCTCTGAAAAAGACCTTCCAGATCCAAGGATAAGAATATTTACATCTGCCAACACACTACCAGTCAAAAGAAAGAAGAAAATAATAGTTTTCATGAGCAAACCTTATATTGACAAGTTTACAAAATCCTACTGGATAAAACTTGATCTTTCAAGAACCAAATTGCGTTAGAGAAAGCGTTTTTATGCATTTCCATATTTTTAAATTTTTCTTGGTAGGTGATTAAAACTATTAAACAAGTTCTTATCAAACTAATCACCTCTTGTGCATCAGTTTTTCGGTCTCATTTTTTAAATGATTTACTCTGTTATAACAAAGAAAAAAGCTCTTGAAATACTTGGCTACTTTTTGGATAATAGTGTTTTACATTCAATAAGTTCAGGAAGGGCAAATGAAAGTACTCGCCACAATTCTATTCACTCTATTTCTACTCGGTTGTGGAGGAAAAGAACTAAGTAAAGAGGACTTTATGAAAATAAAGTCAGGTATGACTCAGGCTGAAGTAGTCAAGATTCTTGGTAGTCCGGATAAGAATGATAGAGCAGGCTCTTATAATGGTAAATCTATGCAATTATTATCATGGGGAGAAGATATAGAGATATCTTTGTTAGGGGGAAAAGTAGAGACTGTTACTTACAAAGGTGAAGAGCTTTTAAATCCTGCTGAATAGCTAAGTTAAATTATTCTCTAAATGCTTTTTGTCATTAGGGGTAATAAAGTGCCAGGTGAATTGTCGGCTCGGTTGTGGAGGAAAAGAACTAAGTAAATAGGACTTTATGAAAATAAAGTCAGGTATGACTCAGGCTGAAGTAGTCAAGATTCTTGGTAGTCCGGATAAGAAGGGTAATAAAGTGCCAGGTGAATTGTTGGCTTTAACTCTGGGGAAATTTATGAAATCAATACAGCGAAAGGTAATGTTGAGATAATTATAGATGAGGACAACAGCTTAATTTATATTTCATGTAACAATTAATTTTCTCGTAGGCGTATAGTGCGATTATGGTGTTTTGATAAAACAAAGGGAAAGTTAGTGCGATGTCCGAAACCTTAACTTTTATAAGAATTGCGTTAACTACAATTCTACTTGCTTTGATAGCAAACATTATTGTTACTTTAGCTTATGAAGGAGAAACTCAAAAGGCATTATTTCAGAGCAAGATTAGCTTTGGGATTATCCTGATAATCTTTATAATTAACTTTTTAATTCTACATAAAAATAAAAAGGGATAATAAAGAAAATAATAAAGTTCCAGGTGAATTGTTGGCTTTACCCATAAGTGTAATTGCAAGGGAGATTGGATCTGTACTTCCCCACGAAAAGTAAATGACAATAAATAAGGATGTACATCAATATGCAACAGGCTAACGCTGTGATAATTCTGATGTTTTTTTTATTAAATTCTTGTTCTGATAAATTTGATGTCAATGGAATATTTGAAAAAAATGATGAAGAAATTATTCAATATATCAAGCAGAATCCAGATAAAATTAAAGGGAGATACATTTTAAGAGGACCTAATCAAAAGAGTTCCGATGAAATGGAAGGCAAGTTGTCTTTATTGTACATTTCCATCATTAAGCAGAAAGAAGAAGTGGCATTATTTTTGATTGGTTCAGGCGCTGAGGTTAACTATGTTAACCAATTAGGTTTCACACCATTACATTTATCCGTAAGGAGGGGAAATTTAAGAGTGAGTCAAAGTTTAATTGAAGCAGGCGCAAATTTTAATACGATAAATCATGAAGGGGTTTCTCCAAAAGAAATAGCAAAACAATATTGGCCTGAAATTTATAAGCTAATGAGATAATGTTAGGTGAAGAGTCTTTATCTGGATAATAAAGTGCCAGGCGAATATTTACCCCTTCAGGTAATTAGGAATAATAAAGAGCCAGGTGAATTGTTGCCTGTGGTTAAAGATGTTATAGGGTTTTAATGAATCAAGTTATATATATAATTCTCTTATTTAATTTGGTAGCTACTGGAGATAGCAAAATGGAATCGTTTCTAAACAAGTATATAGACAAAAAAGAAACAGTTTTATTATCAGTTAATTCGAATCAAAGTATTAATGATAAAATAGTTGGAATAACAAAGCTGCTCGGAAAGAAAAAGAAGCATTGGAGTTTATCAACTACTTTCTATCCCAACTCTTGTCGTTTATTTGTAATTGAAAAGGTGAAGGGTAGTTATTTTGCAGAGTATAGGATTAAGGTTGAAGAAGATAAAATTAGCATTGAGAATGTTCAGAAAAAAGAGTTGGAAATTGTAGACTCGTTAGCTGAATTGAAAGAGTTTCAAAATGAGTTTAAACAAAATATAAAGGTTAAGAGTCAGCTAAAAGTTCTCGGTTTCATAATCCATACTTACTTTACTTCGAGTTTAAAAGGTAATCATAAGTTTTCTTTAGAAAGCTTGCTTCAAACAGTCGGAGTAAAGGATGACGGTAGATTTGTAGTGTTGATGAATCCTAAGAAAAGTTTTTTAAGCTATATAAACAGTCAGTCGCCAATATTAATGGAAAATCCAGAGAATGCAGCAGGAAATGAAATTAATGCTCTTTTGGGGGATGGTGCTGTAATAGAATTGAGCAAGAAAGAAGCGAAGAAGCTTTTGTTGAATTAAAGGGTTTCAAGACCTTAACCCTTAGGTAAACGAGCTTTTAAATGACCTACCTCACCCTAAAAATCTTTGCAGCACTCTTGCTATTGTGGCTGGGGTGGAAGTGGCGGTGAGTTTATATAGATTCATGGATTTTTTCTTTAAAAGATATTCAAAAATTAAAAATTGAAGTAAAAGCATTAAACTTAAAAAACAGTGTACTACTTGGAGTAAGAGTATGGCTCATAGTATCATAAGCTTCAAAGATCATGATGTTACCGTCAAAGATGTAATAATTCTAGAATTACTGGAAGGGCTTTGCAAATACATTGATCGTACAGAATATAGTCTAAAGCTAAAGGACACCCTCAATGATTATTTTGAAGATTGGGAACAACAGCCATCAGGATGTAGATTGATTGAAGTCCAAGAGCATTTGAAGACGAGTAAAGAAGTTGAGGCTTTTAAAAGTTTATTGGTTGATTATTTAAACTCAAAAGAGCATTATGACGAATTCATAAATACCTGTAATCGACTAATTAATATTTTATAAAACTCAGAGTTAGGAACTCATAGTATTTTTGGTTTCGCAGTAAATATAAATTAATCAGATAATCTCATGGCCTATCTCACTCTTTCTATTGTAGCTGGGATGAAATGGCGGCGGGTAAATGGGGGATAAAAAAATAAAATACCTACTTTTATCATTCATATTTTTTAGCTGTGTATCTAAAGGTACAATTGGATTAACAAGTGAAGAATATGAAAAGTTTAAAGCTTTTAAAACCTTTACTGAATCTATTCAAGTTGGAGATACATATTCTGACTTAGTTAAACGGTTTGGAAAACCATACAAATATCGCAAGCCAGATGCTTATATTGATTTGGAAAAGCAGGCTGAAATGGAAATGGTATATTTCTCACCTTTTAATGCCACAATATCAGCATGTATCTATTTAAAGGGTGAAAAGGTCATTGGTTGCAGGATAGTCGATTGGTTAGGGACAACAAATCCACAACCTAGATACTTTACAGTAGAAGAGTATTGGTCAGAGTATGAGAATTTTGATGATAACTATGTCGAATGATTATCTGCCTTCCTCATCAAAAGCACCGTACCAAAACCAGCACTGATTATCCCTGCAATCCATCCAATGTTAGTACATAAATAATAGACTTTTTGACCAGTTTAGAATTAGCTTTTTGCGCAGTATTTGCGCAAAAATATTTTTAAAAATATACAAATATAAAACAATTTAGTACTGCTCATTTACATAAGCGCTAAATCTTTTCAAATTCGTAACTTATTATGATTGAGCGTATTTATACAAATTGCAGACAATTACATCCCCGTCATGTCCAGATTCTCAGGATTGACTGAAATAAGCTTCAAGCCCTGCTCACAGTATTAAATTTTGCGGAATTAAATAGATTCACGAAGAGTTGCCGATGTGGACTTAAAATTCACAGTAAAAAGGTAAACTTGCGCTATTGGCTTTGTAGGAAGCTTTTTAAAACATCAATAAAGACTTTAGCTTCAATTTCAGTAAGAAGTTCATAGCTTGTTTCTTTTAAATACATAACAATGTTTTCATCGATATACTGTAATTCATTCAGGTTAAATGAGTCCATATTCCAATCGTTAAAAGCTCTTTCAGAAATTTGGTCATCAATAATTGTACTGATATTTTTGTGCCTGGAATCTTTTTCCAGGATATTTAACAAATTTTTCAGGGGCTCTTGTTTACCTTCAATGACCTGAAGGAATTTTTGCTTATGGTAAAAAAGAGCACCTGTAATTTCTAACTCGGGATTTCTTTTTTTGGCGCTAGCGGAGATCTGATTTAGATCTTTCTCAATTGATTCTCCAGAACCTGTGTAATCGCTTATATAAATTATTAGATGCATAGAGGGGGATGCTATTTCCATTTACCGACAATATTTAAACCACTATATAACACATAATATACCTTGCAAAATATTTAATGTAATTATTAATCGATAAATCTCATTTTTTATTATGCTTTCGCGGGCTGAAATATCTATTGAGTTTTAAATTGTGATTAAAAAATAATCAAAGAATTTGGCTCTCAAGAATATTTAACAATTATATACAAAATAATGTCAGATTTAATTATGATGTTATAAGAAAATAAAAATGAATTAGTTAAATATTTGCAAATTATTTGTATTCAATACTCTAAGATACTTAATTGATAGTATATAGGGTGAGAAAAATGAAGCAGAAAATGACAGCTAGGCAAGCACAGGAAATCATTAGGCTTAGTGATGAAAGGATAAATGATATTCTCTTAAGGGATATACCAGAAGATCCAAAAATAGATAGTTGGATGGATAAGTTTGGTGATATTGATGTGTATAAGTCGACTAAGACAACCTTGATTGAATTTGATTATATCAAGGCCACAACCCAGGTTTACTATCTATTCAACTTTTATAAGTAATGAATGAATCATAATTTTAGTAGTAACTTTAACTTATCACTTTGAAAGTTAAGTATATAATGTAGAACACTCTTATGCATGCTGTGAGTATGTTTCAAAAGGGGACGTTGAAATACTCCTTCAGAGTATATAGTTTGGTGAGATCAACACCCAGCATTTCATACTGGGCTTAACTGATTTTCTCCTTCAGAGAAAATAATTTATACTTAATTCAATGACATTGAGAGCTAAGTAATTTGGTGCGAAATGTATTTTTAAGGTGGTTGAAAGGTAAATGGACTTTATGAATGGATATTTTCTGGCTATTTTTGTAGGTCTTGTGTTTTGCCTTTTCATTTATGAATTTGTTGTAAATTCGTCATTTAAAAATGATTATCCTCAGTTAAATCATGAAGCTTTCAAGCAATGTGAAATTCCAGATTTATCTTTTCATCCTTACAGTAGTGATGATTTAGGGGTATGCTTAGAGATATATCGAGAGCTCGAAGATTTAGGTCAATTACCCAAAGGGCATATAGAAGAGTATCAATCGTATTTAGAAGAATGTATTCCTGGACTAAAACTGTTTATTATCAAATCCAAAGGCAAAGTAATCGCGACATGTGGATTGAGGGATACAGAGTTCACATATCATTTAGTTTATGGTCTTGTTAAGCCAGAGTTTCAGAGAAAAGGGTTAGGTTCTTTAATGCTTGCAGCAAGGTTATTGGAAGTAGATAGTTTTAATAAATCAGTTGGGTTAAGTCCAATTGATTCTTCGGTGAATTATTACTCTAAGTATGGTTTCGAACTTTGCTACATTTACAAAGAGGAGATTCTTCTTAAGGATGATCCGAAAGTAGAAAAGGACAATGAAGAGTTTATAAAATTAATGCTTGTGTCTTTACATCAAGGAGATCATGATTTCCTGAGAAATTATTTTTCCAATGCAGTAGTTGATGTTCATCAAATGAGTCGAGCAAAAGAGTCTTCTTTAGCCATTTCGGCATTGTAAATTCTACTTAATATTAAAATTTTTCAAAAAAATATGAGAAGCTGTCAAAAGGGCTGATTTCGATTGTATCCCCGTTATGAATTTTGGGGATTGAAAGAAGTTTCAGCCTGTGGTTGATTTTATTAACCTGCTACACACAAGCTTCCACAGGCTGCTTGCTTTCCTCTGACAAGTTCTTGGTTTTGTATTTACCACATGGCCAGAGGGTAAATGGTTTGCCGACCGGGTTTATCAGGAGCTAGTCAGAGGATTTTTTATTTAGGTAGTAATGGATAGGCTAATTGACCTTGAAAACATACGGGCTATTATTTCATAATACTATCTAAACAGGAGTCGAGATGTTACACCCTATGCGAGGAGCCATAATTGCTTTTAGTATTCTGGTGTTTTGGACTCTTTTTGGTGTAGTTGGTTTTATGCTCATAGAAGGCTGGGGCTTTCTGGATTCCCTTTACATGACCGTGATCACAATTTCGACTGTTGGCTTTGGAACGGTTCATGAATTCACTGATGGAGGCAAAGCGTTTTCGATAATCCTTATTATTGGTGGTTGGGCATCTAGCGTAAATGCATTGGCCTGGTTTGGGCAAATGCTCTTTGAAGATGGATTTTTTGATATAGTAGGTGATAAAAAAAGGCGTAAAAAAATAATGGAACTTGAGAATCATTACATAGTCTGTGGTTTTGGCCGTATGGGAAAAGGTATTGTTGAAGGCCTTAAGGAAAAAGGCGAGCCTTTTGTGGTTTTAGATAATGAACTCTCAAATATTGAACATTTTAAGTCTGAAAATATTCTCTACGTTACTGGAGACGCAACAACGGAAGATTCTTTGATTGATGCTGGCATTAATAAAGCCAAGGTTCTTCTGGCTCTTTTACCTTCCGATGCTGATAACTTATATCTGACGATTGCAGCTAAAGAGGTGAACCCAAAAATTTATCTTATCGCACGATCTCTTTATGAAGTTGCTGAGAAACGTTTGAAAAAGGGTGGTGCAGATTTAGTGATTTCACCTTATAAAATCGCCAGTCACCATGCTCTACATGCGGCATTTTCTTTATCTCCGGGAATGAACCTGGAACTCGGTAAGTCTTCCTTTGGGGTTCCTGTAAGTATACGAGAAGTAGAAGTTGACCATAAAAGTCAATTTGTCGAAAAGTCTATTATTGATTCAAACTTTAAGTCTAAGCATGGAGTTCTTGTTATAGGTATAAAGAAGGATGATGGAGAAGTGCAAATAAACCCTGATCCATCGACTATTATTCATGCTGGAGATATGCTTGTCTTAACGGGTGAGAATGATGATATTTCTAAGGTCCAGGCTCTTTGTTGAGTTAAATTATTTAGGGCCATGAAAGATTCTAATGGAGAGGAGATTCCCGAGTCGAGGAGTGTATTTGTTGGGTATTTATCTGTTGTAGCGGGTGTATTGCTCGGGCTTTACTCCATTGCCTGGCCAATTTATGTTTTAAAAGATGGTCAGGAAGTAGAAGTTTTTATGCATTGGCACTGCATGTTTTTATCTTTCTTTTTACCAATTTTGGGATTTGGGCTGATTATTTTTAAGAGTAAAGTTTGGGATGTTTTTCCAACTGAAAATAATGAACAAGTTAAATGGTGGCAATTGCTTATAATCATTTTAATTGTAGTTGCGATAGTATTTACACAAGAGGCGGTTTTCTCTTATTTGGAAACATTAGGGCTAAAAATTGAGGGTATATGAAAAAGCTTTTATTTTTCTCTTTGATTATTTATATTTTTACCTCCTGTTCATCGAGCTTGGATCTGGATGAAGTTTATGTAGATCAAGCCAAGGATTTAGATGAGTTTCATTTAAGCGAAGTATATAAAGTGAAGTCTTATATTTATGTTGATGCAGGTGTTCAAAATGTAGAGTCTCTTAAGGACGGTAAAGTCATTTTATTGTGGCGTTTCTTATATTCTTTAGAAGAGACTAACCTTAATGAAAAAGACCTTAAAGAGTCGTATAAAACGTTCAGAGAGGGCTTGGTTAAAATGAACTTTCGAAGAGATAAGGATGTTGATGGCCATTTTATTGGCGACTACTTATTGGTTTTTAGGCCAAATTCATTAGTAGGACTCAATGAGACTAAGTATGCTTTATTGAGCTTAGAAGAGAAGTGTATTATTTCTCTTTCATATCAAAAATACGATTTTAAAGAAGAATATCTGCAAAGGCTTATATCTAAGTTTAATAGCGCTGGTAATTAACCCGCACTTGCAGCTATGAGGTTTTCTTTTGGGTAGCTTTCATTCACTAGTTTTTCTTTAGCAATATCACGGGCGTTTTCGTCCTCAAAAACACCGAAGACTGTAGGGCCACTCCCCGAGACTATGGCATTGATTGCTCCAGCTTTTTTTAAGTCCTTAATAGCACCATCAATGATGGGGAATTTTTCCTGGACTGCAAAGCCTAAGTCGTTGTAGATTATTTTATTTAATTCACCACTTTCCCAGCATTTTTCTAACACATCTGCGTTTATTTTAGAGTTAGCAAATGGCTGACTTCTATTTATATAAGCCCATGCAGCGGAAATGGGGAATGAAAATGATATGAGTAGAATTGGTATTTTTTTAGAGTTAGAAAGAGCTTTTAGCTTTTCTCCAACTCCACTAGCGATTGATGGAACTGGGTTGAGAAAGAAAGGAACGTCAGCGCCAATTTTCAAGGCTATTTCTTTCAGCTTTTCATCTGTTAGTTTGTTTGGAAACGTTAATTGTAAAAGAGACAAAAGCCTTCCAGCATTTGAACTGCCTCCTCCCATTCCACCAGCTACAGGGAGATTTTTTTCTAAATCGATTTTCCAATTAGCTTCTATTCCTGCAGCTTCGGCAAATAGTTCTGCTGCTTTCCACAATAAATTGGAGGAGTCTTGAGGAACTTCAGGATGATTACAGGTAATTTGTAATTGCTTTGAGTCAGAAATTGTAATTTGATCTTCAATACCTCTTACTGGTAGGAAGAGCGTTAGAATTTCATGGTAGCCATTTGAGGTTCTGCCAGTTACATCCAGGAATAGGTTTATTTTTCCAGGGCAGGAGATTTTTTGGTTCATCGACCGAGTTCCAGCCTGTTTACTAAATGAAGGGGAAAATCCTTTTCACGCATTATCTTTTGAACTTTTTGGATGTCGTAAGGTAGCCTTAAGATTTTTAATTCTCTAGATTCAGTATCGTAAGTTGCGGTACAAGCAAGTGAATTTCGATCTCTGGGTTGACCTACAGAACCAACATTTATGAGGTAGCGCATCTCTTTATTTAGAGTCATGTCCTTAAAGTTTTCGATACCAATGTTTCCATTCGGATCTTCACTAATGATCAAGGGAACGTGGGTGTGCCCATTGAAGCAAATTCTATGAGTTTGGTGACCGAAATTAGCTTTAGCAGTAACTGAGTCGAGGACATAAGT
>Ga0075479_10000399_pt1 | contig 18328 bp, 16 predicted proteins | sample DEB08_DNA_8_FD_76341 | JGI IMG/M metagenome (GOLD analysis project Ga0075479, IMG submission 76341) | Aqueous microbial communities from the Delaware River and Bay under freshwater to marine salinity gradient to study organic matter... | ecosystem: Environmental > Aquatic > Marine > Coastal ... | reverse complement strand
GGGTCCTTTGATCGGTGGCTGGGTGACCACGTACTTCAGTTGGCGTTGGGTTTTCGCTGCGGAGACCATCATGATCGTCCTGCTGATCTTGCCGCTGAGCGGCAAAATCAAGGACCTGCCGGTGCCTTCTCGATCGTCGCGCTTCGACCTGACCGGCGTCGTGCTCTCGGCATTGTCCATGGGTGTCGTTGTTCTCGCGTTGGTGTCGGCAAGCTCGTGGGGTTTCATCCGTCCGCTCAATCCACCCTTCGAAGTGTTCGGCTTCGCGCCAACCGTCCCGCTGGTTCTGTGTGGCCTCGCGGTCGGATGGGCCTTCTTATGGTGGGAGCGGCGCGTGAGCGCTAATGGTGGCGAACCACTCGTGGGAACGGACCTGCTCGGGATCAGCACCTTGCGATCTGGGTTGGCATCTCAGATGATCCTGTACTTCATCATCGCCGGATCGTTCTTCGTGCTTCCGCTCTATCTGCAAACGGTGTTAAACCTGGATGCCCTCCAGTCAGGTATTCGCATGCTGCCGCTATCGATCGCGTTGTTCTTGATGGCCCTCGCTGGCTCTCGCCTGGCCACCCGGTACTCGCCTCGAATACTCATTCGCCTCGGCATCGTCACCGCGTGCCTGGGGCTTCTGCTCCTGATCGGCGCAATTACGCCCGATGCGCGAGGCACTTTGTTCGCGATTGCCATGGCCGTGATCGGCCTTGGCGTCGGGCTCGCCATCTCCCAGATCGGCAACGTAAATCTCTCCTCAGCCGACGAGTCTCGAAGCAACGAAGTCGGAGGGTTGCAGGGCACCGCCCAGAACCTCGGCTCCTCCCTCGGTGTCGCGCTGGCCGGAACGGCGGTCTTCATCGGCCTGGCAGCAACCTTCACCACGGCAGTCACCGACAACGACGACATCAACTCAGCCCTGCAACAAGGGGTGACGCAGGCCGCCGCGAGCGGTGTGCAGGTCATTACCGTGCAGCAGGCGCAAGCTCTCCTCGAGGACCAAGGAGTTCCCGCGGATCAAGCCGCCGAGGTGGTCGACGACTACGCGGCGAGCAAACTTCAAGCCCTGCGCCTTGGCCTCGGCATCGTGTTCATCGTGGGCTTAGTGGGCTTGCCCCTCACTCGCGGCCTGCCACGCCAGACTCTGACGTCGGCGCCACAGCCCGAGGCGGGATAGGCGGGAAGACCGCGGTGATCGAGTACTGATCACCGCTCGGGGTTCCGTCGACAACGGCTACGAGGTCCTCCCCCGGGCCGATAAGCGCGACCGTCGATGCCTCGGGCACGTCAATACCCACGCGCACGCCGTTCCTGACGCGGACAACGTGGTCGTCGCTGAGATCCACCGCCGGCAGGTGTCGCCTCGCGAACACTCCCGGTGCACTCACGTGCTCGAGATCAGCGCCGTCGAGGTCGACGCACTCGATAACGTCGACCGTCCCCGAGCGCGTTCGTCGCAGCTCGGTGAGGTGGCCCCCCACACCAAGTTCTTCACCGACATCGCGGGCGAGTGAGCGGATGTAGGTTCCTGCCGAGCATCGAACCCGCACATCGACATCGATCGCTGAATAGCCAGCAGTATCGGCAGTTGTGTCGTCGTGACGAATATCAAGAATCGCGAACTCCTCGACGGTGACGGCCCTGGCCGGAAGGTCGACCTCGTCCCCGTCCCGCACCCGCTGATACGCGCGTTTGCCGTCCACCTTGACCGCGCTCACCGCACTCGGTCGCTGCTCCAGCGCGCCCGTGAAGCGTGCAACGGTTTCGGTGATCTCGGCATCGGTGACGTGCTGGATGTCTTGCGTGGTCGCCTGCGCGATCACGTCTCCTTCTCGATCGTCGGTGGTTGTCGATGCACCCAGTCGAATGGTTGCCGTGTATTCCTTATCGTGCCCTCCGATGATTCCCAACAATCGAGTGGTGGGTCCCACGCCGATGATGAGGACTCCTGTCGCCATCGGGTCGAGGGTCCCGGCGTGACCGACGCGCCGCACACCGAGACGTCGCCGAACTCGATCGACAACGTCGTGGCTAGTCAGCCCGGACGGCTTGTCCACACACAGCACGCCCGCAACGGACGGATCGTCCTTCGCACGACGTGACCCTCGCGACACGTGCGATCCGCTACTCGTCGCCGTCTTCTCGGGGATGCCGGTACGGGTCGGCCTCCCCGGCGTAGGTGGCGCCCACTGCCTGCTCGTGGACGTGGGCGTCTGCCTCCGCCGCTTGGGCGAGCAGTTCTTCCACGTGTCGGGCGTTCTCGGGAACCGCGTCCGGGATGAACTCCAGCGACGGCGTGAACTTGATGCCGGTTTGCTTCCCCACTTCGCTTCGAATGACGCCGGTGGCGGAGGCCAGCGCTTGCGCGCTCGCTTCCTGCTCTTGGACGTCGCCGTAGACCGTGTAGAAGATGGAGGCTTCCCGAAGGTCAGGTGTCACCCGAACATCGGTGATCGTCACGAAACCCAGCCGCGGATCCTTGATTCGCAGTTCGAGCATGTCGGCAACGATGTGTCGGATCCGGTCAGCCAGTCGACGTTGCCGTGCAACATTCGCCATGTCTTTCTCCTGACTCTTCGTGCCGTGTCACCACGCGATGCATTCGATGGGCTGATTAGGCCGGACGCTTCTTCTCTCGCATCTCGAACGTCTCAATGACGTCGTCCACCTTGACGTCCTGGTACGAGCCGAGGTTGATGCCGCACTCGAAGCCCTCTCGCACCTCGGTGACGTCGTCCTTGAAGCGCCGAAGTCCCGCGACGGACAGGTTGTCCGCCACCACAGCGCCATCGCGAATAAGTCGAGCTTTCGCGTTGCGCTTGACCTCGCCGGACTGCACCAGGCAACCCGCGATCGTGCCGAACTTCGAGGACTTGAAGACCTCGCGCACTTCCGCCGTTCCGAGCTGCGCTTCCTCGAATTCCGGCTTCAGCATGCCCTTCAGCGCCGCCTCGATCTCGTCGATCGCCTGGTAGATCACGCTGTAGTACCGGACGTCGACGCCTTCGGTCGACGCGAACTCGGCGACCTTTCCTTCGGGTCGAACGTTGAACCCGAGGATGATCGCCTGGGATGCGCTCGCCAGCGTGACGTCGTTCTTCGTGATCGCACCGACACCTCGATGGATCACTCGAAGGTTGACGTCCTCGCCCACGTCGATCTTCATCAACGCGTCCTCGAGGGCCTCGACCGATCCGGACACGTCGCCCTTGATGATGAGGGTGAGCTCTTGCACCTCTCCCTTCTCCAAGGACTCCAAGAAGTCCTCGAGCGAGCGCTTGACACGGCTCTTTGCCAGTTGAGCGTTCCGCTCCCGGGCCTGCCGCGTTTGCGCGATGTGACGCGCCGTTCGGTCCTCTTCCACAACGAGGAACGAGTCGCCTGCACCGGGAACTGACGTCAAGCCGAGCACCTGGACGGGCGTGGAGGGCCCGGCTTCCTCGACGGAGTTGCCGGCATCGTCCAACATGGCGCGAACGCGACCGAACGCGTCTCCCGCCACGATGGAGTCTCCCTGACGCAGAGTTCCGCGCTGGACCAAAACGGTGGCCACCGGACCACGGCCGCGGTCCAGGTGCGCTTCGATCGCCACACCCTGGGCGTTCTGGTGGGGGTTCGCCTGCAGTTCCAACGCCGCATCGGCGGTCAGCAACACCGCTTCGAGGAGTGGTTCGATTCCCATCCCCTGCAAAGCCGAGACATCCACGAACATCGTGTCGCCGCCGAAGTCCTCGGCAACGAGGCCGTATTCGGTCAACTGGCTGCGCACCTTCGTGGGGTCAGCGCCTTCCTTGTCGACCTTGTTCACGGCCACGACGATCGGCACCTGCGCCGCCTGGGCGTGATTCAACGCCTCGATGGTCTGCGGCTTGACGCCGTCATCCGCGGCGACAACCAGGACCGCGATATCGGTCACCTCGGCACCACGCGCACGCATGGCCGTGAAGGCCTCGTGACCCGGCGTGTCGATGATCGTTAGCGTGCGGTCGCCGTCGGGGGTGTGCGCCACGGCCTGGTACGCGCCGATGTGCTGGGTGATGCCCCCGGCTTCACCGCTGACCACGTTGGTTTTGCGGATCGCGTCGAGCAGTTTGGTCTTACCGTGATCGACGTGACCCATCACGGTCACCACCGGCGACCGCGCCTCGAGATCGCCGGCCTCACCCTCGTTCTCTCCGAATTCGAGGTCAAAGGACTCCAAGAGTTCGCGGTCTTCGTCCTCGGGAGAGACGACCTGCACATCAAAATTCAACTCGGTGCCCAGCAGCATCAAGGTGTCATCGTCGATCGACTGCGTCGCGGTCACCATCTCTCCGAGACCGATGAGGACCTTGACTAGATCTGCCGGTGACGCATCGATCTTCTCGGCGAAATCGGTCAGCGACGCACCGCGCGGGAGGCGAACCGTCTCACCCGAACCCCGGGGCAGCCGAACGCCGCCGAGCGTCGGGGCTTCCATGTTGTCGAACTCTTGACGCTTGGCGCGCTTGGACTTTCGACCTCGGGACGGCCGACCGCCCGGCTTGCCGAACGCACCAGCGGTGTTTCCGCGCCCACCGGTGCGGAACCCACCGCGACCGCCCGGTCCACCGGGGCCCCCCGGTCCACCGGGACCACCGGGACCTCCGGGACCACCCGGGCCGCCAGGGCCACCCGGTCCACCACGTCCTCGGTAATCGTCACGACCGCGACCGCTCGGGCCACCGGGACCACCTGGGCCACCGGGTCCGCCGCGACCACGCGGGCCACCAGGACCCCCGGGACCACCTGGGCCACCGGGTCCGCCGGGGCGACCTGCCGGGCGCCCAGGACGGTTGGGCATCGTTGCTGGATTGGGGCGCGGCGCGCCGGGAACACCGGCGGCGCGACCCATACCCGAGCCAGAACTGAAGGGGTTGTTCCCCGGACGCGGCCCTCCCGGACGAGGGGTGGAACCGCTGGTGCCGAAGGGGTTGTTCCCCGGACGTGGGGCCGGCTTCGCTCCGGCAGTGGGCGCGGCCGGTGGATCTGACGGCGGATCTGCCGGTGGCTCCGTGGGCGGTGCTGCGGGCGGTGCTGCCGGTGGCGCTGCGGGGGTTGCCGACTCACCGGCAGACGGTGCCTCGGCGGCAGCGTCGGTTGCGGCCGGCGGTTCAGGCGCGTCCGTTGCTGCGTCTTTTGACGCCGCTGCAGTCGTCTCCTTGGTGGTCTTCTTCGCTGCCTTCTTGGTGGTCTTCTTCGCTGCCGCGCTCTCCGGGGCAGCAGGCATCGCATCAATCAGACGCCGGGCAACCGGCGGCTCGATGGTGGATGAGGCGGAGCGGACGAATTCGCCCATCTCCTGCAGTTTCGCAAGGACTTCCTTGCTCTCGACTCCGAGCTCTCGAGCGAGCTCATAGACCCGAACCTTGGACACGATTCTCCTGTCTCGGTCCGGGCGTGACCCGGACGACTAGATCGAACGCTGCATCTTCATGCTCGCGTGCTCATTGGGTGTTCATCTCCGAGCCACTCCTTCGTGGACGTCGTCAACGGTGCTGTCAGAGGAGGAATCTACAGCCTCGTCTCGAGGATCTCGGCACGCACCTTCGAGATGTCGACACTCGAGCCGGGAAGGGCCCGTAGGGCACGCGGGAGGGCCCGACGCTTCGTCGCCTCGTCGACGCACTCCTCCCGGGGGTGGATGTGTGCCCCACGCCCGGGCTGATTTCGCCCACGATCCACGCGGCAGCCCCCCGGAGCGCCCTCATCGGCCACCAGCCGGACCAGGGAGGACCTGGGTGCCCGGCTCCGACACCCGATGCACTGCCGGGTGGGTTCTGGCGGCGAACCCACCACGTCTATTCGTCCCCGGAGGCCGCAGCCGGATCTTCCCGAACCACGGCCGAATCCGCGCCGGGGCCACCGTCGGGGCGGATGTCGATCCGCCATCCGGTCAGTCGCGCCGCCAGCCGCGCGTTTTGACCTTCACGTCCGATCGCCAGAGAAAGTTGGTAGTCCGGAACGAGAACCCGCGCCGCCTTGGCGTTGGCGTCCACGATCTCGACCGAGGTGACCCGCGCGGGCGAGAGTGCGTGCGCGATCATCTCCGCAGGGTCGTCGCTGTGATCGACAATGTCGATCTTTTCCCCACTCAGCTCGCTCATGACGTGTCGCACGCGTTGTCCCTGTGGCCCGATGCACGATCCCTTGCCGTTGACGTCCGGGGCATTCGAGCGAACGGCGATCTTGCTGCGATGCCCCGCCTCCCGAGCGATGGCCGTGATCTCGACGGTTCCGTCCGCGATCTCGGGCACCTCGAGAGCGAACAGCGCCCGCACCAGGTTCGGGTGTGTTCGCGACAGGGTGATGATCGGGCCTTTGAAGCCGCGCCGCACACCCGTCACCAGTGCCTTGATGCGCGCACCGTGCTCGTAGGTCTCTCCGGGAGCTTGTTCCTCCGGAGGAAGGTTCGCTTCGATTTTCCCCAGATCCACCCGGATCATTCGCGGGTTGGTCGATTGCTGGATAACCCCGGAGACCAGGTCGCCTTCTCTACCGCTGAACTCGGTCATGGTCGCGTCGCCCTCGGCCTCACGCAGTCGCGACAGCAGCACCTGCCGAGCGGTTGCGGCCGCGATGCGCCCGAAGCCTTCCGGGGTGTCGTCGAATTCTCCGATCACTTCACCCTCGTCGTTGACCTCGCCGGCCCACACGGTCACGTGGCCGGACTTACGGTCGAGTTGAACGCGAGCGTTCTCGGCCGAGCCGTCCGTTCGCTGGTAGGCAACCAGCAGCGCCGCTTCGATTGTCTCCACCACCAGGTCCAGCGAGAGGTTCTTCTCCCGGACCAGGCTCTTCAATGCTGTGACGTCGATATCCATCAGGTGTCCTTCTTGCGATCGAACTCGACTTCCACCACGGCTTTGGACACATCCTCGTAAGGGATCTGTTGCATCTCACCCGACACTGCGACGGTCGCCGATTGATCGTCACTGGAGACCACGCGACCTTTGACGGTGCGGCCATCGGTCATGTCGACAACCACGAGGCGGTCGTGGGCGCGACGCCAGTGCCGTGTCTCGGTCAGCGGGCGGTCGACTCCCGGACTGGTGACTTCCAGGACGAACGGTGCATCCTGGATCTGAGGTTCACCATCCAGCGCGGTGGAGATATCCCCGGAAACCTTCGCGATCACGTCCAGGTCGACGCCACCATCGGCATCGACGATCACACACACCTTGTCTCGACGGCCAACCCGATCAACGGTGACGTCTTCGAGGTCGAGTTTCGCGGCAGAGACGATCGGCGCGGCAATGTTCCGCACGGTGTCGACGGACACAGCCATGGCCCCTCCGTCCCTCGGGCACGATCCTGTTGTTGATGCGATTGTGAATAGGAGTGTATCCGCCCGGGCAACGCCGTGGGATCCTTGCGCGGTGGAGATTCCCGGCGGCCCGATCGGTGCCAGGCCCCTTGCGCGGCGGCGGGTATTGCAGGGCGCGATCGCCGCTCCGGTGCTCGGCGCCACCGCCGTGGTGCTCGCCGCGTGCGGGAGCGACGAACCACCACCGGAGGCCATCGACGTGGCGCCGTCTCCGACGGTGGAAAAGAGCGAGGCCCTCCTCGACGAACTCGCACTCATCGGCGCCTACGAGGGAACCCTCGCCATCTACCCCGAATTGCGCGGCAGCCTCACCGGCATTGCAGATCAGCACCGAGCCCACGCACGTGAGCTCGGTGCGACCGAGGAGGACTTCACCGCCCTCGAACCCATACCGCCGAAAGCCGCTGACGCCCGCGAGGCGATCACCAACCTGATTTCTCGTGAACGCCGGGCTGCCGAGCAGCGCGCGGAAACCGCCGAACAATCCGAATCCACCGAGCAGGTGCGAGCGTTCACGTTCATCGCGGCGTCGGAGTCTTCGCACGTGCCCGAGCTTCGAGACATTCGCTCGGGGGTGAGCCGGTCGTGACCTACACCCAACCCGACGCCATCGCCGCCATTGCGCGCGCCATCCAAACCGAACAGAACTACGTCTTCGCCGCGGGGCTCGCCGGTGCCTTTCTTCGCGGAGCCGGACGACGCAGAGCCACCAATCAACTCGCCGAGCACCGCGCACGCCTGCAGACCAACGCCGCGCTCGTGGATCCAGCCGAGGTGCCTGCCACGCCGCCAGGGTTCACACCCGAGTCACCGATCACGGATCCGAAGACCGCGCGCTCGGCGCTTGCAGCGCTCAGTAACGCACTCGTCGGCGTCTATGCCGATGTCGCGTCGGTGACCGAGGGAGCCGATCGCGCGACCGCGATCGCCTGGGCGCAGGCATCGGCCCGCGACGCCGTGCGGTGGGGCGCCGCCAGTCAAGCCTTCCCGACGTAACGCACTGACCCGCGAACGCACTAGCTCGCGAACGCACTGGCCCACGTGCACACAAACTCACGTACGGGTGAGCACTCTCACGCGTCACCGCGAACGCCCGATTTACCAGCCAACGATCAAGCGCACGATCAACACGGCGACGATCACCAAGAACACCACGCGAACGAAGCCGCTTCCCCGGCGTAGCGCCATGCGAGCGCCAATCACCGCACCCACCACGTTGAACACCGCCATCACCAGGGCCACCTGCCACCAGATGTAGCCACCGAGACCGAAGACGATGATGGCGGCGACGTTGGTCCCGAGATTGACGATCTTGGCGGTCACCGAAGCGGACAAAAACGAGTAGCCCAGCAGGCCGACAAGCACGATCAGCAAAAACGACCCGGTTCCTGGCCCGAGCAATCCGTCGTAGAAGCCTATGAGCGCACCGGCGGCCGCCGCGATGACCGCATGACGTCGACCGGCGAAACGCAATCGGTCTTGCGAACCCATGGCCGGGCTGACCGCCACCCAGATCCACGCCGCCACCAGCAGCGCGATTATGACCGGCCGGAAAACATCCTCCGGAAGGCTTGAGGCGGTCGCCGCCCCGATCAGCGAGCCAATAAACGCCAGCACCGTCATCGGGAGTGCGGCGCGCATGTCCGGGCGGACCTTGCGCAGGTAGGTGCCGGTCGCCGCCGCCGTTCCGAACACGCTAGCCACCTTGTTGGTCCCGAGCGCTTGAACACCGGGGCCCGGAATCCCGAGCAGCAAGGCCGGCACCTGCAGCAACCCACCGCCGCCGGCGACGGCGTCGACCCATCCGGCGACCAGCGCGGCGAGGGCCAGCCAGATCAGGATGTCGAGATCGACCACGACCTACGACCGAACGAGGGACACCAGATGGTCGACGATGACCGCGGAGTCGACGTCCTCGCGCTCACCACTCGCGCGATCCTTCACTTCGACCACCCCGTCGGCCAACCCGCGACCCACCACGACGATCGTCGGCACGCCGATCAACTCCGAGTCGTTGAACTTCACGCCCGGAGACACCCCACGGCGGTCATCGAAAAGCACGCGAACATCGCGGGCAGCCAGGTTCGAGGCGAGTTCGTCGGCGAAGTCGAAGACCGCGTCGTCCTTGCCGGTGGCGATCACGTGCAGGTCCGCGGGGGCGATCTCGCGGGGCCAGATCAGGCCCTTGTCGTCGTGGTGCTGCTCGGCGATCGCGGCGACAGCTCGTGACACCCCGATGCCGTAGGAGCCCATCGTCACCGTGACGAGGTTCCCTGACTCGTCTTGCACCTGCAGGCCGAGGGCGTCCGCGTACTTGCGGCCCAACTGGAAGATGTGACCGATCTCGATGCCGCGCGCGATCTCGACCGGGCTCTGGCACTGCGGGCACGCGTCACCGGCGCGAACCTCCGCAACGTCGATGGTGCCGTCCGCCTCGAAGTCTCGACCGTGCACCAGGTCGTAGACATGGTGCCCCGGCTCGTTGGCGCCGGTGATCCATGCCGATCCCCGAGCGATACGTGGATCGAGCAAGTACTCCACTCCCGAGGTCCCTGCCGTGCCGAGGGCGCCGGGTCCGATGTAGCCCTTGACCAGCGCAGGGTTCGCCGCGAAGTCGTCCTCCTCGAACGCGCGGATCTCCGCCGGGTAGACCGCCGCTTCGAGTCGGCGCTCGTCGACCTCGCGGTCTCCGGGCACGCCGATCGCCAGCGGTCGTTCACTGCCATCGGCGTCCACTCGCATCACGATGACGTTCTTGAGTGTGTCCGACGCCAGCCAGGAATCACCGTCGCTGCGCGCAAGCTCGGGGCGGGAGTTGGACACTTCGACGAGGGTGTCGATGGTCGGCGTATCGGGAGTGTTCTCCACGTGCGCGGCGCCGACGGCGATGGGCTGCTCCGCCGCTACCGGAACCGAGATAGCTTCCACGTTCGCCGCGAAACCGCACTCCGGGCAGCGTACGAACGTGTCCTCACCGACCGGTGTCGGCGCGAGGAACTCCTCGCTCGCGGAGCCGCCCATCGCGCCGGACATCGCCGAGACGATCACGTACGTCAAGCCGAGTCGGTCGAAGGTGGAGATGTAGGCGTCGCGGTGCCTGCCATAAGAGTGTTCGAGACCGGCATCGTCGACGTCGAACGAGTACGAGTCCTTCATCACGAACTCGCGGCCGCGCAGAATCCCCGCGCGCGGGCGGGCTTCATCGCGGTACTTGGTCTGAATTTGGTAGATCACCAGCGGAAGGTCCTTATACGAGGAGTACTCCCCCTTGACCATCTGGGTGAAGAGTTCCTCGTGCGTGGGCCCGAGCAGGTAGTCCGATCCGCGACGATCTTGCAATCGGAACAGGTTGTCCCCGTACTCGGTCCACCGCCCGGTCACCTCGTACGGCTCCTTGGGTATCAGGGCGGGGAAATGCACTTCCTGAAAACCGGCGTCGTCCATTTCCTCCCGGACGATCCGCTCGACATTGCGGAAGGCCAGATAACCCAACGGCAGCCACGAGAACACCCCGGGGGCGACACGTCGGACGTATCCGGCCCGCACCAGCAAGCGGTGGCTGGGCACTTCCGCATCGGCCGGGTCATCGCGCAGCGTGCGGAGCAGCAGCGTCGACATACGCAAGATCACGTGCGCGTCCTTCCCGAAGACTTCGCCCGAGGATAGTTGTCAGAACAGCACGGTGGCGAAGTGCCCGTAGGGGCGAAACCCGACGGATGCGTAGCTGCGCATCGCGGGTGTGTTGAAAGCATTCACATACAACGACACCGTGGGCGAGATTGCCGAGCGCGCCAGCCGAACAACCGACGCCATCGCAGGCACGGACATTCCCCGGCCGCGCAGCTCGGGGGCGACCCAGACGCCCTGCACCTGACACGCATCGGGTGTTGCCGCCCCGATTTCGGCTTTGAACTCGATCCGGCCGTCGACGATCCGGACGAACGACCGTCCTGCGCGCACGATCTCGGCGACCCGCTCGCGGTAGGCGCTCCCCCCGCCCCCGCGCACGGGTGAGATACCCACTTCTTCGGTGAACATGTCCACGCACGCGGGCAGCAAAACATCCATGTCAGCAAGGGTCGCCATCCGCACCTGCGGATCGTGCGGGATGTTCGCGTCGGTGTCCATCACCAGCAGCCGCTGGTCATCGCGCACTTCCCGTGCCGGACCCCACGCCGGCTCCAGCAACCGCCACAGGTCCAGGACTTCCTCGCGATCACCCACGAAAGACGAGCAGCGACGCGGGCTCATCCGCAAACGATCGGCCAGCGCCGCCCGCGACGCAGGCGTGGTTGCGACCGGGACGAGGTTCGCCCCCACATACACCACCGAGTGCAGGGCATCGTCGTCCAGGTAACCCCAGATGTCACCGCCGAGTCGCCACGGGTCGAGCCCGGCGCCCCGCACCCGGGCGTCTAAGAAGCAGTTCGACACCGGATCGGACCGCAGCAGAGACTCCAGCGGTCCGAGGTCGGTCGAGGTGAGTTGTCGGACGTAACCGACGAGCGACTTCTCCCCGTCAGCGAAGGTGGTCACCTGCTGAATCTAGACGGTTTCCACCACGACAGGGCCGCTTTCACCCTCCATCTGCTCGGCCAGGCGCATGGCTTCTTCGATCAACGTCTCCACGATCTGGGACTCGGGTACGGTCTTGATCACCTCACCCTTGACGAAGATCTGGCCTTTGCCGTTGCCGGAGGCGACACCGAGGTCGGCGTCTCGAGCCTCACCCGGCCCGTTCACCACGCACCCCATAACCGCGACGCGTAGCGGGACCTCCATGCCTTCGAGGCCGGCGGTGACTTCCTCGGCCAGGGTGTACACATCCACCTGGGCTCGCCCACACGATGGGCACGAGACGATTTCGAGTCCGCGTTCGCGCAGGTTCAACGACTCGAGGATCTGCAGGCCGACGCGGACCTCTTCGATCGGTGGTGCGGACAGCGACACCCGAATCGTGTCGCCGATGCCGCGCGATAGCAGTCCACCAAAGGCGACGGCGGACTTGATCGTTCCCTGGAAGGTCGGCCCGGCCTCGGTGACCCCGAGGTGCAGCGGGTAGTCGCACTGTTCGGCGAGCTGCATGTAGGCCTGCATCATGACCACCGGGTCGTGGTGCTTAACGGAAATCTTGATGTCGCGGAAATCGTGCTCCTCGAACAGCGAGCACTCCCATAGCGCCGACTCCACGAGCGCTTCCGGCGTCGCCTTCCCGTACTTCTCCATCAAACGCTTGTCCAACGAGCCGGCGTTGACGCCGATCCGGATCGGGGTTCCGCAGTCGGCGGCCGCGCGCGCGATCTCTCCCACCTTGTCGTCGAACTGCTTGATGTTGCCCGGGTTGACGCGCACTCCTGCGCAACCGGCGTCCAGCGCAGCGAACACGTACTTGGGCTGGAAATGGATGTCGGCGATAACCGGGATGCCGGACTTCTTCGCGATGATCGGAAGCGCCTCTGCATCGTCTTGTGAGGGCACCGCCACCCGCACCACCTGACACCCCGCCGCGGTCAATTCCGCGATCTGCTGCAGCGTGGAGTTCACATCCGCGGTGACGGTCGTCGCCATGGACTGCACGGACACCGGCGCATCGCCGCCGACCAGCACCGGGTGGCGGTCGTGGCGCAGCAGGAGCTGACGCGAGTCTCGACGAGGCGCCACCACGGGGGGCGGAGCGGAGGGCATTCCTAATCCGATGGACACGACCCCATTATTGCCTCCAGCCGACTCACCGGCGATCCGACCAACATGCCCCAGCGCGCCCCGTCAGCGTCTACGGTGGAAACACCTGTCTCCGACCGTGAAGGCCATCATGAAGCGACTCCTCATCCCGGCACTGCTCGCATCCTCGGCGTTCGTGCTCAGCGGCTGCCTCGACGTCGACGCCGACCTCTCGGTCAACGAGGACGCCACGGCCACCGGCGAGATGACCATCGCCATCTCCAGCGAGATCTCCGGCCTCCTCGGCTTGGGGTCGGGCGTCGACCTGGTCGATCAGCTCAAGCAGGGGATGCTGGACGGCGCGGAGGGCGTGGAGGATCTGGATTGCGAGCCCGCAGAGCAGGAGAACGCGGTCGCCATGGTCTGCTCGTTCGAGAATCAGGTCTTCGACCAGGCGGACGACATCTGGAACATCTACGCCAGCGACGACAACACCGTCACCTTCTACTCCAGTTCCGGTGAGCAGACAGCCGAAGAGGAAGACGCAGGCTTCTTCGACGACCTGGTGGACTTCGACTTCGGCGGGTACCAAATCGACGTCGAGATGCCCGGCCCGATCGTCAGCGTCGATGGCACCAACGTGGATCAAACATCTGAGACGAGTTTTCGCATCGAGGCCGGCCTGAACGACAGTTTCGAAGCCGTCGTTGTTTCCGAAGACGGCTCGAGCAGCTTCCCGTGGGTCTTGTTGATCGTGATCGGCGTCGCCGTGCTCGCGGTCATCGCCCTGGTCGCCTTCCTCATCGGCCGCTCGCGGTCATCTGGCGACTCTGATGCAGGTGACGGCACGGCACCTGGGAACGACCCAGCCGACGCAGATATCGCGCAACCGGCATTGATGGCGGCGACGCCCGCGCTCGACTCGTCTACTCCCCCACCCGCGGTGGAGGCCTCTCCGGTGCCGCCGGCCATCGAATCCGGCGATGCCTCTAGTGATGGCGCCCACGGAGATGACATTTCGGGCGACGCGGCAGACGACTCGCCAGGTGATTCACCGGCAGACAACGACAGCGGTGGATCCGCGTCCGACGACAACGACTGATCGTTGGTGGTCGCGGGCTAACTCAAGGTGATCGGCTTCACCAAGTCGGCCCAGATGACCACGAGGCCGACTCCGAGCAGCACCGCCGCCACCACGTAGGCGACGGGCAGAAGTCGAGCCGTATCCACCGGCCCAGGGTCGGGCTTGCCGCGCACGCGCGCGAAGAATCTCTTCACCGACTCATACAACGCTCCGGCGATATGGCCGCCGTCGAGCGGCAGAACCGGTAGCAGATTGAACAAGAACAAGAAGAGGTTCAACGACGCGGCAAGGCCGAGGAAGGTGGCCACCTTGGCGGTCACCGGTTGCTGCATGGCTGCGATCTCGCCTCCGAGCCGCGACGCACCGACGACCGACACCGGAGAGTTAATCGACCGCTCGCCACCCCCGATCAACGTCTCATCGACGAGTTCGTAGATGCGGATCGGCAGCGTCAGCAGGGCAGCTGCCGTTCGATACGTGAGGTTCCACATATACGCCGGAACGCTGGAAACGGGCTGTGATTGGTATTCGAACACCGGAGCCACCCCGAGGAAGCCGATCTGCTCGACCTGCTCGGTGATCTCTCCATACTCGTCGTAGACCGGTCGCTCGATGTCGGCAACGGTCAACGGCAGGGAGACTTGACCGCCATCGCGCTCTACGACCACCTGGGTGCTGCGTCCGGGGTTGGCGCGGATCCACGCGGTGATGTCCTCCCACGATGACGACGCCACCGGGCCCACGGAAACGATCACGTCTCCGGGCTCGAGGCCGGCCACCGCTGCGGGTGTCGCCAACGTTCCCGACGGGCATTCCCCGGACGGCAGGGCATCACCGGCCGGCAGCGCCACGGTCGGCGTGCACGGCACCACGGAATTAACCGCCGTAGTGGGCGCGGGTATTCCGATGCCGACGAGCACGATGCCGAACAGCAGGAAAGCCAGCACCAGGTTCATCACCGGCCCGCCGAGCATGATGACCACGCGCTTGCGGACGGGAAGTTTGTAGAACAGGCGGTTCTCGTCTCCCGGGCGCACCTCTTCGAGGGACTGCTGGCGGGCTTGGGCGATCATCGCGGCGAACCGTCCGGTGTTCATCGAACGAGCGGTGCCGTCGGGGTCTCCTTTGCCTGGGGGGAGCATTCCGATCATCCGGATGTAGCCGCCGACCGGGAAGGCTTTCAGTCCGTAGCGGGTCTCACCTTTGACCTTGGCCCAGATGGTGGGACCGAACCCGACCATGTAGTCGGTGACCCGGACGCCGAACTTCTTGGCCGGTACGAGGTGTCCGATTTCGTGCAGGGCGATGGACGCTCCGATGAGCAGCACGAACAGCGTGATGCCCAAGATCTCCAGACCCATAACCCCATTCTCCCTCGCCGCGCCCCGTGGGGGCACTTATAGGACGCATCGCGCCCCCATCAGGATCCCGACTAGAGGCGGATCAGTAGTCGGGCGGGCGCTCCCGCCTCCTGGGTTTCGTGGGCGGAGACGATGTCGTCCAACTCAAAGTATCGGACCGGGGGCATGGTGAGCGCGCCCTCGGCGAGGGCGGATTCCACCTGAGAGACGGCCGTCGCGAGCTTGTCTGCGGCCACCGTGTACAAAAGCATGAACTCCAAGACCAGGCCCGCGGTCATCAACTGTCGTGTCGGTATCTGAATGTCCGCGCCCGTCGAGGCGTAGATGACCACCACGGTGTCGGGCTTACTGACCTCGAGATCCATCTCGAGGTTCGCGGGAAGGTTCACTTCGATGATGCGATCCACCGATCCGACGGCTTCGCGGATGTCGTAGATGATGTCCGGGTCGCGGTAATCGAAGACGAAGTCCGCTCCCGCCTGCCGGGCGACCTCTTGCCGCTCCGGCGTGGAAGCGGTGGCCACCACCGTCGCGCCGGCCCACTTCGCGATCTCCACCGCGGCCCGCCCGACTCCCCCGGCGCCGCCCTGCACAAGAACGACCTTCCCGTCGACAGGCCCGTCGCCGAGCACGCAGTAGGCCGCAGTCACCGCCGGGACGCCGAGCGTTGCCCCGAGTTCGAGATCCGCGTTCTCCGGTAGCGGGCGCACGTTGGCGACATCGACGATGCAGTAGTCGGCGGCCGTGCCATACACGTTGTCGAACGCGGACAGCATGATCCACACCCGCTGACCGATGCGTGCCGGATCCACGTTCGCGCCGACGATGTCAATAACGCCGGACCCGTCCTGGTGGGGAATCTGAAAGTCGGCCATATCCCGCGCCGTCGACCCGGCACGCGTCTTGACGTCCGTCGGGTTGATGCCCGAGAAGGCCAGCTTCACTCGAACCTGATTGGGTCCCGGCTTCGGGATGGGAATCTGATCGACGCTCAGGACCGAGGCTGCCGGCCCTACCTGCGAATACCGTGCGGCGCGCATAGTGCTCATAAGTAACCATTCTGGCGGAGTCCGTCAGTAGAACCGCTACCGGGAACCATTGACCGCCTTCGTCCACCTCTCGCGGAAACGTTGGGGTGTGAAGGATGCTTCCCAGTGACCGCCGACCTGCACAAACCCACTGGACTCAAGCAGGAACAGCGCCGCGCCCTGGTCCCACAGGTAGGACTTCGAGGCGGGGGGCAACTGGGTCGGATCCCACGTGCTGCGATCACTGAGCAGGGCTCGCCTGGTGGTACCCGGCAAGCCCGTCGTCTTCAACGAGGTAACCATGTCCAAGGAGGGCGAGTACGGGATAGGACCCCCCTTGGGTACGTCGACCCAATAGGCATCGTGGCGCTTGAGTATCGGGAAGGCTCGTGTGCACGACTTCTTGTCATACCGACAGTTGAACGACAGATCGGCCGAATCGGCCGTCGGATCACCGCGCAACGGCTTGCCTTGCATTACTACCGTGGAGATCCGGTCGGCAATCCCCGGTTCGTAAGCAACGAAGGACGTAAACGGTCCGATGATCATCAACTCGATGCTGGTGCAACCCTTGGTTAACTCCCGGACAGCCGAGCGCACCCTGGCTGCCTTCGCCGAGCTGGGCATCACCTGAATCGGCTCGGACAGCAACCCGTTGACCGTGAGTTGACTGGCTCGCAAGTCTTGGAGCCACCCAAGATTGGCGACGGAGGAATTCGACGACATGCCCACGACTACCGGCAGACTTGCTCCGGGATACGGACGAGCCAGCATGGTGGCTGCGGCACCGGCACCACCACGAGGCTCGCTCACACCCTCAGTAACGACGATCGCCGCCACGTTGCGCTGGGCAACGACCGCTGGGATCGCCATCAGATCATCGATGTCCCAGTCGGTGTCGATCACCACACAGGACTCCGACGCGACCGTGCTTTGCAATGACCAAGCAGCAGGCGAGGAAGACACCGCCAGCGCGCTGGCCACCAGCGCGATAGCGACCGGCCTACTCAACCGCAGATGCACCACGACGCCTACTCGATGAACCGGAAGGTGTGCTTGTAGGTTCCGTTTGCGCGCTTCTTCGTTGTGACGGTCCCGCGCGCTCCCGCATAGTCACCGGTGCCTCCCACTATGGCGATCGTCACCGGGGCGTTGCTGTTTGCAAAGTTGGGTGCGATGGTCGTCGCGTACTGAGAAGCTCCTAGCGCCACGATCTGACCATTTTTCAGGTTGAACACCAACTCCCGGAACCGATCTTCTTCATCGACGCCATCGACAGACACGTCGAAAGTGGTGATTTGGCCGATCAGTTCGCCGATCTTCTTGCGCTTCGTAGAGCGCACATCTGCGGCAAAGAACAGGACCGCTCCTGTGGCGTTGACTTCGAAGTCTGGATCATGGTGCTCGGCGAGAACCGGGACATCTTGGAGAAGGACCAGCGTCTTGTGATCGTCAGCCAAAGCCGGCGTGGCAACGGCACCGATCGACATCATGGTGGTTAGGGCAAGGGCCGAGACTATTCGCAACACGGCAGAACTCCTTTGCTTGGATGACTAAACGCTCACGCATCAAAGCGCAACGCTGAAGCGTGAACGCAGCGTATCGGCCGTCGGGCACTACGACTGAACAAAGGCAAGAGTCTTCTTGCGCGCCCACGCGTCCGCTGCAAGCACGTCTTCCAGCGTTACCGAATCCGGCTTCACCCATCCGTCGCCAAGATGCTGCTGCACCACAGCACCGACCGTCGAGACAATCCCAGTGAAGGGCAAGCGCCCCTGAAGGAACGCCTCGACACATACTTCGTTGGCGCCGTTCAACACTGCCGGCGCCGTCCCGCCGGCCTGCCCGGCGCGCCGGG
>Ga0075479_10000398_pt1 | contig 18382 bp, 10 predicted proteins | sample DEB08_DNA_8_FD_76341 | JGI IMG/M metagenome (GOLD analysis project Ga0075479, IMG submission 76341) | Aqueous microbial communities from the Delaware River and Bay under freshwater to marine salinity gradient to study organic matter... | ecosystem: Environmental > Aquatic > Marine > Coastal ... | reverse complement strand
GATCTGTTCCCAGACGATTTCCTTTTCTTCGAGGAATTTCGTAACTCGTTCGCCCGCCCCTTCCTGATCGAAGCTGATCCCGAGGATATCGAATCCCTGTTCGTGCCAGTTCGCATAGGCCTCTTTCATGTGCGGAATTTCGCCGATGCACGGGCCGCACCACGTTGCCCAGAAATCCAGCATCACAACACGACCTCGAAACGCTCCCGGAAACTGAATCTCCTTACCGGTCATTGTGGTGGCAGTAAATTCCAGTGCCTTCTTTCCAGGCCTCAGGTCTGGAGGCAATGGAAGCTGTTCAACTGGTGTATCCGATCTGCTCAACCGCAAACCCAGTTCGGTGGATTCAAAAACCCAACTGCTGCCAGTGATGTTGAACGGAGTTCCGACACTTAACGTCTCGAAGCGACTGCTGAAACGCCCGTTCCCATCCCGGTCCACGCGCAATCGAGTACCCTCCGCCGGACTGCCGGATACTGCCGTCGAAAACTCCTTACCATCAAGTTTGAAGTCATACTGGTAGCCAAAATCCGAGTAATACAGAAGCGTACTTGCAAGCTGCTTTCTGCGCGGATCGTTCGGATCAAACCGATACAGGTTCAGCGTTCCACGTTTTTCGCCGCCAAGGTCAACCTCAGCACTCCCGGAATACATCGTCAACCCACCCCGTTCCTGGGGGCTCCACTCAATCTTTTCGTCGACCGTGACTTTGCGGTCCTGGTTGGAATCCACCCAGAGTTCCTGCATAGCACCATCTTCAGATTCAACGAGGTAGAATCCCCAAAGGCTTTCCGAAATCTGCAGGGCCCCAAACCGCCCCCCATCTGCATCAGCCGGGGGCTCCTCGATCAGGTCAGATTCGTCCGACATTTCTGCGCGGATGGGGCTGTAACCACCAACGCGAACAGTGATCCCTTTTGACACAAAGGTCTCAGTCAGTTCCTGCGCTGTGGAGACTCCCGTGGCAGGATCGCTGCACAAGCAAAAAAGAACACCGTATCGAACCAGAGTCGATTTACAGAACATCAGTATTTCCTCCATGTGAGTTGCATACGTCTTCTTTTACTGACACACGGATCCTCGCAAGGCCGTGTTGCGGCCCCGAGACCCAGCACTGAATCGCCGTCAACAAACCGGGCCGTCAACAGTTCCACACCCTCGAGTCGCCAACTTTTTTCGAGGCCAGTCTGAGGCTAATCATAGAGAGCGCGGCAGGGTTCCAATCGTGTCCCCTGCGAATCTGTGACCGCAAATTTCGGACCGGCTTTCATCGAAACTCCACTGTATCTGCCATCACTGGCCATCAGGTAGAAGGAGATCTGAAAATCCGGTCGCCCCCGATCATCACGCAGGCGTGCCACGGTCTTGTCCGCAATTCTTCTCAACACCTCCATGCCAGCCTCTTCCGGTGTTGCTCCGCCACGCATCAATTCAACACCCGCAAACGATGCCAGGTTTTGAAGATTGGCTTCGCCTCGCCCGGTGCTTCCACATGAGCCGACTGCGTTATCCACATACAGGCCGGCCCCGACAATCGGTGAATCCCCAACTCGGCCGGGAATCTTAAATGCAAGCCCACTGGTGGTCGTGGTGCAGGACATTTCACCGGCAGAGTTCAGACCAGAGCAGTGAATCGTGCCGGTTGGCCGACGGAATTTTCGACGACCATCGCGTCCGGAGACTACGCTGTTTTCCTGAAAGAATTGTCTGACACCGGCATCCTGCTGCTCCTCGTCAGAAAGCCAGTCGTCTTCATTGCTGAGAGTTTCTTTCCATTTCAGCCAAATCCTGCGGGCATGATCTGTCAGCAGGTTTTCTTCCTGAAAGCCGTGGGCAAGTGCGAATTTTCTTGCACCAGCGCCAACCAACAAAGCGTGATCGGTGCGCCGCAAGACCATCAAAGCGACTTGAGCCGGGTGTCGAAACCCCTGCAATGACCCCACTGAGCCACACAAGTGGCTGGGGCCATGCATCACGGCCGCATCCAACTCGACGACACCAATTTCGTTGGGCAAACCGCCATAACCGACACTGGTGTCCCGCGGATCGTCCTCAACAAGGCCAACACCTGCCACCACGGCATCAGCAGTGTCAGCCCCTTCCTGCAGCAATTGATACGCTCTTTCTGTGGCAGACGCGCCGTTACCCGATGCGATGACCCGCATCGGGCCAGCAGCCTTGTCTGTCGCGCGTGCATGCCCCGCGTAAATACCAGCAGTCATGCCGGCGGAACCCATAAATGATCGTCTTGAAACGGTTGGCATACGTGCATCTCTTCCACACATCGACACTCAAACAGGAGACCAACTCATCGCCCAGGGGATAGAATGTACAGGAGTTTCAGATGGCCGGGAACCCACCTGGACTGCACAACACAGCAATCAGCTAGTTTCTGAACAACCGCCAGCCATGCGATTCCGCTGCGGACTTGCTGAGCTCAAATGTCCCGTTGTCGTCGGCTGCAGAGAATTGTGCGTTTAATTGACCATGACGGATTTCGCCCTCGAAGTCAAAGGTCCCCAGAAGCAATCCAAGACGACGGCTTCCACTCAAATGAACGGATCCATCTTCCTGCTGCTCAGCCTGCAACTGCATGCGATATCGGAAGGGAATTACGGCACAAAACCGTCCACTGAAGACCACATCGCAGGAACCCTCACAACACTTGCGAAAGTCCGCGCGAAGTACGCCACGGTGACCGGTATTTTCGCTTTTCCAGTGCCCCGTCCAGTGACCTGCTACCGCGCCAATTCCGGTCTCAGGCTCTGCTGCCAGAGCCGAATTGCAAATGGCAAACAGCATGACCGCACCGGCAGCCATGAGATTTCCTGTGTTCGAAGTCATCACGATTTCCTGTCCCGAAAGAATTGGAAGATTGGTGTAATGCCGCCCCGATCCCGGATGCGACTCGTCTTCACAAAGAAACGCAGTCGCAGGGCAGGGCATCACATTCTCAACAACAACCGGTGGAGATTCCACTCTTTGCAGGAAGTCTCAGGGCAAATCAATATCTTCGCCGGCTGCGATTACAGTTGCCGGTCTCGCTGAACCAGCAATACAGAGGTATCGTCGTGGCGTCCCTCACCCTTTGTAAACGCCTCTGAATCCGCAAACAGCTTGTCCAAAGCCTCACTGAGTGGAGCAGCCGCAGATTCACGCAAACTCTTCCTGACCCCAGCCAGCCCAAACTCTTCATGGGTCTCACCATCCGGGGGAAAAGCCTCAACAACGCCATCCGTGTAAATCATCAGGCGGGAACCCACCGGAATTTCAAATCGCTGAGTTTGAAATTCGAAACCAGACATGATCCCAATTGGGATGCCCGCAGAGTCTGGTCCGCCGATCTCCTCGATCTCTCCCGAGTCCAGGATGTGGCACAGCGGAGAAGGATGGCCGGCAGAAGCCCAGAGAAATTCACCGGTTTCCGGCGTCAGCAGACCATACATCATTGTGATGAATCCCCCCTCGCCGTTGACCAGTTTTTGCTGACTCAACAAGTCATTCACGTGAGTCACAAACTGTCCCGGATCACGAAACTGGTCACCTCTCATCATGCGTATGATCGTGTGCATGGTCATGATGGACATGCAAGCTTTCATACCGTGGCCTGAGGCGTCCCCGACAAGCACGACAACGGTACCGTCCGGCAGCGTAAACCCGTCGTAATAATCGCCACCCGCCATCGTCACAGGATTACCACCAAAGACACGAATCTGTGACGACTCATAACGCGCGACCACACCGAATCCTTCCGGACAGGAAATCTCTGTCGGAATGATCGACTCCTGCAGCTGCCTGACGGAGTCAATTTCACGTCTCAGTTTTTCAGCAATCTGCCGCTCCCGCTCTGCCTCCAACTGCCTCTGAACGCCTTCTACCACGGCGTTTAACAGAAACATGAAGTCGCCGTTGGGATCCTGAATCAGATAGGCTCGCATACCCTGAGTTAAGAAACTGGCGAGCCGGTAAATCTCGTCGGGACGACAGGCTCCGACCACCGAAACATCCGGTTGGATCTCCCGCAGTTTCGTGAAGTTCTCAAATGCCTGTTCGTGATCAGGAAAAGAAATCGAGAACAGAACCAGATCCCAGCCGTCCTGCTGAATCAGCTCCGCAAATTCCTCCGCGTCGCCGGTGATGTGGACCTCCCGTTCGTTGACTCCAAGATACATCTGCAACAGATCAGAATGGCTGGCGTCATTCCATCCAACGAGGATCCGCATTGTTTCAATCCTTCTTTCACTCAACAGCAACACAATTCGGCTGCGCCCCCGCAGGCAACAGTCAGCAGCAACAAGATCAGCCTGATTTACCCTGAGTCATCCTGAATCCGACTCGATGCTGGATTTCTACGTTGCCAGCCATTGAAGCACACGCTGCCCGGCTACAGGCTAGCCAATGACGCGACTGTCTTGAACTGAACATGGATGCAGAAGTGCAGGGGAGCAGCTGATTCAGCAACTGCGAGGCTAAGAAATACGTCTGACTGTTCTTCCGGCATTGCTGAACAAATTCCGGTCGGGCACAATTGTGCAACAGTTTCCTTGTCAGCAGAGAGGACCGCGACGTGCACTGCAGGCCTCGACCGCCAGTCCAGTTCGCCACCGTGGAATCAGCAAAGAGATGCGTTCCGCGATCGAGAGTTTCCAGTGAGACTACGACCGTAGAACGCCTGTAACGAAGATTCAAACCGAGAACAGCAGCCGCTGCGTCGTTACGGAGATCACTGTCTACCGCTCGCTTTTCACCGCGTTTCCTGGACGTCACACTTGCGTCTGCAGCCGTTTACGATTCCGTCACGACCAGACTTAGACGAGGCATCCCAATGAATCGCCGAACTCTCCTTCGCCTCGGTACCACAGCCAGTGCTGCCGTCGTGCTTCCCGCCCCACGCACTCAGGCCTCGTTTCAAGAGAAGCCTTTCCGTGTTGCTGTCATCGGCCACACGGGCCGCGGTAATTACGGACACGGTCTGGACACAATGTGGACAAAGATACCGGACTGTGAAGTCGTCGCCGTAGCGGATGCAGACGCAGCAGGACTCAAAGGGGCTCTCCATCGGCTTCCAGATGCAAAACCGTTTTCGGATTATCACCGTCTCCTTTCAGAAGTCCGCCCTGATGTCGTCGCCGTTGCCCCCCGCCACGTGGACCAGCATCATGAGATGTTGATAGCCGCAATCAAATCCGGCGCTCGCGGAATCTATGTCGAAAAACCATTCGTTCGCACTCCGGCAGAAGCGGATGAAGTCCGAAAACTCAGTCAAGAATCCGGCGCTTGCATTGCCGTGGCACATCGAAACCGCTGGCATCCCGTTCTCCCGAAAGTCAGAGAACTGCTGGACGAGGGCATCATCGGACGCTTGCTGGAGGCCCGCGGTCGCGGTAAAGAGGACACCCGCGGGGGAAGTCAGGATCTGTGGGTCCTGGGCACACACGTCATCAATCTTGCGAGCGTATTTCTGGGGGCATTCCAGTCCGTCTCCGCCGAGATCCTTCAAAACGGAAATCGGGCGCAAACCAATGATCTTCCGGACGGTCCCGAAGGTCTCGGTCCACTTCCGGGAGATGAACTGCATGCAAGATTTATGTCCGTGAAGGGCGTTCCATTCTTCTTCGACTCTATTAAGAGTGCGAGATCGAAATCCGCAGCCGTCAGCCACCCGGCCTCATTCGGGCTTCAACTGATCGGTACAACAGGAATCATCGATTTTCGAATCGACCGGGAACCATTGGCAGCCTTGCTCCCGGGCAGCCCATTTGACCCGGATTTCTCCAACCCGCGTCAGTGGATTCCCATCTCCACCGGTGGCCCCGGTATTCCCGAAACGCATCCACACGCGGGAAGTACACTGGCATCTCATGAGGTCTCCGGAAAAGACCTGTTGGATTCAATCAGAGAGAACCGTCAGCCGCTGTGCGACGTTGTACAGGGCTGTGAAACGGTGGAGGCCGTCTGTGGGGTCTTTGAATCTCATCGGCAGGGTGGCAGAGAAGTCCGGCTGCCACTGGCTGAAAGAACACACCCACTGCGTCGGAAGTAATCCGTCTGCGGAATCACCGCTGGCCGCTTTCCTGCGACGGCGGCCGCGGATCCGGGAATGTGAAGAGATCCGGGTAGTTGACAACATCTGTGGCAACGGTAATCTGCTTATCCCGCAGTGATTTCACCAGCATGGCCTTCCCGGCCCCGGCTGGAGATCCTTCGCAACAGGTCGTATCGGCCAGCCGTATCCCGGTATCGCTGCCGACTGACGCTCCTTTCTTCTTTCGTGGGAATTCGTCTGTCATCAATCCAGGTCACACGCCTGCGCGATCAGCGGATTCCCGTACTCAACAACTCACTCAGTTAACGCTCGCAACCGACGGAGAGATTCCCAATGTCACGTCCAGTCACCCTGTTCACCGGCCAGTGGGCCGACCTGCCCCTGGAAACGCTTTGCGGCAAAGCCAAGGAATTTGGCTACGATGGTCTTGAACTGGCCTGCTGGGGTGACCACTTCGAAGTCGACAAAGCCCTCTCTGACGATTCTTACTGCACCCGGAAGCGTGAACTCCTTGAAAAACATGACTTAAAGCTGTTCGCAATCTCGAACCATTTGGTTGGCCAGGCCGTACTCGACAACATCGACGAACGCCACAAGAGCATCCTGCCAGAATACGTCTGGGGAGACGGTGATCCTGCCGGTGTCAACGAGCGTGCTGCCGAGGAAATGAAGAATACGGCCAGAGCCGCTCAAAAATTAAATGTCAGCGTCGTGAACGGCTTCACAGGATCCTCCATCTGGCATCTGCTGTACGACTTCCCCCCCACCCCCAAGGCAATGATCGAGGCCGGTTTTCAGCTCCTGGCAGAGCGTTGGAATCCAATCCTCGACGTCTTTGAGGACTGTGGAATCAAGTTCGCCCTGGAAGTCCATCCGACAGAGATTGCATTCGATATCTACACGGCCGAACGAGCACTCGAATCGCTGAATGGACGCAAGGAATTTGGCTTCAACTTCGACCCCAGCCACCTGATCTGGCAGGGCGTTGACCCGGTCGAGTTCATTCGTCATTTCCCTGACCGCATCTACCACGTTCACATGAAAGACGCCTCCGTCACTCTGAATGGCCGAACAGGAATTCTTGCCAGCCACCTGTCCTTCGGTGACCCTCGTCGCGGTTGGGACTTCCGCAGTGTTGGACGAGGCGGCGTGCGATTCGAAGAAATCATCCGTGCTCTGAATGCTGTCAACTACGACGGACCGCTGTCCGTCGAATGGGAAGACAGTGGGATGGATCGCGACCAGGGGGCAACTGAAGCAGCACAGTTTTGCAAGAACATCGATTTTGCTCCTTCCGGCAGAGCGTTCGATGCAGCATTTGGCGACTGAACGCCGAGGAATTGACGATCAAACCCGAAGCCGATGGGCTTCGGGTTTTTTTAATTCCACACGCCGCGATGCGACGAATACAGGTCAGACTCCGCCGGGACAGCGTCATTGCAAGAACTCCCTGTTGATCAACTCATTCCGCAGGTGATGCAGCAACTGGCCGTGCACGGCAGCCTTGTGCTGCGTGCTGCCACCGGTGCCGGCAAAACGACTCGAATCCCACCCGCTGTCGCAGCCGCAGCCCAGCCGCCGCACACAAAAGTCATTCTCCTGGAACCACGCCGGGTAGCAGCAAAAGCCGCTGCATCGCGGATGGCGGCCGAACGCGGCGAAAGACCCGGCGAATCAATCGGGTATCGAGTCCGTTTTGATGAACAGTGCTCCGCTGACACAAAGATCGTCGCGGTCACCGAAGGAATTCTACTTCGACAAATGCAGACAGACCCGTATCTCGAAGGGATCAATACAGTGATCCTTGATGAGTTTCATGAGCGGCGACTGGACAGCGATCTCTGCCTCGCGATGCTGACTCGCATTCGACAAACCGTTCGACCGGACCTGCAACTGGTTGTCATGTCGGCCACGATGGATCCCGATCCGGTTGCAACTTTCCTCAATAACTGTCCGGTTATCGACGCTCCGGGAAGGTCCTTCCCGGTCAAAATTCTCTGGAAGAAAACTGCTCATCTGCAGCGTCTCCCGGACCTGGCCGCAGAGGGTACCCGCGAATTACTTGGCCGCACCCAGGGTGACATTCTCGTCTTTCTGCCCGGCAAAGGAGAAATTCACCGGACCGCCAACCTGCTGCGACCACTGGCAGAAAAACACAATTTCAAAGTGCTCCCACTGCACGGCAGTCTCCCGCTGGACCAACAGAACGAGGTGCTGAACCCGTCAGACGTCCAGAGAGTCATTCTTTCCACAAACGTGGCTGAAACCTCTGTCACTGTCGCCGGCGTAACGGCGGTCGTGGATACCGGAATGGCACGGCAGTTGAGCTTCGATGCTGACAGCGGGCTTAATCAGTTGCAACTGCGGCAGATCTCAAAAGCCTCTGCAGACCAGAGGGCAGGGCGAGCAGGAAGAACCCAACCTGGCGTCTGCCTCCGACTTTGGGACCAGCATCGACACCGAACTCGACCGGATCAGGAATCTCCGGAAATCCAGCGCACGGATCTGTCCGCTGCCTTGCTGAAGCTGATCGTTTGGGGAGAAACGGATTTTAGAGCATTCCCGTGGTTCCAGCCCCCTCCCGAAGACGCAGTCGAGCAGGGAAAGAAATTGCTGCAGATCCTCGGTGCAGCCGATGATTCCAACCAAATCACTCCCATCGGTCGCTGGATGAGTCGATTTCCGATCGCTCCAAGACTGTCACGTGTGATCATCGCGGCTTACCAGTCCGGGCATGGAATGCGATCCTGTTTGATGGCAGCGTTGATCTCAGAACAGGCCCCATTCCTGTTGAACACCGCCCACGCTGCTCCTCGAGATCAGATGATTCATCATTCGGAATCAGATGTCGTCGACAGAGTCCGCGCTGTCGAGGATTTCCTTAATGAAGGCAGACAGCATTCACGCTTTGGAGAAATTCACCGAAATCAACTGCGTACCACGCTTCAAACAACCCACCAGCTGGCGGAAGTCCTGGATAGAATCTCGGCAGATATTCCGTCCGGGCGGCAGATTCCCGACTCGGACGAAGCATTAATGAGGGCTCTGCTGACAGGTTATCCGGATCGACTGGCTGTCAGAAAAGATCTCTCCGGAGACCGTGGTCTCATGACGGGCGGCAGACAAGTCAGGCTGGCAAAAGGCTCTGCCGTGCGTTCAGCAGCGTTGTTCCTGTGTATCAACGTGGATGGTGCCGGGGCCAAAGCGGAAGTAAGACAGGCCTCCGGAATCGAATACGATTGGCTTCCGCAGGAACAGCTTGTCGAATCCGAAGATCTGTTCTTCCATCCAACTCGCAGACAAGTCATGGCGCGGAAGCGGACCAGCTTCCTTGAACTGGTCCTGAAGGAAACGCCAACTGCCGTTACGGATCATGAAAAAGCAGCCGAATTGTTGTTCAACGCTGCGTCGCCACAGCTGAACCAACTCCTGCCGCCGGAAGATTCTGCAGCGATGAATCTGCTGATGCGAATCGGGTTTCTGAAACAGTCCATGCCTGAACTCGAGTTGCCGGAATTCGGCCACGATCAGATGTTGATCTGTCTGAGACAACTCTGTTACGGACTTCGCTCCACCAGCGAACTGAAAGAAGCCCCGTGGAAGTCAGTTTTTGAGCAGCAGCTTTCCAGAACGCAGCAGGAGGCCGTGATGACCCATGCTCCGGAAACGATCACTGTTCCCAGTGGCAGTCGGATCGCACTGACCTATCGGCCCGATGGACCACCGATTTTGGGGGTACGAATTCAGGAGATATTCGGTCTGCGTGCGTCACCCGCCGTAGCTGCTGGACGCGTGCATGTACTGCTGCACCTGCTGGGCCCAAACCATCGACCACAGCAGGTCACAGACGACCTCACCAGTTTCTGGCAAAACACGTATCCTGTCATTCGACGGGACCTCGCGCGAAGATACCCCAGACACCCATGGCCTGAGGACCCATTCAATGCCGCACCGATCCGCAAATAGCTGGCATGCTGTGCTGCCATCCCTGAGCAATTGACACAGCCGCGGCCCATAAAAAAAGGTGTCAATTCCTGTGGAATCAACACCCTTTGAACTCAGGAAAAACGGCCATCAGTTACCACCGGGCGGAGGTCCCAATGGCGTTCCGCCCAGACCGGGAATTGACAACCCGCCAGGCAATCCAGCAGGCGGTTCAGCAGCAGTTTCCTCTTCCGACCGGGGCTCCACAGCATTTTCCCGTGACAGTTGAAATTTCTCAAAACTCTCAGCGGTGATCACGTAGTACCAGCCGGAAAATCGAATTGACAGCTCATCAACTTGCTTCTTTCCCTCTTCAGATCGCCGGTCCCAGTCACGAATTGCTGACTCATAGCTGAGTTTCGCACCTTCGAATTCTGCGACAGCCGCATCATAGGCCTGCTGCGCCGCTACGACCGGGTCAACCTGCGGTGTTTCGTCGGACTTCGATTCATCCTCTCCACCGGTCTCATTCGCATCAGTCTCCGCTGGTGCAGTTTCATCGCCGTCAGCTGCAGGCTTTTCGTCAGCAGCCGGGGCCTCTGAAGCTTCCGTCGTGACATTCTCGTCATCGGAGGTTGGGGCAACGGGTTCAGATTCAGTCGCAGCTGGTTCATCTGCAGTGACAGCAGCAGCACCCTCGTCACAAGCATCAGGTTCTGCATCTGGTGACTGAGCGTTTTCGGCTGCCGGTTCGGCGTCTCCCGCGTCCTTTGCCTTCTCTGCGTCCAGCAGGACTTCTGGCTTGACCGGAGCAACCGGTTCTGTTGGGCGTTCACCCAGCAGTCCTTCGTCGTAGTCAACCTTGACAAGCAAATACCTGCGTGGACCAGATTCCGACTCGTCCCCGCCCTCGGGACTGTCTTCAGGACTGTCTTCAGGACTGTTCTGATCCTCAGCCGTATCCTCGCCGGCCTCACCAGCTTCTTCAGCAGGAGCATCACCCAGACCGACTTCGATATCCCTGGCCGAACCACGAGCGATTTCTCCGAAGTACAGTGTATATCGGACTCCATTTGTCGTCCCGGCAACCAGCTCTCCCTCGTTGGAAACCAGTTGCACTGCGTTGTCCGGGCCGCGAGCGATGAAGAACCCCTGTCTGGCCATATCCGCCTGCAGCACCTGCCGTAACAGCGGGTTCTGAGCCACCTCCGGAGAAACGGTCAGGTCCGCATTCAACCCCTCTGGCTTTGGTCGAACGCCGACGATACGCAATTCATCCAGGTTCCGCACGAGGTCCGTGACCGCAGAGGCTTTTGTCTGTTCAGTTTCGGTATCGAGACCGTCCAATTCCCAGCTGTTCGAATCATCTTTCTGGAAGTCCAGAATCTCGCCCTGAACAATTTCGCCGCGTTGTTCGTCGACCGAGTAGCTGTTGACCAGGACTCTTTTCACATCGGGCTGATCCACCTTCAGCAGATCCGGCTCAATCCAGTCGCCGAAGCGAGTCGACAGATCAAGGCTCATTTCGGCAATATACGTCGAGTTTTTCTCTGGTTCTCTGACGTAGTACTGTCCTGGTTTGCCCTCAGGAGAATTGCCTACGATCAGGTCAACGAGTGCATTGCCGGCGTTGTCCCGCAGGATCAGTCGAGTTCCCCGAGGATCCTGTTTTCCGTCGTCCTCAGAATCAGCATTCTGCAGGCTGACTTCCGCCTGTGGATCAGCGACACCGTAACGCTCCCAGTCATCCTTACTGCGACTAATCTGTCCGAGTTTTCGGATACCGAGCATGGAAGTTGCTGTTCTTGCCAGCCGGTCTTCAGCCTCAGCGGGGTAGTCGTGATGGGACGGAATAACCCACAGTCCGTCGTCATTTTGCTTCACAGCGAATTCCTGAACCTCTTCCAGCTCGGTGTCAAATCTGGATACGACCAACTCGGTCGCAACTCCGTCTTCAAGATCCGGGAAGAACACCTGCCCCACGTCTTCGAAACCATCAACGAGGGAAGGGCCCGACACTGAACTGACCACGATTGCCAGCAGCAAAGATGCCCCGGCGACTCCAAGAAACGTCAGTGTTCGATTGAATGAATTCATAGATTTACCTGCTGCATCACATGACAGCTGGAAAGATTTGAAAAACAGAAAACAGAAAACAGCTCTGAACCTGCCCCGTGGCGTTGCTCAGGATTTTCTACGTCCAGGAGTGATCGACTGCGATTCCGCACGATTTCTCATTCCCAGAAACAGCATGCCAAAGCAAATTGGCAGGATCGCCGGGGCAACACAGGCCACAATCCGAACGGTGTTCTCAACCCTGCGGACTTCTCGCTTCATTTCGAGCGCAGCACGACGGATCCGTCCATTCACATCACGTTCCAGCTGCTCTCGCCGAACCTCCAGTTGGCGATTCAGCTTTTCCTCAAGTTGGGCCAGTTGCACATCACGGCTGCGACTGTCCAGACTCTGGTCTCCCTCAATCGCAGTCATTTCCGTCCGCAACTTTTCCTCAGCCTCTTCGAGTTCCTTATCCATCGCTGTCTGAGCATCCTGCTCCTCACGGTTCAGGTTTTGACGCAAGGAGCTGGTGCGACTTTCGACAAATTTGAGGGTCCGCAGGGTTTCACGTCGTGACCGCAGCGGAATGAACGTTTCGTCGCCAGCCAGCTTGTCCACCGCATTCAGCACGAATGTGACATTGTCGAACTGCACGTCCAGCATCCCGCGGTTGCGTTCCATGAAGAACCAGTCTGTGATCAGATCGATATCCGCACAGAAAATCACATTGAGCGGAGTCTCTTCCGAATCATTGGTGATCTGAGCAGCAACCACGTGTCGATCGCGATCATCTGCTCGCCTTGGATTGGGAATGATCTGCCGAGAAGGTGACATTGAGAATGGGCTGAACGACGCCGTTGTGTAATCGTCCCATCCCAGCAACCCGGACTCCGCTGATGTCTGCAGCAGCGGAACAAACTTCTGTTCGCTGCGTCCCGCTCGATCAACAATGGTTCCGGGGTACAGCATGACCATGTCCTGCAGCATCTCAGACACGGCACTTTCGCCACCAAAGGGCGACTCTTCGCCACCACTGCGAGAAATGAAGACATACTCCGGTGGCAGTGTCGCAAATTGGCTGTGGGGGTTGCTGCGATCGTAAGCGATTTCACCATTGTCCCAACGGACATTCAGTGCCGTCATGAGGCCAGTCAGCTGGCCATTATCTGCTTTGGGTTCAGGCTGCTGACCACCACCACCAAACATGCCACCACCGCCTCCCGGTTTTGGCATTCGTGGGGCCATGGAAAGGCCCGCCTGGGTCTGGAACACAAACGGGCAGGGATCGTCGAAGATAAGTGCCGGTCGACCGCTGCCGACATACGCCAGAAAGTTCGCCATTTGAGGCTCGGTCAGTGAGGATGGCATGATTGCGAGCAAAACATCGAAGTTGACCTCCGCATCTGCAGCCGTGTCAGTTTCTCCTGCGTCAGCCATTGCGGGCATCAGAATTGGCTGCGACGGGTTGACAGAAACCACCTGATATTGCTTTTCAAGTTCGCGAATGATTTCCCAACGACCGCCGCCTGCGCCCTCACTCATCACCTGCGCATCTGTTTGCAGAACCCCAACTTTCAGACGACCGGCAGATGAAACGGTCCGCAAAGAACGAGTCAGCTCGTACTCAATTGGCAGGCCCTTGCCAAAGAACGGGATCACCAGTTCATCTGACGGGCTTTGCAGAAACGCTCCAAGAAACACTTCAGCCTCTTCACGTTTCCCATCGCGATCGTATTGAAGACGAACCGGCTCAATACCCAGTGCGCGGGCCTCTTCCGCTTCTTCACTGAACGGCTCGACAGCAACCTCGCGGACAATCACGGTGCCACCGCTGGATCGTCCAAATTCTCGCAGGAGACCAACCAACTGCCGTCGAGTCTCGACGTAATCTGCCGGCACTTCCGGGCTAATGAAGGCCTGCACCGTAATACTCTCTCCGGACCGAATCAGATCCAAAGTCTCGATCGTTGCATCCGAAAGCGTATACAGGTTTTCTGCCGAAAGATCCGCACGTGTCGGCACAAAGGACAGGATGTAAAGCAGAGAACCACACGTGACAGCGACAGAAGCGGCTCGAATCCCGAATTGCATTCCCATTGCTTTCTCCCGTCCCTCTGACCAGCGACGCCGGGAGATGACAACCAGATTCAAATACAGCATCACGGCAGAGAAACTGAGGAACCAGATCACTCCGTTCAATGGGAGAATGCCCACACTGAAATCCAGCAACTGCTGTTGCAGACTGAGAGCAGAGAGTGCATTTCGCAACTCGTAGAGCTCGGAAGCGGCCCCAAATAATCCCAACAGCCATTCGACCAGGTCGGTGGCGTAGTAGAGCATCACCGGAATACAGCACAACACCACACCGAGGACGAAGCCAACGGTCGCACTGCTGGTTAAAGCCGAAGCCAGCATTCCAGCGGAGAGCAGGGCCGATCCGGCAAAGAAATAGCCTACGTAGGAGGCGATCACGGCCCCAATATCGGGGGAACCAAGCAGGAACAGAACAATTACGTTAGCCAGTGAAAACACTAACGCCACGCCATAAACACCAACCACAGCCAGATATTTTCCAGCCAGAACTTCCGCCTCCGTTGCTGGCAATGTGAACAGCAGCTCATCCGTTCCCAGCTTCCGTTCGTCTGCCCATGCCGTCATCGTAATTGCAGGGATCACGAACAACAGCAGCCATGGAAATGCCTGCGTCAGCTGATCAAGATTGGCCTGATTCGCAGCAAAAAATGCTGTCGAAAATGTCATGGCCGCAGCGGCGACACAAAACACGAGAATAAAAAGATATCCCAGCACGCCGGAGAAATAGCTGCGGAAATTCCGCCTGGCCACCGCACTGACCACATGTTTGCGAATCATACTTAATCGTCCCGATATCAATATCTAAACCCGTTGGTTACGGGCAGGAGAAATCTGGTTAAACAACCACCGAAGCAATGCCCGCGAACGCTGTCAGCACGGGCCTTCCCGGTCGGCAATGTGCCAATGAAGGGGTCAGGCTGACATCAGCGTCTTTTCTCGGAAGGCGGTTTCCATTTCCACTTCGCTCGCGCCAAGTTCAGAAGTGTCGCCGTCGAAGACAACCCTGCCGTTGTTGATCAGGACAACTCGGCTGCAAACAGCACGAACTTCCTGGAGAATATGAGTCGACAAAAGAATTGTCTTATTCTTCGAAAGTTCGAGGATCAGATCTCGAACCCCCTGAACCTGATTAGGGTCCAGGCCGCTCGTCGGTTCATCCAGAATCAGCACTTCCGGATCATGCAGCAGTGCGTGAGCCATGCCGACCCGTTGACGGAATCCGCGAGACAGTTTCGAGATTGGCTTTCGCCACACTTCTGCGAGTGAGCATTTGCCGGACACCCAATCCATTCGCTCGGCCAGCGCCGCCCCCTGGAGACCGCGGACTTCCCCCATGTACCGCAACAAACTCTCAGGAGTCATCTCGACATAAAGGGGGCCATTCTCCGGCAGGTAACCCAGTTTTTCGCTGGCTGCCAGACGATTGTCCGCGATGTTGAAGCCGGCAATCATCGCCTCACCGCTGCTGGGCGACAGAAAGCCGGTCAGCATCTTCATGGTCGTGCTTTTCCCGGCACCATTAGGCCCGAGAAACGCACAAACCTGTCCACGAGGAACCTGAAAACTCACATCCCGGGTCGCCGCAAACTCTCCGTAGAATTTGCTGAGACCGCGAGATTCAATCATCACTTCCGCGGAAACCTCTTGCGTGCTGCTCATTCTTCACAATCTCGGAAATCTATCGAATAACAAAAAATGGCGTCCCGTAACTGCCGTGCGAAAAACGCAATGACCACCGCTACCCGGTGACATCAATTCCTCATGCACTCCTGTCGGAACAACCTTTCCGGTGCGACTCCTCGAAAAAACACCAGAGCCGTCTCTGATGATTTGGGTTGCCGTACCACAATATTTCCAGAACACAATTTTGCGGAATTTTTAAGACCGCGTGAACTTTCCTGGTCAATCTCACCCTCGTTTTCTCATGCCGGGAATCGAGGACTTCCTTGGCTGTTGAAACATTTCACTGCACTCGAATGTGAGCTGATGGGCCATGGGGCCAACTTGCCGCAACTCAAGCAGGTAGTCTCCAATTCCAACGGCGTTGACCAACGGCAAAGCATCTGCTGCCGCAAATCATACAGTCTTCTGCGTCAGCAGTCGCAGCCGAGGTGAACTGTCTGACAGCAAGTTGAGTCAGACAAAGTCAGATCGGAGGAAGTTTGCCGACAGCAGGAAGACAACGACAGGACAGCGAGCGCTGATAACCCCCTGAACGTTGATCACCCCCTGAACATTGTGTGCGGACTGAAAGGATTTGCCATCGTGGCGCGGTCGGCACAGCAGGCAAGGAAAGAGAAAAAGGCAGGACCAGACAGTACCGGCGCCACGAACCAGCGATCAGAACGCATTATCTGGGCGGCGAATTTTGACTGCTTGACGTCCACTCTGCAACTCTCCCAACGTCCCAATCAGCCCACAGGCGAGGAAGATTCAGGAATTTTGCCGTAATCGGGCTCGCAATATTCCGGTTACCTGGCATCGTCTCTCAGGATCGCCGAAAATAGAAGACTTGGAAGGGTTGTTGCGCAGGAACGACTGTCACGGACCTGCAAAGCGACAAGTCTCATATTAAATCCCTACGGAACAACACGATGCCACTGCTCGGTGTGAACATAGACCACGTTGCCACTCTCCGACAGGCCCGACAAGGCAAAGAACCGGACCCAGTGCATGCCGCGGTTGCTGCAGAAAGTGCAGGGGCGGACTGCATCACGGTTCATTTACGTGAGGATCGCCGGCATATCCAGGACCGCGATGTCGACGTCCTGCGTCAAATGGTGTCCACTCGACTCAACCTGGAAATGTCGGTCAGCGAAGAAATCACTGATTTCGCGGTCCGGATTCTTCCGGACCAGGCCACTCTGGTCCCGGAACGTCGGCAGGAAGTCACGACCGAAGGTGGTCTCGATGTGATCGCACATTGTGATCGCGTCACAGCGTGCTGCAAACGACTTAGCGAAGCGGGTATCGTCGTCAGCCTCTTCATCGACCCGGAACCTGAGCAGTTGCGTCGCAGCGCAGACATTGGTGTTCCGGCCGTGGAACTGCACACAGGCAGCTATGCCGACGCCAAACCAGGAGCAGCGCAGCAGCGGGAGCTCAAAAGACTTCACCGGGCTGCGGAACTGGCGGCTGAACTGGGGCTGGTCCTGAATCTGGGGCACGGTCTCGACTACCGCAACGTCATCCCTGTGGCTCAATTACCCGGCGCGAACGAACTCAACATCGGTCACTCCATCATTGCGCGATCCATTACCGTCGGTCTGCAGCAGGCTGTTCGGGAAATGAAGTCGCTCATTAGTCGCTAACAACCTGCACGCTCACAGCAACCTTGACTTTTTCGGAACTTTAGCAGTCGCCTGTTCGCGACTGCTGCCTCCTCGCAGACAGGCCGCATCATGCCCGGCAATTCTTTTGGGACCTTCTTCAAAATCACGACTGCCGGCGAAAGTCACGGTCCAGGCAACGTGGTCATCCTCGACGGCGTCCCCCCGGGGATTTCGCTGTCAACGGACGATCTTATTCCGGATCTACAGCGTCGTCGCCCGGGCCAAAGCCTGCTCACAACCCAACGCCAGGAAGCCGATGCGCCGGAAATCCTGTCCGGCGTTTTCGATGGAAGAACCACGGGAACCAGCATCGCGATCCTGATTCGTAATCAGGATCAACGCAGCAAGGACTACTCCGACATTCGCGACAAGTATCGCCCCGGGCACGCAGATTTCACATTTGATGCTCGATACGGATTTCGGGACTATCGCGGCGGCGGACGCAGCAGCGCCAGGGAAACGACAGCCCGTGTTGCGGCGGGGGCAGTCGCAAAGAAACTCATCGCCGAAGAGTTCGGAGGCCGTGTGCTGAGTTGGGTCAGCCAGGTTGGCTCAATCCGCGCCACGATTCCACATCCGGAGCAGGTCACACTGAAGCAGGTCGAACAACTGCCGGACGGCAGCCCCAACACCATCCGCTGCCCGGACTACGCGGCGGCCGCTGAAATGATCCAACTCATTGATCAGGTTCGCCGCGACACTGACTCCATCGGAGGTGTTGCTGATATCTGTGCCACCGGCGTCCCTGCGGGACTCGGTGACCCGGTCTTTGATAAACTCAAGGCGGATCTGGCAAAAGCCCTGTTTAGCCTTCCAGCCGTGATGGGGGTCGAATACGGAATCGGCTTTGGATGCGCCACGTTACGTGGAAGTGAAAACAACGACTACTTTACTCATGACGCAGATCAGCAGGGGCAGTCGGGAATCC
>Ga0075479_10000397_pt1 | contig 18397 bp, 18 predicted proteins | sample DEB08_DNA_8_FD_76341 | JGI IMG/M metagenome (GOLD analysis project Ga0075479, IMG submission 76341) | Aqueous microbial communities from the Delaware River and Bay under freshwater to marine salinity gradient to study organic matter... | ecosystem: Environmental > Aquatic > Marine > Coastal ... | reverse complement strand
GTAACTAACCCGCGAACGCATGAGATAAGGAGGTATGCCGTGCTCGCAGATACTGTGTTCGTAGACGTAAGGCTACTTCTTGTGTTCGAGCATGAATTTTTGATGATGTTCTGAGATGGCCTGAAAGACTTCTTCAGGGGTATCTGCAATCGTAATAACATCAAAGTCTTTAGCGCTGACTAGCCCACGAGCAAGTACTACATCTCTCATCCAATCGATTACTCCAGACCAAAAACTTTTGTCCATTAACACAATTGGGCGGGGAGATAGGTGTTTTACCTGTATAAGTTGCCATGAGAAAAAAAGTTCAAGCAGAGTTCCAATGCCGCCGGGTGTTGCTACGATGCTATTTGAAAGGCGCATGAAGTCATCAAGGCGTGATGAGAATTTATGATGATGCCGTTTTACGTCTAAGTGGTGATTTGGTTCAGGTTCAAAATCAAGCTCAATCGACAGGCCGAATGACATGCTTTTCGATTGCTTCTCTTCTTGACCGAGCTTCGCTCCTTTATTTGCAGCTTCCATGAGTCCAGGACCACCACCAGTCAGAATATCGATTCCCTCCCAGGCTAGCATTCGAGCTAAAGAGAATGCCTCATCATATTCAACGCTATCAGGTTTGATTCTTGCGCTACCAAAAATGCAGACTCTATAAAATTGCCCGTCTTCAAGTTCACGGAGTTGTTGTTCAATAACCAGAGCTCTCTGGTGTAGGTTACGTAAGCGCTCGTCAAGGTGCTTACGACGCCCCTTTCGTTCTTTGCGAATCTGTTCTTGTTCTTCTTGGGGTTTGGAGTGCGCAGTCATTTTTTTTCTTTCTTACTTTTTTTTCTATTCGTTTCCTGTAAATGAAGCTCTAGAGCCGTTCTCTGATAAGATGCGAGAGACGCCTGAAAAGACAGAGAAAAATTGTTATTATTCCAGTACTCAAGGGGAAAAGAGTCGCTATCCCCCTTGAATCGCTCTGAGATTCTCATTTCCTGCCTCTTGCTGCCCTTGCGTTGTGCCAGCCTCTGGAGATTTTGTGCCATTCAGCGCCCCAGCATTACGACTGAGTTGTATAGTGAGGCTCTCCGCAGGTGGGGCTGAAATTATATGTTCTGGGGCCGAGGAGGAACTCTTATTTGATAGCGTCAACTCTTGGTTCCGTCTTCCTTCAGATACCACCGGATTACTTGTAGTGTGAACCATGGTCGGGATAGGTCTTTCCGATGCAAGCTCCTGTGGTTTTACTTGGTCGAGCGTTGAGGCAGTTTGCTCTCCTGTAATTTTTTCAGCCGTCAGCTGTTCTGTGACGATACGTGCCCACGTCTCCCATCCTCTGAGCCCCTTTCTTTCTGCTACGAGATCTTTGAGGGTCTCACGCGAATCTCCGTCATGCGCATCGCATAGGGTCTGAAGAGAAGTTTCAATAAACCGAACGGCTTTTAATAAGTCATCATAGTGTGAGGGAAGAATTCGACTAGCGGGTCCTCGTTCAGTCCGTAAGCGAGCCCGTTCAAGAGCTTTTCGCAACTCTGACGAAGCTTGTTCAAGTTCACTCAGCTCCTGCTGTCGCATGGGAGTGCTAAACAGCCGAGGGTTGTGATGAGGATGAAAATATCTGTAAATATCCATATAACGCAGCCTCTTTGAAGGTACGGTGTACGGAGGGTTCTCACAAGAGAGCAAATTCTCATAGAGAAGAGGGCGAACTCGGTATAATTGGGCTATCTTGGGCTTAAGGCAGTAGATCGCAAAACTCAAGACCTGTTTGAAGGCGTGTTATATGATGAATCTCATGCCTCATCCCAGAAGAGCAATGGGTGATGAGGTCTTTCGTTCTGAGGGAGAAGGTTAGATGGATTATGCCCTTTACGCTTTTTGGACAATTCCACCACTTGGAATGTTCTGCCTAGTTCTCTGGAGTGGGCTTGAAAAGTTTACCTCTTCGGATAAAACGAGGAGAAACTCTTATGAATCGAAAGATTTATTAAATCAGTTTTGGTTTTTAGCAGGCTGTTCACTTCTAACCTTTTTAGTAGATACTCACGTAATTCAAGGTGGCATGGCAGACCCTTTTTTGCGACACCCCGTGGTTGAAGCATGGTTGCCGCGATTTCTTGTGCGACTTTTTTTGTATCCGATAATTCTTTATCTTGGAGCGCGGATCATTGGAGGAACGAAAGTTGCAAACCTTGGCTTGCGAAATAAGGATAGCAGAAGATAGATGGTGACAATCGCTGGCATCGATGAAGTTGGAAGGGGGCCTATTGCTGGGCCTGTAGTGGTAGGAGCCACCTGCTTTACCAGTACTGTGTCTTATCCTCAATTTACTGACTCAAAAAGTTTGACCGAAAAAAAGCGTGAACAATTGGTATTTGAAATTCTAGAGAAAGCCGACAAGTGGGTCCTGATTGCCGTTGGCCCCCAAACTATTGACCGTCTTAATATTTTAGAAGCAACGCGACATGCGATGACAAGGGCTATGAGCTACTTGCAGGCTGAGGAAAACCTAGTAGACGGGAATATGAGACTCGAAACATCTCTTTCCTATACGTCGATTATCAAGGGAGATGCTACCCATTGGCAGATTGGCGCAGCATCGATACTTGCCAAGGTGTGGCGAGATCGACTGATGAAGAGTTATGACACGATTTTTACGGGATATGACTTCAAGAAGCATAAAGGGTATCCGACCCCGGTGCATAAGAAAGCGCTTATCAAGCATGGACCCTCTCCGATTCATCGGTTTTCATATCGAACAGTTTCTCAGCTTGGTGGAGAAATCCAACGCGCACTTCTTACATCAAATTCTGATGAGCTGCTTATTGCATCTGAGAAAGATGATTATTTTTTTACCCCGCCTCCCGAAGGATTTTCAGAGTACTCTTGACCTTGGCAAGTGGGGAGAGAAGTTTGCTGTTCAAGTATTAAGACGTGCTGGATATGTGATTCTACATCGGAACTGGCGTTCTCGTACTGGCGAATTAGATATCGTATGTCACAAAGACGACACGCTCGTATTTGTTGAGGTCAAGACACGTCAGCGAGGCTTTAAGGGTTATCCTCTTCAAGAGATCATTTCAAATGACAAAAAGAAACGCTTGTATCAATTGAGTCATGAATACGTATCAATAACTGGCTTTTATCGAAAAAAGAAGCGGTATGCTGCAACTCGTTTTGACCTTTTTGTTGTGGCAGTTGATGATGCTCCTTTTCCGTACTATCACCATTATAGGGGAGCATTCTCCTTTTTTTGTTAGGAAACTGAGTTCTCGTTGGGAGATGAAGGCGGAGTTTCCCTCAGATCATCGAGAAATAGGAGGAGGCTGGGGTCTTCAATCTTTTCCATCCTATAGATCAGTCCTTTTCGATCTATGAATGGTGCCTTTCGCTTTCTGACAACTCTGTATTCTGGATTTTTATAGAACCAAACCAGTTCATGTTCAGGGGTTACCTCCAGGGCAACAGCGCGTTCCCCAGAGACAATGAGCGTGTTTCCATTTTTGAGACGTTGCGCGCCTCCCCGCACAAATGAATAGATACGCTTTCCGTTCACTCTTTCTATTGAGGAGTGTATCACTCCTGAGTCAGGTGTAAGCTCTATAACGCGCGACCAATCTCGTTTTTGACCGTTATCAAAAATGAGAATTTCTCCATTAGAGAGCAGTGTCGGCTGATGTTGATGGTCTAAGACCCCTGGCCCGAAGGACCACAGAAGGGCACCCGTTGCAAGATCAATTATGAATATCGTGTTGATTTCACGGGCTGAAAGGAGAAGAGCGCTAAAAGCCGGAATGCCCAAGAGGTCCTGACGCAAGATTTCAATTGAATTGACATGAAAGATATCGGCGTATGTATCGTTCGTAAGTTCCTTACGAGGGTTGTTCTGTGCAAATTTTCTAGCGGCTTCGAGATGTGAATCGGGCACGAGCGGCAAGAGAGTTTCATTGAGTGAAATTCTTCTCAGTCGAGTTCCATTTTGAGCAAGGAATACAATAAACTCTCCAAGTATTGGAAAGGTATCCCCCTTCCACGTGATATCAGTAAGTTCTCGCTCAAGGATTAAAATCTCACTAGCATCATTGGTATCAAGATCATGGTGAAACATTCCTGGTGATTGCCATATCCGTTGTGACATCTTATCAAGTTTTAAGAGCCCCTTATCTTTAACAATCGCAAAGAGATCTCCTTCAGGAAGAAGTTCAACATGGTGCCAGCCCTTATCTCTCTTGCCACCAATCAATGAATACCATTGGTGAAGAATACGACCATCAGGATGTAAGAGGACTGCGCGTGGCTCATCTCTACTACAAAAAAGATTGGGGCCAGGAGCAGCTTTCTCTTGCTTATATACGGAAACTCCCGATGGCACATTGTTTTCAATGAAGCCAAACCAAAGTTCTTCTAGGCTCACGATGAGCATGATAGTGAGAAAAACAATGCCGAAATTAAGCCACATCTTTCTATTCATTTTTACCATGCATATCTCTTTGGGGTGGTGAATTGGGACCTCACATTCGGTTTGCTATACCTTCTCTGTAATCGGCCAAGGTGTCGAGAATCATGAGAGGAATATAAAATGCCGTTTTCTATGACATTTTACGGGAGGTATGCGGAGAGTGCGAGAACGTCAAGTGCTTTATTTCAGTCTCGCGGTGGAAACTCCCCTGTTGTGGTCATGACGAAGAGCAGTAAGGCAGACCAGAAATACGAGCAGTACCAGCATCGGAAGATTGTAACGTTCAAAAATCAGGAAGAAGGCATGAAAGCAAATGAACATGAGAATCAGCAGCTTTCCAAAGAAGAGTTGCTTATTCTCTTGATGCAAGGAGGAGATGATAATGAGAAGTGGAATAGTGAGAAGAGATAAGTCGTAGTTATTGACTTGGATCGATAAACCGATAGAGGCAATGAGCGAGAGAGAAAAGGCATCATTCATCGAAAATAGGTTTTTTCGAACATTTTGTGCGAACAGGAATAACCACGCTATACTGCAGAGTATCGTGAAATACAGTGCATAAGGCGAGTAGTCTTGCAGAAGAGAAAAGATTCCCATCCCTAAAGATGATGGCAGTGTGTAATCAAGGGTGGGGGTTTGTCCCTGAAGATAAATCAGAACAAAGCGGGTGTAGTGTAAGATGCCATTAATTCCGAGACAGAGCACCTCGGCACAGATAATGAAAGCACCGCCAATTGCGAGCCCTCCCAGGAATCGTCGCGGAAGAATGAGCAAGAGTGAAATTATAAGTAAGATAAAGAGCGGAGCCTTGAAGTAGAGAAAAGAGGTCGTAAGTCCAGCAGAAAAGAACCGTTCTTTTCGTATAAGATAAAATGCAACTCCAAGAATGAAGACACCGATCGCGGAAAGTTGCCCTCCAGCGAGGGTTTCGATGGTAAATGGCGTGAAGGCAACAGCGCCAAGATAGAAAAGCATTCTGGAGAAAGGGAACTGGTAGTCCAAGGCCCGAATCACAAGCTCTAGCCCGAGCAGAAATAAAATGAAGGAGGTGAGACTCCATGCACAAAACGCTTGAGGCAGAGAGAGGAAGGAGAATGGAATGAAAATGAGGGCTACAATCGGGGGATATACAAAGGGAAGGAACGGGAGCTCGTTTGCTGAAACTCCGAGAAGCTCACTCTGAAAGAGCATCTGGTTCGAAAAACTGTAGAGGGTCTCAGCAGTGAAAGATTCGTACAGCAATTTGCTACCTGTATAAAAAGCAATAAAGTCGCCACCAAGTGGCTCATCATTCTGTAACAAAAGTCCTTCGATACCTGAGAGGAGTCTGAGATGCTCTCTGATGGTTAAGGCAATGATCACGAGGAATACGGTCGCCGTTGATGCGGTCAAAGCCTGTCTTATCCGAGTTGAGTTGATACGCTTTCTCCACTGGTTTTCATTTAAGAAACAGGGTACACTTTAGGGTCAAAAAATACAGGAGGTATTTTGGCACATATCCTCGATGACATCTCTCGTACTTTTAATGAGTTCTTACTCCTTCCTGGGCTTACTCGAGCTGAGCATGTACCGGGAAATGTCTCTCTGAAGACTCCCCTCAGTCGATATTTTCCAGAGAAGGAGGAGCCGTCGCGAGTATTAAATATTCCCCTGGTGTCTGCTGCTATGCAGTCTGTCTCAGGTTCTGAGCTGGCGATCGAATTAGCTCGAAAAGGTGGTGGTGCATTTATTTATTGCTCTCAGCCCATAGAGGAGCAGGCTGATATGGTTCGGTCTGTCAAGGAGCATAAGGCGGGGTTTGTCGTCTCTGATTCTAACCTTTCTCCTGATGTGCCGTTGTCCGATGCAATTGCATTGAGAGAACAGACGGGGCATTCAACTATCGCTATTACAGAAGATGGGGAGAGTTCCTCAAAATTATTAGGACTTCTTACCAGTAAAGATTACTGGGAGTTCAAAGATGATCTGTCACGACCTGTGCGCGAGTTTTACACCCCTGTAGCGAATCTCGTTCTCGCTCATGAAGGGGTGTCGCTTACGGAAGCAACAGAGCTGCTGTGGAAGAATAAGAAGGAGTGTCTTCCGATTATCGATAAATCAGGATGTTTAAAGTACCTCGTTTTTCGAAGGGACTACTTTGATCATAAATCGAACCCCGACGAGTTAACTGACGACCAAAAGCGTCTTTTCGTAGGGGCTGCTCTTAACACCTTTGATTATTTAGAACGTGGTAAAGCGCTTGTTGCAGCGGGAGTTGATGCGCTTTGCTTTGATTCCTCTGACGGCTATACAGACTGGCAGGCAAAAGCTTGCAGGGAATTAAAAGAAGCAGTCGGACCTCATGTTCCTATTGGAGGGGGAAATGTTGTCTCTGCTGAAGGATTTAACTACTTAGTTGAAGAGGCAGGGGTTGATTTTGTAAAGATTGGAATTGGTGGTGGCTCAATTTGTATTACTCGAGAGCAAAAGGGAATCGGCCGAGGTCAAGCTTCCGCGGTGCTGGAGGTTGCAAAGGCTCGGGATGAATATTTTGAGAGAACGGGTGAGTATGTGCCTATTTGCTCGGATGGTGGTTTAAATAATGATACCAATATCATTATGGCGCTTGCGATGGGGGCAGACTTCGTCATGATGGGCAAGTACTTTGCGATGACAGCAGAAAGCCCAACTCCGACACTGACGTACCGTGGTAGACTGTATAAGCCTTATTGGGGTGAGGGCTCACGGAGAGCGCGAAATTGGCAGCGCTATAAGCAGGGCGACAAAGGAGAGTTAATCTTTGAAGAAGGTGTAGATGCCTACGTTCCTTTCAGTGGCTCTCTCGGAGAGAAAGTCGAGACGACCGTCTCTAAAATGAAAGCGACAATGTGTAATGCAGGAGTTCTGACGGTGAAGGAGCTTCATAAGAATGCAGTACTCACGCGAGTATCGGAGATGACGCTCGTGGAAGGGGGTACTTCCAGTGTTGAGCAACTCGATAGAATTTATGCAGAGCGTGATTAATAACCTTGATTTTTGAAAACGATTTCTTACAGCAGTGCGAAAGAGCTTCTCAACGAGGATTTCCTCTCTTTGATGATGTCGGGTGCCTTGTCGGAAGAGGTTATGCTGATATCGGCTATGAAGTTTTTGTTATGCTTCCCTCAGGTCAGCTCCTGTCGTTATTAACGGGGCAGACCTCGCGTTTTGCAGCTGAAGATAGAGAGCATTTTTTCTCGGTGCCAGACCTCGATACTGTCGTTCGTGTCCTTGAAGAAGCGGGATGTAGTATTGAGAGCAGCATTCGACTTGAACAGAGAACGTGGAGTATTCAGATAAGAAGTGGTGACGGACGGACTGTTGAGGCACTTGCTGATAATCTTCACTTAGCGATGATGATGGCGATCCATGATGGAATACTTATTCAAAACGAGTGCTGAAACCGAGATTATTCTCGCATCAGCGTCGCCTCGGCGGAGCGAAATCCTTTCATCCATGGGAATTGAATTTCAGATAGTGCCAAGTGGAGTGGATGAAGAAAGTATAAAAGGCCCACCTGAAGTTTTAGTTGAACGGCTGTCCCTTCTGAAAGCGGAAGACGTCTCTCGTAGTTATCCGAATCATTGGATAGTAGGGGGAGATACGGTGGTGGTGGTAAATAATGAAATACTTGGTAAGCCATCTGATCGCGAGCATGCACGTGTGATGTTGCAAAAGCTTTCAGGGACAACTCATTCTGTATTCGGCGGTGTTACCCTGATGCACCGTGAAGATGGTGTGCAAAAGAGCTTTGTCTGCGAAAGTGAGGTCACCTTCATAGACCTTTCCGACGAGTGTATCGAGCGGTATATTTCGAGTGATGAATGCTTTGATAAGGCTGGTTCGTATGCAATTCAAGGACAGGGACAGTTTTTCGTGGAGCAGATAGTCGGTTCGTATACGAATATTGTGGGCATAGATGCTCAGAAGACAGCGCTATTGCTTTTAGAGCAGGGAGCAATCGAATGGAGGAGATAAAAACTCGATATGAGGAGATTCTTCACCGTATTCAAGTTGCAAAAAAAGTAGCTCCCCATTCTCGAAAAGTCACCCTGCTTGCTGTTTCTAAGAAACAGCCTCTAGAGCGAATTCTTTTTTTACAAGAGAGTTGTTTAGAAGACTCGATTTCTCTCGGTGAAAACTATGTGCAGGAGTATCGGGAAAAAAGAGACCGTTTACGCCCGCATATCGCTCACCTGATCGGTGCTTTGCAAAGCAATAAGGCGAGGGAGGCAGTAGCTCTCTTTGACTGTATTGAAAGTGTCCATTCGGAGAAACTTGCAGGCGTTCTCGAAAAGGAAGCTGCCCGAATTGAACGACAAATCCCCGTCTTTTTGCAAATAAATATTTCTCAGGATTCTCAGAAGTCAGGGCTGAGCGAGACGGAGTTCTTAAAACTCGTAAAGAATTGGCCCGTTCAGCACCGCTGGTTGCTACTTCGGGGTGTGATGACTATTACTATGGATTATGGGGAGCCACAGAGGGTCAGAGAGGACTATCGTAGGTTGTATAATCTTGCGGAGAGTGCCTTTGCACAGTTTCCCGAGAGCTTCGGTGGAATACCCCCTGAAATCAGTATGGGGATGTCTGGAGACTTTGATATCGCGGTCGAGGAGGGAGCTACCGTCATTCGCGTTGGAAGCGCTTTATTTGGGCCCAGAGGGTGAGTTTTTGCAGGATTCGAGGGGGTATTATGCTCCTGCTCTTGACTTTCGTAAGCGAGAGTGGCGAAATCACTGCTCAGATATTTTGAGCAAGTATTAAGGCACAACTCATATGGCCAATGACCTAAAAAAGCGTCGGAAGAAGATACGCAAGCACAAGCACAAGAAGCGGCTGAAGCGTAACCGGCATAAGCGTAAGAAGTAGTACTAGGACTCTCCATTCCACTGGTAGTCCTTTCTTAGTAGTCTTTTCGCAGAAGTCTTTTCGCAGAAGTCTTTTCTCTCTGGAATTTCCATGGTTTCGGTTTAACTGCCGAGAACCCTTGTTCTGCGTGCTCCGTGAGCATTACCGTAAAGTAATAAGGCAGAGGGGTCGATAATACCCATTATGGGAATTGAGAAATACCGGCAACATATGCCTGAGAATGATGCTAACCAAGCGAAATCGGCACGATTAGAGGCTTTTGAGCAAGAGGCTTCGCCACTACTGGATGAGTTTGGGAAGGAATCGAGTTCAGCCGGTGATAAGGGCAGTCAAAAAGAACGCCCTTTGAGTTTTCTCAAAGATGTCTCTCTTGCCGTTCAGGTGCAATTTGGTCAGACCGAACTTTCTATTCACCGCCTTCTCCAGCTGAAAGAGGGCTCTATCCTCGTTTTAGATGAAGATAAGGACTCTGGGTTTAATTTTCTGATTAATGGAAATCAAGTTGCTCGGGGTGAAATAGTGATCGTGAATGATCACTATGGGATTCGCATCACTTCAATCAAAGAGCCCCATTTTTTCATTGATGGTGAGTCGAGGGAGTAGGATTCCCTCTATTGCAGAAATCAGAGATTCTCGTAAGACTAGCCTTATGATTTTGCTCGGAAATATCCTTCAAGCATTGGCGCAAGTGCTTGATGTTCTCATTACCACTGCCAATATTTTGATTATCGCACGGGTTGTTGTTTCGTGGGTAAATGCCGATCCGAGAAACAAACTTGTGGCGGTCATCATCGGGAGTACTGAGCCGATGATGGCACCATTACGGCGTCGACTACCGCTTGTATTCGGACCAGTTGACTTGACGCCGATTGCCTTATTACTGGGATTGATCTTCTTGAAAATTGCCCTTGTAGAATCTCTGATGGGCTACGGAGTACTTCTCGAGGGGGCTTCGATTGCAGGCGGTGCTTCATTTTAGTGATAAAAACTTCTATTGATACAGAATTCTCTATTGAATTAGGGAGCAATCGAAGGGGAGTGCCGACTGTTTGTATTACGAATAGAGGCGGGTTTTGAGGGGGCGCTCAATAACGGCTTCAACTCTTGACAAAACCCATTCCCATTCTTCTTGTAGCGTAAGAGTACTGGTATCACGTCTCTCTTCTAAAAAACCATGTAGCCTAAGCAGTCGTCGCAATGCGTGAGCAGCTGCTCTATAGATGAAATCAGGTGTGCTCGAGTGATCACTTAATGCTTGCAAACCATCAACCGCAGTTAAATAGAGTGCTTCGGCATTTTCAAGAGAATCCTCTTGGCTCAAGGCATCAAATGCTTCGCAAAGAACGCACGAGGTGCTGAAGAGGGATAATGATTCTCTGAGACGAATCATTGTTCGTTTCGGAACGAATCCATTAAAGAGATAGAGCTCGCCCCGTCCCTGTTGAAGCTCAGCTTGTCCAATATCGAATGGCTCGGGGAAGGATGAGAAACGCCTCTTACTTCGCTTCACCCCCTTGGCAATTGCGCTGATCTTCCCAAGATTGGGGGTAAGAAGCCGATAAATACAGTCATTCTCACCGCTTGGATAGCTTCTGAGGACCAACGCGTCTGTCTGAGTCGTATCTTTTTTCATTGATTATTGATGTTTTCTAGAGTCTTTCTCCTGCAACGAGAGGGGACTGAGTTGCAATGGAGCACACGAGTGATTATAGCTATGGGGGCAAATAAAGCGATAGGATAATGGCAGAGAAAAAAATTCCAATAGAAGATCCAGAAGTCATGAACAGTAACGAGAGTTCTTCCGGAAAGGGAGTAACGGACAAGCATCAACACGCGACCAGTGAACAGGGAGCACAGAGTGCCACGAACGATACAGAACAAGAGAAGAGTACGGAAGTTCAGTCAGGAGAGCACGAAGAGGACGGTTCTACTGGCCCCTTTTCTTTTTTTGGAAAGAAAGGTGGAGAAAAGACCGTTCCTGAGTCTTCATTGAAGGAAGCACAAGAGAAGTATATCCGGGCGCTTGCAGACTTTGAAAATTTTAAGAAGCGGTCGGTCAAAGAGCGTAGTGATCTCCTGAAATATCAGGGAGAGCGTGTTTTTATTGACTTACTTGAGGTAGTGGACAACTTAGACAGGGCCATAGAAGCAGCAGATAGCTATGAGCTTACTGAAGATGGACAAAGGCTTCGAGAGGGGGTTGCTCTGATTCATAGGATGTTTCTTCAGGTTTTGAAAAAATGGGATGTTCGTGGAGAGGCCGCGATAGGAGAGACGTTCGATCCCCAAAAACATGAAGCAATCAGTCAGATGCCGTCCTCAGAGTTCGCAGCCGGAGTAGTAATGAATGAGCTTGAGAAGACGTACTTCTATAAAGATAAACTGATCCGCCCTGGGAAAGTGGTTGTAGCGATGGCGCCAACAGCACCCCAAGGAGAGGAGTTAACCGCTGAATCAGCATCTGAGGGGAGTGCTGGAGAGGCGGAGGAGTAGGGATACTCGAAGCTTCGAGTGCCGTATTTCGGGAAAGATATCGTTCAAGAGTCCTTGAAAAGTGCATCAAGAATGACTATCTGAATGGAAGAGGAAGTGGAGCGCATCGGTATCCACGTGAATTTACTGATGTTATTTAGCAAGAAGGGAGTTTTCCCGGCACCAACGGGTGAGAATAGAGACTTTTTACGGTGAAGATTTCGATTAACAGCAAAGACAAGGAAAGGAAGTAGACATGGGAAAAATCATTGGAATTGACCTAGGAACCACGAATTCATGTGTCGCAATCATGGAAGGGGGCTCTCCTAACGTCATTTCAAACAGTGAAGGAGCACGTACAACGCCATCAGTGGTAGCAGTGAATGAGGCGGGTGAACGGCTTGTTGGTCAAGTGGCAAAGCGTCAAGGTGTAACCAATCCAAAGAATACCGTTTTTGCTGTTAAGCGTTTAATTGGTCGGAAGTTTGAGGCTCCAGAGTCTCAAGATGCAAAGAAAGTTCTGCCGTATGCGATTGTCGGCGCAGACAATGGAGACGCGTGGGTAGAACTGCGCGGTGAAAAGAAGAGCCCTCAAGAAGTCTCCGCGATGATTCTCACGAAGATGAAACAGACAGCTGAAGACTACCTGGGTGAAGCTGTTACTGATGCCGTTATTACAGTTCCTGCGTATTTTAATGATGCCCAGAGACAGGCGACGAAAGACGCTGGAAAGATTGCTGGTCTCAATGTGCAGCGAATCATCAATGAGCCTACCGCAGCTGCGCTCGCATACGGACTTGATAAAGAAGGCGAAAAGAAGATTGCAGTTTTTGATCTTGGTGGTGGTACCTTCGATGTGTCCATCCTTGAGCTGGGAGATGGTGTCTTTGAGGTGAAGTCAACGAACGGAGATACATATCTTGGTGGTGAAGACTTCGATCTGAAGTTAGTTGACCACCTTGCTGATGAATTTAAGAAGGATCAAGGAATTGATCTTCGCTCTGACACTTTGGCATTGCAACGTTTAAAGGAAGCGGCGGAGAAGGCAAAACATGAGCTATCCTCAGCGAGTGAGACGGATGTAAATCTTCCCTTCATTACCGCAGATGCTTCAGGTCCAAAGCATTTGAACGTGAAAATTTCACGTTCAAAGTTTGAGGCGCTTTGTGAAGATTTGCTTAAAAGGCTTGATGACCCGTGCCGAACTGCGCTCAAAGACGCAGGTCTTTCTGCTAACGAAATAGACGATGTTATTCTTGTTGGGGGGATGACTCGGATGCCGGCGGTTCAGGCTCGAGTAAAGGCAATTTTTGGGAAAGATGCTTCGAAGAATGTGAATCCAGATGAGGCAGTAGCCATCGGTGCCGCAGTGCAGGCGGGTGTTCTTCAGGGAGACGTGAAGGATGTTCTCCTTCTTGATGTTACTCCTTTGAGTCTCGGTATTGAGACCTACGGCGGAGTGGCTACGAAGCTTATCGAGAAGAACACTACGATTCCAACGCGGAAGAGTCAGGTGTTCTCTACTGCGGCGGATAATCAGCCAGCAGTTTCAATACATGTGCTGCAGGGTGAGCGAGAGATGGCAGGGGATAACAAGACTCTTGGTAGATTTGAGCTTGTTGGTATTCCACCGGCTCCAAGAGGAGTGCCGCAAATTGAGGTGACTTTCGATATTGATGGAAATGGGATTGTTCATGTATCCGCGAAGGATCTCGGAACTGGAAAGGAGCAATCGATTCAGATTACCGCAAGCTCTGGTCTTACGGATGAAGAGATCGATCAAATGGTGAAAGACGCTGAGGCGAATGCTGACGAGGATAAACAGCGAAGAGAGAAAGTTGAAGCAAGAAACGGACTTGATTCGCTCGTGTATAGCACAGAGAAGCAAGTTGCTGAGCTTGGGGAACAGTTATCAGCGGAGGAGCGCGGGAGCGTAGATACTGCTCTTGAAAACGCAAAAAAGGCGCTTGAGGCTGACGATCTTGAAGGCATTAAAAATGCGACAGAGGAGCTCACCACGGCAGCGCATAAGGTTTCTGAAATGGTCTACAAGAAGGCTGCAGAAGAACAGGCAGCTTCTTCTGCAGACGGTGGAGCTGGGGCTGGCAGCAGTAATGGAGCAAGTGATTCTGGGGCACAGAGTAACGCAGCGGACGATGATGTTGTTGATGCAGACTTTGAGGAAGTGCGGGAGTAGTTTTCAGTAAGGGAGCCCTCAGGAGCTCCCTCTGGAAGCCTATTGGTATTTTTTACTGAGAGAGTTGGGTAGTAGGTGCGAATCTGGCATTCTACCACCCAACGCCTGAGCACTGGTTTATAATCCCTGGTGGAGATACTTCTTAGGGTTTTCGCTTTACACGAGGATAATGAATTTGAGCGAAAAGCTATCCGTAGGATATGGAGCTAGCCAGGGGTTTTTCAGGCATTCATAGAAAGGCATCACCGAGGAGAGAGTTACTGTGTCCAAGAAAGATTGTTACGAGTTGCTTGGAGTTTCTCGTTCGGCGTCCCAAGATGAGATCAAGAAGGCGTATCGCAAGTTAGCTATTAAGTATCATCCAGATAAGAACCAGGGAGATAAGGCCTCAGAAGAGAAGTTCAAAGAGGTGACGGATGCCTATAGCGTTCTGAGCAATCCAGAGCAGCGTCAGCAGTATGACCAGTTCGGTTGGGCCGCGTTTGAGCAGGGGGCAGGCGGTGGCTTTTCGGGAGATTTCTCTGGCTTTGAAGATTTATTCGGAGACATTTTTCAGTCTTTTTTTGGTGGAGACATTCGCCGAGGGGGGTCACGGGGATATCCCGGTCAGGATCTGAAGTATAATCTTGAAGTAGATTTTGAAGAAGCAATCTTCGGTGCTGAAAAAGAGATCGAAATACAGCGCCATGTAACCTGTGGAACATGCTCGGGGGATGGCACGGCACCGGGAACAACTCGCGAACGGTGTCAGCAGTGTCGTGGACAGGGACAGGTTGGCGTTCAACAAGGATTTTTTACAATCGCACGTACCTGTCCCGTATGTCAGGGGAGTGGCGAAATCGTTCGGACGCCATGCGAAACGTGCAAGGGTGCAGGACTCCAAGCAAAACCAGCAAAGATTAAAGTAAAGGTGCCGGCTGGAATTGATCATGGGCAGCGCTTGAAGTTGCGAGGCGAGGGGGAATCCGGGACTCAAGGGGGACCTCCAGGAAATCTTTATGTTCAAATCCTCGTTAAGGAACACCCAATTTTTGAAAGAGATGAGTCCGAACTCTTTTGTGAAATTCCCATCACGTATGTTGCGGCAACCCTTGGTACCGAGATCGAAGTTCCTACTTTGGAAGGCAAGGAGAAAATACGCATTCCTTCGGGAACACCATCGGGGAAAGTTTTTACGCTTCGCCAGAAAGGAGTGCCAAAGCTTGGCTCCTCGCAGCGAGGGAATCTTCATATTCGATTTGTTGTTCATGTGCCAAAGAAGTTAGGAGAGCGTCAGAGAGCTCTATTAGAGGAACTGCGTACTTTAGATGGTGACCTGCCTATTGAGGAAGAGAAGAGCTTTTTTGAGAAGCTAAAAGAGAAACTCCTCTAGGCCTAGAAACGCATTTTCTGATGTCTTCTTTCTCAGAAGCTCTTTTCTTTGAACTCTTCATAGGGGTAACAAGGGTCAGCGCACTGTAACAGATGGGACAACAGCAGTGATAAAATCGAAAACAGATTGAGATGTTATATTCGTAAAAAAAGTCTCATCACCAGTCTGACAGCTTGGCAGTATTCCAGAAGAGACAACTCCTACAATGCCATCAACTTCCTGCCCAGATTCATCCAGATAGCTAAGAACTGCTGGGCCTCCTGAATCTCCGAAACAGGTATTGCTTCCTTCTCCATCATATTTTGCGCGAATATGAGTAGTTAATACCTGATTGATTCGCATCTCACCGCTTCGCAGAGTTCCAGGTTGATCCAGTTCCGTTTTTCCATAGCCAAAGATAGATATGGTTTCACCTGGATTTGGTTGTCGGGTCCCGACGATTGGTAAAATAGCAACTCCAGTCAGTGGTTGGCTAAGCCGAACGATTGCCGCATCGTTGTTAATTCGAGAGTTTTCGGTATCTATCGTAAGGGCAGGATGATTTGTAATCTGTGCAGCAGTAACAGTCTGTCCTGCTACCGATACAGTAGTAGCGCCTACTGAGGAGAAGAAGCAGTGCGCAGCTGTAAGAACATGCGTTGGTGTAATAAGTGTTCCAGAGCAGATTCCTTGCAACCCGTCACTGGTATTGATTATCAGTTTTACTATTGGAGAATTGGTCTCTGAGCATTCAGTGCCATTGATGATTCGTGTGTTCAATCCGAGTTGAGCGCATGCGCTTGTTTGGAGGGGAGGAGAACTATCACTATCACCGCCTCCCCCTGAGCAACCACCAAGGAGGAGACCACCAAAGAGGAGAAAGGTGCATGCGGCAATAACCGCTACTATTACATGCCAGGGAAAATATAGGTGAGAGGACTTTAAGGAGGTATTATTCTTCATGTTCTTATCTCTAATACATTTTTCTCAGAAGCACACCGCAAAATTGGAGTACTGAGACTCTCTTTGACTGCTTTTGGAGTATTTCCTATTCCCAAAATCCATAAAAATAGTGAGATACAGACTCTATCTCTTGAGCTCTCTTGCTGAACAGGCGAACCTACCTATACAACAGGGATTTTGCGGTAAGGTGCGTGTACTTGCAGTTTTAATAGCGAGGGTTATGATCGGCTCGCAAGCGCTCTACTGGTATTTCTGGAGAAAAGAAAAGACAGGTGATAAAGAGAGGATTCATGGCGAATAGATATTATAAGTGCGGAGTGATGTGGACGTCTTCTCTGTTCCTTCTTCTTGCATCGGCGAGTTGTGTGAATAATTCGAGAGTTGCGTCTAAGGCACCGCGCCAACGTTCAAGTTTAGAACGGTTTCCAAACGTCTCATCTGGAACTCGCCAAATTCCAAGTCCAACTGATACTTATTTCGGTGGAAGACCTGAAAGGCTTCCGTGGCAGTCTTGGGTTGATCACCGAGATCTCTCAGGACGGCCTGTGACGAATATGGCTCTGCTTGAAGGAGATGAGCTTTTTGCTCTTGGTCACTATAGAAATGCGCTCATTAAGTATAATCAGGCGAAAAATCCTACCGCATCCCGTGGTGAGCAGGATGCGCTGATTCTTCGAGAGGCTGCAGCGAGACTTGCGTTAAATAGCCCTGAAAAAGCGCTACGTATTTTAAGTGATTATTTTCGAGAATCAGGTCGGGCAGAAGAATCGGTCACAGCACCATTCTCCCTTATCTTTGCATTTGCATACGGTGTTCGAGGAGACATAGATCAGTCACTAGCATGGTTTTCTAGAACAAACAGGATTCATGCCGGAGTAGGGGGATTCTCAGAGGCAGCATCCAGTGGGCTGCGCTCATTACTGCGTATCCCTTCGCGTGGTGAGTTGATTGGGATCGGAGAGCGGTGGACGGCTGATAGCTTCGTTAGTCTCTTGGTCGGGCAGGAGCTGCGTCGTCGTAGTCTTGAGCCTAGCCAGTATTCGGATGCTGATGTGGTGGATGCCAGTCAGTATGCTCGATTTTGGCAGAGAGGGGTGCACGTAACAAGCGACGGCAATCAGCCGATGGTGGAAAAAAAGACCGTCTTGGGGGTGATTCTGCCACTTACTGGAGAACAGGCAGCACTTGGTGAAAAGGTAAAGAACGGAATTGAGCTTGCTTTTATGGGACAAGGTGGTGAACACGACTTTGTTATGGACTTTCGAGATTCACGAGGTGAGCCCCTTGCTGCGATGAGCGCCTATAGATCGTTTGTAAATGCAGATTCTCCCACGGTCGTTCTGGGACCTCTTCTTTCCGAGGCTTCTGAAGCAGTAGCTGAGGTTGCTGAGCGTTCTGAATTGCCTGTCATGGTCTTTTCTAAGAAGAGTACATTTGAAACCGGTGAAAATATATTTCGCTTGGGACCAACTCTCCAGTCACAGATGAGAGCGTTGTTAGACAAGGTAGTCCCAGTCAAGGGGATTCGCCGAATGGCAATTGCAGTGCCAGTTGGAGCAGTTGGGGACTTCTATCGAGAAATGTTTCTTCAAGAAGTAGCCAAATATGATGCTGAGGTTGTGTACCAAGCCCGGTATCTTGCTGGGAACGATACCGAGCTCGTTGCGATGTCGGCAGAGCTCGAGCTCGTTGATGCTGATGGACTCTTTTTCCCAGGATCACTGAAGGAGGCAAGCCGATTAGTCGGTAATTTTTCTCAACAGACAAGAGATCGCTTAGTCTTGCTTGGCCTTGGAACGTGGGATAATCCGAGAGAGCTTCAGAAGTCTCGGTCAGTGCTGAACGGAGCCATGTTTGTAAGCCCGTTCAATACGCGCAGTGAGCGTGGTGTGGTGAAAAATTTTCAAGAGGCCTATAAGCAACAATATGGAGTTGCTCCAGATTTTCTTGCCGCGCAAGGATTTGATGCAGCGACTCTCGCCATTTCAGCCTTTCGTCAAGCGCAACAAGAAGAGCTTTCTTACTCGGAAGGGCTTCGAAGTATTGAGCAGTATAACGGTCTGACGGGGAGGATAGTGGTTGA